>Ga0265300_10000927_pt1 | contig 29212 bp, 25 predicted proteins | sample AusTroGonzalo_MG_FD_193482 | JGI IMG/M metagenome (GOLD analysis project Ga0265300, IMG submission 193482) | Bovine rumen microbial communities from tropical cattle in Woodstock, Queensland, Australia - Gonzalo_03 | ecosystem: Host-associated > Mammals > Digestive system > Stomach > Rumen ...
GAAACGTGCTGCCTCAGCAGCGGTGATTCTTTTGAAAGCCATTTTTATATGTTTTTTACTTGTTTGATGTCAAAAAAACTGAAAACGGTGCAAAATTAAGCATATACTTATTTAAAAGCAAGAGCACGCTTGCCCAAATCCCTATTACTTATTACAGAAAATGAGTAACTTCGCGGCCGGAAAGAAAAAGGAATATGGAAGAACAGGCTAAGAAACTTTTCATTGAGACCTACGGCTGCCAGATGAATGTGGCCGACAGCGAGGTTATTGCATCAATCATGCGCATGGCTGGCTACGAGCCTACGGAGAGCATTGATGAGGCCGATGCCATATTCCTGAACACCTGTTCCATACGTGAAAACGCCGAACAGAAGATATGGAACCGTCTGGAGGCTCTGAATGCCATGAAAAAGAAGAAAAAGAGCCTTTTCATCGGTGTTATGGGCTGTATGGCGGAGCGTACCAAAGAGGATCTCACGGAAAACCATCACGTGGATGTGGTGTGCGGACCGGACGCCTACCTTTCACTGCCTGACCTGATGGCTCAGGTTGAGGCCGGACACAAGGCGATGGATGTGGAACTCTCCACTACAGAGACCTACCGCGACATCATTCCGGAGCGTATCTGCGGAAACCACATAAGCGGATTTGTATCTATCATGCGCGGCTGCAACAATTTCTGTCACTACTGCATTGTGCCATATACCCGCGGACGTGAGCGCAGCCGTGATCCGCAAAGCATACTGAACGAGGTACTGGACCTTAAGAAAAAAGGTTACAAAGAGGTTACCCTGCTGGGGCAGAACGTAAACTCATACAGGTTTGAAAACGGTGAGTCAACGGTGGGATTCCCCCAGTTGCTGCGCATGGTTGCGGAGGCTGTTCCCGGGATGAGGGTGAGGTTCACCACATCACACCCCAAGGATATGAGTGACGAGACCCTGCACGTGATTGCAGAGGTTCCCAATATATGCCGCCACATACATCTGCCCGTGCAGAGCGGCAGTTCACGGATACTGAAACTGATGAACCGCAAATATACACGTGAATGGTATCTTGAAAGGGTTGATGCAATCAAACGGATTATCCCGGACTGCGGCCTTACTACCGATATGTTTACAGGCTATCACTCTGAAACAGAGCAGGATCACGAGGAGAGCCTGTCACTCATGCGCGAGTGCCGTTTTGACGCCTCATTCATGTTCCGCTACTCAGAGCGTCCCGGTACCTACGCCAGCAAACATCTGCCCGATGATGTTCCGGAAGAGATTAAGATCCGCCGCCTGAACGAGATGATTGAGCTACAGAACCAGCTCTCATTGGAACGTAACCGCGAGTGCATCGGAAAAGAGTATGAGGTGCTTGCTGAAGGTTACTCCAAACGCTCCCGCGAGCAGCTGTACGGCCGTACTGAGCAGAACCGCACCGTGGTGTTTGACAAGGGCAGCCACAGACCGGGAGATTTCCTTACAGTCCGCATTACTGACGCCACCTCAGCCACACTATTTGGAATTGAGAATTGAAAATTGAGAATTGAGAATTAGAGCGTGTTTGACACGCTCTTTTTAATCCCAATAACTTACGCAGGTTCTGCGTATTAATTATCATTTCTCAACTCTAAATTCTCAATTTTAAACTCTCTATTATCATTTTTTACCTCAAAATACTTGACAAGGGGTACCCGCGAGTATTATCTTTGCGGTCGCTTTGCGCCTACGCGTGCGTATATATGGTGACAAAGCACTTTCCGGAATGGTTTATCAGGATTTCAAGCCTTGTCCGTTATGCGGAGCGTCGGGACAGATCTTTTACGCAAGCTGCACCGATTACATGGTAAGCAAAGAGTCTTTCTATCTTTTGCGTTGCCCAGACTGTGGTGTGGTCTATACCCTTGACCCTCCAGAGGAAGGGGAGATGAAACGGTATGACAAGCTAAACCTGAAACTGAAACTTGGAGATTCACCGAACGGTATTACCAGCAGGCTTTACTACCATGTAAGGAACTTCATGCTCAAACGGAAAGTCAGGATTGTTGAGATGCAGGCATACCGTACAAGCGGTTCGCTTCTGAACTATGGAGCCAAAACAGGATTCTTTTCACACCGGATGGAAAAGCACGGATGGAAAGTGACATCGGTAGAAAAGTATCATGAAGAGAGGCAGTTCTCCATGGAGATGTTCCGTCACCGCATGATTGACGTTCCGGAAATAGAAGCCCTGCACCCCGGCACTTTTGATGTGATTACGATGTGGCATGTATTTGAACATAGTTATCATCCTCATGAACTGTTGGACAAGTTCTATGAACTGCTCCGGCCGGGAGGTGTACTCATAATGGCATGCCCCAACATATACTCTACCGATGCAATACATTACGGTTCATATTGGGCGGCATACGATGTACCCAGACACCGTTGGCATTTTTATCCGGGTTCCCTGACTATGTTGGCACAAAAACACGGATTCACCCTTATGCATCATGAGAGGATGCCTTTTGACAGTTTTTACATTTCTGTTCTGTCAGAAAGGAATATGAGACACAAAATGGCCTTCCTGCGCGGAATGCTGATGGGTTTGTACTCATGGATTGTATCTCTATGGAACCGCGGAAAAAGCAGTTCAATTGTTTATGTTTTCAGAAAAAGATAACACAAGGACGATATGGCCAAACAGAAGAAAAAAAGAAAGATAGACCTGCTGTTTGTAACAGCATGCATCAGCACCTCACTGGTTCTGCTGCTCATAGGTATTGTAGCCCTGCTGTTGCTCACGGCCGGTGACCTGTCACGTCATCTCAAGCAGGAGATGACCGTGGAGGTGATACTCAAGGAGAGCATCACTGACACGCAATTCTCTTCACTCCGACGGAGCATCGAGTCTTCATCCTACTGTGCAGCCTGTTCTTTCATCTCAAAGGACGATGCATTGGAAAGCATGACCAAGGCCATGGGAACAGACCCTTCACAATTCCTTGAATACAATCCCTTCTACGCATCACTATCTGTAAAGTTAAATGCCGATTATGCATGCAGCGACAGCCTCAAAAGAATAGAGAAGATCATATCCGCCAAGGAAGGAGTACGTGAAGTGACCTGGCAGAAAGACCTGCTGGATATAATAAACAGCAACATCCGTAAGGTGGCCGGCATACTGCTAATACTGGCAATAATCCTTTCCCTGGTATCATTCACACTGATAAACAACACAATAAAACTTACCATTTACTCTCAACGTTTCATCCTTTACTCCATGAAACTGGTTGGAGCAAAATGGTCATTCATACGTAAACCCTTCATAACAAGAAACCTTTGGATAGGGTTGGTTTCAGCCCTGCTCGCCTGCATAATAATCTGGTACGGGCTCAAGTTAGGCCTCAAATATGAACCGTGGCTTATTATGCTGGCAGAACCAAGGATTTTAATCCCTGTTTTTGCAGTGGTTACTCTCATCGGCCTGCTCATAACAGGCGTATGCGCCCTGCACTCCGTGAACCGTTTCCTCAGAATGAAATCAGGGGAACTCCATTATGTATAATCAAACAACTTTTAGATATGGACAAGAAGAAACTTGCTTTTACCAAGACAAATTACATTCTGGTGGCAATCGGAATGGCAATCATCATCATCGGTTTCCTACTGATGACAGGCCCTAACTGTACCAACGAGTATTTTGAACCTGATATATTCAGTGTTCGCCGCGTAAAAATAGCTCCGGTGGTTACTTTAATAGGTTTTTTGACCATAATCGTAGCTATCTTTTACAAACCCAAATCTGAAAAAGAGGAGAACAAGGCAGAATGAACTGGTTTGAATCACTTCTATTAGGACTATTGCAAGGATTGACAGAATACCTGCCCATAAGCAGTAGCGGACATCTGGCAATAGCATCATCTCTGTTCGGAATAGACGGGGAACAGAATCTGGCATTTACAGTTCTGGTTCACGTAGCCACCGTGCTGAGTACCCTGGTTATCCTGTGGAAAGAGATAGTATGGATTCTCCGTGACCTTTTTACCAGACAGTCATGGAAGAGTTACGACAATCTGAATGAAGGCACGCGCTATGCTATCAATATCATCATCTCAATGATTCCTGTAGGCATAGTAGGTGTTTTCTTCAAGGACAAGACCGAGGCTGTTTTCGGCTCAGGTACAACGGTTGTGGGTTATTGCCTGCTTGTAACGGCAGCACTGCTTACATTCTCATATTACGCCAAACCACGCCAGAGGGAACAGATTTCAGGATGGCATGCCTTCATCATAGGCATTGCACAGGCTGTGGCAGTCCTTCCGGGAATCTCTCGCTCAGGCTCCACCATTGCCACAGGAATTATGCTGGGCAATAAGAAGGAACGCCTGGCACAGTTCTCATTCCTGATGGTAATACCGCCGATACTTGGTGAGGCATTGCTTGATATGAAAGACCTGGTTGAAGCCGGAGCAGGTGTTTCCGGCAGTGAAGCCGGCATCGGTGTGCTTGCCATAGGATTCATCGCAGCATTCCTATCAGGATGTGCAGCCTGCAAATGGATGATATCAATTGTGCGCAAGGGTAAGTTGATCTGGTTTGGAGCCTATTGCGCCTTAGCCGGAATACTGACACTTATATTCCTTTAAGCAGAATGGATTTTCAGGAAGGGGTTATCATAGCGTTTGACAAGCCGTACCGCTGGACATCATTCGATGTAGTGGGTAAGGTCCGCTGGCTTATTTGCCGCCGCCTTGGTGTAAAGAAACTCAAGGTGGGACATGCCGGAACATTGGATCCTCTTGCTACAGGTGTACTGATTGTATGTACAGGCAGGGCTACCAAACGCATTGAAGAACTCCAGTCCGGCACAAAGGAGTACTATGCCACCATAAGGCTCGGTGCAACCACACCCTCATACGATCTTGAAAAAACCATTGACGCCACCTATCCTACGGAACATATCACCCGTGAGATGGTGGAACAGGTCTTAGAGCGTTTTAAAGGAAAGATTGAGCAGGTTCCGCCTACATTCTCAGCCTGCAAGGTTGACGGCAAACGCGCCTACAAAATAGCCCGTAAAGGCGATGATGTGGAACTCAAGCCTAAGACTCTGGTTATTGACGAGATTGAACTGACCGAATGCAATCTGCCTGATATAACAATCAGGGTGGTTTGCAGCAAAGGTACATATATAAGGGCTCTGGCCCGTGATATCGGGCAGGCTCTTGAGAGCGGCGGCCATCTGATAGCCTTGAGACGCACCCGGGTGGGTGATTTCAAGGTTGAGGATTGCCTGAACCCGGAAAAGTTCAGCGAGTGGCTGGACACCGCTGAAATAGAGATGCCGCAAAAGGAAAATGAATAGTAAACAACAATAAACTTAAAAAGGGAATGAAACTATCACAATTCAAATTCAAACTCCCAGAAGACAGGATTGCACAGTATCCTGTAGAACACCGCGACGAATCAAGACTGATGGTCGTGCACAAGAAAAGCGATGAGATTGAACATGTTCTGTTCAAAGACATCCTGAACTATTTTGATGAAAAGGACGTTTTCGTATTCAATGACACCCGCGTATTCCCTGCCCGCATGTACGGCAATAAGGAGAAGACAGGTGCCTGCATTGAGGTTTTCCTGCTGCGTGAGCTGCGTGAGGAGAACCTGTTGTGGGACGTTCAGGTAGATCCGGCCCGCAAGATCCGTATCGGAAACAAACTTTACTTTGGTGAAGACAACTCAATGGTGGCAGAGGTGATTGACAACACCACCTCACGTGGCCGCGTACTCCGTTTCCTCTATGACGGACCGCATGATGAGTTCAAGAAGGCACTCTATGCACTTGGAGAGTCACCAATCCCCACCTATCTGAAGCGCAAGGCCTGCGCATGGTCATACAACCAGGACGGAACGGTCAATCCTGTGCCCACAGCACAGATGACCAGCAATGATTACAGTGATGACGAGTGCTTCCAGACCATATTTGCAGAGAATGAGGGTGCTGTTACAGCTCCTACCGCCGGTATGCACTTTAGCCGTGAACTCATGAAGCGCATGGAGATAAAGGGCATAGACCGCGCATTCATAACCATGCACTGCGGCCTGGGTAACTTCCGCGAGATTGACGTGGAGGACCTGACCAAGCATAAGATGGAATCAGAGCAGATGTTCGTTACAGAGGAGTGCACAGAGATTGTGAACAAAGCCAAACTGGGCGGACACAAGATATGCGCCATAGGCAATACCGTAAACCGTGCCCTTGAGACAGTAGTTGGCACAGACCATCTGATCAAGCCGTTTGACGGATGGACCAACAAATTCATATTCCCGCCATACGACTTCAGCGTGGCTGACAGCATGGTAAGCAACTTCCAGCTGCCTGAATCAGTACAACTAATGCTCACCTGCGCATACGGAGGTTACGATAAGATCATGGCTGCATACAACCTGGCTGTCAAGGAGGGTTACCGCTTTGGTTGCTACGGTGACGCAATGCTGATTACAGACTGATACTGATGGCTACGTTGTACCTCTCTTTAGGCACCAATCTGGGTGACAGACGGTCCAATCTGGAGACCGCCATCACCCACATTGCCCGTGAGGTGGGTACGGTAGTGTCAGCATCGGACGTGATTGAAACAGAGCCGTGGGGGTTTGACAGTTCAAACTCTTTCCTGAACATGGCGGTTAAAGTGGAAACAGAACTGCAGCCCCTTGAGGTGTTGCATGCCACCCAGCAGATTGAACGCCAATTGGGACGCAGTGAGAAGTCTGTAAACGGACAGTATAAAGACAGGGTGATAGACATTGACTTGCTTCTGTATGATGACATAGTCATGAATACGCCCGAACTCACAATTCCCCACCCTCTGATGTATCAGCGGGACTTTGTAATGAAACCGCTCTTACAGATTGCACCGGAACTGAAAAAGAGTTGACTATGGCAGACAACTATCTGGAAAAGCATTACGAAGATTATCTCAAGCGCAAGGCAGCCTGGGAGAAATCACACCGGCACAGTACGGCATCACGTCCGCAGGCCCCTGACCGCCCTGACGATGAAGCACTATAATGATAAATTGACTATTTTTGTGTGAATAATATTTTACTAACAAATGAAAGCTATTATCCTTAATTCCGGACTTGGGCATAGGATGGGTGCCATAACACATACCCATCCCAAGTGTATGACCGAGATATCATCGGACAGTACCATTCTAAGCCGACAACTGAAACAGTTGGCTGCATTCGGAGTGGAAGATGTCATTATGACCACAGGATATTACGATAAAATACTGGAGGAGTATTGCATCGGTCTGCATCTTCCGATAAAGTTCACTTTCGTAAACAACCCAATATACGACAAAACCAATTACATATACAGCATTTACTGCGCCAAAGACCTTCTCAAGGATGACGACATTATCCTGATGCACGGAGACCTGGTATTTGAACCTCTTGTATTGGAAACCATCCTGAACAGCGATGTCAGCTGTATGACCGTAAGCAGTACACTGCCGCTTCCGGAGAAAGATTTCAAGGCTGTCATCAGAAACGGACTCATTGAGAAAGTAGGCATTGAGTTCTTTGATGATGCCATGGCTGCCCAGCCTCTATACAAAATCCTGAAGGAAGACTGGCTGATTTGGTTGGAGAACATTGAAAAGTTCTGCGAGCAGGATAACCGCAAATGCTATGCAGAGAACGCATTCAATGAGGTATCTGATAAGTGCAAGATTTATCCTTGCGACGTAAAGGATATGCTATGTGCCGAAATTGACACTCCTGAAGACCTGGAGATTGTAAGCTCAAGGGTTAAGGAAGTCAACAACCGTACGGTATATATGTGCTGCTCTACTGATTATATTCACAGTGGACACATTGCCATCATCAACAAAGCCTGCCGTTTGGGACGTCTCATAATTGGTGTTTTGTCTGATGAAGCAGTTGCAAGCTACAAACGCTATCCGCTACTGCCTTTTGATGAACGGAAATCCCTGTTTGAGAACATAGCCGGAGTAGAGAAGGTGGTTGAACAGAAGACCTTGAGTTATGCTGATAACCTCAGGGCATTGAGACCAGATTATGTAGTTCACGGTGACGATTGGGTTAACGGATTCCAGAAACCCATACGTGAAGAGGTGCAGAAAGTTCTCGGTGAATACGGAGGAAAACTTGTAGAATATCCCTATTCATCAGACCCAAAATACAAGCAACTTGACTCAACACTACGTGCGGAACTGGCCATGCCTGACATGCGTCGCGGCCGTTTACGCAAGCTCATAAGCATGAAGGGACTAGTTACAGCAATGGAAGCCCATAGCGGTATTACTGGTCTGATTGTTGAGAAGACCACAGTGCTTCAGGAGGGTAAGACATATCAGTTTGACGCCATGTGGATAAGTTCTCTCTGTGATTCCACCGCCAAAGGCAAACCTGACATTGAACTGGTGGATATGACCAGCCGTTTCCGCACCATAGACGATATTATGGAGGTGACAACCAAGCCTATCATATTTGACGGAGATACAGGCGGACTTACAGAGCATTTTGTATATACCGTACGTTCATTGGAGCGTATGGGTGTATCAATGGTCATCATTGAAGATAAGACGGGGCTCAAGAAGAACTCCCTGTTCGGTACCGAGGTCAAGCAGACCCAAGACACCATTGAGAACTTCTGCGAGAAAATCAAGGCAGGAAAGAGAGCCCAGAAAACAAAAGACTTCATGATATGCGCCCGTATTGAGAGCCTTATTCTGGAACAAGGTATGAATGATGCACTTAAACGTGCATTTGCCTTTACTGAGGCCGGCGCCGATGCCATCATGATACACTCCCGCAAGAAGGATCCTTCTGAGATATTTGAATTTGTGGAGAAGTTCCGTGAAAAGAACAGCACCACACCTATCGTGGTTGTACCCACATCATTCAACACTGTGACAGAAGATGAGTTCAAGCGCCGCGGCGTAAATGTGGTCATCTACGCCAACCAGCTTACACGCACCGGATTCCCGGCCATGCAGGATGCCGCCAGAACCATCTTAGAGAATCACAGAGCAAAGGAATGTGATGACAAATGTATGTCAATCAAGGAAATCATTACCTTAATACCCGAAGAATAATGATCAGACCGGAATATTTCATAGAAAAGCTCAAAGAGAACGGGATTGACTGCTTCGCAGGAGTTCCGGACAGTCTTCTGAAGAATATCTGTGCCTACATCACAGACCATTGTGATGCCCGGCACAACATCATCGCTGCCAATGAGGGAGCAGCTGTAGGTCTGGCTGCCGGCCACTATCTGGCCACAGGCAAACCCGCATGTGTCTATATGCAGAACAGTGGTGAGGGTAATATTATCAACCCGATAGCATCACTCACTGACCCTGAGGTGTACAACATCCCCGTGCTGCTTCTTATAGGGTGGCGCGGACGTCCGGGCGTTCATGATGAACCCCAACATGTCAAGCAGGGCAAGGTTACTACCGGCCTGCTCAATATCATGGGCATCAACTATGATGTACTGAGTAAAGAAGAGGAGAAGGCCGCCAAACAGATTGACAAAGCCATTGCCGCCCTCCAGCGAAAGGAGGTTTATGCCCTGGTGATTGAGAAAGACACTTTTGAAGAGTACAAGCTTCAGAACATTGAGGTAAATGACCTGACCATGACGCGTGAAGAGGCAATACAGACCGTGGCTTCCGCCTTATCACCTAAAGATGTGATAGTAAGCACCACCGGTATGATAAGCCGTGAACTGTTTGAAGCACGCACAGCCTGGGGACAGGGCCACGAGCGTGATTTCCTGACAGTAGGTTCTATGGGACATGCCAGCCAGATTGCATTGGGAATAGCTTTAGAGAAGACAGACCGCAGGGTATGGTGTTTTGACGGTGACGGCGCCACAATAATGCATATGGGTTCCATGGCCATAGTGGCCAATAAGGCTCCCAAGAACTATGTTCATGTGGTTTTCAACAACGGAGCCCACGACAGCGTAGGCGGCCAACCCACCGTAGGGCTTAAGATAGACCTTCCCGCCGTAGCCAAAGCCGTTGGATACAACGTAACCTGGTCTGTAGCCGATGCCTCGATGCTTGCAAAGGCACTTAAGGAGTGTAATAAAGTTACAGGACCTGTTTTACTGGAAATTAAGGTCAAGAAGGGCAACCGCAAGGATCTGGGCCGTCCTACAACGACCCCGGTTGAGAACAAGGAAGCACTGATGCAATTCCTTAAAGACTGATGTCATGCAAAAGATCATACAGGGAATAGACAAACTGCAAGATATTCTTGAAACCATAGGCTGCCGAAAGCTGTTTATGGTTATAGACTCTTCATATCCGTTCCTTAACATAAAGGATCAGATAGAGCAGACATCCGTCACTAAGGTCTGTTTCTCAGATTTCAGTCCTAACCCTCTGTTTGAGGATGTTTGTAAGGGTATTGACCTGTTTAATGTCCAGGAATGCGATGCCATTCTCGCCGTAGGAGGCGGCAGTTCCATTGATGTGGCCAAATGCATTAAACTGGCCGTGCTTGCCCGTGAAGGCAATGACGTCCTGATTCCTCCCCTTGTATCAAAACAAGTTGAAATAGAAGGAAAACGCATACCGTTTATTGCCATTCCCACTACGGCAGGAACAGGCAGTGAATCCACCCACAACGCAGTAATGTATTACCAAGGTTCCAAGCAGACAGTGACAAATGACGGTGTCCTGCCAGACTATGCACTGCTGGAACCCAAGGTTCTTTCCACACTCCCGTTGTATCAGAAGAAATGTACAATGCTGGATGCTCTCTGTCAAGGCATAGAAAGCTGGTGGTCAGTGAATTCCACCGATGAAAGCAAGGGTTATGCCAAGAAAGCGGTAGAACTCATTACCAAATACTGGCGCAAGTACATTTTCAACAATGACGCCGATGCTGCCTCAAACATCATGCTGGCCGCCAACTATGCGGGACGCGCCATAAACATATCGGCCACAACCGCAGCCCACGCCATGAGTTACAAGATAACGTCAATGTACAAACTTCCTCACGGTCATGCCGTAGCAGTCTGTCTGCCGGAGATATGGGAATACATGACGGCTCACCCGGAACATTGCATTGACCCCAGGGGGCAAGAGTATCTGACAGATATCTTCAACCTCATTTCAAAAAGCCTTGGAACAGTTGGGGCCTATGAATCCATAACTCTCTTCCGCAATATGATGAAAGAGATGAATATGCCAAATCCTATAACAACCGACAGACAACATGAGTTGGAACTGTTGGCCTCTTCTGTCAATCCGGTACGTCTTAAAAACAATCCGGTTCAGTTGACACAGCCTGTTTTGTACAATCTATATAACACCATCATAAAATGAATTCAGGACCCGAAATAATAACTGTAACATCACCTTTGCTCCCAGACCTGGATGAATACAACAAATTGTTGAAGGATATCTGGAACAGGAAATGGATTACAAACAACGGCTGTTACCACAAACAGTTTGAGGCTAAATTATGCAGTTATCTCAAGGTACCCTACATAAGCCTTTTCACCAATGGAACGCTACCGCTGATTACTGCTCTACAGGCTCTGCGTATCACCGGAGAGGTTATTACAACTCCCTTCAGTTTTGTAGCAACCACCCACTCAATATGGTGGAATGGACTCAAACCTGTGTTTGTAGATATAGATCCTACAACATGCAATATGGATCCTGATAAAATTGAAGCTGCTATAACACCGCGAACTTCGGCTATCATGCCGGTTCACTGTTACGGTAACCCATGTGATGTAAAAAGGATACAGGAGATTGCCGATAAATACCACCTTAAAGTCATCTATGATGCAGCCCATGCCTTTGGAGTAGAAAAAGACGGACAGTCCATATTGAAATACGGCGACCTTTCTACTCTGAGTTTTCATGCTACAAAGGTGTTCAACACTGTGGAAGGAGGAGCAATGGTTATGCCGGACGAAAGCATGAAGAAGTATATTGACTACCTCAAAAACTTTGGATTTGCCGGAGAAACAGAGGTTGTAGCTCCCGGTATTAACAGCAAGATGGATGAAGTACGTTCTGCGTTCGGTCTTTTAAACCTGAATATTGTTGATTCCGCCATTGAAGCCCGTAAGAAAGTAGCCTTTATCTACAGAGAGGCGCTTAAAGATGTTTCCGGAATACGCTTTATGGAAGATGTACCGGGAGTTCGCCATAATTACGGATACTTCCCCATCTTTGTGAATGAAAAAGAATACGGAATGAGCCGGGATGCCCTCTATGAGAAGATGAAGGAGAATAACATATATGGAAGGCGGTATTTCTATCCTTTGATAAGTACTTTTAGTACATACAGGGGACTGGAAACATCAGATCCCGCCAATCTACCTGTAGCAACCAAGCTCGCCAATGAAGTGATATGTATACCAATCCATCATGATTTGAAGGAACAGGATATCATGCGAATTCTGGAATGCATAAAAAACATATAGATATGAATTCTTTTGCAGACAACATAATAAACGCACCTTCAGGTTCAACGCATCTGTTGTATGCAGGACAGGCAGGGTTCATCATCAAAAGCCGGTCTGGTCAAACTTTGGCTATAGACCTATACCTGTCTGAATGTGGAGAACGCATTGAAGGTCATATAGGATTCAAGCGCCTTCTCCCTAAGATTCTTAAACCTCAGGAAGTGGTTTTTGATTATATAATTGCTACGCATCCTCATTTTGATCATTATGATATAGATTCCATGCCTCAATTGATGGACAACGATCATTCAATACTGTTTGCGTCTGTTGATTGTAGCAGATTTGTGAATGAGACCGGAATTGACAAAAACAGGGTTCATTACGTTAAACCTTCAGATAACTGTCAGGCTGGCGACTTTATCCTTCATTTTATTAATTGCGATCACGGGACACTGGCTCCTGATGCTGTAGGGGTTATAATTGAAGTTGACAGCAAACGGATTTTCATTGCTGGTGATACATGTCTGCGACTTGACAGGAAAGAAGAATTCCTGAGCAAGGGACCTATTGATATTATGATTGCTCCTATCAACGGAGCATATGGAAACCTGAATGAAGATGATTGCGTTGAACTAGGCAAAGCTCTGCAACCAAAACTGATAATACCTTGTCATTACGGTATGTTTGCCACGCACAAAGGACTACCAGAATTATTTATGGAAATAATGTCTGGCAAATATCCTGAAGGAAAATATACACTCATGACAATGGGAGAATCAATGACAATATAAAACAATGCTATATGAGTAATTTAGAGGGAAAAAGACTATTGATTTTGGGAGGAAACCCTGAAACAATTCCATTGGTGGAGATTGCCAATAACATGGGCGTCAAAACCATAGTAACAAGCAGCATTCCTGAAGATCCGGCTAAAAAAGTGGCTTGGAAGTCATTTGATGTAAATGGAATGGATGTTCCTGCAATTGTATCCCTTGCCCGCGATCAACAAGTCGACGGAGTATTGGTTGGTGTTGCTGATATTCTTGTTCCGGCTTATTGCAAGGTATGTGATGCACTAGGCGTTCCTAGCTATGCTACTCAGCAAATTGTGGACATTTTCTCATACAAGGATGTTTTCAAAGCAACATGCGAAAGATACGGAGTACATGGAGTGCCTGAATACTATTTGGATGAGAACTTGAACCCTTCTGATATTCAGAGGATGAAATTTCCGGTCATGGTAAAGCCTGTTGACGGGCGCAGCGGTATGGGTATGACCGTATGCTACAAGGCCAAGGAACTGAAGGATGCCGTCTCAAAAGCATTGGAAGTTTCCCATTGTAAAAGATTTATTGTTGAACGTTATATGGGAGAGTGTGAGGACTGCTTTGTCTATTACACTTTCAAAGACGGTTATTGCAGTCTATCCGGAATAGCTGACCGATATACTACCGATGAACAGCCTGGCCTTAGCCGTGTATGTCTAGGTGCCACTTATCCTTCTAAGTATATCAAAAACTATTTCAGCCGTATGCACAATAATGCAGTGCGTATGTTCAAGAATATAGGCATTCAGAACGGCGTACTTCTTATGCAAGCATTCTACGAGGACGGTGATTTCTATGTTTATGATCCGGGATTCCGTCTACAAGGCGAAGCTCCCCATCTCCATATGAAAGCCGTTAACGGTTTTGACCAGCGCGAGATGCTCATACGTTTTGCATTGACCGGTTCTGAAGGTGATGTTGACCTTACCAAACAGGATGATCCCTATTTCCGCGGGAAATATGCCGCTACACTTTGGACATTACTCAAACAAGGCAAGGTTGCAAAAATAGAGGGACTTGAAGATGTGGATAAGGATCCGCGTATACACACTAACATACAGCGTATCCACGAGGGCGATACAGTTCAGGAATCATGGATCGGCACTGAGAAACAGGTGCTTAACAGGTTGTACATTGTATGTGACTCTAAGCAGCAGTTGATAGATACTGTCAAGGAATACCAGGACAAAATCAAGGTATTCGATGAGAATGGCAACTCAATGACACTCCGTGGCTTTGATGTAAACAAGATCTAGTGAGCAACGTATGGATAAAAAACTCGAAGGAAAGGTAATAGTGGTATCAGGTGGCACCAAGGGTGTCGGCCGAGCCGCAGCTGAGGCCTTTGCCATGCATGGAGCCAAGGTCGTAATTGGTGGACGTGATGAAGAGTCTGCAATGAAATCCATCCGTCTTATGAAAGTCTATGGTTCCGAAGGTATGTTCGTATATACTGATGTTAATAATGTCGAAGACTGCAAACGTCTGTTTGACCAGGCATATGCCAAATTCGGCAGGATTGACGGTTTTTTCAATTACGCTGGAATAACTCCATTATCACCGCTTGACACATGTGATGTTGAAACCTTTGATTCTGTTATGAACATTAATTTCCGTGCGGCATTTTTTTGTTGCCAGCAAGCCATCAAATACATGCGTATGAATGGAGGCGGTTCCATAGTTGTAACCGGATCGCCTCATGCATGGGGTGGAGAGAAGGATCGTGCTGCATATGCCTGTTCCAAAGGCGTTCTTTTGACTTTGGTAGAACATATCTGGCAGAATTATTCATGTGACCACATTCGGGCCAATTTTTTGGAACTCGGCTGGACACCTACTGAAGGAGAGGTGGCACTGCGCAAATCACAAGGAATGACAGAGGCAGAACTCAGAGAATGGGCGGGATCACAACATCCTATGGGACGTATGTGCGAACGTACCGACTACATAGATACACTTATACTGCTTATGTCCGATGGTTCTTCAATGATTTCCGGTAGCAGGATAAAAGCCACTGGAGGCTGGAGAATTTGATATATTTCATTCTATAGAAGATTTATACGATGGAACTTTACGATAAGGAAGAACTCAAAAAAGTCCAGAAAACCCTGTTGAAACTTGCCATTGCCACCCGTGATATATTGGAGGCAAACAACATTCCTTATTTCATAACTTACGGAACCTTGCTTGGCGCCGTCAGACATAAGGGTTTTATCCCTTGGGACGATGACTTTGACTACTATCTGTTTGAGGATTCATATGAGGATGCCATGGATGCCTTGCGTAAGGGATTACCCGAAGACATGTTTCTGGAATTTTTTGACTCAGAACCCATGTATTTCCATGCGTGGGCGCACGTAAAGGACCTGAAATCAGAAAGGGACTGCGTTGCTTTTCCTGTAGATGCAGTTTACAAACATCATGGAATAAGCATTGATCTGTACAGGACAAAAAGAATAAGAGAGATAGAGGAAAAACTCTATAGGACCGATGAGCACATCAAATACCTGAACCGAAGGAAAAAGCTAAATCTGATTGAACCTGCTGCGTACAATGAAAGAATGAACAAACTTCTCCCCATTTACGAAGAAGAGAAGAAAAAGGTTGAATCTTTTCACGGTGAGTCCAGAGAAATATATGCTACCAACATCATCTATGATGACCGTCTCTATCCTGAAGAACTGTTCCCTCTAAAAAAATACGAGTTTGAAGGTGAATTGTTTTACGGCCCCAATAACGCCGATGTTCTTCTGCGTTTATGTTATGGTGACTATATGCAGCTTCCTCCTGAAGACAAGCGGGTTCCACACAATATGAACGTAAGATTTCTGTAAGACTTCAAATAATGGGCGATAACTTAAAAAATAAAGCTGTCAGCGGAGTAGGCTGGAGTGCAACCGATGCCTTGCTTGCACAAGGAATTAATTTCATTGTCGGATTGATTCTGGCCAACAAGCTTGATCCTCATGACTATGGATTAATAGGCTATGTAGCTATTTTCATAGCTTTTTTCAACTGCATAGTCAACAGCGGTTTTTCTAACGCGCTCATTAGGAAGAAAGACGTTAAAGAGATTGATTTCAGTACCACATTCACCATTAATATGGTTCTGTGTGTGGTTATGAGTGTCACACTATTTCTTTCAGCTCCTCTAATTTCAAGATTCTTCAAAGAGCCTGAACTCACACCTGTAACAAGGGTCATGAGTGTAATTGTCATAATCAATGCGTTCTCCATTGTTCAAAGAACTGTTCTGAATAAGAGAATTGATTTTAAGACCCAAACAAAGATTTCATTAATCGCAAATATCACAAGCGGTGGCATTGGCATTACTATGGCTTTCATGGATTATGGAGTGTGGGCTCTTGTTGGACAACAAATCTCGGCACAATTGCTCACATCTATCCTTCTATGGCTATTTGTACGTTATTTCCCCAGATTCAGATTTTCAAAAGACAGTTTCAGGCAACTGTTCAATTTTGGATGGAAACTTATGGTCAGTAGCATTATTGACACTGTCTGGAAAGAGATCTATCAAATTGTTATAGGAAAAACTTACCACACCGAAGCGCTAGGTCAATACACCAGAGGTAAACAGTTTGCCGAACTGCTTTCAACAAATCTGACTACAGTTGTGCAACGGGTTAGCTATCCGACATTAAGTGTAATTCAAGATAATAAAGAACGCCTCAAAAACGCTTACAAGACAATAATAAAGACAACTATGCTTGTATCGTTCGTACTATTGTTCGGACTAGCCGCGATATCAAAACCTCTCATTTACGTTCTCATAGGAGAGAAATGGGCATATGCAGCTTCGCTGTTACCCATTATCTGTTTCAATTTTGTACTTTATCCTCTAAGCGCCATTAACCTGAATATGCTTCAGGTTGAAGGCCGAAGTGACCTGTTCCTGAAACTTGAGATTCTCAAGAAATGTATCGCTGTTATCCCTATCTTACTGGGAATTTTCATAAGCATAGAAGTAATGCTTTGGGGAAATGTAGTTTCCGGTCTTATCGGTTATTATCTGAACTCAACATATTCCGGCAGATTCATAGGATACTCCATGAAGGAGCAGGTTAAGGATATCTTACCCTCTTTCCTGCTGGCTTCAGTTATGGCAGTAATAGTCTATGCTCTGTCATGGCTACCGCTGTCTACCATTCTGATTCTAATCATTCAGATACTGACCGGAGCCATAATCGTGTTCGGATTCTGTGAGTTGACAAAAATGGAAGAGTATATTAAAACAAAGAATGCTGCTTTGCAGTTATTCGACAAATTCAGAGGCAAAGGAAATGAACAGCAATAATGAAAGACCTTTGATGGTCTCTATCAAATGTATGGTTTACAACCATGCTCCGTATTTGCATCAGTGTCTGGACGGATTCATTATGCAAAAAACGAACTTCCGCTTTGAAGCTGTAGTGCATGATGACGCTTCAACAGACAATAGCGCTGAAATAATACGAGAGTATGCCCAAAAATATCCGGATATCATCAAACCCTACATAGAGGAGGAGAATGTTTATTCAAAGGACAAGGTACTTCTTAGAAAACTCTCGAATGATCTATGTACAGGCAAGTATGTCGCCCATTGTGAAGGCGATGATTTCTGGACCGATCCCTATAAACTACAGAAACAAGTTGATTATATGGAAGCCCACCCTGATTGTTCCCTATGCTTTACTGCGGCAACAATCATTTATGAGAAATGTGTTATTGAAAACTATAAATTGCCATTTGAAGAGCAGACAACAAGAGATTATTATGGGACAGAATTAGCAAAAAAATGGGTTGTTGCAACAGCAAGTATATTGCACATCAACGATATGCAAGATTATCCATATGACCCCAGATTCATCTATGGCGATTTTCCTTTAATTCTATACATGCAACAAAAAGGTTACATCCATTGTATTGGTGAAAAAATGGTTACATACCGCCGCAATGCTAATAGTGTCTTGTTTCAAACTAAGAACATTCACAATATCATTAATCATTATGAAGCTATTAAAGAAGTATTCGGACAAAAATACAATTGTGTTGATGATAGAATAGTTCCATTATATATGAAAGTTTTCAAATTAGGAAAATTTGGAAAAGAGTCTTGGAAGGCTTTGTTTTCAATACTTAGAAAACCAAGATATGTGATTCTAATGATTCGTTTTCTTCCAACAGTTTTGTTTCGTTCTAAAAAGGACAAAGTACAGTATGTCATCAGGTAAAGAACTGAGTATCATTTTCTGCCGTTTTTCATGATAAATAAATCATTGTTTAATCACTATACAGAAGATTATGGAAGATTTTTCACAATATAATGGACCAGGCACTCCTCTGCGTAAAGCCCAAATGCTCTCTGTTGAAATCCTGGATGAATTTGATCGTGTCTGTCAGGAAAACGGTTTTACTTACTGGCTGGATTACGGTTCTTTATTAGGCGCCGTGAGACATAAAGGATTCGTTCCCTGGGATGATGATATTGATGTCTCAATGCCTTTAGATGACTTTGAAAGATTCAAAAAAACAGCAGGTGATAAGCTGGGTAAGGGATTCTTTTTACAGACAAAAGAAACTGATCCCGACTCCAAAATGGGCGACGGATTATTCAAAATAAGAAAAGACAATACCCTGTTTATTCATGATTTCGATGATTTCCGGGTCCGATATCATAAAGGGGCATCAATTGATGTCTTTGCAGATGTTCCGTATCCTTCCATTTCCAAAGGTATATTGAACTTTCTCAGAAAACGCATTAGTAATGCCTGGGGCTTTTTTCATTATCGCCCCAGACTCAATTTTAAGAATATAGTATCCTACTTTATCTATCCTCTCTCTTTTGTATTTTTCTATGGCATTTGGAAAATGATATGTGCTTTAAAGAAAAATGAACGTGAATTTACCCCGATATATAGACTAACATACGGATATCCTACTCTCCAATCAGAAATGTTACCTACTTCAAAGATAGAGTTTGAAGGAAAAATGTATTCTGCACCAAAAAATCCTCATTCCCGTCTGACAAATATATACGGAGACTACATGACTGTTCCTTCTAAGGATAAACGTCGCATACATGCAAAATTCATCTGCGTGGACACTAGTGAACAATATGTCAATCTATGATCTCCAACAATTAACAATTCCATATAAAAATGAAACAGTATGATTATCTGATAGTGGGAGCTGGTCTTTTTGGCAGTATGTTTGCCTACCGTGCACACAAGGTAGGTCGGAAATGTCTTGTAATAGACCGAAACAATCACATAGGAGGCGGATGTTATACTGAGAGAATCAACAACATAAACGTTCACAAGTACGGACCCCACATATTCCACACTTCTAACAAGGATGTATGGGATTTCATGAACAGTCTAGTCCCGTTCAATGATTTCATTAATTCACCTATTGCATGCTACAAGAATAAACGCTATAACCTGCCTTTCAATATGAACACTTTCCACCAGTTATGGGGAGTGAATACACCTGATGAAGCCAAAGCAATCATTGAAAGCCAAAGGGCCGAATACGCTCATATCGGGGAACCGCAAAATCTTGAAGAACAGGCTCTCAAATTAGCGGGACGAGATATCTATGAAACGCTCGTAAAAGGATACTCCGAAAAACAGTGGGGAATGAAAGCTACAGAGATTCCTGCTTTCGTAATCAGACGGTTGCCTTTCCGATTTGAATTCAACAACAACTATTTTAACGACACATATCAAGGCATTCCCATAGGCGGCTATACCCGGATATTCAACAAACTGCTTGAAGGCATTGAAGTAAGTCTAGACTCTGATTATTTCCAGAACAGGGATTATTATGACAGATTGGCAAAAAAGATCGTTTTTACCGGTCAAATTGATGCTTTTTATGAATACAAGTTTGGAGAGCTGGATTTCCGTTCTCTGCGTTTTGAACATAAACTTTTGGAGGGAGTAAAAGATTTCCAAGGCAATGCGGTAGTCAACTATACCGATGCTGAAGTTCCATATACCCGATGTATTGAGCACAAACACTTTGAATTCGGTCAACAACCTGATACGGTTATAACATACGAGTATTCACAAAAGTGGGAAAAGGGCGCTGCACCCTATTATCCCATAAACAATGACCGAAACAACACAATGTATTCCAAGTATGCCGAACTGGCAAAACAGGAAAAGGATGTCATTTTCGGTGGCCGTCTAGCCGAATACAAGTACTACGATATGCACCAAATTGTAGAAAATGTTTTGAAAATGAATATATGAGCAAACTGCTGTCACTGATAATCCCTACATACAACATGGAAGCCCTGCTTCCACGCTGTTTGGATTCGCTTCTTGTGGATAGTGCCCTACAACGTTTAGAGGCAATAGTGGTGAATGACGGAAGCAAGGATGGCTCTTTAGCTGTTGCCAACCGTTACAAAGAGCGTTTTCCGGATTCTGTCACTGTAATTGACAAGCCAAACGGAAACTATGGTTCCACAATCAATGCAGCCCTTCCTGTTGCTCAAGGCAAGTTTATTAGGATTCTGGACTCTGATGACTGGGTGCGTTCAGACTCTCTGATACGTTTTCTTGATACCTTAGAGAGTCTTGATACAGATATGGTCATAACCCATTTCACCATCCTGCATGATGACGGAGGAAAAGAACTGACTAAATATAATGATTATGGCAGAGAGCCTTTTGATTATGGTAAGACGTATCAACTTGATGATGTCCTGAAAGAGGGATACATAAAATATTTCCTGATGCATGGCCTTACATATCGTACTCAGTTGCTGCGCGATATGGACTACCGCCAAACTGAAGGCATATCATATACTGACACTGAATGGTGCTGTTATCCCGTATTCAAGGCTCAGACCGTTACATTCCTGGATATAGACCTTTACCAGTATAACATGGCACGTGAAGGTCAGACTATGGATCCAAAGGTCATTTCCCGCAGTCTGACACAGATGGAGAAAATGATAAGGCAGCTTATCGGGTTCTTTGAGTCTTTTGATATCTCAAGCCTATCGGATACAAGAATAGCTTTCCTTAGAAGTTACTATGCCAACCGCATAAGGTTCCTATACAGATGCCATCTGGTCAATACTCCACATGACCTGTTTGATGCCAGCCATTTTGAAGAGATTGACCAATATCTGATGGAAGCATGCCGTCGCAACGGTTTTGATGAGGTCCGTCTCTATCCTGACAACAAAATAATAAGATGTGACCTGCTCCGTTTCTGGCACAGACACCATCGTAGGCCACGGGTATGGTTTGAGAAATTGAATGCCTTCCTGAACAGGATCATGACTTTTCTATACGTGAAAATATTCAAATGACATCCTCATGAGCCGATTACTATTCATAAGATACAAGAAAACTGCCAACGTATTTGAGGGCGGAGAGCAGGGATCACAGAAGAACTGGACGGTTCTAACCGGTCTGCTGGGGGAGGAGAATGTTACCACATACTATATTCATGATGAAAGCCACAAACGTACACTTGGCGAATACATAAAAGGTGCTTTCTGGTTTCCATTCGGATACTTTTTCGGAATTACGCCCAAGAGGGTTAAGGAGATAGTAAGTATGGCCCGTGACTATGACTTTGTCTTTATAGACCGAAGCCTGTTTGGCATTATAGCAAAGAAACTCAAAAAGAGTGGATTTAAGGGCCGCATCATAGCATTCTTCCACAACGTGGAGAAACTCTATTTCCAGGCCAAGCTGGGACACAAGCCCGGCAGTTTCATTGTAACACGTTGCGCCTGGAAGAATGACGGATGGAGTTGCCGTTATGCCGACCGTATTATCGCGCTCAACCCGCGTGATGCCGGGGTTATAGAAGATATGTACGGTCGTAAGGCCGATGCACTTGTTCCTGTGGCTTTTGTTGACAAATACAAGCAGGACTCATACCCTGAGGGGCTGACTTCAAAAAAACCGCTCTGCCTGTTCCTGGGCGCATATTTCGGCCCCAACTGTGAGGGCATTGAGTGGTTTGCACAGAATGTTTACCCTAATGTAGATATAACCATGAAAATAGTAGGCAAGGGTATGGCTAAAATCAGAGAGAACTACCGTATTCCTGATGATGTGGAGGTTGTGAGTGATGCGCCTGACCTTAAGCCCTATTTTGAGGAGGCCGACATCATGGTTCTACCCATCTTCAAGGGTAGCGGCATGAAGGTCAAGACCTGCGAGAGCCTTATGTACGGAAAGAACATAATAGCTACTGATGAGGCTCTTGAAGGATATGAACTGGATTACAGCAAGATGGGCGGCAAATGCAATTCCGCACAGGAGTTCATAGACACAATACGTTTGTTCATTGGTAACCCCAGACCTAAATTCAACACCTATTCCCGCAATACCTTTCTGGAAAAATACTCGGCCGATAAAGTTGTTGACGCATTCCGTGACATTCTTTACAAATAGTACCGCAAGTTTTTTGTTAATTTGCAGCACTTAATCAGAATGAGCTGTTTATGATAATCACAAAAACCCCGTTCCGCATATCCTTCTTTGGAGGAGGTACAGATGTTCCGTCATTCTTTAATGAACATGGCGGAGCTGTCATATCCACTACCTTTGACAAGTTCTGCTACCTGGTTGTACGCCACCTGCCGCCGTTCATGCCCTTCTACTCTGAACTGGTATATAGCAAAATGGAGAGGGTCAACAGCATAGATGAGATACAGCATCCTGCCATACGTGAAGCCATGAGGATGCTTGATATCCATGAGATACGTCTCAGTTACGAGGGAGACCTGCCCGCCCGCACCGGTTTGGGTACCAGCAGCACATTTGCCGTAGGTATGCTCAACGCCTTTTATGCTCTCAAGGGCAAGCAGGTTGGTAAGCGTAAACTGGCAGAGGATGCCATTTATCTGGAACGTGAACTCTGCAAAGAGGTTGGAGGCTGGCAGGACCAGATAGCTGCATCATTCGGCGGAATGAACCGTATTGATTTTGCCGATAACCAATTCAAGATTACACCCATAATAATACATCCTGACCGAAAGGCTTTGCTCAACCAGAGCTTACTGCTTTTCTATACCGGTATATCCCGTTTCTCATCTGAGGTACAACAAGAGACCTTGTCAAAGACAAACCAGCAGAATAAAATAGCCCAGTTCATGGAGATGCTCCAACTTGTTGATGAAGCACAGGCTATCCTTGAGAACAAGCACTCTGACTTTAATGACTTTGGCCGCCTTCTTGACCACACGTGGAAGCTTAAACGCAACACCGGCGGAAAGGTAAGCAACAGCTTTATTGATGACATTTATGAAAAAGGTATAAAAGCCGGTGCCCTGGGTGGCAAACTACTCGGTGCCGGTGGTGGCGGTTTCCTGCTGTTTTACGTGGAGCCCGATAAGCGTCAGAATGTATTGAACGCCCTTGACAATCTGATGAACGTTCCTTTCAATTTTGAAAATGAAGGAACCACAATTGCCTACTACAATCCGGAAACTTACATTCCAAGAAAGGAACTCAACATTGACTGATAAAAGACAACGCAAATTCATTTTCCATGTGCTGGCGTTCATGACGATGGCACTGTGGGGAGTGACTTTCGTATCTACCAAGACACTCATAAACCAGGGGCTTACACCGGCACAAATATTCACCATAAGGTTCATCATTGCCTATATAGGACTGTTCACAGTATGTCTTATACGCGGCGGCCGCAACAAGAGGGCTTTCTCCCAATCTCTAAGGGATGAGTTCTTGTTTCTTGTCATGGGCATAAGCGGCGGATCACTCTATTTCCTGACAGAAAATACCGCACTCAGCTATACACAGGCATGTAACGTCTCTTTCATAGTATGCATAGCGCCATTGCTCACCATACTTCTTACACTGCTTATTAAGAAACTGTTCAAGGGGCCTATCGTTGACGGCCTGGAAGATGTAAAGGTGAGTCTGCCGCTTATAGCAGGCACGGTTATTGCTCTGACAGGCATGGCCATGGTGGTGTTTGACGGCAACAGTCTGAGCCTGTCACCCAAGGGGGACATCCTGGCTTTCATGGCTGCTCTCAGTTGGGCCGTATACAGCCAGTTCTCCGGACAGATGGCTGAGCGTTACGGTACGCTTTACGCCACACGGAAGGTCTTTTTTTACGGACTGCTTACCATAATGCCGGTACTGCTGCTTTCAGATAACTCCAACCTGGCTACAGTAGAGTTTGGTAATATAAAGGTATGGGGTAACCTGCTCTTTCTGTCAACCATAGCATCGCTGTTCTGCTTTGTGCTGTGGAACAGGATACTGATTGCCATAGGTAATGTGACCGCCACCAATTATGTATATCTGAATCCTGTTTTCACGCTTATCGGAGCAATATTGTTCCTAAGCGAGAGCATGACCTTGGTATCCGGCATAGGATCGGCCATGATTCTGGGCGGTGTGATACTGTCGGGAGTAAAAAAACTACGGTAAAAAGGGTTGTTTTATAATATGAAATCAATTTATAAGATTATGATGATATCTGGATTGCTGGCCATGACAGCCGGCTGCGGACAGAAGAAGAGTGATTTCAAGTATCTGCTTGATGAGTTTGCAGACCTCAAGGTTATGCGCTACACCATTCCCGGATGGGATGAGCTGACACTACAGCAGAAAGAGTATGCATACCACCTCTCTGAGGCAGCCAAATGGGGCCGTAACATCCATTGGGACCAGAACTGCAAATGGAATCTGCCTATACGTCACGTGGTGGAGAACATACTTGAGAACTATAAGGGTGAGCGTAACTGCAAGGAGTTTGAGCAGTTTACCGTCTATGCCAAGCGCCTGTTCTTTGCCAACGGCATACACCACCACTATGCTGAGGACAAGTTCTTTCCGGAATGCTCACAGGAATATTTCAAGTCACTTATAGATGCTGTAGGTGACGGCACCAAGTGCCAGGAACTGCTGCCCGTTATCTATGATCCAAATTCTCTCAAGCAGCGCCGCTCCACATCTACTGACGGTGATATAGTAGTTCTCTCAGCAGGCAATTTCTATGAGGGTGTTACCCGTGCCGAGGTTGAGAAATACTATGATTCCATCGAGGATAAGACCGATGAGACACCCATTGCCTATGGCCTGAACACCAAGGTTACAAAGGATGCAAACGGCAATATCGTGGAGATTCCATGGAAGATTGACGGCATGTACGGTCCGGCCATCAAGAAGATTTGCCGGGAGTTGGAATTGGCTGCCGCCTGTGCTGAGAATGACATTCAGAAACGTGCTCTTGCCCTGCTTATAAAATACTATGAGACAGGTGACCTCAAAATTTGGGATGAGTACAACATAGAATGGGTAAAGGATACGCTCGGCACCGTGGATTACATCAACGGATTCATTGAGGATTACAATGACCCGCTTGGACGCAAGGGTGCATGGGAAGGTCATGTGAACATCAAGGACCACAAGGCATCGGAGCGCTCTGATATCCTCAGCGCCAATGCACAGTGGTTTGAAGACAACTCACCTGTTGACCCTCGTTTCAAGAAAGACAAGTGCAAAGGCATTTCTGCCAAGGTTATAAACGCAGTATGCCTGGCGGGTGACTGCTACCCTTCAACACCCATAGGCATCAACCTGCCCAACGCTGACTGGATACGCAAGATGTACGGCAGCAAGTCAGTCACCATAGCAAACATCACACATGCCTATGACTATGCCGCACAGGAATCACCCAACAGCACTCTGGATGAGTTTGCATGGGATGATGAAGAAAAAGCTCTCTACCGCAAATGGGGTACTTATGCCGATGAAATCCACACTGACCTTCACGAATGCCTGGGTCATGGTTCCGGTCAGCTGCTGCCGGGAGTATCAAGCACTGCCATGGGTGAGTATGCATCGGCCCTGGAGGAGGCACGTGCCGATCTGTTCGGACTCTACTACACGGCTGACCCCAAGATGGTGGAACTGGGTATCATGCCCGACAAGGATGCCTACAAGGCTGAATATTCAAACTATATCCGCAACGGTATCATGGTACAGTTCACTCGTGTGGAACTGGGCAGACCCAACACCGAGGCCCACATGCAGAACCGCAAGCTCATTGCCGAGTGGTGCTATGAGAAGGGTCTCAAGGACAATGTCATTGAGAAGAAGGTACGTGACGGCAAGACCTACTTTGTAGTGAATGACTTTGTGAAACTGCGTTCTCTGTTTGCAGAACTGCTGGCCGAGATACAGCGCATCAAATCAGAGGGAGACTATGAGGCGGGCAAGAACCTTATAGAAACCTATGCTGTGCATATTGACCCCACCTTACACAAAGAGATAAAGGAGCGTTATGAGGCCCTGAACCTTAAACCTTACGGTGGTTTCATCAACCCTGACATAGTTCCGGTTGAGAAGGACGGCAAGATTGTTGACTATGAGGTAATCTACAATGATGACTACCTTAAGCAGCAGCTTGACTACGGCAGCAAATACGCTACGCTTAAATAGTTTCAATCATCAATTTCCACAATCCCAAAAAGGTCATCCTCAGTTATCCAACCGTCAAAGAATACGGAACCGGCACTGAGATAATCCCTTTCACGGAATTCTTTTGTTGTCCCGTAAGCTGAATAGTATATGTCTTTAACAATTTCAGGTACAACAGTCTCTGAGCAGGCAACTGCCAGTTTACGGGCCGATGTCTCTATTATTCCATTGCAGTTATTGCGGCTGTCCCAATACGGATTGCCACTGTCAACTGTAATGCTCTTAAGTTTTGGACAGTTCTCAAAGGGATTCTTTGAGGATTCATAGCCGGGAGAATCAAAATGCTGTCCTGCCAGATAAATGACAGAGGCCGGAATGTTTATTGCTTCCAAATCCCTGCAATCCTGGAAAGCGTTAGACTCAATATAAGTGACAGACTCCGGAATGACGATTGTCTTCAACCCTGGGACATGACTGAAAGCACCATTGCCTATACCCTTTACAGTTTCAGGAATAACGGTGTTTCTGCATCCCCATATAAGTTCATCATTGCCTATACTGATAACTGCATTGCAGTTACCACGGCTGTCATAAGCCTCATTTCCTTCTTCTATAACAATTCTTTCCAGGTTAGGACAGTAATTGGATTTTTCCAATAATCTTACTGATGCAGGAATTACAATTTCCTTTAAATCAGTGCAATAAATGAAGGCGTTCCCTTCAATTGCGAAAACTCTTTCAGGAATGCTTATCTTTTCCAGTCCCTTGCAGTAAGCGAACGCATCAGCGCCTATGGATGTAGCAGCCTCCGGTATTACAGTGTTGCGGCAACCCAGAACCAGTCTTCCCGTTCTGACATTAAATCTCCAATAAGTTTCAAAGAAGTCAAAGTCATAACCTTCACGCAGACTGAATACAGTCTCATCCATACTCTCCTTTACGCTGTTGCCGTTTGAGATTACGGCATTGCTTCCTGCCGGGCTGAAATAGGTGGGATTGCCCTCCTGGACAGTTATGGATTTGACGGAACTGCACCCAAAGAAGGGATTACCGTCCAAATAGACAACTGATGCCGGGATGTTGATTTTCTCAATGGATGTGCAGAAAGAGAATGCCATCTTAAGGATCAGCCGCACTGATGACGGTATATCCGATGCCTTGAAACCGGGCATTCCCGCCAACGCATATGGTGCTATGATTTCTATCCCATCTGGAATCCTGGTTCTGTTGCATCCCTGCAGAAGGATATTCCCATCGGTCCGGATTATGGCATTGCACTTCCTGCGGCTGTCATAAACACAGTTCCTTGAATCTACTGAGATGGATTTCAGGTTCTTGCAGTCCAGTGCAATGTTGTTTCCTATTTCAGTGACAGATGCAGGAATAGCCAGGGTCTTGATGGCTGTTCTGGTAAAGGCAAACCGTCCAATTGACTCCAGGGTTGAAGGCAGTTTGATTCTTTCAAGCTTACCGCAATTGGCAAAGGCATCGTCTCCAATACTGGTAAGTCCATTTTTGAGGCTTACCTCTTTCAGGTTTGAACAATCCATGAAGGAACGTGAACCTATTCTTCTCACAGATCCCGGAACGGATAAGGATTCTATTCCTGTAATGCCGTTGAAAGCCTCCTCATCAATCTCTACAACACTGTATTCTTTCCCTTCTTTCATGATGATTTCAGGTATAACCACTTTTGAGGGAGCATTTTGGGATGCACTTGTGATTACTGCTTCACTTCCGCTCAGATTGAATGACAGGTATCCTTCATAATCTTCAATCTTCTGTCCGGATTCATAGGGCGTGGCGTTGAAGGCTGATCTGCCTTTCTGGGTCACATATTCAAGATTGATGCTTTCAAATTTCTTACAACTTTCAAAAGCCATATCCTCAATAGTCTTGACTGACGGCGGTAGAGTAAGGGATTTCAGTTCATCGCGGAAACGGAAGGCTTCACGTCCTATGGTTGTCACCCCATCAGGTACAGTTGACTTGTTGCCGCCTATAACCAGAATACCGGTAGCTGTTTCTATTACGGCATTGCAGTTGTTCCTGCTGTCATATTTCCTGTTGGCAGGGCTCACTGTAATTTCAGAGAGTTTATGGCTGTCAAGGAACTGGGATGGCTGAATTTCTGTTATTCCGGCTCCGAAATGGACCTTCTCCAGATTCTTGCAGTCGCGGAAAGCAGAGTGTCCCATCTTTACCACACCATCCGGAATTGATATCTCCTTAAGGTTCCGGATTCCCTCGAATGCATAAGTGTCAATGGCTGTCACTGACTTAGGAATGAAAGCATTGCTGCAACCGTAAAGCAAAGTGTTAGTTGCAGTCTTTATTATTGCATTGCAACCCTCACGGCTGTCATAAACCGGATTTGCAGGATCAACAACTATTGAACCGGTTGTGTTCTTATCGGGAAGAGCGTACTCAACGGGATATATATCAACTACAGATGCCGGTATACGGAAAACGGTAAAGGAACAACCCAGGAAGGCATTATTTAAAATCTTCTTT
>Ga0265300_10000928_pt1 | contig 29210 bp, 17 predicted proteins | sample AusTroGonzalo_MG_FD_193482 | JGI IMG/M metagenome (GOLD analysis project Ga0265300, IMG submission 193482) | Bovine rumen microbial communities from tropical cattle in Woodstock, Queensland, Australia - Gonzalo_03 | ecosystem: Host-associated > Mammals > Digestive system > Stomach > Rumen ...
TCGGGGCTAACCAGCACCTCGGCTACCAGATCGCCCTTGAGGTGCAGTTCGTCGAAGATTTCAGGAGCGTCGGCATGGGACCAGACCACTCGTTGGTCTTCGGAATCAGTAAGTTTTTGTGCGATATCTATTCTCAAAGTGGCACAAATGTAGTAAAACGCTATAAATGGGTCAAGGTTTTGCTCGGTTTTAGGGGGTGATAAACACAACTAGCTTGTCCCATAACTTGAATTCACCCTTGCCATTTTGAATTTGAAAAAGGGCGGAGCCTGTAATATCGGCGCCGCCCCATTTTTACATTTCATTGTTCGAACAAACAGAAAAACAAACGAAATGCATCAAATGTCTTAGAAAGTATTTTTGTCTATCACCGCTTTTGCAATATTAGCAGTAATAAAATCAAAAATAAGCAAGCCTGTTATGCATTTTCCCTTTTTATTAAGATAGTCGACAACCTTGGGGTTTAAGTAATCGGCATAATCCTCTGGCGTCCATCCTAACAACAATGCTCCAGCAGCTGTTCCTGTAGCACTAACATGATTAATTTTCAATTTTAAAGAATCTTTGTTATAATCAATATTGTCTTTAATTTCTTTAAGTTTTTTGTCTTCATTTGGAGCACTATAATCATCTTGAGGTACATAATATACGGCAGGACTATTAGTGACCTTTCCTCCACTGACCCTGGGGTAATTTACTCCATACATATCAGCATGATTATGGAAAGGATAATCGTTTAAATCGTCCAAAACAACGATTTTTCCTCTGACATCTTTCAGAAGCGGCCAGCAATTTCCCGCTTCAGTGTTTGTATTTGTACCTCTTTTCCAAAGAATACTTTTATATTTATCAATCAAAGTCACTATTTTACTTTTTTCAACATTTCCTCTTTCATTTTTTATTCTCATTATAACCGTTTCTCTCGGCTGTTTACTCAAAAATTCCTTTACAACATCCATAACTTTATACAAGTTATATTCACAATCTAAACCAAACGCATTATCACCATGGCGACCCTGCAAATTATCATTAATTATTCTTATATCAAGATAACGACATCCATAATTTAACTGAGTCATAAGATCAGCTTTTTGAGTTCGAGCACACCGTTTTTTTTCAGAATCAAGGATATTAGTGTTATTTTCATAAACAAATTTGAACGTCAACGAATCATGCGTTCCGGGGATGCTAAGTTTATTGATTGGCGTTTTACTAGCAATATGAGCCATCCATTCACTCATTGGGAAATTAGCCATAATAGGTACTCCTTATGTTTTAGGTTATTTATTTTTTTGCATAGGATTCTTTTTCAAAAGAACCTTATTTAATATAACATAACTATTTTAATTAATATTCAATTTCATGTACAAATGATTAAAATAACAGATAAATTTATAAAAACATATAAATTAAAACAATATAAAAATAAGCAAAACTTTAAATTTTTCCCACTTTTTCATTTCATTGCTGTAATGTACCTATAAGAATTTCCAAAATATCGGTTCTATCAAGCCATTTTGTATAATCGAGGTATCCTAGCAAAACTTTCCCGATTAGCAAGCCCAATCGCTTGTACGCCCACACAAAATAAGGTATATTGAAGAAGTAGTTTTTAGAAGAGTTTTTCAAGCGTAAATAAAATAATGCTACAGACTAGTTTTATCAAGATGTTCGCTCTCGGACTTGCCGTAGCCAGCACTTCTTTGTTTGCGGCGTCCTCCTACACGCTGAATAAGTATCAGCAGGATGACTGGTCTCCCGAATATGGCAATAACACTTGGATGTATGAGGACTCGGCAGGAATCTTTGAATCAGGTCCGCTCGATGTATTCCATGCTGCAATGCGTTTGTACTTGAACCGTCAGTTCTTGGAGGCTGCATATGCCTTTGGTGCGGTTCAGACCAAGTACCCATCATTTCGTTTGGTGGACCAGGCTGCTTTTTACAAGGCAAAGTCTTTTGAAAACCTCCGTATGCACAAGGCTGCGAAGTCCGTCTATCAAGACGCTATTAAGCGTTATCCGCAGAGCGACCAACTCGCCAGGTATCACTTCCAGTTGATGAACATGGACTATAAGGAAGGTAAGTACAAGGAAGCAATGGACAAGTATCAGAACATTGCTCAGAAGTTTGGCAAAAGCGACGCGAAGGCTGACGCGGATTACGTTGCAGGCCAGATAAAGTTCGAACAGGGCCTCTATCAGGAATCCGTTGACCAGCACGCCTCCATTCTTCCGGGGAACGCCAACTACCTCTACGCTCGCTATACCATGGGTATTGCTAACAGCCGTATGAGCAAGTTTGATGAAGCTGAAAACTGCTTCCGCGACATTACGGAACAGCCGGTTTCCAACAAGTCCGAACGCGACATTCAGGACGCTGCGAAGGTCAAACTCGGTCACCTATTCTTCTCTGCAGAAAAGCCGGACATTGTTGCAGCAGCTCGGATGTACGCTCAGGTCCAGATAGAATCTCCGGTGTTCGACGAAGCTATGCTCGGTATTGCATGGTGCTTTCTCAAGGTCAACAAGCCTGATGAAGCAATCAAGCCGGCCCAGTGGATTATTTCTAACCTTCCGGAATCCTTCTTCGTGTCTGAAGCCTACCTCATGATGGGTTACTACTACTTATTGAAGAAAGACTACCAGAACGCTCTTGAAGCATTGACCAAAGCTGAAAATCTCACTGAAAGGCCTATGGTGTCTGTTGCTTCTCGCGACAGTGCCCGTCAGGCTTACGATGCAATGCAGAGTGAATTAGACTCCGTTCAGGTTCTAGCCTTGGATCTTGCCCGTCAGCTACCAACTCCGCGTGTGGAAAGCAAACGTAAAGCTTTACGTCCGATATTCGACAAGGCTATCCAAACTATTGAAGATTACGCGAAGTTCATGCAGAGATCCATCCAGTGTGACCGCTTTGAATCTAACCGCAAGCACATCTTGGAAGACGCAGGCTTTACAAAGGCTTCACCTCCCACTCGTCCTCGAATGGGAGGGCCTAGTGGAGGTGGACGGAAATCTGATCTTCCGAACAATGAATTGGAAGACGATTTGTAGAACGGAATGAAAGAATGCAAAAAGTCTTGACAGAGCAAAAGTGACTCATGCACATTCAAGCACTAAAATAAACATTTGTTCACTCGCTTACATAGTTATAGAGCAAGTGAAAATATTTCTTACCATTATATTATATCCGCAAAAAAGCCCCGAGAATTGGCCGCTGCAATTTTGAGTTTCAAAAAAACGTTATTACATTTTGCCGAAGAAAAATGATCCTTACGGTTTTAACATACGTGGTCATCGGGCTTTTAGCCGCCCTCGCCATCTTCTATCTCGGGTTAGAAGTGCGGTTTTACCGTGCGCTCGGGCGCGTACGCGAAGGCTATGCCGACCCGGAACCGCTACCGAAGGTGAGCGTTTTGATTGCGGCCCGTAACGAATCCGAAGGTATCCGCGAAACACTCGACTCCGTTTTGGCGCAAGATTACGAAGGTGAATGGGAAGTCTGGGTGGCAGACGACCGCTCGACAGACGACACCCCGAAGATTCTTGCCGAATATGCCGCGAAGTTCGACAAATTGCATGTTCTAACGATTGATTCCCTCCCCGAGGGCGTGAGCCCGAAAAAGCAGGCGCTTTCCAAGCTTATCGACGCCTGCGATGGAGAAATTCTTTGCCTCACGGACGCGGACTGCATTGTGCAGCCTTCCTGGATCAAGGGCATCGTCAAGGAATTCGAGCCAGGAATTGAGCTTGTCGCAGGGCACTCCTACATCCCGACCGACAGCAAGTCGCCATTTATCATTTGCATGCAGGCGGTCGAGACTCTTATTTACCGCATTGCGGGCACCGCTGGGCTTGCCATGCACCTCCCGCTCACAAGTACAGGCAACAACCTCGCCTATCGCAAAAGCTTTTTCAAGAGCGTGAACGGATTCTCGGGCGTCATCAAAATTCAGAGCGGCGACGACGACCTGTTGATGCAAAAACTAGCAGCCGACCGCCCATGGGCCATGCGTTACTGCATCACGCCAACCACATTTGTCACCACAAGCGGCAAGGAAACGCTCAAGGCTCTTTGGGAACAACGCAAACGCTGGGCTTCGAAGACGATCTACTACACGCCAAAAATCGTCTTTGTGCTTTCGATGGTGTTTATGTTCCTCGTAATGCTCTGCGTGACCGCAGCACTTTCGATTTTCAGTTTTAAAATATTTGTCGCCACATTGATTGCGATACTTGGCAAGTGCATCGGCGACATGGTACTCATTATTCGCGGGCTCAAAATATTCAAGCAGGAACACCTCCTCAAGTGGTGCATCCCGGTTGAATTCATACACGCCCCCTTTACCGTACTGGCCGTACTGTTCGGACTGTTCGGACGATTCAAGTGGAAATAAAAATGGCAACGACTAAAACGACAACAAAGGCGACAACCAAAACCACTACAAAGAAGACCGCCACCAAGACAGCAACAAAAGCTGCAAAACCGGCTGCCGAAGGCAAAACGCTTATTATCGCAGAAAAACCGAGCGTAGCAGCGGACTTGGTTAAAGTACTCGGCGCCAAAACATTCAAGAAAGAAACCGCCTATTACGAAAGTGATTCGACCATCGTAAGCCATGCGATTGGCCACCTTGTTGGTATCGCCGATCCGAAAGATATAGACGAACGTTATAAGGCATGGGACATGAAAACGCTCCCCATGCTCCCCGAAAAGTTCCCGCTCGTAGCTCTTCCCACCACTAGAGGTCACCTTTCTGCACTCGGCAAGCTCATCAAGCGCAAGGACGTGACGACTATTATAAATGCGTGCGATGCGGGCCGCGAAGGTGAACTGATTTTCTATTACATCGTGGACTACATCCTCAAGGGGAACTTCAAGGGCAAGACGTTCAAGAGACTTTGGATGCAAAGCATGACGCCGGCCGCCATCAAGGACGCGTTCGAGCACCTGCGTACTGAAGAAGACATGGTGAACTTGAGGAATGCCGCCCTCTGCCGTAGCGAAGCCGACTGGCTTGTGGGCATGAACGGAAGCCGCGGCCTCACCGCCTACAACAGTTCGATGGGCGGGTTCCAAATTACGCCGTGCGGTCGTGTGCAGACCCCGACACTTGCCATTATCGTCAAGCGCGAAGAAGAACGTAACCGCTTTGTTCCGCAAAAGTTCTGGACCATCGAAGCCTCGTTCGATAACGACGGTGCCGGTTACCAAGGCAAGTGGTTCGCCGTCGATAAAGAAAACGGCAAGGACCGCATCAAGCAGATTTTCGACGAAAAACGCGCTCAAGAAATTCTCGCAAAGTGCAAGGGCAAGTCCGGTTCCATCGAAGAAACGACAGCCCCGAGCCAGCAAAAATGCGGACAGCTTTACGACCTTACCACCCTCCAGCGCGAAGCGAACAACCGCTTTGGCTTTAGCGCGAAGACGACGCTCTCCATTGCACAGTCGCTCTACGAACATTACAAGGCAACCACCTACCCGCGAACCGACAGCCGTTGCTTGCCCGAAGATTACGTTGCTCCGGTAAAGGCTACCCTCGGAAAAATAGAAGGCCCGCTCGCCAAGTTCGCCCAAGAGGCGCTCGACAAGAATTACGTCAAACGCACACCGAAGGTCTTTGACAACTCAAAAATTTCGGACCACTTCGCCATCATTCCGACAGGTGTTGTTCCAAAGGGACTCTCCGAAGCCGAAGAAAAAATCTACACGATGATTTGCCAGCGCTTCATCGCTGTATTCTTCCCGCCCGCCCAGTACCTCAACACGACCCGCATCACGACGGTTGAAAACGAAACGTTCATCACCGAAGGCAAGATTCTCGTGGATCCGGGATTCAAGGCCATTTACGGCAAGGAATCCGACGAAGAATCGAACATTCCGAAGCTGAACGGCAACACCGCCAAGACGCTCGAAATTGACGCCAAGGAAGACTTCACCAAGCCGCCTGCACACTACACCGAAAGCACACTCCTCTCGATGATGGAAAGTGCCGGTAAGCTCGTCGAAGATGATGAACTGCGCGATGCCATGAAGGAACGCGGCCTTGGAACGCCTGCTACACGCGCTGCCATTATCGAAAAGCTCGTGAGCGACAAGTATGTTATCCGCGACGGCAAGGAAATGATTCCGACCGCAAAGGCATTCGACCTCATCAAGGTCCTTTCGGCCATGAACTGCGAAGCCCTCACCAGCCCGGAACTCACCGGCGAATGGGAATACAAGATGGACCTCATCAGCAAGGGCAAGGAATCGCGCGAAGCATTTATGAACGGCATCGTCGATATGACCAAGACCATGGTGAAAAATATCAAGGGATTCAAGGAAGACGATACCGAAAACGAAGCCAGCTTCAGCCCCGTGAACGGCAAGAAAGTCTTTGAAACGGTGAGCCGCTACAGAACCGAAGATGGCATTGTCATCCGCAAGATTGTCGGTGGCAAGCACCTCTCCGAAAGCGAAATCATCGAACTTTTGACCAAGCGAAAGATTGGCCCTCTGACCGGATTCCGCAGCAAGAAGGGCGCCGAATTCTCAGCAGTGCTCACCATCAACGACGAGAACAAGATTGAATTTGTCTTTGACGAAAAGCCCGAAGAAATCGAGCTCGGCGAAGTCGTCGGAAAATCCCCTGTTGACGGTTCCGACGTCTACGAAACGCTCACGGGTTATGTGTCCGAAAGCTACGTGAAAAAGGAACCGAGCGGCATCACGCTCCCGAAAATTCTTTTGGGCAAGGAACTCCCGCTGGACGATATCAAGAAATTACTCGCCGGCGAAAAGACCTCGCTTATCAAGGGTTTCCGCAGCAACAAGACGCGCCGCCTGTTTGATGCTTACCTCACACTTGTCAAAGGCAAGCTCAAGTTTGAATTCCCGCCACGTGAATTCAAGCCGCGAAGATTCGTGAAGAAGAAAGAGGAGTGAGGTCGGCTCTACGAGTCTTTGAGGAATGAGGTCGTGCTTCGCACTCTGAGTCAAAGGCAAAATTCACAAGACTTTTAAACATCTCTCACCTCAAAGCGACAAAGTCGCGACCCCATACCTCATACCTCTAAAGCATGTACCTAAGGATTTTATTTATCATTGCATTTTTGGGAGCTTTTTCGGTAGCCTTTTCTGACGGTTTGCCTGAAGGTCACTTCACCCCAATAAATTCATTAACAGATTCCGTTCAACAACAAACCACGTCACAAATCAGTTCTATCAAAGATTCTGCAAGTTTCGTGCAGTCTTCATCTGCCATTGCGCAGTATTCATCGGTCATAGCACAGTCATCGTCATCCATCGCGCAATCATCGACTACTGTAGTGGACACCGTCATCAATACGACGCCAACGGACACGACGCTAGCCAAGCCATCTACGCAAGCAAAAAATTCTGAAAAAAATCCTTATGGTTTGCCGAACGCACTCATGCCCTTATGGGAATCCATGACGCTCCGCCAAAAAGCAGGGCAAATGATTATGGTATTCCTCACCTCGCCACAATTCGTCATCGAAAACGAAATTGGCGGCCTACTCATCACCGGGAAGCACCTCCGCGAAATAAAAGAAACCATCCGCAAAATCGATGAAATCAATTCGAACCTCAAGATTCAAGTATTCACCGCCACCGACCAAGAAGGTGGCGCAGTCAATCGACTCAGTTCTTATTCCGATGACTGGCGCAACATCCCCAGTGCACATGACATGCGGCGCATGGATTCCACAAAAATTCGCGCACTCGCCCAAAAAATCGGATCCACATTAAAAAAAATTAAAATCAACATGAACCTAGCCCCGGTTCTGGACCCATCTAAGGACCACCGCAATACAAACTCGTTCATGGAAGAGCACCATCGCTCTTGGGGTCCCGACACCGCAAACGCATACAAAGTAAGAGCATTTGTCAAAGGCATGCACGACAACGGAATCATTTGCGTTTCGAAACATTTCCCAGGCTATGATTCCTGGACCAACAGCGACCATCAAATTTCCATCAGCGCATCCCCTATTGAAAAAATTCAAAGCAACATTCAATTTTTCAAAACGCTAGCCAGCGACATTCCCGTAACCATGATGTCAAGCGTGCAATTTTTGCGCATATCGAACCGCCCCGCAGTTTTTGACAAAAACATCGTCAAGATGGCTCGACAATACGCACCGAACATGGTCATGTTGACAGACGACCTTTGGGGCACATCGCTTCGTGCATGGGCAAGCGGCAAAACGCAAATTCCGCCGCGTAAGAATTATCCCGACAAAGATTTCAAACGACTCATCACAACAGTCATTGATGCCGGCAATGACATGCTCATGATTTCTTACACGTCCAAAGCAAAAGACATGCTCGACATCATGATGAAGCTCTGCGAAAATAATTCGAAATACACGCGACGCATCGAAGAATCTGCCGCGAGAATCTTGAAGCTCAAGTATAGAATGGGATTGTTGAAGTAGTTGGTAGAGCTTAGAACTTAGAGCTTAGAGGACGGTCATCCTGGAAGGAGCCATAGGCGACTGATAGGATCCATGAAGGTAATGCGTCATGCGCCGACGGCTTGCTTTTTCGCATTCGACAAGTTCACCACATTTTTCATAACGCCAGCCTCGCCCACCTTTTCGAGCGCCGCTTTCAAAATGGCAGCCGCAGCCATGGTATCGTCTAAGGCACGGTGGTGGTTAAAATCTGGAAGCCCAAGCGATTCCGTGAGTTTGTGCAAACTGTAGCTCGGTTGCCCAGGGAACACTTTCCTTGCAAGTTTTACTGTACAAAGTCTCGGTGGATTAAACTTGATGCAACAGCGCTTCAATTCCGCCGTTACATACTTGTTATCGAACTGCACATTGTGCGCCACAAAAATGCGATCTTGCAAAAGCTCAGCCACATGTTCGGCGATCACACCAAATTGCGGTTGACCATCGACCATTTCATCGGTAATTCCCGTCAGTTCACGCACAAACGGCGTAATCGGCTGCCCAGGGTCCACAAGCGAGTGGTACGTTTCAACAATTTCGGAACCGTCCATGAGGGCGATTCCGATTTCCATTATTCTATTATCTTCACCATGTCCGCCGGTCGTTTCAAGATCGACTACTGCAAATTTTAACAATGCAATTTACCTAACGGGGATATCGATATCAAGCGTTTCCATCCCGTCGCGAGCCTGTACACGAGCAAGCATCACGTTAGACTTGGGGTGACCGTAAACAGGGACGACGAGTAAATTAGAAACGCCACTCTGTTCACTCGGAACCGCTTCGGTATCGTAAGCTGTTTTCGTAAATATAGGTTTCTTGCCACCATCGTACAAGGAATACGTCAACTTACGAGGCATTCCCTTCTTGATTTGAGACGATTTCACCTGAAAATAGATGTAGCCGCCCTTCGGTACAGTTCTCAAGCTGTCACGGATTTCTTCTTCGGTTGCAAAAGCGGCTTCCATGGCAAGGCGCAAATTTTTACGCACCATTTCCGGCCTTTCATATTCAACCATCACGTTAAACTTCGCATCTTCTGGGATTGCGCTTGGGCGCACATCGCGAATTTTGCTGTTGTTCTGTGATATTCCCAGCGACCATTATCGTGCAAGATAACCGTCGAGCCGTTCGAGGCCATGGCGACAACATCAGCTGCAGAGGCATTGGCTGCGTACGCCAAGAAAAGAGCCACGCAGGCTCTAGAAAGAATTCTCATTCCACCCATAAATACTCCGTTTTTTTTAAAACATCCCATTACCACCATAATATATACCAACAAAAATAAATCAAACGAAAAAATCAAATAAATATCATTTTTAACGGCAAACTTGTGACTTTACTAACATTTTACAACCTATATTTGCGATGTACCTCACATTATAAACTATGCAAGGCAAAATTCGATTCGCACCAAGCCCCACGGGCTACCTTCACGAAGGCCATTTGCTTTCGGCGCTTTACGTATGGGCTGCCGCAAAAAAATGGAACTTAAAGCTCCACTTGAGGATCGAAGATCACGACCAAAGCCGTGCACGTCCGGCCTACATCGCAGGTATTCGCGAGGATTTAGCTTGGTTGGGCTTTCACTACGATTCCGAAAGCATTCAAAGCGCAAGGGGCCCCGTTTACGAAAAAGCTCTCAAGAGACTCGAAGAAAAATCGTTAGTTTATCCATGCTATTGCAGTCGCAAGCAACTCCTTGCAGAGAACCCGCAAAGTGAAACCGGCGAAATTGTTTATCAGGGAAAGTGTTTTTACAGACGAGAGATCGGAGATTCCCACCCAAAGGTGGCCATGCGCACTAAGGCAACAAGTTGCCTAGTGCTGTCCGCCCGCTCGATGGAGGGACCCAGCACAACACCGCACAACTTGCGTTTCATTGTTCCTGACAAATTCATTGACTGGCACGATCTCCGTTTAGGAGACTTTCACGAGAACCCAAAACTCCAATGTGGCGACTTTCCAATCCGCGACCGAGACAACCAATGGACCTATCAGTTCGCCGTCTGCGTAGATGACATCGACGAAAATATCACACACATCGTTCGCGGCGAAGACATCCGCAATTCCACAGCTCGCCAAATCGCATTGATGGAAGCTCTCGGACGCACCGAACGTCCGATTTATCTGCACCACCCGCTCATTGTTGACGCAAACAACAAAAAGCTTTCCAAACGCGAACTGGCACACAGCATCCGGCAAGACAAAGAAGCGGGTATCACGCCCGAAATGCTTTTCGGACGCGTCTGTTACAAAGCACACCTGACTGAATCCGAGACGCCATTATCACTCATTGACGCAATATCAACGGTAATAAGCCATATTTAGCATCTATTTGGTTAAAAAAAATTTATATTCGGGACATGGCATCAACGTCAGTGTCCGCAACCATAGAAAAAATTCGTGAAGAAGCGGCAGTCTTTGAAAGCAAGGACCGCCTGCTTTGCTTTTCTCAAAAGAACAAGTTCCAGTCTCCCCTCCTCCTTGACAACGGAGACCAGTTTTTCGAAACCTGGCAAAACGAGCAAAAGTCTCGCGCACTCGCTTCATTTTTCCCCGTTTCTGCAAAATACGACGAAGAAAAACAAACTGCAGATCTCGAAAAGTTCCGCAAGGTTTTCAAATCCAAGGCCGAAGATTTTTGCAACCAAGATTTATACATGGCGACAGGCTTCATCAAATGGGGCGACAAATCACTGGCACCAGCAATCCTCATTCCGCTGGACTACGACGACGAGCACGACACCGTTGCCATTTCTGCACGTGCACCCATCGAAAACATTGCGCTCCCGTCGCTAGACAAAGAAATCAAGTTCCCCGTTGCCGCAGACTTTTGCAAAAACGGAAATTTTGCGATTCAGAAATTTTTTGACACGCTTGAAAAAAAGATTGCACCGCGGACCGATTGGAAATTTACGCGCAACGGATTCTGCATAACTTTCTACAGTACAAACAAACTTCTACTCAAGAAGAAACTGACTAGCGAATACTGGACAACCGCCAAAGTTGCAAACAACGATTTTTTCGTTGCAACCATTGGCAACGACGGATTTTTCCCGCAGCAATCGCCTTTTGATGGGAATGCATACGACCACGTTTTCAATCCGGCCGAGCACCATTTCCCTTACACGACTGATTCGCAGACAAACAAAGCGATTATCGAAGCGCTAGACAAAAACGTATCTGCATACGCTATACAGACTCTTCCCGGTTCTGAAAAGGCGAAGGCAGCCGTCAACATTGCCGCAGAGTTCATCCAGCAAAAGAAAAAAGTACGCGTCGTAAGCCGCAGGGCCATCACGAAGTTAAACTTCGAAAATGCATGGAAACCGCCATTCCGCTCATTCCAAAGTCCAAACCGCGATACGATAAAAGCATCCTTGAGCGAAGTCCGCGCAAAGCTCGTCTCGTACTACGATGCGGTCAACTTTCCGCTCAAGCCTAGCGGAGTAAAGCTCACGAATTTGCTGGACGAAATTGCAAAATTAAAACCAATCAAGACAAAGTTTGCAAGCGATCTTTTCAACAACATCGAAGATGTCCGCTACAAAAAATTCAAGTTCATGCTCTCAAGCCTAGAGCAAATGGAACGGCTGTATTTCAACGAAAACGGCATTGAAATTTTCAACGCCTTCGAAGGAATAACATTACCCGCCCTTTCGCAAGAACGCAAGAACTTGATTGGCGAAGACTTGGAACGCGCAAACAGCTTAATACAAGCTATCGAGCCCTTTATCGAAAGCATCAACAAGTCCGAATTCTATCCCGAAGGACTCACGCTTTCGGACATGCTCGACTTGATTAGCGTTTTCAAGAAAAACTTTGACAACGACATGCCCGGCTTTGAAGATTGGAACATCCATTCAAACGGCTGGATTGCATATCAAGACGACCTGAACGACTTGCCCAATGCCGGCGCGCGCTGGACAAGCTATCGCCGCAAAGGCTCCGACATTTTCAACGAAGACGCCATTGATGTAAACCTCCTCGCGGCTCGCAATGAATTTGCAGACAGTTTAAATTCTGCACTAAAAGCACTTTCGGATCATTACCGCAGACCAAAACGAATTTTGCTCAGCGTCTTCAAGAATCCCAAAAGCATTTCGTCCGATGAAATGCTCATCGAGCAAATCGACAAGCTTATCGAAATGCAGGAGTACAGGCGCAAATACAAGGATTCATCCGTTCTTGCAACGCGTTTATTCGGGAAAGACTGGAAATACGAAAAGACCGATTGGAAGGATTTGGCCAACAAAATCCGTCATTACTATGTTTTCCGTGCACACATCAAGAACAGCGACCAGCAAGATTATTTACTCCAATTGCTTGCCAAATGGCATTTGTTCAAGCCGTACGTCGAGAACTGGGAAAGCATCGAGTCCAGCATTGAAGAACTGCAAAAGAAACTCCAGCACATTAGCAAATCGTTCAACCTGAGCGAATCCCTAGAAACGCAGGACGTGAATTCATGGCTCGAAAAAATCGAGCGTTGGTCAAAGCTATGGAAAGACCAAGACATTTATTTGCAGCTCCGCGAACACATGGAAACCATCAGCGATTCGCCATGCGAAAAGCTCGCAGAATTTGTGAAGGACACAAAGAACGCAAGCAAAGATATCGCCATGGCATTTGCACGCGCTTGGACAAACCGCCAAATGCAGGCGGCAACCGCAGAATGCCCAGAGCTATTCAGCCCTTCTGCAAGGAACCGAAAGCAACAAGGCAAGCAGTTCAGAACATTGCTCGATCAATTCAGCAACGCTAATTTCCGCGAAGCGCATGAAACCGTCGAAAAAAATCCAGACCTGCTTCAGAGCCTAGCATTATCACAAACTTATGATCAAAGCCTCGAATCATTCGATGTGGCGCTGTTCCTGGATGCAGACAGCATGACCATCGCAGAAGCGATGCCTGGAATTTTAAAATCGAAAAAAGTAATTCTCTTTGGAAATCCGTGCGTTCCAACATTAGAAGCGCTCCCGCTGGATGCCTGCAGCATGGAAGTTTCAACGCAATCTATTTTCTTTAAGGATAACGTTCTTTCAGCAGCGCTCCGCAAGGGAATTCCATCGCAAGTCATCGGGTTCACGACGCAATACGCAGACCCGTCGTTATTCAGTTTTGCAAACCGCAGAATTTACAATAGCGAAATGGCTCAATTTCCGAATTCCATTTTATCGACAAGCAAATTGCAGACGCTCAAAATCGTCAAAGATAAAGTATCATCCATTGCAGAAAAAGCCATGCAACATGCGACAAAAAATCCAAGCCAAACACTTGGAATTATCGCACCAAGCCAAGCAATTTGCAACGAAATCGAAATAGCGATTCAAAAGCATTTAGAAAAGAATCCCACTGCAAAGAAATTCTTTGAGCAAGGGAATATTACAAATAAATTCTATATCAAGACGACTGAACGTGCCGTAGACTTGTTCCGCGATGTCATTCTTGTTTATGCCGATGTAGAAAATGCATCCAGCATTACAATGGCCTGCAAGCTTTCTATTTGCGCCACACTAGCAAAGCAAAGCCTATGCCTGTTTATGACGAACGAAGATTCCGAACAACTCGCAAGCGCAAAGCCAAGCCTTTTCCAAGAATGGGTGCATTCTCTTAAGAGCAAAGCAGTTTCTGAAAATGCAGAAAGTACAATTTACGATTCCGTTCTTGACGCACAAATTAAAGAGCTATTTAAAGAAAATAATATCACATTCAAGGATTGCGTTGCCCAAGGCAATATCCCGATAGGTCCTGTTGTCATGGACGCAAACAATAGCAAGCGATTCCTCGCCGTCATCGAGACCGACTGTAACTGCTCGCGTTACCAGGAATCCATCGAAGATCGTGAGTACATACGACCGAACACGCTTTCGAGGCTCGGATGGAAGGTCCTAAACATGTGGCTTCCGCTTTGGAACATTTCGAACAACGACGAGAAAGAAAACCTCGTCACAACGATTGCAATTGAGCAAAGTGTCGCACCGCCACCGCAAGAAGACTCGCCTATCGACGATGCGGAACAGAGCGACGCCCCCGAAATCAAGCCGTACAGCGTGAACCACCCAACGGCAGGCGACAAATCCATCGTAGAACTCCCGTTAGAAAAGCTCGTCGAACAGCTCAAGTTCTATGTCGATAACGAATCACCGATTCACGAGGAACTGTTGTTGCAGAGGCTTTTGGACCTGCACCACGAGCACGTAAGCGCCAAAACAAGCGCTGCACTGAGCGAAGCCCTTAAACGCGCTTTGCACCAGAAACAATTCGTCAAGACAGGCCCATTCTTCTACTCGATGACTAACAAGAGCATTGTGCTTCGCGACCGCTCCAAGAGGCCTGACAGCGAGCGCAAGATGGCGTATGTGTCACCCGAAGAACGCGCCCTGCTAAAGCTTGACGACCGCGGCATCAAGAAAGCCCTCGGCGTGCTGTAAGCGCCTACGGTGCAATTCGGAATTCGGAAGTAGGAATTAGGAATGGAATAGACTGCGTCATCCTCGACCAAGAGTTGCGCGGGAGGGGATCCAGTGAAGTTGGGAATTAGAAAGTCTTTTCTGATGTCATGCCCGCGAAAGCGGGCATCGCCTTTTCATAAACGAAATCAGGCTTGATAATGGCGACTCCGACAAATACACAACAAGAGCAGGCCTTGCCTGCTCTTTGTGCGTTTAGCGCTTTTATACACGCTTATCGAAGCTTGACGACAAAAGCGTTGATGTTGTATGCAGAGAGTTCGCGAGCCTTGTCTTCAGCGACCTTACGCTTTGTCCATCCACCGCCACGGAGCTTGTAGAACGGAGGGTCAAACACAACCTGAATCGTGTAGCCCGTGCTTGCAGAAAGCTGAGCCTTGCGTCTCTGAGCTGCGTCGAAATCACCAACGGCCTCAAACTGGAGCATAAAGAATCCATCGGCCTTGTCGTTCTTGTTCGAAACCTTCGCGGGCACAGCGGAATTGCTTGTTGTATCGCGGAGGGAAGCGCTAAGCGTTGGCTTGTACTCGTTACCACGGAAAAGAGAATCCAAATCTGTTGGCGATCCGGCCCAAGCCATAGTGCATAATGAAAGTGCAATTAAAATCTTTCGCATATTTTAAATATAGAAAAGCATTTATAAACTGTGTAAGCGGATTCCGACATCCTGAACTAAATCCGCGACAACTCCAGTCAGAATGAAGCCTTAAGGACTTGCATTGGTAAAACAAAAGACCTCCCCGGAGGGAGGTCTTTTAAAGTTCTAGAGACTTCTTAATTATTTAGCCTTGTAATCTGGATCCAAGCTGCCGCGTTCATTTGCATTGTGGCGGACACCCCAGACTTCAGACTTTTCGAGCTTAGCCATCTTGCCGAACTTTCCGACATTAACGTAAGTCTTGATCTTGGAGATAAAGCCACCAGCACCTACGAGACGCTTGTTGTTGTTGGTAGACTTCATGTTCCAGAGAATGAAGAAGTTTCTACGGTTCTTGACGCAGTCACCACCGAAGTACTTCTGATCGTTACAAGCGATACGTCCCTTCTGCTTAGCGACAACGGCACCCAAGTTCGTGTAGAGTTCCCATTCATAGTCGAAGTAGACAGTGCTCTTGTCGATGCCAGCAAATTCTTCCTTAGAATCAACCAAGGCACCCATGTCGTTCTTGACGAACCAACCATGCGGAATGAAGGCATAATCCGTAAACTGGCCTGCACCAGCAAGGATGTCTCTTCTGAAGTCCTTGTCAGCCTTGTTCGCATCGTAGGAGAATACTTCGAATGCCGGAAGTTTTTCAACATCAGAAACAGAACGGGTTGCCGGAATACCGCCCTTAGCAGACGGGATAAGTCTTACAATATAGGTGCTGACTTCACCAGAAATCAAGACCCACGGAGACGGGAGACGGACACTCGGATCAGAATCCCAACCAGGAGCAACATTCCATCTGTGGCTAGCATCATCAGCCGGGCGGATAGAATCAGCACCAGGAGCTTCAGCGTAATCAGACTGGTCAGCAATAAAGCCTAAATCATTAGCGCTTCTAAAGTGAACGTAGTCACCTGCCTGCGGGAAGAGCGCAGCTTCCTGGCTATACGTAATAGTCTGGTTTGCAGAATACTTCTGACCATAGCTGGCACCACCGAGAACATCGATGCTTTCAACAAACTTGCGTTCCTTACCGTTATTGATAAAGAAGGAGAATACCTTATCGCCTGCAGCAGAGCCTTCCGTTGTCTTTGCGAGAGGTTCAGAGAACTGGAAGACCAAATGAATCTGGTTCTTGCCATCAGCCTTAGCCCTTGCAGAGAGGATAACCGGAGCGATACGGTCATAGATTTCACCGCTAAACGATGTCGTTATAGGATCACTTGTAGCAGTCAGCTTAAAGGTCGCCCAAGAATTGAGGGTTCCCTTACCACCGGTTTTTATTTCCTTGGAAAGTTTCTTGCCAGAAAGAGAAATCTTGCTGCCGCAATACTTTGTCGTAGCATCGCACTTAACGTGCTTCTTAATTTCATCACCTTCAAATACCACAGAATCCTTATCACTTTCCCAGAAAACTTCAATCTTGCTCGGGAGCGAGTCCTGATGGAATTCACGATGGTAATAAATAACGAGCGAGTCACCAATACCATCAAGGTATTCCTTCGTCTTGTCAAAATACGGAGCATCGATATTCAAATCCGTTTCAGACTCGGCTCCATGAACGTCAAAGATATCGGCGAACACAACCGTCGGAACCGGCGGATCACGGAACTGCAAGTTATCATAGCGGGCATGAATGTTAGCAGCACCAGCAACACCGACATCGATAAATGCGGCACCAGTACCATCAGCATTCATCAAGTATTCCTTTTGGGGCCTCAAAACCACAAAGCCACGACCGTTTACAATTTCCGCACCATCATAAATTGCAATTTTATCAGAAGCATCGACCAAAGATAGCGCGAAGCTACAATCAGAACATTCGGTATCACCGGGGTTGAGAGCAAGCATATACAAGGTATCCTTCGCACCTTTCAAACGTGGTTTCATATCCTTCGGGTCACCGGTAATAATATTCGAAGAGTTCGGTCCATCGACAAACACAATCTCAGGCACAAAGAACGTAATTTTAGCAATACGAGCACTGCCCTCCACATTCACAGAGACAGTATCTTCACGTTTGCCACCTTTGAACGAGCGAGCGAGAATCGTCATATAGACCGTATCGATTTCGCCAGCGCGAATTGTACGCGGATTTTCCGGATGGACAATCTGGGTAGGTACACCATCCTTCAATTCGTAGAAAACGGCGTTCGTATTCGATGATTTCAGAGTATAGGACTGATCTTCCTGAGCGGTCTGCATTTTAAGCAGTTCCGTGCAGTTTGTAGCTCCCGAGGCGCAAGGATCAAGCATCGGAGCGATGTAAATCGGGACCAACTGATCCAATTCAACGTTTCCTTCCCTCGGAATAGCAGCCATCTTGCGATTGATAAACTTGTACGGAAGACTGAGAGTACCACCATCATCAACTACCGCATCACGGTTCGCAACACTCACAGCTCCAGCAACAGGAATTGTAATCGTGGCTTTATCATTTCCAATTTTAATAATCAAGTAATACGTGTTCGGCGGGAGCAGACTTTCGAGTTTACCCTTATTCACAATCGGTTCATACAGAAGAGTCACGTCAATACCACCATCAAACTGCTTTGGATTCTTTACGAATTCTTCTGGATGAACAACTATCGCCGTCGGATCTTGATTATTCGGATCAGTAGTCAATGTATAGGAAATTTCAATGCCAGCATCGGTAATTTGCTTACCAATCAGAAGCTTATCACCTCCATTCGGGTCAACTTCGGCAGCACAGCTCTTACCACTCGACTTCCTGTATTGGAGTTTATAATGCTGGTTACCATTATCACGGAAATCGCTTCCTTTTACGCCTGATTTATCCGGATTGGCACGGAGACCACTCGTCTGCTGGATGTACATGTTCGTCTTGATATGGACGTTACTCATCGTAGTACGGCGGTCGCAGAAGAATATGTCAATAGGATATTCATCGCCCACTTCGGCATCAGGCATGAACTTATCCAAGTCTACGTAACCTGGAGCCGCAAGGTGGGTACCACCAAGGTCCACAGCGAGTTGCTTATTGATAAAGACCCAAATATCGTCATCACCACGGAAGCTGAACTTGAGGCCCTTCTTGAACTGGAACGATGCATGAGATTCAAAGCAGAAATGCTGGTTACGGCCTAAATTTTTAAGAACATCACTGTCATCTTCGCCCGTACCAGAAGACCAACGAGCAGAGCCATCAGGCTTATTATTCTTTTCAAGTAACTTCCCAACAGATGTTTCCGAATTCTGTTTATAGAAATTCCAACCAATCGGAGCCATTTGTTCGCAGGCCCAACCCCAACCGTCACCTTCGAAGGAGACATTGAGTTTGGTACGAATCTGTTTGCCTGCCGTCTCGGTAGCATTAAATTCACCGCCAGCAGCAAAGAGACCATCACATTCAATACCACCTTCCCAGCCGCCGCCATTGCAAATCAAGTCGCTCAAAGCAACGCCTTCAGTCGGATGGACAGTACGGAGACCTTCTGGAGTCCTAGTCGTCTGGTTATTGTAATCTGCGCAGAAGAAAACAGGACCTTCAGCTCTGCGCTTGTTTTCTGCAGCAGGCAAACGATCAGAAAGCATCATTGTTGCATCAGGCTCTTTTTCGGCAGGATAGAAGCCACCAGGAACCGTGTATTTAGCACCTTCCGGACCTTCGTAAGTGTCAGAATCAAATTCGAACTTACCATCGGGAGTCTGGTTAAAGACCAAGTTGACGCAGTACTTTTCGTTCACGTTCGGAGTATAGGTAAACATCGCCTTGAAAGCTTCATCGGCCTGAGCACCAAAGCATTGTTTACCCTTAGCGGTAAGTACCATGCGGCCATTGGAATCAAGAGTTGATTCCACCATACCCTTTTTCACGCCAATGCAAGGAACTTCTGCAGTACCATCACTAACAATATTATACTTTGCTGAAGGATAAAAACAGGCGTTATTCAAACAAGCTTTAGGGTTAGATTGGCAAGCTTCCTGATAATGGTTGCAAGTAAAAGCACCATGCAAAGAAGCGTCCGTATCATAAATCACAGCGGCCAATTCATAACTGCACTTGCCTTCGGCAGGCGGAATCGTTGTGTACCATCCCTTTTGATCACTAGGTAACTTAAGCGTTTCTTCTTCATCAGCCACAAAATAAAGGACATCAGAGCCAAAAAGCTCAAACTGACCGCTCAAAGGAATTGGCTCTGCGGCAGTACCTTCATCAACCCAAGAACCGCCCATACCAATAGCAGTGGCCAACTGGGGGTCAGAATCTTTATGAATAACAACACTAGTCGGAATCGGTTCATCAATATAGCGCCTGAAATACCATCCGCAATGATCAGAGTCGATTTCCATTGGAATAGACGCCTTATCGTCTTCCTTAATCATCGGAGTAGCGCTCTTCCATTCAACGGTATTTGGCAAGAAGATGTAGAAATACTTCACATCAGGAGGAGTCTTGCTTGCATACGTGATGTTTTCCTTGGCCGGATCCGGGTGAGCGGAAATCCACAATTCGCCTTTTTCGCTGAAATCATTGCAGGTAAAAAGACCTTTATTGAGCTGCATGTACTTGACATTCATTGAGTCTTTTCTAATACAATGGCCGCTATTACAGTCGTTTGTACCGGTTTCTTCAATGAAAAAGCTCTTTGCACTTTGTTGACCAATATCGGAAGTGCTAACTTTAAGCCAGTTTGCAAAATCACTCTTGGTAAACAAGGTTTTTTTCCCGTCAGAAACGACATAAGCAGATTTCCAACCATCGGGCAGCTTCAAATAAACGGTGCCCTCACATGCCAATGCAGCAAAAGCGCTCTGCGCACCGACAAGGAGCATAACACAGCCCAATACCCATAGTTTTAAGGATTTGATAGTGTTCTTCATTTTTTTTCTTTCCATTTTCGGTTCTCTCTGACCAAGCAGAACATCAAGAAGACCCCTTCTTGATATACTACACCAAACGAAATCTACTTTTTTAAATAAAAAAACGGAATTTTTTCTTTGAAATCAATGTGAAAAAAAATTTATGTTTGTAAATTAACAGTTTAATTCACAGCTTTTCAACACTGTTTGTAACCATACTTTTACAAATAAGCTTACGTAAAGTTTCGTATACAAAAATCATTTTTCTTAAGCGTATTATAGACGTATCATATGCAAATACATATTATATAGTGTTCCCCGCACCCGAAATAATTTCAGTATTCCAAAAAACAGAAACTACTTCTATATTTGTTTTTGCGTTTGTTTTTAGCGCAAGGGATTAAAGGGATTATTATGGAAGATGAAACCATCATGAGTAACGACAACACCATCCGTTTCAACCCGATGGTTATTCATCCGCACCTGATCGTGCTGTATCCGCAAAGTGAATTCGCACAGATTCCGCTCGAAAAGGGCACTGTAATTCTCGGTCGCGGGCAAGACGCCGACATCCGCTTCGACGACGAGCTTGTCAGCCGCAAGCATTGCGCCCTTTCTTTTGACGGACAAAAAGTAACTGTCGAAGACCTCGGCAGCACAAATGGCACATACGTCGACGGGAACTACGTCAGCAAGCAGATTCTCGATTCCGACAACAGGCTCCAAATCGGCAAGATGGTGTTGAAAGTCGCCTACAAGGATCCTAGCGAAGAGGCCTTTAGCCGCGAGCTTTACGAGGCCGCCACCACAGACCCGTTGACAGGCATCTTGAACCGCCAGGCGTTTATGGACCGTTCGGCAGGCGAACTCACATTTGCAAGACGCAACGATGCGCTCGTCCACACGGCAATGATTGACGTCGATGATTTCAAGCGAGTGAACGACACCTTTGGACACCAATGCGGGGACCTCGTGTTAAAGGAAGTCGCACGGTTGCTCAACGAAGGAAGACGGGATTCGGACCTGCTCGCGCGCTACGGAGGCGAAGAATTCTTGCTGCTTATGAGCGGGATTTCGCAGGAAGACGCCAAGAAGCGAGCAGAAAAGCTTAGGTCGAACATCGAACGACACATTTTTTCATGGTCCGATACGATTATTCCTGTGACAATATCCCTTGGATTGGTATCGCGCGCTAGTGTTGAAGTCACGCAGATTACAGACCTCATCGCCGAGAGCGACAAGCTACTGTACGTTGCCAAGAACTGCGGAAAGAACCAAGTAGCCGTTGGTGACTAGGTTCACGAAACGCGAAATTTCAGCCCTACCGAAAAAGGTAAAAATTTACTAACTTTGGGCGCGATGAGTGAATTTTACTCCAAACGCCTAAATTCTTTTGGCACAGCAAGCATACCAAAGCTTGTCTTGCAGTTTTCAGTTCCCGCCATTATAAGCATGTGCGTGAACGCGCTCTACAACATCGTTGACCGCTTTTTCGTGGGTCAAGGCGTTGGCAGTTTAGGCATTGCAGGCATTACCCTTTGTTTCCCGATTTGTCTTTTCATGATGGCAATGTCCATGATGGTAGGCGTTGGCGGCAACACCCTTTTTGCCATCCGCCTCGGACAAAAGAAATACATCCAGGCAAGCATCATTCTGAACAACTCGTTCTCGCTATTGATTATCATGGCGATTTTCGCCTTTACATGTGGCGAAATTTTCATGACCCCGCTCCTCAAACTGTTCGGAGCAAGCGAGCAGACGCTCCCCGTTGCCGAAAGCTACATGCGCATTTTGCTCTGCGGTGCGGCTTTCCAGACAATCGCCCCCGGCATGAACCACTTTATCCGCTCGATGGGGCACCCCAAAACAGCCATGTTCCGCGAAATCGCAGGCGCCGTGACCAACATCGTGCTGGATTGGCTATTCATCATGAAGTTCCACTGGGGCATCGAAGGCGCCGCCTGGGCAACGGTTTGTTCGCAACTAGTCGCAAGCGCTTTGATCACGCAGTTCTTCGTGAAGAAATCCTCGCCTATCAAGATTCGCTGGCGCCACATGAAACTACATGTCGCCTACGTGCGGAAGATTTACATTTTGGGCCTCCCGCCTTCTGTGATGCAGATTTGCAACAGCCTCATGAATGCCATTTTGGCATGGAGCCTCACGACATACGGCAACATCAGCATCAAGACAACTGGCGAACTTTCGGGTGGAGACCTCGCAATTTCGGCATTCGGCATCATCAATAGCGTCGTTTCAATTATCGTGCTCCCGCTCATGGGTTTTGTCCACGGCACACAGCCCATCATCGGCTACAATTACGGCGCAAAGCTCAACAACCGCGTCAAAGAGACGCTCAAATTCTCGTTCATTTATGCGGGCACGTTCATGTTCGTTTGCTGGGCCGCTGTGATGTGGAAAGCAGAAGCTTTCGTCGCACCGTTCGCCCCCAACGACATCGAATTGCAACAAGTCGCTGCGTGGGCCATGCGAATTTTCACCGCCGCATTTTTCATGATTCCCTTTGGAATGGTGTCAGGGAACTTTTTCCAAGGAACGGGAAAAGCACTGCGAGCCATGTTCCTGAACGCCTGCCGCCAAGTGATTTTGCTGATTCCGTTCTTGCTCATTCTGCCGCACTTCTTTGAATTAAAGGGAGTGTTCTTGGCGCAGCCCATCGCTGACACGGGAGCCGCATTCATCGGCATGGCCATGCTTTGGCATGAACTGAAGAAATTGAAGTAAGTTTTCCGCAAAAATACCCAAACGCGCCCCTTCACTATCCCGCGCATTGTCAAAATGCAATACATAAAAAGCATTTCTTAATAAAAATTAATCTATAAGAATATAGATTAGAATAGAAGTGTGGGCAGAATCATTCAAAGGGTTTAGAATGAAGAGTTTCTGGTTTGGTAGAATCATTCCTGTATTTTTGTCAGTCGCCTGCGCTTCTTTTGCAGCCGACTACGTTCCACCTGCCTCCGCTATTTCCAGAATCAACAGTTATCGCGGCTATTCGGAACTCACCAGCGCCGCAAACGGCATGGATATTGACCAATACGCCTACAACATGACCACATGGCAAATCAGCAATGGCGGTTTTTACAAAGCTATGGCCGACAAGTACAAGAGTGCGTATGGAGGCGGTCAAAAATCAGAATGGCGTTCAGCAAGCAACGGTGACATCGCGACCATAGACAACAACGCGACCATCCAAGAAATGCGCCTTTTGGCAATTCGCTACAAGGAAACAACGAACTCCAATTACAAAGCCGCATTCAAGACAAGTTTCAACAAGGCCGTCAATTTCCTCCTCACAATGCAACGCTCCAAGGGCGGACTTCCGCAAGTTTGGCCCAAGCGTGGAAACTACAGCGATCAAATTACGCTAAACGATAACGCCATGATTCGCGCCATGGTCACTATGATGGATATTGCGAACAAGACGTCGCCATTCGACAGCGATATCATCGACGATGTAACACGAAGCAAGATGCAAGGCGCCATGGACAAAGCGATTGATTATTTGCTGAAAGCACAAATCAAGAATGGAAACACGCTTACCGTGTGGTGCGCCCAACACGACACAAGCAACTACGCGCCCGTGGGCGCACGTGCTTACGAATTGCCCAGTAAATCCGGCAACGAATCCATGGGCGTCGTGTGGTTCCTGATGAACTGGCCAAATCAAACCGACGCCATCCAGAATGCCGTCAAAAGCGCTATCGCCTGGTACAAGAAAACCAAGCTGAAAGACAAAGCGTTCAGCAAGACCGCAGGCATTGTCGACAAGGCTGGGTCCTCATTGTGGTTCCGTTTTTACGAAGTGAACAGCGATGATTACTTCTTTTGTGACCGCGACGGCGCAAGCTCCAAGACGCAAGACTTCATGAATATTAGCGAAGAACGCCGCAAGGGCTACCAGTGGGCAGGCGATTACGGTTCTGCAATTCTGAGTGCAGAGGCCTCGTACCTCGAAGCGCTCGCTAAAATGGACGACAATTATGTTCCGCCCCCGCCTGCACCTGCGATGTGCGGCAAGGACACTTGCAAAGCGTACATCGATGGCGTGAACTTCGTGGACATCAAAGGCGTCAAGGAAGCAACCAACGCGGGATTCATTGGCGAAGGTTACGCAAACGTCGATAACGAAACCGGAAGCTATGTCACTTACGATATGACCGCAATGAAAGAAGGCAAGTACACGCTGTACATCAGTTTTGCAAATGCCGGGAGCACAGCTCGCGGATTCTCCGTAACTGTAGACGACAAGACTTTACTCGCTGACGGTAGCATGGAATCGACTGGCGCATGGACCACTTGGAAAACGCAAACCATCGAAGTCGAGCTCCCCAAAGGCCATAGCGTGCTCAAGTTCACGAGCCTTTCCAAAGACGGCATGGCAAACATTGATTTCATCGGCTGGATGAGCGAAGATTTAAAAGCGGGTAACGTTGAAATTGGTCAAACATCAATCGAAGTTCGCCGAGCAGTGCAACCGCAATCAAAGTCCGCAAGTCGCTATTTTGTGGACTTTGGACGTTCAGGGAACAGCGCTGGAACATACTTTATACGTAGCAACGGAAAAATGTTTAGATTAAATGGAGCAGCAAGGTAAAACAGCACAGGATCCAATCCCGAAACAAATCCGGAAAGACAAGCAAAGGAACGTTTTATGTTGAGAAAAAAAGCATCGGTATTTTTGTGTGCGACACTTACTTTGGCGGCAGGAGCTTTCGCCGTCGAAAAGCATGCTATTGATTTCGTAGTCGGTATCGACGGAAATTTCAAGGAAGCCATCAACAAAGCAGCCGCATCTGGCGCTAGCGAAGCAAAACGTTTCATCATCTTTTTCCCGGACGGGGAATACGAAATCACAAAGCTCACAGGCGACGAACACGGGAAATCGACATTCAGCCCATCGCACGTTTCTATCGTCGGACAATCCGTAAACAAGACTATCATCTGGAACACAACGAATACTGAAGGCATCAGCACTACCGCTACATTATACTTCCCCAAAAACAATGACATGTACATGCAAGACATCACCTTGCAAAACAGGGGCACCTATAACTCCGGTAACGCTTCGCGTCAAGTCGCATTGCAGCAGAACGAAGGCGATAAATTCATCTACAAGAACGTACGCCTGTTGAGCGGTCAAGACACATATTACACCAAGAAAGGCCGCACGTACTGGGAAGGCGGTGAAATCGATGGAACGGTAGATTTTATCTGCGGTGGAGGCGATGTTTTTTTTGAAGGGACAAAGCTCGTGATGACGCGAAACGGCGGCTACATTACCGCATCGCAAAATCCAGGAGATTGGGGCTACGTTTTCAATAACGTGACAATAGACGTGAGCAATTCCAGTTTCAACAAGACGTTCTATTTGGGCCGTTCATGGGGACGAGCAAAAGTCATATATCTCAATACGATTATGCGTGCAGAACCCACAGCCGAAGGCTGGGGCCCCGACATGAATTCCGCCCCGCAAATTTTTGCCGAGTATAATAGCAAGAATGCTAGCGGCGGCGCCATAAATACAAGCCAACGCAAGACATACTTTAACGGGGGAAAAGATCCCTCAACGGCAACAACGCTTAAGACCGTCTGGAACGCAAACGATGTTGCGAAATATACCCTCAAAAATGTACTCGGCGGAAGCGACAACTGGGAACCAAACAAACTCACAGTACAAGTCCAAGCTCCCAAAATTTCACAAGAAGGAGCAAACATCGTCTGGAACGATGATGACAAAGCCATTTGCTGGGTTGTCTTTGTGAACGGCAAGTACCACAGCAACACAACGGCAAACTCCATTGACGTTGGCAACATCGCTGCAAATTCCAAGGTGACCATTCGCGGTGCAAACTCCATGGGAGGTCTTGGCGCTTCATCAAACGAAATCACGGTCCTCGAAGCAAATGTCACCTACTATAACGCAACACTAACGCAATCCATCGGTGGCACAGTCACCATTTCCCCGAATCGCGAAAAAATTGCAGAAGGCACAAAAGTCACTGTCACGGCAGAACCGGCAACAGGCTGGAAATTCGCAGGCTGGACCGGCAAAGATGCTTCTGCAGCAGGCACGACAAATACCTGGCAATTGACCATGTCCAAGGACATCGATATCGGCGGTACATTTGAAGCCAAGGGAACATCAACGTTCCAGGCCGAAACGGGCATCGTCAATAACGCCATCATCGAAAACACCAACGCAGGTTTCGAAGGAACAGGCTACATCAACTTCGGCACCGGAAAATCAACCGTCCAAATCCCAGTCTATGTCGAATATCCTGGCGAGTACACCATGGAAATGACTTATGCGAACGGCAGCGGCAAAGCCCGCAGTCTCGCATTTGCCGCCCCCGGCACATGTACCGCAGGCATAGACGGATGCAAAGGCGCCACAACTCTTTCATTTGCCGCAACCGACAAGTGGACAGTTTGGGCAAAGGAATCTTCAACAATCACGCTTCCCAAGGGCGCAAGCTACATCACGTTCTCCATCGTTGACGGGAATGACGGACCGAACCTTGACCAAATTAAACTCACCGAAAAGAACGTCGAAAAAGGCCCAGTCTCCCTTGCCAAAATCACTCGCACCAAGGCCACGAATTTCGAGACTCGCATCTACGATACAAACGGCAAGTTGGTCCGCTACGTCAAAGGAATCGCCAACATGGCAGGCCTTGCCCCCGGAATTTACATCGTAAAAACCTTTGCAAAAGGTTATAATAAACAAACATTGGTCCAAGTCCACTAGAATTTGTTAATTTTAGGGCATGCTTGGAATTGAACAGAAAAAAGGAAATGACGATCAGTTGTGCGGCAGAATGATTGCCTATGCACGCATTTTGCCCACTCCAGATGCCGAACCCAGTGAAACGCCGTTTGACGACATGATCAAAAACGGTCTTTTGACATTGGAAGGCGATTTCCGTCAATTCGAGCACAAGCCAAGCCGCCAGGAAGTCAACAGAGCCGTTGATGCGAAATTCAACAACTTCCTCAAAACAATGGAAGAGAACGGCGTTGAGCTTCCTGAAAATGTCGACGTCGATGCCATGCGCGAACGCCTTCATGAACTTTCGAACATGGAAGTGATTCCAATTCCTGCACGCATCGGGAATTTCACCAACGAAGAAGACATCCTCAAAGAAGATGCCGACATCTATTTCATTGGTGAATTTATCGGAGCCAATCAGGCTCACTATTGCCTTACGACTCTCCCGATTTATTATCAGGCCAAGTATCGCGAACAAGTAAAGCGCCGCGAAATGGACATGCTCAACGAAGTGCTTATGCAATTCGAAGAAGGCGATTTCGTCAACACCGAAGAAATCCAGAAGGATACCGAAGAGCTTTTCCCGAAGGGCCTTACGCTCAACACGTTCATGGGCGACCTTTCGAAGCTTCTCAACGTGCGCGTGATTCCGTTCTTGTTGGCATGCAAATCAGACGGTGATTACGAAGCTCAAATCCAGCTTTTCTACACGTTCATGAAAGGTTACCCCGACCAGAAGGACATCGAAAGAATTGACAGGGCTTTAAGGGAACTCCGCAAACAAAGCGACAGCATCGAAGCACGCAACCTGCTCGAACTCAGCTGCAAGCGTATCAGCGCCATTTACAACGAAGACACGCAGCTCGCTAGCGAACTCTCGAAACAAATCGAGATGATGGAAAAATAAGTTTAAGGTCCGCAAACAAGCGGACCTTTTTCACATGCCAATCTTTTAGCGATGTATCGCTAAAAGATTATTCTTTCACGAGGAATCCTGCAACCGATTTTTCACGGATAAAGGTTTTCTTTGCGACGTCTTGAACATCGGCTACATTTACCTTATCCAAATTATCAGCCCAGTTGAGGAAGAGTCGATAATCACCATAGACTTCGTACCAACCGAGCATGGTCGCCACGTTCTCCATATCCGTCAAGTTGCGAATAAGGCCAGCATAAGCGCGGTTTTTAACTTTCTGGAATTCTCGTTCGCTCACTTGCTCTTTTTTGAGCTTTTCAAGTTCTTCCCACACAATGCTTTCGACTTTTTCGCGGTTAGCATTTGGACGAAGACTTACACGGACAGAAAATTCAGAGATATATTTGTTCGGGCTGTTGCTTGCACTCACGCCTACAGCAAGCTTTTCTTCCTCGACAAGACGCTTATAGAGCCTACCGGAACGGCCATTCAAAACGCCTTCGGCAATATCAAGCGCATAAAGAGTGCTATCGCCCACTGCAGGTGTTTTGAAGACAAGCGTATAAAGGTTCGGCGCATCCTTACGTTTCACAACCAAGCGCTTTTCGCCAGCCTGCTCCGGATCACGAACGGTAAGCGCAGGGAATGCATCACCCGTAGGTATCGGACCAAAATACTTCTTGATTAGCGACATCGCTTCAAGCGTATCCAAATCACCGGCCATTACGAGAATTGCGTTACGCGGCTTGTAATACTTGCGGTAATGTTCATCCGCCTGTTCACGTGTCAGATTTTCGATATCGCTGGGCCAGCCAATGGTCGGCACACGGTATGGGAACGCTTCGTAAATCATCGAATTGAGGGTTTCATAGAATCGGCCTGTCGGGCGGTCATCATAGCGCATGCGGCGTTCTTCGCGAACAACTGAACGTTCTGAATAAAACTCACGGAGCACGGCATTCTGCATACGGTCAGATTCCAGCCACATAAAAAGTTCAATTTTATTCTTGGGAAGCGTCACTGTATAGGCCGTGAGCAAGTCACTCGTGAAAGCGTTGAGGCCCGTACCGCCAGCAGCTTGATAATCGGA
>Ga0265300_10000929_pt1 | contig 29185 bp, 41 predicted proteins | sample AusTroGonzalo_MG_FD_193482 | JGI IMG/M metagenome (GOLD analysis project Ga0265300, IMG submission 193482) | Bovine rumen microbial communities from tropical cattle in Woodstock, Queensland, Australia - Gonzalo_03 | ecosystem: Host-associated > Mammals > Digestive system > Stomach > Rumen ...
ACACACAATCCCTTCATCTTCTCCCGGCACGCTTCAGGCGTCTATATGTTTCCGCCTTCGGTTTTCCAAACGAGATTCCGAACTTGTCTTCAATCAAATGAATACTCCCGAGGTAGTATGCGACGGCAATAATGATGATAAGAATGAAAAGCTTTTTATACGATTCATTGCTCGCTCCACCGTAGACGGGTTCATCGTATGTATTGCTGTATCGATACGTGTCGATATCTTCCATCCTTTCTTTTTTCAAAAGTTTTGTGTTTTAAACACACACAAAAATCTCCATTTAAAAGCGAGGAAAGGAACGAGGTCGCTTTCACCCCCTTTTTCTCCTTGCATAAAACCATGTTTGAAAACGACGGCGGTAGACTTGTTTTAAAACTTGGCAGAGAAGAGAATTGGATCCGGGAATATACCACGCAAGAAATCTTCACGCGATCAAACCTTTCACCTTTTGTTATGTTCGCAACAACAAAAGGAGGTAAAACCACCATAGGAATAGACATCGTTCACGAGTGTGCCCATGCCGGCTTCAACCACTTCAACTTCATCACGTCCTCGTACAACGCACCGACCAACACGGTTTTGAGAAACAACGTTCTTCCACAGTGTGTAATACAAGATGAAGAAGACATTTGCTACAAATTGAATAAAGTCTGGGAAGAGAGCGAAACTACACCCCCGATTAGTCCCTAGGTTATAATCAACACAGCAGAGAGGATTGCGACAGTGTCCTAGAAAGATGTCATAGCACAGTTTTGTGCGAGGAATTTAAACAATCTCAAAAGCAAGATTGGTTTTGTGTAGAAAGACGTGTGTAAGAACGACCCCAAGAGCGTGGAATTGCTCGGGTTTTTACGCTCCGCTTCTACGCCTCGGCAATTCATGGAATTTCTCTCTTCCAAGAAGGAGGACATAAGGGAAAGTATAAAACCATTCCAAGAACTAGAAGTTGACTACGACGGGAAATAAATCACGTGTATGAAAGGGCTTAATACGTGGTTTTAAGACTGCGATACTAAATACAAGAAATTTATGGAAGACTATCTGGACATGGCGCGATAAATCCTCAGGAACAAAATCAAGACGGAGATTTAAAAAGATGGATAGCAAATAATTCAAGACTACTTCTCTTCTGGGAAAACAACGAACAAAGCAGTAATGGAACTCATGCCATTGATCTTGGAAGAGCGCCGTTTATGTCTCATAATCGACGACATTTCACATGTTTTGGCATCGAACTCTAAACAAAAGCTTAATATCGACGGGCAGTAATTATCCTACAAAGACGCCCTTAACACCGCGTTGAACAAACTTTTCAACAAAGGTAGACATCTCGGCACTATCTTCTTCGGTGTTCATTCCATACAAACACTCGACTCTACACAGAACTCTCTCATCTCAAATGTCATCATAAATTCACAAACGAACATAACAAAGAATATGAACAAGTCTCTATTCATCATGGCGGACAAGGCACGCATACAGTCTTATCTCGACGCACTAAACGGATACAACATGGAGAATGGTACATACTACATGCTCGTGTGTTATAAAGAACCTTCCTAAAGCCCGGACGGACACTCGCAATATGTCATTTTCTAGGCCAAGGAACACAACACTCCTTCATTTGCTTATTAAAGCTACAAACACGCGCCTTTCTTCTACGCCCTCGCACAGGAGCACGCAAGAAAACTTGCAGGTGGCGAGTTGTAGAATTAGGACGAGGCTTCTTCTGAGACGGAGTACAAAGGCGACGACGAAGGTGGAGAAGACGAATATGAAGAAGAAGGATATGAAGATGAGTATGAAGAAGACTGAGACGCGTGTTTTTTTCTTTTCACATCAAACGGAGTTTAACTTTTCTATTGTGCGGAATACAAAAACCAACGATAATCTCGTGAAGATAATCAAAGTCATAATCCTCGACTTCTATCTTCAACTGTTCAAAAGCAAGAAGACAAAGCTTAATGACATTGAAGATCTCTTGTCCACAGACGGGGATACAATCTTGAACTAACCCAACACTCCGACATTGCTTGAACGCGTGTGGCTATTCTACGAATAGAACACATATTTACACTCGCTTTCCGACTTGGATTAAAACATCGTCGACCACATGATGTTAAAACTGCGGGATAGTTTCATTGCAGCACGCGCGTTTTATGGCCTCGATTTGGGCGAGGATATAAAAAAGCAACTTGCGTGTTGTACTGCACTGATTATTTCACGTGTGCTTTAATTGAAGAATTAATTTTAAATGTCGTACAAGAATTTACTCCTGTGTCTTGTGCTGTATTTACCGGAGGGAATAATGCCGGTGTTCGATGCGGAGAATATAAAATTGTTGGCATTCTGAGAGAACACCAGTGTGGTACACCAATATTTTTCATCTCGAATTTAAAAACCTTCGCAAATTAATTCCAAACTGTTGATATAAATCTTGGATTATATCGCTGCGTAGAGTGTAGATTAAAACGAGGATTATAGCGATGACAAGAACCATGTGTGCTCTCACGAACGGTACAAGTTTTTCATTCACGAAATTCATCGACTTTTCTTCATTAAAAAATGGAAACGGATGATGATGTAAATGACGATATATTGCGAGATCTACAGGACGATGAATTAACCCGCGCAATAAAACGTGAACGTAGACTTGAACAAGAACGTGAACGCAAACGAGAAGAAGAACAAAAGGCTTTCATCCAAGAAGAAGATCGACGTAGAAAGACACGTGAATAGTGCGAAGATAGAATCGTTGCATACAACCTCGGCAGAAGACACGAACGTATCGAGCGCATATGTCGGATTATAATTCTTGTTCTTGTCGTAGTTTTAATTTACACCCTTTGGAAGAAGTATCATCGCAAGCCCACGCCTGTGGTCCTTTCTTCTCCGCTTTAACCCGTGAGTGAAAACCCGACAGCTTTGTAGAATGACAACCTGATGACAGACGCGCTTAAACAGTTTACTTAACCCTTGACTGTATCCCTGGATTAAGGCCCCGATGAATTCAAGTATGAAGACGAAGAAGTGCCTGAACCGAGAACAAACGTGGATGAAAACATTAGATTAGAAATGATGGAACCAGAGTGGTAGTTTGGCGATGTAGAAATGGAAGTGAAAAATGTATGAATATCCCGATTTTTTATGGAATAAAACGGACACTTGGATTCTCGTCGTCGTTTTCATTGTGGTGGTGTGGGTGTGTATGCGCCGTGAGAAAGCGAAGCCCATGAAAGACAAGGTAGAAACCTTCGCCCGAAGGAGAAAGGGGATTTTCACCCGAAGGAGAAGGGTAGAGCACTTCACCCGGGAAGACGATTTAGTCCGTGGCCTTCTCCGGGGCCAAGTGCGGGGATAAGTGCGTCGTCGCACCACACGAGAGTCTTTTACACGCCTTTCACCACGCCAAGAACGTGAATATATAGACCAGTTAATATTCAAGGTAGATATCATCGTCGACCATCTCATCGCTTCACCCTTTGAAAACACCAGCTCTGCGCGATGGTAATATGTCAAGAACACATACAAGTAAAATATTCAAGGGCTCTCTTTCTTGGAGTAGTGTATTCAACACCAATTTGCTTACACCGTGAACAAGGGCGAGGAGATAAAACTGTGTCTGTGCGACGAGAAAGGATAACTTGAATAAAGCCTTGTGCTGTATGTCTTGCTTCATGAACTCACTCATATCTACGACGTGAAATTCCTCACTTCTGCTGAAGCTCACGACACATACTTTTGGATTCTCTTTTCAAAGCTGATTATGCTCGCGATTGAACTCGGGGTTTTGGACGAGGCTATTTTCAAGAAGGACCAAACACGGTGTGATACTGAAATTATAAAAGTGAATGATTTCATGAGTGTATAAAGCTATGCACGGGAGACTGTACCCGATAGGAGGTGAAATGCGAGGATATAAACCGAGGATATAAACCGAGGATATAAACCGAGGATATAAACCGAGGATATAAACCGAGGATATAAACCGAGGATATAAACCGAGGATGAAATGCGAGGTGAAATGCGAGGATATAAACCGAGGATGAAATGTGCGTTTTTCTCTTTTTTATAAAATGCCGACGAGAAAAGAGATAATCGACACCCTTGTAAAAGACCTGAAGAATATAAAAAAGTTTTCGGACGGAGATTTATCCTTCTTGAAAACACAACCGACTTAAACCCTTGAATAAACCCACCAGAAAATTTCCGAGTGTTCTGCCGACATGTAAATCGCGGTTTCAGTCAAGGTTTTAAAACAACTTCTAGTGCAATTCTTTAAACAAAAGCACCAGTAGTTCTTTTATATCCACTTTTCAAATCCGAAGCTTTATTTCATTAATTTCATTCAAGGGAATAATTTCGAGGCGCAAGTCATTTCAATTCACCTTCAAGAAGAAGATGTTCGAGGCGAGTTCAAAAACCAGAGCTTCTTCTTCTGCGTTTCAACGCAGACTTTCTTCGACGACATAAAACAGATTTTAACCCAGACTGCACCAGTGTGTATGAACTTCGCTTTTAAATCGTCCGTAGACTCGCAACCGACGACGCTTTAATTTACAAACCAAATCTGCATGACACATGAATACATTAACTACGCGGCTATGTGCCTGAAAGAAGAAGAGCGTTTAACCGAGACTATATCCCGGGTGAAAAGCAAGGGAGAAGAGTGTGTTTATTTCAACGACACTATCATCTCTTCAATGTTTAAAGTACCGAAGTCTTAAAACATGAATTTCATCTACTCACGACACGACGACGATGTCAAGATTACACTCAATGACGCAGACTATGAAGTGGACAAAGTGGTACAAAAAATTGAAAAGAGTGATATGCATGTGGTGGAACAAGAGTTTTCTATTAACTCTTCTTTCTAAATCATTGCAGGGATGAAGGGGCTTGTTTATCATGTAGGCGAGGAAAACTGTGTGTTCAGCGTGTAGTATGGAATCGTGACATAAAACCAGGTCTTTGTGTATTATTTATTCAAGATGTGAACCGACAGGTTCCCAGTAATGTGAATCCACGGGAGATATGAGCGGGAGTTTTTCTTCGCCATTTATATGCCGTGTATCGATGCCATGGTATCGCTCCTCGTCGGCGGCGTGGGCTTTGTCCTCGCTTTTATCCTCTTCGCCCTTACTTACACTCCTTGCTTGAAGAAACACGTGCTTAAAACCTTGGATATTGCCACACATATAATCATGGGAGCGTGCGTGTCTATAGGCCTGTATGCTTACGGGTCTTTCAGCGGGGCGACAAAGGTATGTGTAGAAAGCGATGACGATGTCTCCGCATGAATCCGGCCTTTTTTCTGTATTGTAAATGTAAGTATAATTTGACATTGCGGAAGACATCCGTGAAAAAGAGGTCCGATAATTCACAGGTTTTGAGCCTTTGAATGGGCGCTTTCAAATGAAGAATTACTAAATCTATGCCCAGCGTGTGTTCTCGGCGCTGTCCAACGCCCTGCGATGGTTCATCCTCGACTATATCATGGGCTCTGGCAAAACAGCGACCGCGCTCTCTATCGTGGCATAAACCGGGGGCAATGTCATCGTCGTGGGCAACGATGCGACACAGGATTCATTCAAGCACGATGCGAAGAAGATGGGCATCGGTTTAGACAACGTGAGCTTCACCACAGTATAACGCGTGAGTATGATGGAAAAAGGAGAACTCCTTCGCTTCTTCCGGTATTCATACATTATTATAGACGAGTTTTAACGCCTGTTTTCATAACAAGGCTTGAACTCGTATGGAGAAACGTTTTAATTCTTGTTTTAACACCAGCTTAAAGACCTTAAAGTAATCTGTCTCTCTGGAACAATGTTTAATTCAACGGCAAGTGAAATGAAATATCTCCTGTCTATCTTCGGGGAGACATACAAGACTGAAGACGAGGGTATTAACATTCTGGCGAAACACACAATTTCATGGACGAAGTAGGACACGTCTCTTGTCCCAGTGAAAGAGCAGATTCAACAAGGCCCGGAACTCATCCCAGGATTTGGCCTTGTGCGATGTCAAATGTCAACGGCGCAGTATGAAGCTTACAAAAAGAGCGAGAACCAAGAAACCACTGGACTCTCTGTCACAAAATACATCCTTCCCAAATATTACTACGATGGTGAAAAGCATGAAGCGACGAAGATATTAAAGGGAGACTTAATCTCGTATGAAAACCTGAAGAAACACGCGCCTATGGCCTTCGCTTTCATCTCCAATTTACACCACATCTTAAGCGGGAAGGAAGACAAGAAGTGTGCCGCCTATGTGAAAAACATCGACGCATAATTTGGTTTAAAACAGTATGTAGAAATTCTTGAACACAACGGGTTTATTGCCTATGGAAAAAGCCCGACAGCAGACACGCTTTGTTTCCGATGCGGAAAGGCGTATCGCGAACACACTACAACGGGGTCCCATACCAAGGCTCAATTCCTCCCAGCAGTCTACTCAGTTTATGCAGCTTAAACAGCAAAGGGAAAGCGCGACGTCTAAACCGAGGTTTATAACTCGTATTAAAACCGCGATGGAAGCCAGATATGTCTCATCATGCTCACTTCCATCGCAGAAACCGGGCTCTCACTCTCGTGTGTAAACAACTTCTTCATCCTCGACAACATACCAGAGATTTCTCTTTTCGAATAAATCACCGCACGTGCCGTGAGATTTAAGTCTCACATGTTCCTTCCTCCAGAGAAGAGAAGAGTGAAGATATATTGTTTCACGGTTTCAGCCCCAGCGTATAAAGAAATTACAAAACACGAATAGAAATGGGTTGAAATCTATGAAGAAGACCAGAGGATAAAGCAGTTGTATAAAACATTGAGAGAGCGAGACTTTAATCTATCGAATGAAGGAAGGAAAGACATCGTGGATGTTCGCGGTATCAGACAGCTTTTTATATAGTAACGATATGTTCCTTTTATGGAGTTCGTCAAATAATGCGAAATTTAAATTATCCGATTAAGAGAGTTTATAGAGCTATTGTATAATAAAGAACTCACTGGCCTTGAATATAATTATAAAAGCGCAGATTCAGAAATGTTGGTCCACATTATTAGGTTTTGTTATCGCATAACTCCAGACTTGGTTTGTATCCGCGATGTGCCTGTGATTGAACGCACGAACGCTGCCCAGGATATAACCTTGAATTATTAAATGTATGATTCCATTGAACCTATTATCGACGCGTAAAAGAAAATAGACTTGTTTTATAACCTGAATTAAACCCAGAACACTAATGCCATACGCTTCTACATTAAAGACTTCATGGGATAAGGCGTGGTGTTTAAAGATGAATTTTACAACAACGGAAACTTCACCGCTTTCATGATTTATGAAAACCTCTGCTACATTGCCGGAGACGAGGAGCGCTACACAGAGAACCATCTTCATCTCTTCAAGGAGATATATGACAAGGATATTAACTATGTCCGCGACCATCTGAAGACATTGATTTCAAAGCACAAGATACAAGGCTACTATTAAAACAACCAAGTATACACTTCAAAGGGGCTCGTGTTCAAGACTTCTAACACGCCGATTGAAGAAAAAAACTTGGTTTAATTCCTCATTACAAAATCCCTTCCTTAATTCAAGCTTATTAAAAACGGGTATGGATATGATTGTATCACGCTCTAACCGGGGTTCTTCGACGTGTTTGAAAACGAGAGAGATATACGTCAAAATGACTACGAGAGATAAAACTATGGAATGCGCTGTCGATACATCTTGTATTATGCCTTGCTTAAAGACAGGATTAATATCCCTGACTTCATAAGTGTGTGAAACATATACTATCGCTTCATTGGCGTCTGGTACGTTTACGTGCTCCACCGGCTTGTGGTGTGTCCAAAAGACACTTCTTCACTTTTGAAGATGTTGCTGTTTTTTTCACTGCTTTTGTCGTCGCAATAGTCCCTGTAGTAGTCTTCACTTTTGAAGATGTTGCTGTTTTTTTCACTGCTTTTGTCGTCGCAGTAGTCCCTGCAGTAGTCTTCGCTTTTGTGGTAGTTTTCTTCGCCGTTTTAGTCCCTTCGCTCTTCGTCGCACTCTTCCCAAGTTTTCCCATTTCCTATTTCTCCTTTGCGAACTTGAACATCGTCTTGTTCTTGAAGAAGAGTCGAACGAGATGAACGACACGGCCTTTATTAAATATCGACACCGTGATATTATCCACGCCTACATCCTTCACAGGGGTATTGATATATGGCGATAATTCAGCATTCAAAGGCATCTCGTACGCAAACACGTCATAGTCCATGTTTTTTACAAAGTCTAATATCGGTGTACCGTCGAGGTTTTAATGTATCGTCGAAAGCGGACAATCGGGCTTGTCTTCACGACGACCCATTACAAACTGAAACACATCGCGGCCAAAAGTCCCGTATGCTTTCTTGTCTTCATCCGAGATTCCGGACTTGTCTACATCCGGGGAACAGAGCACGAGATTAAAACGACGCTATACGCCTGTGCTTGATTCATTGTGGGTGTCAATTTTCTATTTCACGAACTCCGGCATTTCGGAAATGTTTTCTTGAAGAAGGCGATATATATCTGTGTCTCTTTCGTATGCTTCAACCTTCGATACGAACTTTCTGAAAGCGAAGTGTATCGCCAGGCTTCCAGTCCCGGTGGTCATATCGAGTACAGAAACGTCTTCTCCTTCGAAGGAAAGGAAATGCTGCCACTACTTGATTTAATCGGGAAGTGCAGAAACACCATTTATAAAATTCTTCAGTTTCTATCCACCGATAAGTATCATTTCTTAATTCAAAAAAGTTGTATTAGCGTGCATATTGTTATTAACAATCATTGAACCCGAGATATGAACAACATTAAAGGACTTGAATACTTTCATGGCCTTCTTCCACATGTCGGGATGCGACCAAGTCTTTACATCCGAGAAGAAGAGCCTGACAGCATACGAGAGATATGGCCCACGTTTAATTCCAAGGGTGAGAGACGGGCATCCTTTTAGTTTCTTACGTATCTCCTTTGACAGGTCCCACCATGGAGAGTATTAACAATTAAACGGCATCTTCAACGCAAACACTGCATACTTCTTTGCTTTAATCAATGGTATTAAATCCACATTTGGAAGCAGTTTTAAGTCCACGCTTTTAACACTGTCGTGAGACGGGTAATATTCCCCGCGCTATATATCTGCTTTAAACCGTCGGTATGCTTCCTTGTCGCCGGCATAGTCTGCACCGCCAAAAGGAGGGTCGCATAAAACCAGGTCCCAATGGTCGCTTTAATACACTTCTACAGACGATGTGTTCTTCAAGTCTATATCGCTTCCTTCTGCGGTGTATTTGTCCACGTTCTTCCTCAAGGTTTAAAACGTGTCTTCATTCATTTCACAGGCCGTGATATGTGCGTGAGGAAGAACCTGCGATGCGACGATGGTTTCACTCCCGATGTATGCTGTCATGTCTAAAACGGTGTTTATCTTCACGAGTTTAGACAACGGACGGAGCCACGACTCTGTCAACGCAGGGGGCGATGAAAACTTGTTTGTATCTTGCTTGTATAGGTCTTCAGACAAAGTCTTCAGACGATGGTCTTCAGACAGAGGCATCGCCGAGGCCCTGCCGGTGGTCTTCAGCGCAGCCCGAGGGCTTCGCCCGAGGAGACGATGGTCTTCAGCGAGGGACACCCGCCGATCCGTCAGGGGAGACATTATATGAAGGAAAAAAGGAGTGAAAAAAAGAAGAGGATTATCATACAAATACGGTGTCATCCTCTGTATTATTCTCGGCTTTATGCTCTGTCGCCGTCATCGCTTCATTCGTGTAAATAATCAACTTTTTGAAAACATTGATTTCACCACAGTCTTAACAAATGATTTCAATCCCGTCTTTACCCACGTTTGGTTCATTCATTAAAATCATATGACACTTCTTGCAGATTTACACGTCTGATAGTCCCGACATATACACTGAAGAAAAAAATTTACTTGGTCTCAATAAAACACTTGCGGCCCCTTCCCTCCTGCTCCAGCTGCTCCTTACTTCATGAACTGCTCTATTTACTCGCCTTGTTTCATCTCTGTCATAGGCCCAGTGCCAGGCTTTAATGCTGCCGCTCCTCCGGGGATTTGTGCGACGACGTCTTCCGGGGGAGGAGGAAGAGCCTCTACCGCTTTGCCATCTGAAAACTCATTCACCGCGCTTTCAGGAAGGGTGTTTTATATCGCCATCATATTGGGCGAGGATACAAGGGCTTGTTGAAGTGAAGTCTGCGCCGTTTGTATCTGTCGTGTTTCTATGCGGTCAATTTTCTAGAAGGCCACTTTCTGTTGAGAAGAGAGGGATTTAAATGAGACCATCTACACGGCAATGGTAATGATGAAAAGCACGATGAAAACAATGATTTCAAGCTTCATTTTATTCACGAGAAAAACCCTTCACCCTTCGGCAGAATTATCTTCGATAATTTCTTAGAATTGTCTTTGACAATTCAGTAGATTTAAAAGTCGGCGAAGTTCTCGAGTTTATTCCACGCTCCAAGCTCGGCGGGAGTGCAGTTTGAAGGACAGTTTTTATACCACCCAGCTTAATTCAAGATCCATGCCACGAGTTCAGAGCAGAAGACCTACTGCCGACTATTGCGATAGTTCTTCCTCCGGGTTGATTTCACGAGTTCAAGGAAGTCCCTTTCATAAGAAATGCCGAGGTATTATTCCCAGTCGAACTCTACAGGAGAGAGACACGGCCTTAAGTAAATGTTTCCATCATAGCTCTCTTCAAGTTGTGAAAACTGTGAAATAGTCACGAAAGGATAGCCTGTGTTAAAGACCTGTGTCATACTCCCTGTCGCTTCCAAGACAAATATCTCTGGTTCTTCACTCTTTCTGTTCACGATTTACTTCTACACCCAAACACGTTGTTCATCCGAGAGATGAGGCGAGGTTGTGAGCGTGTGATATACTTCAAATGGAGACGCGATTACTACAATGCCCACGTGCGAGACTCCAAGCGGGTTTGTTTCTTTTTGTGCACAGCGGATACAGCCGCCGATACATCCCGCGGATGAAAACAAGGCGATAGAGCCTGTGTATATAGTCTTGTGTTTATACTCCACGCTCTACACTCTCTCTTACATGTTTTTACACACATAAAAAATGCCGCATACAAAAGGAGGAGCGAGTGTCGAGACATCTAAGGAAACCACCCCATACATCTGCCCGTGTATCTTCTGGCGCGATAAAAACGCCGACGACATGACGTGTTTAATCAAGGATGAAATCAACGCTCTAAAACGGATAGTTCAACCCGGCGCTTCACAGAGCGGAGAGGAGTGGTATAAATCCCTCATTACTTCCTTGAAATGTGAAGGAGAGTTTGCCGATGGCCGAGGCCCCGGCTCTGCCGATGAATGTGTCATGAACAAACTCAAGAGTAAATATGGAGACCGTATCATGGAAATATACGAGAACGCAATCCCGACGATATAAACCAAGATGCGTGAACAGTGGCTCTCTTCTGTGGAAATAGACAAACTAATGTATGGTCTTGAAAAGGCAAAACCATGGTTTAAATACATGGGCTTTGCGACATGGTCTGGTTTTGAAGATAACAGCGGGGCTCTAAACGTGGACTTCATCACACGCTCTATTCAAGAGGAAAGTGCCACGGTATTTGGCATTGTATTAAATCAATGTCATAAATACTCTTCAGGAAAACATTGGTGCGCCATGGTATTTGTCCGCCAGGGCATCAAAGGTGGCTCTTCATCCTCCCCAGTGTCGTCGGCTAAAGCCTCCTCTTCAGTAGTGTCGTCGGCTAAAGCCTCCTCTGTTGTGTGCTACTACTACGACTCACAAGGAAAGGAAGGACCGGCCAAGGAAAAGATTTCATGCGATAATAACCTCCCTTCGGCCTCTCCCGAGTATGAAAAATATCAACACTACTAAAACCATTTCCAAGAGTGGTGGCTAAGGCTTCAGTTCGCGATGAAGGACAGAGGCATTAACTTCATCAATAAATGCTCTCCGTTCTTCAACAACTTCTACACACAGTCCGATGAATATTCCTGTGGGTATCATGCGATGATGTTCATCTTCCTTGTAGTAGACTGCGCAGAGGACGGGAAACCATTCAGCGCAGACAAGCTCGCAACAAAGATAAAAGGTGTCTTGAATGACAACGAGAATTTAAACGACTTCATACAACTGTTTTAAGAGCGATGTGTATAAGTGGGAGATGAATGAAAAAAATAAAACACAGGTTTCAATCAAAGATTTATACAATGACTTCAGCAATGTCTTCTATCATCGCTTCTGTCTCTTCATCTGTGCAGCCGCCCTACAACTCACAGAAGAAGCCAGCGATGTATCCAAGTCCTTCACCGAAGAGTTCTGCAACGGCATCAACTTCGTATTCATCTTCAAGATCTCCATTGAATAAGGCCGAGACTTTTGCTATGTTTTCAAACACGTGTCCATTCAAGAAATTAACCAAGGCATCTGTCTCTTCTTCAGGCATGGTGTTCAACAGATGTCCAAAACCAATGGCAGCGCCGAGGGCTTCAGCCAAGGCATCTGTCTCCTCTTCAGGCATGTCGGAAATATACTCTCCAGCCGCCGACACAAAGTCAAGGCCAGAGAAGAAGTTTTAAGTCTCTTCTTCAGACATGGTGTTCAACACTTGTCCAAAAGCAAGTGAAGCTCCAAAGGCTTCAGCAAGACTCTGTCCATCCTCTTCTTCGGAGGCAACAATCGCGCCCAAAGCCAAAGCTCCACCGAAGGCTTCAGCAAGACTCTGTCCATCCTCTTCTTCGGAGGCAACAATCGCGCCCAAAGCCAAAGCTCCACCGAAGGCTTCAACCAAGGCATCAAATTCCTCTTCATTTCCAATAAACTCTTCCACAACCTCTTAAAGATCCGACATTAAACGCTCGTTTTCTTTTTAGTATTTCTCCAAGTGGTCAACCTTCTAGAAAAGCTTCGCACAAAGAACCGTGAATACAGCCGTCATCGCGAGTGTGAAACCTATCGCGACAAAGAAGAAGTAATAAACCATGCGTTCAACCTTTTTGAAAACGACGGTTTTAGCGTCACCAGAGAGGGGGCCCGTGGTGTCAGAAACCTAGAAAGCTGTGCGAGTCATCATTTTAGTGAATATGAAAAAAATTCTACTTCTTCATTCGCCTAGTAGTTCTACACACAGTTTTTCATCCTCGGCATATCCCTCGGGTGTGCGCTATTCTATAATCATCGGCACAGAGCCCCATTTATTCAGGAATGTCTTCAAACTATCTCTCGTGAAGACATGGTCAAACTCTGAAGTCATGTTTTCATGAATGTCTTTTTTCGAGTTGAATTCACACGAGTTTCCATTCAAGTGTATAAGATCGGGCTTTTTCCACGGGCCCAAGTGTGAAGATAGTTCCTCGGGATGAAGCCCGCCTCCAAAGAGGTGTGCTGTGTCGACGCATAGACCTATCTGCGGGCACTGTGTAGAGATGTCATATGTTTCTTTTATAAACGTGTCAAAGTCGTCGAATGGCTCGTTTTCAAACACGAGTTTTATATTTGGATGAGCCTTCTTCATTATGTGAGAGAGGAGGTCAAGGCGCATGGGAGTGGATTTAATCGGGCCTTCAGCGGGGTTTTCAGCACCGCCCTTCTTCACGTCTTCAGCATCCTTTTCTACACTCTTCTTTGGACGTCCCCTTTTCCCCGGTGTCTTCTTTTCCTTCTACACATTCACAGCAGACGAGTTATAATGCATGTTTATAAACACGGTCGATTCCGGGGGGAAAACCATGTTTGCTATCAAGACAGTATAATTCAAGTCATACCAGCTCTTCTCCGCCACTTCAGGCTTCGGGCTCTACACACGACACACATACGAAGTGTGGACCACGTATACATTCCCCGCATAAGACCTGTCTCTAGGGCGGGAAGGAAACTTGGTGCAGAAGTGTTGCCATGTTGCTTTACGAAGCCAGAAACGAGGCGGTTGAATAAAAACCTGGCAGCAGCGTAAGTTCCACATCTTGTCCTTTTCACCGAGATGAGGACCTATTAAAAGAGAAGAAGAGGGCTTGGTTTTAGTCTCCGTTTTAGTCTCGGTTTTAGTCTCCGTTTTAGTCTCCGTTTTAGTCTCCGTTTTAGTCTCGGTCGATCCTCCAGTTGTATCAGACTACATTTCACCCCAGAAAAAAATTATACTCGCGTGTGTCTCCTTCACGTCTCTTATCTCTTTATCAGCTTCTCCACTCTCTCGAGCACAGTCCCGATATTATCCAATGTCTATTTCAAGATGTCTGCGTCTCCTACAATCCCGTATTCATTCCTGACTTGTGGGTCTTCATAAAAGAAGGTTTAAAACAGTTCTCTTATCTTCAAGTCTTAATAGGCTTCCATCTGGATTAATGCCATGGGTTCATTCAAGTCGTATTGCCGTGTATCGGACATCATTATGTTGAAGAGGTCTTAATTGAATAATGCCGCGCTACTTTCCCCGCGTGAAAACTGGTATTGGCCATTGGTTTTCATCCATGAATCATACAGCTTCTTTGTGAGAGTGAAGCTTGCTTCCCCCTGTGGGATGAAGTCAGACATGTTTTTGTATGAAGAAAAATGTAGGACAAATACGGGCCTTTAATTATCGACAAGAGACAGCTTTCATACTACAAGCATCACATCGAGACTTTACGCGCGTCTGTGTCAAGTCTGCGTGCGAGATTGAATACGATGTAGAAAAAAATTGAATAATTTCAAGATATCAAATATTGAACTCACTCTACGTTTTCAGTCTTTGTCTTTTTTTCTTTCTTCGGCCCGTGTTCTATCGTCTTCACAAGGCGCATATTAATATGATTCAATATGTCATTCTTCACATGGGTCTCACACTTGAATAAATCAGAGAGGAGTTTCTACTTCGTGTTGTAGTAGTCGATCTTCTGAACGATACACAGAATAATCGTAGGAAGGAAGTCGTTAATGTAATACATCGTGCTTTACATCGAGGTCTTAAACTCCGGATCATGCGCACGCATGGTCTTGTTTATATGGTCCGCAAGAGAACGAAGAGAGAACTCGCTTTGTGTATCAGGCGGAGTGTAGTTCTCAATGTCGTTCAAAATCTCGGATATTTTCTCGAAGGACTTTTGTTGAAGCTCGAATTGGCGCTTCCTGTCTCCCTTCTCGACGACATTCTCGCGTGCTGCCTTGATTAATCCGTCGACGTATGCGAAGATCTTGGTCTTAAATTGTGCGCGGCTTTCGAACGTGAATTAATCCTGGTCCTTCTTCGTAGCTGCAGCCTTGTATGTGCCGTAGTTGAATTTCCCGTTTACCATCGCGTCCTTTACCTGTGTGCCGATCTTCTTCACGATGACAGCGACACTATTCACGTACTTCGTTACGATGGAATTGTAGAGTAAATTCATGTCTTTATCGAAGTCGTAGCTTATCGTGGTGTTGTACGAAGTCTTCGATACTTCGCCTTCTCCACGTTCTTCGACCTCCCATGGGATATCGGCTTCCTTAATCATGTCTGCCTCGTATTGAAGCGAGAGTCTTTCCATGAATTTGCGAAGGATGTAGTCGTTGATTGCACCCTGGATGTCATCATGTTGGTCGCGGATATGTGAACGGACGGGATTAATGCCTATCCATCTTCTCGTGAATTTCAAAGATTTATGCGCGGCTTAAAACTCCTTTTCAAACTCGGAAAGAGACTTCGCTGGAATCTCCTTCTCCTTCTTGGAAGAAAGCTTGAAGAAGGACGGGATTGAAACCTCGTATAATCTTTGTTTTATATATTCGTCTAAAACATCATCTGGAACAAGGAGTACATCCTCTTCCTTACGGCCTTGGTAGGACATGTAGTATAAAACCGGCTCCAAAAACGGCATCTTAAAGTTGTGTTTCTGGGGAGTTTGCTCGACAGGCTCGGTGGCTTGAATTTCACTGGCGTTTTCACTCATTTCTTAAAGGATAAAAAAATCGACCCCGGACGTAAAAAAAGTACATCCTCGCTCGGTTTCACTCGGGATCAAAGTCATAATACACGTCTCTCTACGCGTCTTATGCCTGAAGAAGAACCCGTTCATAGTCATTCTATTCAAACCCGTTTACATCTGGACCATCTTCATAGCTTAAACCCACGTATGTGCCCACGGTTTATTGCGGGACTCCGACACTGTCATAATACATCATTTACTCACTCACTGGTTAAATGTGTTAATTCACCTGGATAGGAACACGGCGATTTGTTATCGGCACACGAAGGTTGATATTGCTGAAGTGTATATCCCGGTTTACATTCTTGGCTCCAGAAATGTATGAAACCTTGGTTTCAATGAAGTCGTATGAACCGATGTGCTTCCATGGTGTATAGCGATAGATGTCAAACCCGTTTTCATCTTGTTCAATTACATAGTTTTCCCACCGGATAGTTTCACGCACAGGACCCTTGGATACATGTATGGTTTTATTCCCGTCTTGAAGCTCGTATGTAAACCCGTCTATTTACTTGACTTGAAGCGGCAGCTTCTGATGAAGCGAGAGCTTCTGATGAAGCATTTGTCTATAGAAAAAATATGAAACCAACTCACTTCCCCGCTCCTGCTTGCGGTTATACCATACGACGGATCTCCTCTACGATTTATTCCGGAGTGAAATCTTGTGCTCGAAGTGCGAAAATCGCTTCTTGAATTTATTATTACGCAAACTTGCTGAGGACTTTGGACTGCGCCTCTGCCTTAACTTCTTTCACGGCTTCTTTCACTTCTTCCGTGGTTTGTTTTATCTCTGTGTTCTACTACTACGTTTGTACGGTTTATATCTTCTGGACTTATTTGTCGATTTATTCTTCGACTTTCTACTTCGTTTCTTACACCTTGTTTTAAAGCTCTTGTTTCAACGGGGTGAATGTTTGGTTTAAAACTGCTTTTGCTTGTGCGACGGACATTTGCGGTGCGTTCTGCGGTGCGTTCTACGGAGGTTGTATTGCACGGTTTGCTCTTTCCATTAATGCCGTGGCTCCTGCGGCGACTCCTGCCTACACTCCCTGTACCGCCATTTGCCCGAGATTATTCACAACTTCCTTTCCGACGTTTTAAACCTCCTTTACTAATTTTTGTTCCATTTATTTAAATTGAGGAGATTTGCGGACATTATTTATAAACTGTTTGCCCATGTTCATAAATTAACCCACTGGTGGTGCACCACCAACATACTCCTCCATTTCCGCGACCATTGCTGCGAGTATTTCATCGTCCTCATTATCTTCATCTTCGTTTACATCCTCGCTTCGATCGTCTTCATTTTCTCTTCGTTTATCATCCTCGTCCTCGCTTACGTTTCGTCCATTGTCCTTTTTCCCGGCACCATGCGGTCCATCGTCCTTGCTTACGCTTCGTCCATATTCACGAGGCTCTGTCTTTGACTAAGGAAGGGCCTTAGTCTTGACTTCTTCATGGTGAGACCCTTCAGGGCGAACCCCTTTCTCAAACTTCACATAAGTCATCTGTTTAAATTTCATGTCCCAGACATCGTAATATGTCCCGTTTTCAACCACGGTGAAATCATATCCTTCTTCAAGAAGCCAGTGCTGTAGACCAAAATCCTGTGTAATTTCATCGTCATTTATATACGACAAATACAACACGGCTTAAGACACTTTGTTTTTCCTCAGGAACTCTTACAAGTATTCATACTATGAAGACATCAAATTACAATAATACACGCCTTCTCCACCGGTGTATTTCTCCATCGCACCTTTCACTTCATCAAACTCGGTGTAAAACTTGGGAGGAGTGATGGTTTTAGTCTTGATATAATTCAGCTGTAAATTAATTGAAGTAAGCGGGAAGCCAAAATACGTGGTGAAGTTCCTCGCTCTTTCATCGAGAACTATAAGCTGGTGTGGGTTGAAGTATTTACTCGGCTTTTCACCACGGCGATAAAGTCGAAGAAGGTTGTGAAGTATGGCCACACTTAAAGCATTGCCACCCAGTTGCGTGAGGAGACGAAGGTTTGCCGTTGTCGCAAAGAAGTCGATTTATTTGCGGATAATATCGGGGTCGCGTCTCCCGCCGGACAAAGTCCCAGGTTCTATTGAACCGCCCTGTATAGAGCTTTCTTCCATACTCTCTTCTTCACTCTCGTTTCCTCTGCCTATTATCGCGCCACCTTCATACACCACATGTATATTTTAAGGAAGGTCTTCAGGATACTTTTTCACCTCGACTTCATACTCTTACACCTTCATGTCAAATACCTTGGGATATGCCTTCTTCATAAGCATGTTGTGTGCCACGCTTCTGAACACTTGGTCTGAAAGGAAGATTTTCATCTTCTCTGTTTTGAAGTCTTCAAGCTTGAGTTAATACTCGCACGCTGGATTGTTTATCCACAAGTTTTTAGCCAAGCGTCGCTTCTGGATGCGTATGACGTCGTTTTCAAAGTCGAACTCTTCTTCCTATGAAGCCTTCTGTTTTAAAACCTTGAGCTCTGTCTGGTGAGTTTCATGATGAGGAGGGATGTTTAAAGACACGGTGTATTGCGAGATGAAGAGCTCGGGTTAAAACATGATGGCATACTTCTCTGAAATGTGCGGCTCTGCGTCGTGTGAAGGGACCCAATGTGCGTTCATGTAATAGTTGTTGATGTTAATTTGCTCGAAATGAACCTTGTATGCTGTCATGTCTATAATCTTCTTTTCATCCTCCTTTCTAATGTGGGGTTCACCGCTGAGAAGAGAGACGGTCTTAATCGACTTCTTACCCCCTTTTAGTTTGTCGCCTTCTTCCGCGATGGCCTCCGGACCGGCGTTTATCATCTCTTCCACACTTGCTTTAAACGCGGCTTTGAATTTGGTGATGTCTACCTCCTTGAACGAGAGTCGCAACGTCGCCGTGGTACCGGCCTAGCACGCGGATGAGAAACCAATTAAAACCCCGTTGTCGTACATAAGCTTTTGAAAAGAGCGAGGACACCATTTGTGCTTGAGATTAAACAAAACCACATTATCCATTTCAGAAGGAAGGATTTCAACATGTTCATCAAATTCCTTGAGCACAGATAAAATCCCCTTCTTTGTCTCGACAGGGTGCGGGTCTATTACAGCGGCGTTCAACACACTTTCAAAAGCCCGTATACAGTTGTCTACATTCAGGCTTCCTACAAACTTGAAGTCTGGCTTCTCTTCTCCAATGAGTTCATACGGGCATAATACCTTTTCCCATATGTCGCTGTCTTCATGCGTGATGATAAACCCGGTTTAAAACGGACCTTGTACCTTGGAACACGAAAAGAGTAAAGCGTCCCATTTGTCTGGCACAGGTATCTTGCCTATGCCTTGAGAGAAGTCTAAAACTATGTATTAAAACTTTTCTATGGCTTTTTTGTAGTCTTCTTCCTTGCCCTGGTGATAATTTATTAAACAAACTCCATTCTCCGTTGAAGGAATGGCCTTGTTCCTAAACTTTTCTGCGCGGGGGTGTTGTCCTTCGAATAGGAAGATGTCTGGTGCCTGGTGAAATACAAGGCGTAAAGCGTCGGTTGCGCCCGCGGTGTAAATCACGTGTCCGGCGTGGTATAGGGTTTTAACTGCATCGTGAAGATATGCGATGCGCTACTACGCCTCGGTTTACACAGAAGAGAAGCCGTGGATATTGTACTTGAATTAAGCCTTGGGATCATAGCCCGCGTTTAAATCGAGATTCATTTCATTAAAGAAAAAAGGAGAAAAACACTTCACTTTACTTCCGCCGCCTTTTGTCTCTCTCGTGCACGGCGCTTTTACTCGATTTTTTTCTGGCGTTGTTTCTACACTCTTTCACGAAGCTTCTCCGGCGCCGACCGGATTAATTCATCGATTAAACGCATGTCTTCTTCCGTTAATTTAAACTACACCATCTTCTGTGAATAAACATAATATAAACGCGATGTAGGAATTGTGTTGTACATTTTGTAATAAATCCATGCATAAATCGCCTGTTATTGCCAGCAGTATTTATGGCAGTTGCTCGACACACATTTAATATCGAGAATTATCGTCTCTCCATCTTCCATTTCACACAAGATGTCATACTCCGCATTAAAACCACTGTATTTAATTTGCTTGTTAAACACCAGATTTACTACACCTTTTACACTCGGGATTTAAATCTGCGCAAGGTGAATGTCTTCTACGGGGATTTAATACTGTGCTTAAATCTCGTTCATCTTCTCGCGTGTCTTCTTCGCAAGCGACACCCACTTCTCATTGCACATACTCTCCGCCATTTCACTTTGAATGTACTTTTCTAAAAACTCGCCTACGTGCGGGCCATATGTCTTGGACATGTGCGTGTCGTTGCGGACGTTTTAAAACAAGGATTTATACTTTGTCCAGAGCGGGGTGAGAAGCGAAGGGAGAGCCGTGACTGCTTACTACGCGGAAAGTCCGGGAAATATTGACATTTTATTCGCTTTAAAAAATGTACAAGGCATATCTCAATAATTATAAAACGGTGTTCAACCAAGGAAGAGAGATGCTATTAAAACTATGTATATAAATCCGCAGTGGTCTGTTTATATAAAACGAGTAGTAAAAGGATGTAAAAAGTCTATCTTCCGATGTCGACGTACTCACTTCAAATCCGTTTCTCCGCTCGACTGTAGTCTTTGTGAAATCCGAGATTCTACTTCAAGTACCGGGCGCGGACTATATCGTGTCCTTAACATACCAAGGAGAAGTGTGTAGATACGTGAACGGTGCCGTGGTTCGACGCATCGATACACTCCGGAACATAGACACGTGTTTTGATTATCGCACTTAAACGGTGCCTTAAACCCGCGATGTAGTACCGGATTTACTCGTCGCTTTCAACCAAAATAAATTCACGCAATATAGAACGTTTTATAACTTCGATCCAAACGTGGATTAATCGCGGATTCAAGATCAATTTTACTATATGCTTTAATACCCGACTTAATACTCATATGAAGAACTGTTCGAGTTCATGCATTTGTGCATGATGATAGTCAAGGTGAAATAAAACATATAAACTCGTGCTTCTTCTAAAACGGATTTCTCCCGGTGGAGAAACGTGTATGTGCGCAATTCTTCCGACATCTCTCTATGCGGGGTTTTATCCAACGTGGAAATCGACGGGGTTTAACACGCGAATATAGACACGTGTTCTGATACGAAATGTGTCGACTCTTCATACATCTCTTTACAAAACTCTGAACAAAACCAAATATTCAACTCTTCGTGTGTATCAATGGTGCGTTCGCATAGAAACAAGGTCGCAGAAGTGTCTTTTGCGCGGTGTATTGACACGGAAGATACACGAGTCGCAGCGGTGAATTATGCCGTGCTTGAATCGTGTATTTCTTCTTCGTTCAAACACATTATATATTTACAGGCTTTTTCAACACTAGAATCTTACTCGAATGGAAACGTCGCATTATACCTCGCACAGAACTCTCGCATATATCAACAATCTTTCACCCGGAGTTTAATCACCGTGCCTTAAAACTCGGTTTTATACACCGCAGATAGTCTCCGCGTTTTTCATTCGTACATTTAATTTCCGGAAGTGCGAGTGTGCCAACCGACGGAATATTGTGTGAATTTATCCCTTCCGGTTTTGTGGGAAGTAAACCCGTCGTTTTGCTACACGGAAGGAAGGATGTTCGGATACAACGCACAAGGAGAATGGGTAGAACTCTTCGCAGAAGCCATCGCTCGAAACAGCGCGATAACAACGTAGGGTGCGTAGGTGGAAATCGACAGTATTGAATACTTGAATAGAAACATCGAAGTACACTCGGATAAACTCACAGAAGAAAACATGGATGTACTCATCGTCGCAGTCGAAGATGCAGACACGATCAATGCCGTGTATTTAAACGGTGAAAAAGTCCGGCCGAAAACACTTGAAATCACCTTCACTTCACCGGTGAATGTAGTCGTGTCTTCGGATCTTACATAAAACTTGAAACTCACCGGAGAAGGAAGTTTCTCTCTTTCCGGTACGACACAGATGTCGACTCTTTACTTCTACGGAATGCAGTTTGAATTCGAGGAAAAGGACGTGCCTTAAATCCGGAAATTAAACAATATTTAATTCATCGCAGACAACCTGCACAAATACGATTTTGAACAACACGACATTATCACAGGTCTCTTCGCTCGCACTACTCTCGGGAATATAAACAATTCACAAATCACCCGCATTCCCACCTATTGTTTCTACGCGACGAATTGGACGGGGAATTAACTCGTGTTTGAAAACGTGGAAACAATCGACGAATAGGCCTTTATTTAAAACAGCGACAGTACACAGCGAAATGAAATCCGTATCGTACTACCGAAAATAAGATACATAGGTTCATACGCGTTTTAAAAACTCCGTCTCTACTCTCTTTAAAGAAGCGAAGGAATACAATGTACGATAGATACGGCAGCATTCAAGGATACAAATTTATAATATATCAACTTGATTAACACCGTGTATCCGGATACTACACATGGACACGTGGTTTACAACTCGGATTTAATCCATTTCATTACAAACAATTCCGGAAACACATTTGGACAACTGACAAAATGCCGATAAATTGTCGTGCATAATATCGACGATTTTAAAACACAGATGATAAAACTACCTTCAAACACGTAGTTTTTCACGAATTATAAACACCTTGTTCTCACCACGGACGGAATCCTCGTCGCAACAAAGGAACACTACGACGTGTATTAATGCCAGGTTTTAATGATACAAAATCCCTCGACAGATGTCGTCGTGAAAGATACCGTGACTACACTTGTGGTGAAAGGTGCGGAATAAAACCTTGTTCATGTGCCGGAGAATATCGCGTATTTGAAAATGTAGAATAAAAACGAGGTATCTCTTCCGGGTACTGTCCGCGGGATTAATATGTCGCGTGCTTTTGTGGATGTAAACTTTGAGATAAACGGATATGAGTTCATGTGTAAATATCTTCGCTGGGGAAATGCACGGGTGTAGATTCCACACGATCTTGTGAACTTCAATACTTCTCTCTTCACACACCAACTCGGTGCAGAAAGGAAATTAAGCTTTGCAAATGCCTTGAATGTAGTCTTCGATGCGACGTGGGAGAATTTCACGTTTTAAACTGGGGGAAACAACATCGTCGCATATGTCTTCGATAGTACACGCTCATGGGTGGAGACGCATGCGAAGTAAATAACCTCGGGAGAAATCGAGTATGTAGACCTCGGTGAATGGGACACGGAATATGTCGAGGATTAAAGCGGGGTGTGAAATACAAAACGAGTGAAACGACTTTGAAAAAAAGAAGTACATCACACATAGGCTCACAGTAAACCCTCCGTTTCAGGAACATGGTTTAATTCTTCTTCCTCTTTCACCTTTTTTTCAAGCATGGCGCGATCAAGCTGAAGCTTTTCCAAGAACTCTTCCTTCTGTTTTTAGTTTCCAATGTAGTCATAAATTTCAGAAATGTCTTTAAACGTTGGCTCTTTCATCACTTCCGCTTTCCCGTTTGGATACATGAAATTGAAGTATGACATGAACGTGAACTCTGTATGAAGGCTCTTCTTGTCTTTTTGTATCTGGGCTGTGGCGAGGTTGTAGTAGTAGGCATAGATACACCTCAAGCGACAGTATGTATGCGGTGAAGTAGGCTTGAGTGTATCATCATAGAAGTCATGCCCGATTTTATTACGAAGGAAGGACTCTTTGGCTTCTTCTTTTTCTGTAAGGGTGTCTATTTACTGTCTCACATCCGGGTTCATTTCAATGCGCTTTTCAATGGCTTCAATCTTTTGAAGCATACTGTCTTCACTCTCGCGTCTGAAAAGGAAGCAGACGGGGAATTATACCGTGGTTCTATCTCCGACATCATTAAAGTGTAGGCCGTCGATGTGTTTCACGAGTTCATGCTTGGCGTTTTAAATCCGCTTTTCACCATTTTCCATAATCCCGTTCACATACTGTGAATACTCCGTGAAGTGTTCCTTCGTGAGAGAGTCTTGTTTGTGGTCCTTCAAGTAAGCCTGTGAAAGAGACAAGTGAACACAATCGTCGATGAAGTCAGCTTCATGGCCGATTTACATCACGCCTATTTCCACGTCAAGAGGGAAGGTTGAAGTGCGTTGATAAAAACCGAGGATAGATTCCATTTTTGAAGAAGAGAAAAAAAAGAGAGTGTGTATACATCATGAATCCTCTACTGTATCATTCCCATTCTTTGTCAACACGCGAGCGAGACGTTTTTCTACCATGAAGTCTTTACACTCATAATTTATACACTTGAAGAACTTGGTTTGGGACTCATCTCCTGAACGTGTTTATCTTGAAAACTCGAGACCTGGCTTTTTACAACGCGGACACACGACTTTGGTATTGGGCTCGACCTTGGCCATTTCTGCGGTGATTTTACGGTTTTCGAGATTATTCTTTTCGAACCACTTTTATACAACCTTTTATACTTCCTCTGGTTTCATATACTGAAGAAAAAAACTTCTACTGCTTTTCACCATCACACGCGCTCACCATCTCCTTCCATATCTCCTCGTCCTTCTGAACTTCTCTGTGCCGGGGGTTTCAAACTCGGGTGAAATCACCGCGGGAACAACGCCGTATGCTGGCTCTGTCGCATTGCCGGAGTTTATGGTCGTGTTTACAACCGGGATTTCAGACGTTGCACTATACACGGTGAGGTCTTGGTTTGGTGCGAGCTACATATTGCCGACGACACTTTGGTTGTAAAAGTTCTGGGTGTTTTCAAGTTTCTGCTAGTATTTATTCGCCTCTTCTGTCGCTTGGACATCATACAAGGCCATGGGCCTGTTAAGCTGGAGTTGCTTCATCGTGTCAAGCTCTTGTGTTTGTTCCGTGTTTCCAATATTCTTCGCTTACACCATCATAATGTTGTTTTGAATGCTTTGTAATGTTGCCATGTCTGCGCTCTCTGTCATGCTCTGTGCGAGAAGCTTTAATGGGTCTTCATAATATTGTCTGTTTCCTTGGACTCTATATCCGTCTGGTGTGGTGTATCTCTCGCGGATGCGTCTGTAGTTTTCAGGCGAGTATTTATGGACGTCTAAAATCTCGGGATAGGGCGCGGTTTAAGTATTAGACATCTTCACGCCCGCGTCTGGGATTCCGGCGATGGATATCTGCCGAGACTACTTATGGTCGCCATATCCGATGTTTTAAGACAAGTATCCATTCTGGTCTACAGTCAAGTCTTCAGACAAGATACCATTCGGGGTTTCAATCATCGTGAAGCCTTCCTTCACAAGAGACAAGAGTTTACGCGGGATGTAAAGCACGATGTCGCGCACCGTGGATGAAAACACGCACATGACGATGATAATAACAATGATGGAAACGAGGATTTTAGCTTTGTCTGGAGACATGTGGAATTTATCGGCAACTGCGTCGGTGAATTTACCGGCACCGGAAAAGTCGTGGTCAAAAGCGTCTTCATATCTTTTCGCTTTGTTTCCTCTCTTTCTTCCTGCACCTTCATATGGGTCGTCTCCTTCTGCTCCTCCGAAGATTTTTCTCACCCACGATTTCTTCTCTTCACCAAAATTTCCATACATCTTTGCTTCACTGGAGAAATCCATGTTTTATTTCAAAAAAAGTTTCATACTTTATACACACCTCACATCGACTTCATACAAGGCCTCTTCATCGGCTTCTTCACAGAAGTCTCTTTTCATTCGGATAATACAGCATGTATACATCGTTTTCTTCCTTCCTTCCTATGCGGTTGCTTCTGCCCACGATTTATAAATACTCGTCTTTAGAAGAAGGTACATTGAAGAAGATGAAGTCGTCGATATATGTCATGTTTTCACCGATAATCTATTTCAAGGAAGATACCAAGATGGCGTCAGGATAGTTTTGAACATAGGCTTCTTTCAGGTGTTTATAATCCAAGCCGGAGATATCACGTGTTTACTAAAGAACAGACACGATGTATTCAAGCTGCCTTTCTTGCTCTTGTCTGAAGGCTGTGTAGTCTTGATTTTGTTGGTATCGTTCTATGCTCAAGGGACGGAGCGATACTATGCTCTCTATGGTAGTGTCAGGAAGAGAGATAATATCCTGGGGGTGAACATACTCTCTGTCTAAGATAATTTAGTCTTCCATGTATATCATCACACGTCTTCCACGTCTTTATTCAAGGGTTTCATACAAGGTTTAAAGCTTGGTCTATCCCGTGTATATAATACTCTTGTTGAACATCGGTGTGAAAACGAGTGTATCGTGGTCTATAGAGAGATATTCCTCCTTCCATATGTAGTTGCGTTATACATTTTGTATTTAAGTCTTACAGAAATTACAGCAATACACGGCTCCATTCTTGCACAGAGCGAGGTGTAAATTCTCGTAGTTAAACAGCGTTCCACAGCATACGCACATCACCGGGTTTTTCAACGGGGTGTGAGTCAAGTCGTCTTCAATACAGAGCTCTTCCATTTCTTTTTCATTCCATTCAAAGTTGGGGACTTTATCACACAGCTTGTTCAATATGCTTTATATCTGGTTTTATGGCTGGCGCTTTATGTCATTGAAGAAGACGTTGTCTTAAGCCTCTGACATAATTCCTTACAGCGCCGGGAGTTGTTCGCGGAGAGAAGAGTCGCGGCTCTATTCAATGACATTACACTTGAGAAGAGAGCGAAGTTGTTGAATGATTTGGACGAGGATTTGAAGCCTATATTAAAGATATTTATTCACGAGACCATATGGTTGAAGACACTTCTGGTTTAAATCCTGGAAATTCATCTTCCCATAAAGCAATGCTTAATAGTCGTCCTGGGAAGGGAACAGAGCCTTACATTGTGCCCCGATTATTTCCTTGTATATCTTGAAGATTTTACACACATACTCCACAAAACGGAACTGTGCGTAGACATGAGACGGGGCTTTACACACCTTGTTAAACACATTTACTTTTGGCAAGGCAAGTATCTTCTACAGCTCTTCTGGCACTATTCTGAAGGAAGAAAGCCGGTTTACAAGCGTGTTGAAGATGAAAGCACTACACACGTTTGTATTCTACTGGGCCTTTTCAATCATAGTGCTCCCGATGAAGACGTTGTATAAACTCGGCACTGGTTAAAACTCTGGCAAACGCATTATGTCAAAGTCATCATACGCGCATGTGAAGAAGGGGGCTCTCTGGCGTTTATTCATGTGTTCAATCCAAAATGTGTTGAAGTTATAAGCATGGTCTATTTGGTAGTATTATCTCAAGGTGTCAATCGTCCGCATAATACTCATCTCGGGACACTTCTCGGCAATGTGTGTAATGAAGTTGGTTATCCCGTTGAAGCATGTCGGGATATCAATCTTGTCAGCGTTCCATAGCAATACATCTTGGTTTATATCGTCGTAGTCAATCAAGTATTTTACAAAGTCTTCATTCCCGTTTATAAGATAGTATGAAAGCGACGTTTATGTGTCGATGTATTCAGCAAACTACATAATCACCTGGTTTTAACAGAAGACTATAGACTGGTGTTTTACACTATTGAAATTCACGAACTCTTGGTGAAGATCATCTTCAAATATCATCCCGCTCTATTTCAAGATTTCCATGCGGGAAAAATTCTCGTTATAGACCTGTGGATAGGACCCAGAAGATACATATCGCATTATATCGCTTCTTAAAGGCACGGTATAAGACACGTCTTTATACTCGGCGTTTTTGAAGTGTTGAAGAACAGAGAGATAAATCAATGTCTTCCCCGTTCCTATGTCGGACTTTATCCACACGTTTTTGGACATCGCCTGGTGGCTTCCGTCTGAAGACATCGCCTGTCCATCTCCCTGTATCTTCAGTCTTCTACTTTTCATGAAGTCAATTATCTCTTTCACGAGTATAGACTGGTGTTTGAAAAGGGGGATCTTCAGCCCTTCAGGAGCGGGGTCTGGTTCGGTGTCTATAGTCGAGATTAAAACCTCTGTATTAGGACGAAGTATATCGCCATGGCTCTTTACAATCATTTATCAAAGGATAAAAAATAAAAAGTATCTATCGGGGTTTCACTTCACACTCCCTTCATTTCCTATTCATCAGCGCATCGATGTCTAAATACTTTGTATTCATTCCATACTCTTGTGGGATAGGTCTCAGCTGTTAATACACCCGGCTTACATCCTCCTATGTAGATGGTGTCTTGAGCATGTTGTATCTATAGAGTAATTCATGCACACTAGCAAGACTCGCACGTTGTATTATTCTCCCGAAGAAGACCACGCGTGGTTCATCGATATATACATTGGTTGTAAACTGGATAGAAGGATAGGCTTTTCTCAAGTCTGCGAGCGTGGCTTTATCGAAGGTGTTAAGCGTTGAAGGGATGAAGATTCTAAACATTTGTTTTAAGAAGAAAAAGCTTAGTCTCACAGGCACACACATGGGGCTCGTCAGAGACACAGATGGGTTTTCAAATCAGCGATGAAGTCTCTTCCCGGGAGGTCATACTGGCGTAGAACCACGTCGCAGTGTTAAATCTTTCCAAGAAGCTTTATAATATCATGCATATCGTGGGGGAAATACTCCATTTCATACTTCACTACATCTGGTTGATATTCATAGTGTCTATATTTATCTGGATACACCATCCTTTACATGTCGTTTGGAAGGAGTTTGTCCTGGGCTTCTTTATGTTTGAGCATGAGCTCCTTTTCCTCCTCTTGAACTTTTGACATCTTCATCGTCCAAAAGTCCTCCCCCAAAAACACGTAATGAACCATGTATTTCTTCCCTGGAGGAACCCGGCGGAGGGCATCTTATATATACACCACGTTTTTTCTCTGGTTTCCTTGTATGAATTTCTTATAGAAGTCATATGCTTCAGGAAGTATCGGCACAATAACGTGAATGGAGTCAGTGTCGTTTTAAATGGCAGACATGAAGTCTCTACTCGTGAGATGAGTGTTTGTATCAAAACGGATTTTATGCTTGTTTATAGTCTGAGTTTAAAACCATGGCGCAGAAAATGTCGCAGAAGGTGTGTCTTTCTTCACGATTTCAAATTTCATTTCACATGTGAAAAAAACGAAATGGAATGAGTTTGAAAAAAACGAAATGGAATGAGTTTGAAAAAAACGAAATGGAATGAGTTTGAAAAAAAACGAAATGGAATGAGTTTGAAAAAAACGAAATGGAATGAGTTTG
>Ga0265300_10000933_pt1 | contig 29137 bp, 34 predicted proteins | sample AusTroGonzalo_MG_FD_193482 | JGI IMG/M metagenome (GOLD analysis project Ga0265300, IMG submission 193482) | Bovine rumen microbial communities from tropical cattle in Woodstock, Queensland, Australia - Gonzalo_03 | ecosystem: Host-associated > Mammals > Digestive system > Stomach > Rumen ...
GATTGCGCCGATTGTTGCACAATTCCATGCGACAATACTGCTGTCGCCATGTTCACCCAATACATACGCATTAACCGATTGTGGTGATACGGACAAACTGCGCGATAATATGACACGCAGACGCGCTGAATCAAGCATAGTGCCAGTTCCAATAACGCGTGATGCAGGTAACTTTGACAATTTTTGCGCCAACATAACCATCACATCCAATGGATTTGTGACGATAACAAGTTTTACATTTTTTGAATCCACATTTGCCATTATTTTTGGAACAATATCGGAAATTACAGCAGCATTTTTATGTAATAAATCCATTCGTGTTTCGCCCGGTTTTTGATTCGCCCCGGCGGATATAATAACTATTTCGGAACCTTTTATTGCGCGATAATTACTTGCTGCGGTAATTTTAACATCGTATGAAAACGCGGCAGCATGCCCCAAATCTTCGGCGGCTGCACGTGCGCGCACACCATCAATATCAAACAAAACAATTTCATGTGCCAGACCAGTGTTTTTAACCGCAGTTGCAACTGCTGAGCCAACCGATCCAATTCCAATTATTGATACTTTCATCTTTTTTCCCCATGGTTATTGTTTTTATTATATCACATTGGTATAAAAATTTTTATAAAAAGCACTTGCGACAAATAAAATTTATTTTCTATAATCACAATACGAATAAACAAGGAGAAAATAATCATGAAAACATTATCAATTTTGTCTGCCATTTGTGGTGTTGCATTTATGTCTGCTGCGTCTGCTGCTGATATTACAATTTACTATTCACCAACATGTCCGCATTGTCATCATGCGCGTGAATTTATTTCCAGCACATTGATTTATGAATATCCACAATTAAAAGTGACAGAAGTTAATGTTTTCGAAGATGCGAATCGTCCAACATTTGAATCTGCATTGAAGAAATGTGAATATGAATCTGGTGGTGTGCCGGTGTTGGTAATCGGTGAAAAATGTTTCCAGGGTTATGCAGATTTTATGCAGAAAGAATTGCGTTACGCGATTGAGGCAGATTTGGATGATGCAGCAAAAGCGGCTGCGGCTGAAAACAAAGCGGCATTGGAAAAAGATGCCGATGCATTCAAATCAGAACATGCAGATCGCAAAGATGCAATTTCTGAATTTGTTGTTACCGCTGAACAGCCACAAAAAAAAACTGAGGGTGGATCAACAATATGGTTTTATGCTTTCTTGATTGCGTTGGTTGCGGCATTGGGTTTTGTCTTGGTGGGCAATGGAAACAAGAAAAAATAAGCATTTGGTAAATTCAAATTATGTTTGATTTAACTGTTCTTGATTATATATACATCGCCATAGTTTTGGCATCAACCGTTTGGGCGACAATCCGTGGCGGTGTATATGAAACGATCGCAACATTATCATGGGTCGTTGCGGCGGTGGCTGCGCGATTTTTTTCACCAACGGTTGATGGTTGGTTGCAAAATTGGTTCGGGTTACCTGAATCAACGGTTGGAACATTGGTTGCATCGTATTTTATAATATTCTTTGCAATCTTGATTGTTGTTGGGTTTATAAATCAAAAACTGCGCGATTGGATTCAAGGCAGTATTATGAATGTTACCGATAAAACACTTGGTGTTATTTTCGGTGTCGTGCGTGGTATTGTTGTAATGGGTGTCGCATATTGGATTGCGTTATGGTATTATTCTGATTCACCGGTTTTGCCGACATGGTTGGCAAATGCGCGCACACGTCCAATTATGCAGGTGACTGCGGTAAAACTTGATGAATGGTTCTTACCTGGCAAAGAAAACAAATTGTTGGCGCGCGATGTGGCTGGCACGCATGAAGCGATAGAGATTTACAAAAATCTAATTAACCCGGCAATCGTAAATAAAGATGCTGAAAAACCATCGGCGGTGGACAAACCAGACACAACGGAAAAACAGCCAGCGGAAACTGGTTATAAGTCGTCTGAACGTACCGCGCTGGAAAATCAGTTAATGCAAATTGAAACCGCGGCCAAGGTCCAAGATGCAATCGATGCGGCTAAGAATGAAGAAAAGCAAGATTCAGTAGAATAAGAAATTAAAACAAAAAACAACCGCCCGAATGGGCGGTGTTTTTATTCCTGGTGCCAGTTGTCGGACTTGAACCAACGACCCTCTGATTACAAATCAGATGCTCTACCAGCTGAGCTAAACTGGCCTGGTGACGCTTATATTACATTGTTGGTTTCTAAATATCAAGCACATTTTTTAGGGGTTCTTGATTTTTTGTTTTTCTTTGCTAATATGCTGGAAAACAGGACAAAAAGGGTGTTTTATGTCGCTTTATAATCAACTTGAACGCAAGACACAACAGAAATCTCAGACGACGAAAGAATTTTTTGCCGATTTGGATAAAAAGATTAAGGAATCAAGATGGTTTTCTTGCGATGTTCAGGAAAGTCGCGAGATTTATCGTCTTGATAAAATAGATATTTCGTTTGATATACGCACAGCGCAGCTGGTTGTTATGAATAAAATGGGTATTGAAACGAAAACAATGGATTGTCAGGATAGTGCAAAATCTGTGAGACAGCACACAAAGCATGAATTATTTTGCGAATTGTTGTCGGCTGCGCGAACAAGAAATTTTGCAGAAAATGAAATGCGCGATGCAACACAGCAACATAGCAGAAAAAGTTGCGATGTTGAAAATATAAGAAAAGAACTGGCGGTATACGCAACGCACAGACGGATAAAAAGACAAAAACTGGGAATTCGTGCAGTTATGCGCCAATCTATGATGCGGGCGTTCCGGGGCAAAGGTCTATAAAATTTGACTTTTTATGTTTTTGTGTTAGGGTTTTGTGGCAAAAATATAAAAAGGTAAAAAATGAATAAGGATGATTTGTATCGTCTTGAATGTGAGACGTTGGAAGTACTAAAACAAAAGATAAGAGAATCCAAAACGATTTCTTATGATGATCGTATGGGTGATACGTTTGAACTTGATAATTTCGTAATAAGTTTTTCTAGTACGTTTGATTGTGAAAAAACAATGCGCGTATATTATAAAAAAGCTTCTAAACAAACAGTCGGTACACGTAGTGTTTTCAATGAGGATAAGTATAAAGAAGGGACTAAACCTTATTACATAAAGCAAAAAATCCGTAAGCGAGTGTACCTGTTGTATATGAAGGGTTTTGCTGCATCTGGCTTGAACAAAGATACAAGTGATTGGAAAGCCAAATGGGACAAGGCGTATGATGATTTGTTGGATGTGGCGTTGAAACGTTTAGACCTTGAAAAACAACGTAAACAAAATGCTGTTGCATATGCAGAAGAAATAAAAAGGCAAAAACGCAACGCGATAAACACATTGATCGAAGTAAGGCATTTGTAAAATAAAAACGGACATTTTGTCCGTTTTTTTATTTTGATATGGAAATTGGAAAAAAGGTTGCTAACATAAGCGTTATGAAAAAATTACCTGAATTATTGGCGCCGGCGGGAACCTTGGGCGCGTTCAAAACGGCGATACTGTATGGCGCAGATGCGATTTATGCCGGCTTGCCGGGTTTTTCAATGCGCGCGCGTGCAAAAATTACAACGGATGAAGTAAAGACTGGTATTGATTTAGCGCATGCGGCGGGTAAAAAAGTTTATTTGGCATTTAACCTTTTTGCGCACGACTGTGAATACGCAAATTTGCCACGGGTAAGTGAGATTATAAATTACCTGTGCCCCGATGCACTTATTGTATCCGATCCGGGTGTTGTGACATGGGTGCGGGAAAACCACCCCGATATGCCAATTCATATTTCAACCCAGGCGAATATTTGTTCCGCGCGTTCGGTAAAATTTTGGCAAAATGCGGGTGCGTCGCTTTGCGTGTTGGCGCGTGAATTGTCGCATGCCGATTTCAAGACAATTCGTGCCGCATGTCCAGATATGAAGTTAGAGATTTTTGTTCATGGTGCGATGTGTATGGCGTATTCGGGTCGGTGCTTGCTGTCGAACTTTATTACGGGGCGACCGGCAAATCGTGGTGCGTGCGCACAACTGTGTCGCTGGAAATATGATGTGATTTTGCGTGAGGTTGACACCGGTGTTGAAATGCCAATCGATGAAGATGAACATGGTGCATATATATTAAACAGCAAAGATTTATGTTTAATGCCACGTTTAGCAGAGGTTTTGGAATCTGCCCCAGATTCATTAAAGATTGAAGGGCGCAATCGGTCTGAATACTATGTCGCGTCGGTTGTGCATGCGTATCGCGGTGCGATTGATGCGTATGCGCGCGACCCCGAACATTTTGACCCCACACCGTTTATGAGTGACCTGAACAAATTAGAGACGCGTGGTTATACCACTGCATTCTTTGATGGGCCATTGCCACCCGATGCGCACAATTATGAATCAGCACGTTCGGTATCTGACTATCATGCGGCGGGTGTTGTTGTTGCAAACGATGGCGAAAAAATCATATTTGAATTGCGTAATGAAATTTGCGCTGGTGATGAAATTACATTTTTAGTGCCAGGTTCGGCAGATAAAATATCTGTCAAATTGCCGCAAATCATAAATGCGAAAAATGGTGATGTGTTGCCCAAGATGTCTGCGGGCCAGCATAACAGTATTACAATTCCACGTGCATGGGTTGGCAACGGTTTTGATAAATTAGTGCCACTGGTTGTTGCATATAAAAAGAAATAAAAAAAACGCACCGTTTGGTGCGTTTGTTTATTTGCCGTTATTTTGTTTGTTTTGGAATAATACACCAACAATCGATGTGACACCCAAAAGTTGTTTTTTATACAACTCAACGGTTGGCAAATCTTTCGATTGCTGTACTGGTTTTACAATATTCTGCTGTTTTGGTTTGTATTGCATTGATAATCTGTTAAATGTGGCGAGTGATTTATTCGTCCATTGTGGAAATTGAAACTCTAGCTTTTTACGATTGTCTGGTGTAAATAATACAGTTGCGTTACGATTGCTGCTTGTCATGATGCGTTTTGCAATGCGTTTTGAACGATGTTTATTTATACGGATTAAAAACTTCGTAACAGGATTGCTTTTATCCATCGTTGATAGTTTGGCATTTATAAACTGAAAAGCGTTATATGAAGCCGCGCCAATCGTCATGCGTGAAAGCAAGCCTTTTAGAAACATTGCACGATAAAGTTGATAATATGCAATCGCAAGTTTCTTACGATCAGATTTTGGAATAATATGTTTTTTCTTTGGTTTTTGGGTTTTGGCAACCTGGGCCATGTTGTTTGTGCTTTTCTGCATGGCAGTCCCCTTTTGTGTTTTCTTTGTTCTTGTTTACATGTATTATTATAATGTTTGGCATAATCAGTTTCAAGTGTTATGTCAAGATAAACTTTCTTTTGACTTTATTCCCAGGATATAGCAAAGTGTTCCTAACCATATTGTAAAAATTGCCACCGATGGTTTGCGGCGTTGGTATGGTTCCCGATCTTGCCAATAATGGGGGTCGGTGTGTTTCATCAAAACAAGGAGTAAAACAGATGAAAAAAACTTTAAAACTTGCGATTGCGGCATCGGTTTTGACCGCACCAGCATTAGCGGATACCCCGTATATCGCAAATTCGTTAAGCAACATGGAAAACCCGTTGTATTTGCCAAGTGCTGGCGAATTATACAGCAAAGTTGGCTTCGGTGTGATGTACAAGGTTACCGACAGCAATGATGCACAAAAAAAATTGTTCCACGATGGTGAACAAGAATTTCCAATTTGGCGTCCATCACTGGAATTGGGTTATGGTATAACAGATCGTTGGACTGTCCATGGCCAGGTTGGTTATACACACAATAAAGATGCAGATCGCTATGGTTTCCACCTTGGGCGTATCGGAACGACATATCGCATTTTGTCCGAAGATTTTATCTGGGACGTTTATGGCGATTTCCACTTGGGTGGTATCAGCAAGATGCAAGGTTCGTTGATTACGAAAACTGGTAATCCTGCGGATTTGACATTTGAATATGATAATTTCTCTAACGGTCGTTGGGGTTATCATGTTGGAACCAAGATTGGTAAGGTTTGGGATCGTTGGACCACAAGCGCATTTGTTGAATTGTTGCGCACATGGGGCAACCACAATAATGAAATTGATATATCTGCATTGGGACTGCCAGGTATGCCGGCGAAAATTTCGGTTGATCTGAAATCAACAACAGAATATGACTTTGGCGGAAATGCATTTTACCAGGTTAATGATCGTTGGTCTTTCGGCATTGGTTTGAAATACATTTATCATGCAGAAAATGGCTTAAAGAAAATTCATACAGACATCAGTAGCGCGCCTGCAATAGTTCAAGGCCAAGTTGCGATGTTGCTTGATGATAAAAAACATATGCATGACGAATTTAGTGAATTTGCGCAAAGTTTGACTGTTGCATATCAAGCAAGCGACAGCATGCAGGTTGCGGCTTTTGTTGAAAACACCATTGACAATGGTCAACACTTGTCTGGCAGTACCACCGATTTTAAGGCGGAATTTGGTGTTCGTTTGAATGTTAAATTCTAATAATCGGACGAAAAAAGTAAAAATTTCCCCCACTTTTTAGTGGGGGTTATTTTTTGTCTATACAAAATGCTTTTTTATAGGGCTTTTTTATGATATAATAAAACAAAAGGAATTCGGAGCGAGAATGAAAAAGTTCAGTGTTTCTGCCGCTTTGGTTGGGGTAGTGCTTGGCGCACCGTGTGGCGCCGGTGCCGTTTATCCGGTTTATCAAAATGCAAATATGCAACCCAAAATGGCGACAAATGGTATGCCAAATAATGCTGTTGCTGTTCCGGCCCAGGGTCAAGTTATCTATGTAAACCCAAATGTTGCGGCAAGTCCAACGCGTATTACCGGCGCTTTGCCAAAGGTTGGATCCAACGCGATTGCGGCGGGACGTCAATATTATCAACCGGCTGATTTCGACAGATTGGCAGACAGTGGTTTGTATATCGGTATGTCGGTCGGATACAGTGCTTCTGTTATGGGTTCAATCAGTGCTGATTATGCCAGCAAGGAAAAGTCGTTCTTTGTTCCAGGGGCTTTCAAGTCGGCCGATTTCGAAAAAGATACAGTAATTCCGTTGCAATTATCGGTTGGTGCCGCGATTAATAACGATGTGCGTGTTGATTTTTCTTTTCTGCGTTACAGCGGTTTGTCCTATCCAGACCATGTTGAAACATCAACTGGAAATGGTGGATATGCAACTGCGACTGTTGATGGTGGTGCAATTACAGCAAACGCAACGATGTTAAATGTGTATTATAACATCGATTCATATACCGGTTATTTGGCGGGCGGTTCACTGCGGCCGTATGTCGGTGTGGGTGCTGGTTTGTCATTAAACACTATTGCTGACTATGTTGTGTCGGATAATAACTATTACTATGAATTGACAGATGAACAATTACCAACAGTGCCAGATGGAACATTGTCAGGTGTTTCTGATATTATCGCGTATCACAATGGTGGAACAACTGAACAGCTGGCATTTATGCTTGAAGGTGGTGTCACAACCGAATTGTCTGGTGGTTTGAAAGTAGATTTCTTTGTTCGCTATACGAATTTGGGTCGTGTGAAAACATCGGGCAGTATCGTTATGTCGCAGACAGAATGGTTGAAAGACAGTTCTTCGCCAACACTCGAAACCCAGGGACAATACGACAGTGTTTATCACTATACCAACTGGTATGAAAGCGGGCGTCTGTCGATGGTTGATGTTGGTGCGCGTTTAAGATTACAGTTCTAAGACACAAAAGATATGACACGCAAGGATTTGATTATGCATTATTCATTGTTTGTCGCAATGGTTGGTATTGTGGCGGGTGGTGATGCGTTTTCTGCGGTGCGCATTGGAAATGCAACAAAAAATCAATATTATGCAAATCAAATGGCGCAATACCAAGCGATGAATCAGGTTGCATCAACAAATGATATTGCGGCCTCTTCTGGAAATGATTCTGCGCGTGATGCAAGTTCGGTTGGCGAATCACAATTAGAATCTTGTCAACAGATATATCCAACTGGTGAATTTGAAATTGCGCGTCCAACCGCGGGACTTGGTATGGGTGGCGCAAAAACTTGCACGGCTGTTGTTGAATTGCGTGGATATCAAATGGGACAAAATGGTGGCGATGCGGTTTTGGCGCGTGCCAATATTGCGGCTGGAACAACGATTGATTGTAATATTTCTGCGTTTCCAGAAACATCATATACACTTGATGCGCAACGCGTTGTGTTCCCCGCAGATGCTGAACCAACGGTCGAAGATGTAGTTGCCGTTATGAACCAGGAACAAAAGCAAAATGCTGGTATGAAAATTGCAGCGGCGGCATTGGTTGGGGCAATCGGCGGTAATATCAGTGGCAGAAATGATGTTGGCAAAGATGGTTTCATTGGAACTGATAAAAATAAAATGCAAAACACTGTGATTGGTGCGCTTGGTGGCGCTGCAATCGGTGCTGGCGGTGCATATGGTGGTTATACTGGCGGAAATATGATTATGTCTGCGGGTATAAACGCGGCGGCGGGCGGTGTTGCTGGAAATATTATGGCGGCGGGCGATTCTGTATTGCGTATTGAAAAATGTGGCAGTGATTCTTGTTTGTGGGGATATTTGTTAAAAACAGGAGATATGGAATCAGACAAAAATTACTATGTTGATTTAACTGACGGAAAGTCTGTTATGAAATGCAACACGAGTAACGACGGTGGTTGTGAATGGGTAAACAATCTTGTGTCGATAAAAATCAAAGATAATACAGAAGACAAAATTCTTAATCTTGAAGATTTAGATGCTGTGAAAATAACAACTTTGATCCAGGACAATCATATTAGTGTATATTATCTTGAAGAAGACTTGTCTGGAACCAAAACAATGAAACAAGAATCTAATACAACAAGTCACCAGTATGCATTGATAAATTCTGCCCGGGTTGACACGGGTCCGAAAACGCCAGTAGTATTAAAGGGGTTTCAAGACAGTGCATTTGGTAAAAAGACAAAAGATTGGCGCGAAGAAAAAAAGAATTTTAATGGATCCCAAATTTACTATCGCGGTAGCGATGGTGAAATCGGCAATCAGGTTGCATCAGCAGATATTGAATCGTTTTTCCCGATGTATGTTGATTCAACCGATGGTGGCATTGTTGATTTAGGAAACAAGGCGCGTTTGAAAAGCACGCTTGTTGGTGCGGGCGCTGGCGGTGCATTGGGCGCGTTTACTGCATATGAGGGCGCACAGAGTGATATTGATGACCGTTGGGTGTCCGCGGTTCGTGAATACAAAGATTCACTGCAAAAGTTTTATTGTGTGACTGGAAATCGCTTCTTGTCTTATTATAACGATGTTGTAATTATACCGAATGTGAAAGAATAAAAAATCGCCCGTATGGGCGTTTTTTATTTTCTTGGTTATAATTACTTTCCCAAACATAATTGTGCAAATGTAGCGTCCATTACATCGCTTGCAGTGATGGCCCCAAGTATTTTGCCAATGCTATCTGCAGCACTGCGCACGTGTTCGGAAATTAAATCATAATTTTCACCGTCAATATCAATCGCGGACTTTAATTCATCACGTGCGTTTTCCAGCAATGTTTTTGTGCGGGCATTTATTGCAAGCGCGTTTTCCATGCCGTCTGTTAATTTATGCAAGCGCGTACGGATTTCGTGCATCAAATCGTTCATTCCATCGCCCGTTTTTGCAGAAACATAAATCGCGTTTTTCGACTTTTTTGTTTTTACCAAATCGGACTTATTTATAACGATAATTTCATTATCGGCAATTGTAGCTGTGCCGGTTTTTTCAGCATATACACGAATTACCAAATCGGCATTTTTGATTTCATTATTTGTGCGTTCGATTCCAATTTTTTCAATTTTGTCGGTTGTTTTTTTTCGCAGACCTGCCGTATCAGATAAATTTACCAAATACCCATCAATATCGATTGTTGCGGACACCACGTCACGTGTTGTTCCCGGAATATCGGACACTATCGCACGATTTGACCCCAAAATCGCATTAAACAGTGATGATTTACCAACATTTGGTTCGCCAACCAGGGCGATATTAAAACCGCCACGAACCGCACGCGCCGCTGCATAGCGCGAAAGCGCGTTATCTATTTCACCATATAATTTTTTGATTTTTTCACGAACCGTTTTGCCGATGTTTTTTGGTAAATCGTCTGCATCATAGTCCAAAATCGCGGCACTGTATGCGGCGATTTCAATCATTTGCGACCGCCAAGCGTCATAAATCTTGCTGTCGCGACCCATCATGGATGACAATGCCGATTTGCGTTGAACATCCGTCTGTGCGTCCAATAATGCGGCAAGACCGTCAATGTCCGCCAAATCCATTTTGTTGTTATAAAACGCGCGTCTGGAAAACTCACCCGGGGTTGCCATACGCATATTGTTGGCTGATAAAAATTCAAAGATTTTTTCAATAACCGCGGGCGCACCATGCGATGCGATTTCAATCACGTCTTCGCCGGTAAAAGAGTGGGGCGCGGCAAAGTATGTCACGATACATTGGTCAATAATTTCGCCCGCATTGTCGGTCAGATTCACAAAATACGCATGACGTGGTGTTGGACCAAACCGCCCAACGATATGTTCCATGAAATCAGACAGGTTTGTACCCGATATGCGAATAACCGCAACACCCGATTTTCCATGGCCACTGGACAGTGCAAAAATTGTATCGTTATTCATACTATTTATTCCCGCTTATGTGTTTTAATGCGATTGGAACCAATGTTGCAACATCTGCGTTTGGATTGTCAGCAACCAATTTTTGCGCCATATCGATAATGTCCAAACGGCGATAACCCAGTGTCTCCAAAGCCGCCAATAAATCTGGTAATGCACCGCCGGCCGTGTCGCCACCGCCAAAGTCAAATGATCCACCACCGATTTTTGATTTCAATTCGACAATGATTTTTTCAGCGACCTTTTTCCCAACGCCTGGTGTGGTCGCGATTGTTTTTGCGTCCCCGGTTGCGATTGCGGACATCAAAGTGTCAGTTTTAATCGTTGACATTATGGAAAGCGCAACCTTGGGCCCAACGCCAGAAACGGTCGTTAATTGATTAAACAGGTTTTGCGCCGCAATGCTGCCAAACCCGAAAAGACGGATGGAATCTTCACGCACAATCGTTTCAATCCACAGGGAAACAGTCGCACCCTTTGCCAGATATTCGGGGGTGTAAACCTTGTACCCGACATCATGAACCATTAAAATTATAAAACCATCGCCGATATAATCAACAATGCCTTGCAATTTTCCAATCATCTGTTATCCTTTTGCTGTAATTGTAATCTAAAATAATCAAAAGGTCAAATATGAGTGGACACAGCAAATGGCACAACATTCAGCACAAGAAAGGGCTGGTTGATGCGGCGCGCAGTGGTTTGTTTACCAAATTGGCGCGTGAAATAACAATGGCGGCAAAGTTGGGTGACCCAAATCCAGACAATAATCCACGTCTGCGTCTGGCGATTTTACAGGCACGCAAAAATTCTATGCCAAACGATAATATTAAACGCGCAATTGATAAAGCATCGGGCAGCAATACCGAAAACTATGTTGCCGTGCGTTATGAAGGTTATGGCCCGGGTGCCGTTCCGGTAATTGTTGAAGCATTGACTGATAATCCTCGCAGAACAGTGCCAGAAGTTCGCAATATCTTTGCGAAAAATGGTGGTAATATGGGCGAAGAAGGTTCGGTTGTATTTATGTTCACGCGTGCTGGTCAAATTATGTATCCGGCATCAATCGGCAAAACCGAAGATGAAATGATGGAAATCGTTATGGATGCGGGGGCTGACAATTTGGAAACTTCGGATGAAGGTTTCATTATCACAACCAAGCCAGACGATTTTATGACCGCACAAAAGGCGATCGCCGATGTTTTGGGTGAACCAGAAAGCGCGGAATTAACTTGGATTCCAAATATGCCGATGGATTTGGACGACGAAGCATATGCCAAGGTTGAAAAATTGGTAGATGCGCTTGAAGATAACGACGACGTGCAAAAGGTATTTACCGCCGCGGCATAAAAAAATCAAGACCGCCGTTTCGGCGGTTTTTTGTTTTAGTGTGTAAATATGATTGTTGATAAAGAATCTTTTGTAAAAGTGCCGGTGGAATTTACCAATACTGTGTTGCGGGTCGCAAGTGCATTAAATGTTCGTAACATGTGTGTTGTTGGTGGTGCGGTGCGCGACTGTGTGTTGGGGGCGCTTTCTGGAAATAGTACACAACCAAAAGATTTAGATGTAATTTTGCCTGAACCATTATCGCAACCGTATAAAAATCCAAATATTTTGGGTATGCGTAAAAATTCCCTTGGCGGGGTAAAGGTTTTTGTTAAAAACTTTGGCACCGTTGATGTGTTCCAACAATATACGAATGAACCCGAAGGTATTATTGCAAATTACTTTGATTTTAATTGTAACAGTTTGTATTACCGTATGCACGATAACAAAATAATTGAATCAGTATTCTTTGATGAATTTATGGAATCAAAAACAATCAGTCCGCAACATGTTATATATGATAAAACCGGTGGAACTGTTTTGTATGGAAAACCACAAACAGTTATGCGTGCGTTAAAATTCCAAATTCAATTTAATGAAAAGTTTAATATTAAAACTAATTTAAGCAGCGATATTTTGTATATGATTTATAATATGAACACAGACGATGAAAAAAGCATGAAAAAATATATGTCGTCACATGTAATGGATAAAAAACTGCAAGCCCAAATCTTGCAGAGCTATCAGAGAATTAGGGGATAAAGCGTTCCAATGCCGACATATTAGCATGGCTAAGGGCGATGGCAATTGCGTCTGCTTCGTCCGGCGTTTTTGGATTTGCCGCTGGCAGTAAAATTTTTACCATTTTATCAATCGCACTTTTATCAGCATGACCCGCACCAGTTAGTGCTTTCTTTATCTTGTTTGGTTCATATTCGAACACAGGTATGTCGCGGGTTGATACGGCAACAATCGCCGAGGCGCGCGCGTGCCCCAATATCAATGTTGTGCGTGGGTTTTTGTTTACAAATGTGATTTCAATACTGCATTCATCGGGCGAAAATGTATCAATCAATTTTGAAACTTCGTTAAAAATTATTGCCAATCGTTCGGGCAGGGTGCCAGTTGTTTTGGGTAATATAACGCCACTTGCCACATACTTGCGCGATGACCCCGCGGTATCAATTATCGCCCAACCAGTATGTAAAAGTCCCGGGTCAATGCCCAATATGCGTGTCATTTTCGAAATGTTATTTTGTTTACGGCGTCATAGCCAAAGTATTTATTTATGCGTTTTGTTATTTCCGGCACAGAATATGATAACTGTAATGCAAATGCTGGATTTTTTGGTTTGACGGCAATATTAAATTTTTTATCGCGTGTTTTTGTTATGCCGGCAAGTGTTGATATACCCCCAATATCATCGCCCATAATTTCCGTCCAACGCGCAGCCAGATCTGCATCAGATGCGTGTCCACCGAAAATTCGTATCAAACCACCCAACGCCGCGGCAAGTGTTTGCGGACGTGCAGTGCGGGTGTCCAATTTATTTTGTTGGTTTGACATATGTGTATTCCCGTGGCATCAGTATAAACATTTGACCTTTAGCATGTTGACCGTGGGCGTATTTATATGCTTCGTCCCCCTTGCCAAAGAAAATATCTGCGCGTATCCAACCACGAATGGCGGAACCGGTGTCTTGGGCAATCATCAATCGCTGGAATTTGCGCCCATCGGAAAGGTTCGTGCTGATATACACTGGCAGCCCAAGGGTATAAATACTGTCGTCCATGGCTACACTGCGAATCTTGGACAATGGTGTGCCGATTTTACCAATTACATCTGGTGGCACAGATTCATAGAAATACACATAACGCGGGTTTTTATAAATCACATCGCGGGCAAGTTTCGGGTTTTTCTTCAGGTGTTTCCAAACCGCATCTGCGGAATAGCCACCTTCGGGTCTGATACCACGATTGCGTAATTCTTCGCCGATTGATTTGAACGGCATATCGTTTACGGCGGCAAAGTTCAATTTTACCATTTTTCCGTCGTCCAGTTGCAACATACCAGAACCTTGGATTTGAATATTTTGCACATCGACAATGTTCGCCCAGTATAAAACGCGCCCGATTTTTTGTTCGACAATTTTCTTCTTTTCAACACCCTTGTAATTGCGGCCATCGGTTGGAACGCCCATCAATGGTTCGTTATATTCAGCAGTTTTTGTTCGGCCACCCTTTATAATTGGGGAATAATATCCGGTATAAGTGCCGGTGTCGGTGCCATTATCGTTATAAATCTTGTACGGTTGAAAATGCGATTCAAACCATGCACGCACTGTCGCCACATCCGCAGACGCAGACGGCAACATACGGCATTTTTCTTCGAATAAAGCGCGGTCTGGAATAACGCGGCCAGTATATTGAATTTTTGCTTTGCACGAATTACGAAATGCCTGCAAAGCATAGCGGACATCGTCATCGCGCCATCCAGGCAGGTCGTTATAAGATACTTTTTTAAGATTTGTTCCCGGTGCAATCGATTTATCGCCAGTGTGTGTCGGCGTGGACAGGTCGCAAGATGCCAAAACAAAGCCACAAAGCACGATAAAAAACAAATTTTTTATGAATTTTCTCATTTTTTTAATGTCCCCCCACTTGTAAAATGCAAAAATAAATGTTATATATATTTTATCACAAATTGATGCGTAAAAAAAGGAGCAATCGCGATGGCAAAATTTAATATCATTTCTCAGTTTCTAAAGGACTTTTCTTTTGAAAACCCAAATGTGCCGGAATTATTCTTTAAACAGGAAAACACCCAGGCAAAATTGGAAATCAATATTGATATCCAAATTAAGGGTTCTGAAAACAATTTATTCTTGGTTGATTTGGTGACCAAGGTTCATTCGAAACTGGAAGCAAATGATAAAACAGTGTTCATGATTGAATCAACATATTCTGGTTTGGTTCAAATGGAAGAAGAAAAAGACGAAGAAGCCAAAAAGCGCACTTTGTTGATTGATGTGCCGACATTGTTGTTCCCGGCGGTTCGCGCACTTATTACCCGTGCGACATCGGAATCGGGGTTGGCACCATTTGCGATGCAACCAGTTGACTTTGCAAAACTGTATGAACAGCGAAATGCCAAGAAAGAAGAAGCAAAATAATAAAAACCGCCCGTTTGGGCGGTTTGTTTATTGCTTTACAATTTCTAACACTTTGGTCGTGACATCGGCGATTGGAACACGCACCTGTTCCATTGTATCACGATAACGCAGTGTGACGGTGCCATCTTCGATTGTTTGGTGGTCAACCGTTATGCATACCGGTGTTCCAATTTCATCATGGCGGCGATAATTTTTACCGATGTTACCGCTGTTTTCCAATTCAATACGTCCAATGCCCAATTTGCGCAAATCATTTTCAATGTTGGTTGATATATCCAACAATTCTGGAACATTACGCGCCAATGGAATAACCGCCGCTTTGACTGGTGCCAACCATGGTTTTAATTTCAACACAACACGTGATTTGCCGTCCGGCAGTTCTTCTTCGGTATATGCCTCAATCATAACAGCCAACATTGCACGGTTCACACCCATTGCCGTTTCAATGACATACGGAATAAAGTTTTCGCCGGTTTGTGGGTCGGAATAAGACAATTTTGTTGTGCTGTCTTTATTTTCCAGAACCTTTGCATGAATTTCAAATTCATCCTGTGATTTTGTATGTGATCCCAAATCAAAATCTTGACGATTGTGGACACCTTCGACCTCGTCAAAGCCATCTGGGAAAGCATATTCAATATCAACCGCGGCCTTGGCATAGTGTGCCAATTTTTCGTGTGGCAAGAAACGCAATTTTTCAGCCGGAATTCCCAAAACATCAATCCACCATGCAAGACGCGTCGCCTTCCATTGTTCAAAATATTTTTCATCGTCCGCCGGATTTACAAAGTATTGCATTTCCGCCTGTTCAAATTCACGCATACGGAAAACAAAACCGCGTGGGGAAATTTCATTACGGAATGCCTTGCCAATCTGGGCAATACCAAATGGCAATTTATGTGGTTTCGCATCCAGCACATTTTTGAAATTAACATATGTTGTTGTTGCAGTTTCTGGACGCAAATAAGCATTTATTGCACCATCAGCCATCGCACCAATGGACAGTCCCATCATCAACTGATATGCGCGTGGTTCGGTAATTTCAGTTGAACCACAGTTGTCGCATTTTGTTGGATCTTTCATTTTATCCTGACGCATGCGGGCACCGCACTTTTTACATTCGACCAATGGATCGGAAAACGAGGCCTCATGTCCCGAATATTTCCACAGCAAACGGTTTGATATTAATGCAGCGTCTAACCCTTCAATATCATTACGGGAATAAATCATGGCATTCCACCACGCATTGCGAATGTTCTTCATCAATTCAACACCGTATGGACCATAATCATACGCGCCACCCAAGCCACCATAAATTTCAGACCCGGTAAAAATAAATCCACGACGCTTGCACAATGCGACAATATCATTAACACTTTTTGCTGGCATAATTTATATCTCCATTTAATTACGGGGTTATTCTATAACGAAAAACATATTTTGCAAGGGTAAATACAAATAAAACGGGGCATACGCCCCGAATTTTATTCGGCCTTTATCGCATTTACTGGACACATTGCTGCGCAAGTTCCACATGATACACATTTCGCTGGGTCAATGGCGCATTTGCCGTCCGGTGTTGTTGTAATTGCACCCATTGGGCAAACACCCGCACAAGTGTGACAACCAATACATTGTGATTTATCTATTTTATATGTCATTTTAATATCCTTTGATTAATCGCGGTTAAGTAAACTTAAAATATACTGGAACATCGCGATGAACGAAATGTACAAGTGCAACGCGCCCAATACAGCCAACTGATTTTTTTGTGTTTCATCACCGCCGATGTAATTATACGCATGCTTTAATGTTTGCATATCGTATGCGGTGAACAGTGCGAATATCAACACACCAAGCAAGCATACAATCATACCAAATGTGCCACCAACCAATGATGGCCAAATGAACGACGCAATGCCAACAAGGATAAGGCCAATCATGCCCATAAACAAGAACAGACCCAAAAACGATAAATCTTTGATTGTTTTATATCCAAACATCGCCATGCATGCGAACATAACCGCTGCGATTATAAATGCAAATAAAATTGTCCACGGGTTATGCACCACAGCAACCAATAACAACGGCGTTAAAACGATTCCCATCATTATTGCATACAATGCCAATAACACACCACCCATTACCGGTGTCATACGGAAAGCGCGAACCTGGGCCCAAATGGACAGTGCCAGTCCACCAAACAATAAAATATAATAAAATGCTGATAAACCTGTTGATGTAAACAATGCCGTCCACAGTGGTGTTGCCATGGTTAAGAAAGATGCAGCCGCGGTTAATCCAACCGCCCCGCACATTATTGTGAACACGCGTTTAAGATATTTTGCCATACCGTCACCGCTTTTTGATACACGAACTGGTTTTCTGGACTGAATCATAATTTTCTCCTTGTTGTTTCCATATTATATGATACAATTATATAATACAAAGCAACTATAAATTCAATAGTAAAAAGAATAACAAAAATAAAAAAGGATGTATATTATGGCAGATCGTACACGTTCAAACCCACAATGGGACAAAATACCAACTAAACTTGGTCCAAAGAACTCAAGTGACAGACAGAAAGATATTAAATTTCTTATAACCAGCATCAAGCAAAATGATGAAAAAATCAGAGAAGAAAAATCTTCTAAGATGCCCAATGAAAAGAGAATTGCAAAATGTCAGGAAATTATTGACAGCTGCAAACAAACAATTCGCAGAGAAGCGCTTGCTATGGCATCGGCACATATGATACTGACAGCAATAATGAAAGAAATCGACAAGGGTGATTATGATGCTGCTTTAAAGAAATCTATGGAAATAAAAGATGTTGCTGTCGATACATTTTTCACCGCAGCACTTGCGAAAAAACAACGCGGATAATTTTCTGTGGCGATAGTAATTAACCCAATTTCACCGGTTGCGTTCAGCCCGTTTGGGCTGAATGTGCGGTGGTATGCGCTGGCGTATATCGCCGGTTTTTTATTTGGTTATTGGTTGTTCCGTAAAATGTTGTCGTCCAAAAAATCGCCAATTAAAATGGATAAAAAACAACTGGACGATTTATTAACTGCTGTTATTTTGGGTGTGGTGATTGGCGGACGGTTGGGATATGTGCTGTTATATGACCCCGTATTTTTTATTACACATCCATTGGAAATTTTGGCGGTATGGCACGGCGGTATGAGTTTTCATGGGGGGCTGGTCGGTGTATTAATTGCAATATGGTTGTTTGCGCGTAAAAATAAAATTCGCACAATGTCTGTGCTGGATATGATGTCGGTGGTCGCACCGATTGGACTTTTTTTTGGTCGTATTGCGAATTTTATTAATATGGAAATTATGGGGCGCGCAACAGATGTTCCATGGGCAGTAGTGTTCCGTGGCGAAACACCAGTTCCGCGTCACCCAAGCCCAATTTATGAAGCGCTGGGCGAAGGGTTGTTCCTGTTTTTGTTAATGGCGGCATTGTATCGGTGGACAAATTTGCGTAAATATCCGGGTGCATTGGCGGGTATTATGGGTATGGCGTATGCAGTTATTCGTATTTTCTGTGAACAATTTCGTATGCCAGATGCACAAATCGGTTTCTTAACTTCCTGGGGGTTAACGATGGGAATGTTACTGTCGGGGATAATGTTTATTGCAGGTGCGGTAATTTTTGCGTTGGCATTTAGAAAAAAATAAAATGGGGGTATTGATATGGCTATGATTTATTGTCGCGAATGTGGGCGTCGTTATTCTGATCGGGCGGTGGCATGTCCAAAATGCGGATATCGTGAATTCGATTTGTCTAAATCGGTTGCAGTATACCTTATACTGTGCTGGTTTTTCGGCATAATCGGCGTTCATCGTTTTTATGCGGGTAAAATTGGCACTGGTTTTTGTATGCTGGTTTTAAGTTGTACAATTTTTGGTATGTTTATAACTGTTCCATGGGCATTGGTTGATTTTATTGTAGGCGTATGCAATATTTCAACCCCACAAAATATATTTGCGTTTAAGAAAAAATAAAGTTAGAATAGGCGCAGTGCAAAGGAGAAAACCATGGGTGACCCTGGTTGAGATAGCCGCAGGTTTGAAAAGACCGGCGGAAAAATGAAAAAGTTTAGGATGGTTGGTAGCCGCGGTCGAATGCGACGGTCTTGCGTACGAGTCAGCAAGGCAAGCGAAGCGCCGCCGAGCGCGAACGAGTGGTGAGCAGCACCGCCAGGTGCGAAGAGCGAACAAAACCGCAGGTTTGAAAAGACCGGCGGAAAAATGAAAAAGTTTAGGATGGTTGGCAGAGCGGTCGAATGCGACGGTCTTGAAAACCGCTGACGGGGTAACTCGTCCGGGGGTTCGAATCCCTCACCATCCGCCAGTTAAATAAAACCCGGGTTAGTCCCGGGTTTTATTTAATTTGTGGGTGGTATAGGGTTGGACACAGCAACAAAGTTGCCGGGTTCGAAAACAAGTAGATTTGGCAAACATAGTGCAGCCAAATCGTTACGGTTTGCCCACAGGCACAAAGTGCCGAGGGAATCCCTCACCATCCGCCATGAAAATCAAACGGTCCTTGTGGCTGTTTTGTTTTTATCGCGATTGTCGTCGGGTTTGTTTAAAAAAGAAGTTGATTTTATTCTTAAAATCAATTATTATTAGATGTAGATGGTTTGTTTTAATAGATAACTTGTAAAACAGAGGTTGACTATGATAACAAATTCTCAAACTTGGCATGCGTTTGACAAATTGGCTATGGTTAATAAAGTCAGTGTTTCTGGGCTTGCACGGCGTAGCGGGCTTGATGCCACGACTTTTAATAAGAGTAAACGGGTTTTTTCATCTGGCAAGGCGCGTTGGCCATCTATGTGCACAGTTGTAAAAGTTTTGAATGCATTAAATATGACAATGGACGATTTCGCACATTTGTTTCAAGAAGATTCCCCAGAACAAAATAATAATTAACAAAAACCGCCCAAACTGGCGGTTTTTTGTTTTATCTGATTTTTGCACCTTTTCGAATTAATGTGCTGATGGTGCCTTGAATGTTTTTAATTGTTTCCATGGCACGATTTATTCTTTTTTCCTTTTCTGCGGCATTCAATGTTTTGTCCGATTTGTCACGTTCGATTTTATCCTGGCAATCTTTTAGTGATTTTTGCAGATTGCTTAAAAGGTGACTGTCGCTGATTTCCAATTTGTCGATAGCATTATCATATCTTGTCAACAAATCGGTGGTGTTTAATTTAAAATTAAACACTTTGTGAACTTCAGATTCTTTTTGTTTAAGCCATTCTTTGAAATCTGCGCGTTTATACAATACATCATAATTTTCAGACAAATCGCGACGCAGATATGTGACAATATCAGAATTGTCTGTTGGAAAATCAATCAAGTGATTAATAATTTTCCATTCGTCTGTTGTGCGTTTATCAACTATTGGCGCAAGAGAAAGTGTAGAGTATTTACCTGTACGAAAAGCCATTTTTTATCCTTTTGACAAATTGTCTTTGTGGACATATTAGCCGATAAAAATTGATTTGCAAGGAATATTTGGCAAATGTTCACATGTTTGGCGTGAATACCAATACGCGAATTTTGCCACTTAAATCTTTATCAGCGCGGACAAATTTCCAGCCGGCGTTTGCAAAAATTGATTTTACCATACGTGACATTCCCGCGCCAATTTCTAAATAAATGCAGCCGTCGTGCTTTATCAGCGGGCGGGCAGAACGTGCAATTTGTTCGTATGCCGCATAGCCATCTTTGTCTGCATACAATGCAACCGCCGGGTCAAAATGTGCCGCCGCGTTGACACGATTGTCCCCGTGCGCAATGTATGGCGGGTTTGAAACAATGACATCAAATTGTTCACCAGCGATATGTGGATGTTCAAATGTGCCGCGTTGCAATTCAATCATACTGCATACACCCATATTTTTCACATTTTTGTGCGCAACGCGCAATGCTGTGCGCGATATATCAATGCCAATGCCCGATGCACCAAACATATTTCGTGCCAAAGAAATCAAAATACAACCCGTGCCAGTCCCCATATCCAATATGCGTACATTTCTTTTGTTTTTGTAATCGCGCAACACCGATTCTACCAATGTTTCGGTATCTGGGCGTGGGTCAAGTGTATGCCGGTTTGTATAAAACGGCAGACCATAAAACCATTTTTCATGAATAATTTTCGCAACTGGTACACCGCGTCGTAATTGTCGGGCCGTCCGCCAAACATCAAAACGCGACATCGTACCATATTTTTCAACGATAATGCGCGCAGCATGTGCGCCCCCAATCGATGCCAAAATTGTGAATGCTTGATTTGTGTCCATAAAAACAGTATAATTGACGCCATGAAAAAAGTAAAATATATTTTAAATCCAACCTTTTTATCTAAATTGATATTTGCGTTGGCAATCGTTTTAACATTTGTTGCTATATCGGTTGTTGTAATTCATCGTGGCGGTAATTTTGTTGCTAATATGGCACCAGCCGAATGTAAAACTGTTGTAGTGGTTGCATCGGGTGATACCCTGGGCAAGATTTTAACCGCAAACGGTGTGTCGGCGGGCGATGTGAACACTATTGCCAATGTGTTAAAGAAAGATGCGGGTATTTCAACCCTGCGTGCGAATAACGATAAAATCGAATTTGTGCGCAGTGATGAAACATCACCAGTGTCTAAAATTGTTGTTATTCCATCACCATGGAAACAGGTTGAATTAACATGTGGCGAAAACGGTGGTTGGAATTGCAATACGGTTGATGTTGAACGCGATACACGTGCTGTATATAAGTCGGGCGAAATCCAAAACGGCGACAGTTTTTATGTTGCGGGCATACGTGCGGGAATTCCGGCGGGTGTGTTGGTTGATGTGTATGATTTGTTGGCTTTTGAAATGGACTTTGAACGCGATATTCGTGCAGGCCAGCATTTTTCGGTTTTATATGAAGAAAACTTTTCAAATGGTGAAAAAATCGATAATGGACGCGTGTTGGCTGTTCAATTTGAAGCGCTGCGCGGCAATGTAAAAATGTATCGTTTCAAAAAAAGTGATGGCACATCTGGATACTATGATGAAAACGGCAACGGTGCGATTAAATCGCTGAAACGCACACCGATTAATAATGCCAAAGTGACAAGCAGTTTTTCAACAAGTCGTAAACACCCCGTTTTGGGATTTACCCGTGCGCACAAGGGTGTTGATTTTCGCGCATCAACTGGCACACCAATTCCAGCGGCTGGGGCGGGTCGTGTAGTTGCGCGTGGATTTAATCGCGGACATGGAAATTACGTAAAAATTCGCCACAATGGTTCGTATGAAACATTGTATGCGCATATGTCCAAGTTCGCCAAGGGTGTTGTTGTTGGAACAAATGTGCGCCAGGGTCAAACAATCGGGTATGTCGGTTCAACTGGTCTTTCCACTGGGCCGCATTTGCATTATGAGGTTATTAAAAACGGCACACATGTAAATCCATTAACTGTTAAATTGCCGGCGATAAGCAACCTTGGGGATAAAGACAAGGCAAAATTTTTGGAATATCGCAAGAACTTGGACAGCGGTATTGAAACACTGTCCAAAAATCCAAAATTATTTATCCAGTTGTAACTATTTACGTTTTGCTTTTTGTGTTGCTTTTGTAACGTGTTTCTTGGCGGTCTTTTTGCCAGAAATAATTTCACGGATTTCGTCGCCAGTTAATGTTTCACGTTTAAGCAATTCGTTTGCTAATTTTTCAACAACTGTTTTGTTTTGTTTCAAGATTTTAATCGCATCGTTATGTGCAGCATCCATCCAGTTTCTAATTTCTGCATCAACGTTTTCAGCAGTTTTTTCAGATGCGTTTTCCAATGCCGAACGACCACCAAAAGTGTTCGATTGATTAATCGCAACAAGACCGATTTTGTCAGACAATCCAGCCGTTGTGACGGAATACCGTGCCAGACGTGTTGCACCGGCAATATCACTTTCTGCACCAGTTGTTATTTTGTTCGAGCCAAAGAATACTTCTTCGGCGGCGCGTCCCGCCAGTGATATAGACAATTGGGCGCGAACTTCAGCAACCGTCATTGATACTTTATCATCAATGGGCAAATGTTGCACCATACCCAATGCGCGACCACGTGGGATAATGGTTGCCTTGTGTATTGGGTCGGTAATATCTGCATAGTGATTGCTGACAAACGCATGACCGGCTTCGTGATATGCGGTCAATTTTTTGTCATCTTCACGGATTTTACGCACCTTGCGCGGACCCATCATAATTTTGTCACGCGCTTCATCAATATCGGTTGATTGAATTTCGCTGTGTCCAACGCGCACCGCATGCAGTGCCGCTTCGTTCAACAAATTTTCAAGGTCTGCCCCGGAAAAGCCCGTCGTGCCGCGTGCAACATCCATTAAATCAACATCAGACGCCATTTTGACGCGGTTTGCATACAATTTCAAAATTTCATTTCGTCCAGATAAATCTGGCAATTCAATATAAACCTGACGATCAAAACGGCCAGGACGCAAAAGTGCTGGATCCAACATATCAACACGATTTGTTGCCCCCAAAACAATCACGCCAGTGTTATTTGCAAAACCGTCCATTTCAATCAGTAATTGGTTTAATGTTTGTTCGCGATCTTGGTCGTTGTGAATTTGCATGCTGCGCTTTTGACCAATGGCATCAATTTCATCGATGAACAAAATGCACGGTGCGTTACGTTTTGCCATTTCAAACATTTCTTTGATTTTTGCAACACCCAAACCAACAATAATGCCGGAAAAATCGCTGCCTGATGCGGCAAAAAATGGAACATTTGCTTCGCCCGCAATAGCGCGCGCCAACAACGTTTTTCCAGTGCCAGGTTCGCCCGACAATAACACACCACGCGGAACACGTGCACCAACCGCACGGAATTTTTCTGTGTTGCGCAAGTAATCGACAATTTCCATCAATTCTTGTTTTTCGGCATCAATACCAGCGACATCTTTGAAAGTCGTTTTTTTGGAATTACCAGTCATAATTTTTGTTGGATTTTGACTGGCGATACTGCGGCTGACGCCACCACGCATACCGCGTAACAAAAACCATAAAAACGCAATCCACAAAATTGTCGGTAACCATATTCCTGCACGTTCCGTAAATGATTTTGATGAATCAATGGAAATTTGTGCGCCACTGGCCGCGATTTTAGACAGTAATTCTGGGTCGTATGTAATTGTCGCGGTGTATTTTGTACCGTCTTTTAATGTTCCGGTTGCATCGTCACCACGAATGTTCATTGTCTTGATATCATTTGTACGACGCAGAACATCGGAAAAAGATAGTTCCACAGGACGTGCAACAGTGACCGTTGCAGCCGTTTCACCGTTTGTGTTTAATACGGGTTCTGTTTTAATAAATGATATTGTTGCCAGTGCCGCAATAATAAATATAGGCACCACTAAAAACCATGTCGATTTATCACGTGGCAGTTTATTTTTTAAGTTTCTTAATTTTACCATATCTTTTCCTGAATGTTGTTTTGGCGCCTTCACGAACAATCAAAATTCGTTCGCCAAGACGACGTAGTGTACAATGCCCCAGTGTGAATTTACAATCCCCGTGCAACTTTTCAAGCGCAAGGTTCAGCGAATTCAAACGCGGTTGATAGATGTCCCCCCCGATTTTTTGAATCAGTGTTCCGATAAACTTTAATCTAATATCTGGCACCAGGTCAAACAGAAAAGAATCACGAAACATCGCGAAATCATTTCCCATAACATCAGCAACTAATTTATCGATGTCTTGTTCAACCGATTTGCGTGCACGATTCAAATTTTCAATAGCCAATAAAATACGCTCGTCGCTGATACCCAATGTATCATGTAATAAATGACGATTTTGACGAATGCGAACACGTGTGTATCGCGCATCGTTATTCATTTCGTCGGTGAAGTATTTAATGTTGTGTGTGTCGCAATAATTTTTCAATTCTTCACGCGATACATTTAGCAATGGTCGCAAAATTTTAATACCATCGCGTTCAGAAATGCTTTGCATCGCAGAAAGTCCAAATACGCCACTGCCACGCCCCAAATTCATTAAAAATGTTTCAATTTGGTCATCTGCCTGGTGCGCAGTAACAAGGTATTCAATACCGTTGTTATGGCAAAAATCTGTCATCATTTTATAACGTGCTGTGCGGGCGGCAGCTTCAATTCCGGTTGTTGGTTTTTCGGCATCCCAATGAAACACTTGATATGGGACCGATAATTTTTTGCATGTTTCCAAAACATAATTTTCTTCGATTGTTGCGGCATCGCGCAAACCATGATTCACATGCAGACAAACAATATCCGCACCAATTTCAACCATCCAATACAGCAGTGCAATAGAGTCAACACCGCCACTTACCGCGACAGCCAATTTTTTCCCATAGAAATTACGCATAAAATCAATAAACTTTTGATTCATAACACCGCCATTTTATGATATAATTTGGAAAAATAAAGGGAAAAAATGGGGCGCAAAATAAAAACAGTTGCGGTTTATTGTGGACACGAATTCGGGTTAAATCCAGCTTTTGTGCGTGATGCAGGATTAATGGGCGAATTAATCGCGACAAATGGTTTGAATATGGTGTTTGGTGGTGGGGATGTTGGTCTGATGGGAACGGTGGCCAGTTCTGCTTTGAATAACGGTGCACATGTAATTGGTATATCGACCGAGCATGTTGTTGCACACCAGGAACCAGTACATGATAAAATTGATGTTAAAATTGTGCGCGGTGTTAATGAACGTAAACAAAGGATGTTTGAATTATCTGATGCTTTTATCATACTGCCGGGTGGTATTGGAACATTGAACGAAGTTACAGATATTTTGACCATGCAACAAATTGGGGAAACAAATAAACCTGTATTCTTTTTGAATACCAATCGTTTTTGGGCGCCATTACATGATTTGATTGTTGATATGATGAACAATCAATTTATTGAAACATTGGATGATTATAATGTCACCATTGCCAACACGCCACATGAACTGATAAATATGGTGTTAAATTACGGACGCTAGACAATTTCAATTGTTTTATCATGTGATGTTGTGCCACGAACAATCGATATTGATGATTTTGGTACACCAAAGTGCTTGCTAAGCATCTTTATTACCGCTGCGTTTGCTTCGCCATCAGTGGGTGCAGCATTTGTATAAACACGCAGAATATCACCATCGTGAACAATCTTTTGAACCCGAGCGCGCGGAATAACACGAACATTTATAATCATTTGGCAAAATCCGAAAAATCTTTGATTTTATTGCCCGCAATAATGTGCAAGTGAAAATGCGGAACCGATTGCACCATATACGGCCCATGTCCAGTATTTACAAACATATTGCAAGAATCAATTCCCAATTTTTCTGCTGTTTGGTTCAGGCAATCAAAGAAACCTAATTTTTCATCATCAGATGCGTTAATAGAAAAATCCAAAATGTTTTCATATTCGCCACGTGGCACGACCAATGCGTGCGTATCTGCCACCGGGTCAACGTCCAAGAAAGACAACGCGTATGCGTTTTCATATACTTTTTTAGATGGTATTTCCCCACGAATAATTTTTGCAAAAACATTATTTTTATCGTACATCATTTCCCCTTTTGTTTATGGTATAGATTTTATTGTCAGATTTGAACAAAATCAACCTTGAAATTGAGTTTAAAAGCACTATATTTTGCATAACATCAATGTACCAAGGGGGCAAATATATGCTTAAACCATTAAATAATTATGTTTTGTTACAAAGAATCGAAGAAGAAAATAAAACAGCCGGTGGAATTATTATACCGGATAACGCACGTGAAAAACCATCACGCGGAACGGTTATTGCAGTGGGCGATGGTGTAATTGAAAATGGCGCACGAATACCGATGTCTGTTACGGTGGGTGACACTGTTTTGTTTGCAAAATGGGCGGCAAGCGCCAATGAAGTCAAAATTGACGGTGTTGATTATGTGTTAATCAAAGAATCTGATATTTTAGGAATTTTGAAATAGGGGGTATGAACTATGGCAAAAGATATTGTTTTTGATACTGATAAATTATCTGCGGGTGTTGATAAACTGGCAAACGCGGTAAAAATCACTATGGGACCAAAGGGTCGCACGGTTATCATTGAAAAATCATATGGCGCACCTGTTGCAACCAAAGATGGTGTTACGGTGGCCAAGGCAGTTTCATTAAAAGACCCAATGGAAAACATTGGTGCACGCATGGTCCAAGAAGTCGCAAAAAAGGCGGGTGACGATGCGGGTGACGGCACAACAACAGCAACCGTTTTGGCTCAAAAGATTATACATGAGGGTCGCCGTGTTATCGCCGCTGGTATGAACCCAATGGATGTTAAACGCGGAATTGATATGGCGGTGGATGCTGTTGTCGCCGATATTGAAAAACACGCTCGTCCGGTCAAAGACAGTGCTGAAATTGCCCAGGTTGCGACAATTTCTGCAAACAACGATGCAGACATTGGTAAAAAAATTGCTGATGCGATGGAAAAAGTTGGTAAAGAAGGTGTTATTACCGTTGAAGAAGCCAAAGGTTTGGAAACAGAAATCGATGTTGTCGAAGGTATGCAATTCGACCAGGGATTTATGTCGCCATACTTTGTCACGAACAGTGAAAAGATGTTGGCGGAATTGGATAATGCAAAGATCTTGGTTTCTGAAAAGAAAATTACAGGTCTGCAAGCATTGTTGCCGATTTTGGAACCAATCGCCCAATCTGGTCAACCATTGTTGATTATCGCCGAAGATGTTGAATCTGAAGCATTGGCGACATTGGTGTTGAATCGTCTGCGTGGCGGATTAAAAGTTTGCGCAGTGAAAGCACCCGGGTTCGGTGACAGACGCAAGGAAATGTTAAAGGATATTGCAGTCGTTACTGGGGCAACCGTCATTTCCGATGATATGGGTATGACATTTGAAAACATTACAATGGATGTGTTAGGTTCAGCCAAGAAAGTTGTGGTTAGCAAAGATAATACATTGTTGGCGCATGGCGGTGGCGATAAAAATGCTATCGCTGCGCGTGCAGATGAAATTCGTGTTGCGTTATCGAACAGTACCAGTGAATATGACCGTGAAAAACTGTCAGAACGTTTGGCTAAATTGGTCGGCGGCGTCGCTGTTATCAAAGTTGGTGGCATGACCGAAGTTGAGGTTAAAGAAAAGAAAGACCGTGTTGATGATGCGCTGGCGGCGACTCGTGCAGCTGTGGCAGACGGCATTGTTGCCGGCGGTGGAATCGCATTGGTTCGTGCAACATCTGCATTGGAAAAATTAAAGGGTGCAAATACCGATCAAAATGTTGGTATTGATATTGTGCGCCGGGCATTAACTGCGCCGATTACGCAAATTGCCGACAATGCCGGTGTGTCTGGCGAAATCGTTGTAGGCAAGGTTATGGAGGCATCCGATTATAACTTTGGCTATGATGCGCAAAACGACAAATATGTCGATATGATGGCGGCTGGTATTATTGACCCAGCCAAAGTGGTAAAAACTGCGATTATGGCGGCATCAAGTACGGCTGGTGTAATGCTGACCACGGGTGCCGTTATGGCGGAAATACCCGAAGAAAAGCCTTCTGCACAAATGCCGGGCGGCATGTCAGGTATGATGTAAGTTAAATAATAACAAAAACCGCCCAAATGGGCGGTTTTTTGTTGTTTTTTATGAAATTAGGTGCTATATTCATATTGTTATGATGAAAAGTGACTTTATCTTTTGTGTTTCTATGTGCTGGCGCTTTGCCGCCTAAGCTGATTGTTGTGCCATTTTTTGGCTTTATTTTTAACCACATTTAAATTAACATAAAAAACACAAAGGATTTTATTATGTCTGAAAAAATAGTTTTAACTGGTATCAAACCAACT
>Ga0265300_10000935_pt1 | contig 29116 bp, 26 predicted proteins | sample AusTroGonzalo_MG_FD_193482 | JGI IMG/M metagenome (GOLD analysis project Ga0265300, IMG submission 193482) | Bovine rumen microbial communities from tropical cattle in Woodstock, Queensland, Australia - Gonzalo_03 | ecosystem: Host-associated > Mammals > Digestive system > Stomach > Rumen ...
CATCTGATTGCTGACAGCGTAGCCCCTCAGGCGCATTCTTTTATGGCTGTGCCGATGCAGGGCGAGGGTGTGTTTAATGGCAGTCAAGACAAGCAGACCTTTGGTTTCGGACAGCCCGAGGATAAGAAGCAACGCACCACATGGACACTCAGTCGCGAGTTCACTGCATGGGGCAGGGTAGGTTTTGCCTTATGGGCCGACGACTATGCACAGGGTGTGTATCATCACTACGGCATTCGCCACATGCAGTTATTGGTGGATGGTCGCGAAGTGTTCCGCAGCAATGTTGACAGCATTCCCATCAGTTGTCAGGCTGAGGTCAACAAATGGGGCGACTACAACCATTGGCGCAAGAATCGCATCTGGTATATGAAAGCCTATCGCGAACCACGCATGCGCCTGCCCATTCTGCATACCGATATCCATCGTGGCATCGTGACGTTCAATGAAGAACGTCCTTATCATATTACCTTTGTTTTGTGCGACTATCAGAACAATCAGGCTACTTATAATTTCACGGTGCAAGGACTCCGCAACAAGTCCGTCCGACTTAAACCAAACGGCACACTGCTCGACAACTATCAATTGTTCGACCAGTGCCTTTGGCCGTATATTACCTATAAGTAAACTGACTATACTTACCAAAAGCGCCATTTTTTCATTAAAAACAGGTTCTTCTTGTGCAATAAGTACGCTTTATTATTCAATACTCCCGTAGTATTTTTCAATACGTCCACTTGCTATTAGAGACAATGTGTTGCTGTAAGAGAATCAATGTGTTGCCTACTTTCAGAGAATTATCAAAAAAATTAGTATGAAAACGTTCAAGTTTCAAAAACTTTTCGTAACTTTGCCATCAAATTGTATTAATAAACAAACATAAATGATTACATTGGTAAAACAACTATTAGAGATATTTAAATTATAAATCACAAAATAGTAGTTAATCTCATGTGAAGTTAACATGAAATAGTATAATTAACTCAACATGGAAGAAAAAACAAATCATCAGTTGGGGAAAGAACATAGTAAAGATAAGCCTGAATTGCTTAGTGGCAATGAAAAGTTTCTTCTTAATGGTTCTGATTTGGGACTTTCGGTAATAGATTATTGGCAGTTCCAATTCTCTAACCTGATAGATAACTTGGGGTATGTTGCAGAATTTCTGGTAGCAAAAGCCTTAGCAAAAGATGAACCTGAGAATTGTAATGGATGGACTCTATTCGATACAATGTATAGAGGAAAAAGAATAGAAGTGAAATCCACTTCATATTGGCAATCATGGAAGAAAAGCCATGCGATATCTGAACAACGTGTATTTAGTATTAGGAAGACTCATGTAGAATATCAAAATTCAAAAGCGGATTTAGTGAGGCAAAATGATATCTATATTTTCTGCATTGATATTGGAAGAACCCATGAGTCAGCTAATCCACTTAATTTGGAGAATTGGCAGTTCTACGTCATACCTACAAACGTAATCGATGATAAATGTGGAGACCAAAAGACCATTAGTTTGAATCGAGTTAGGGAACTTTATGGTAATAAACAAGGATTATCTTACAATCAGCTTAAAGAAGCAGTTGACAAAGCTATAGATAATATAAGATAGGGAATGACAAAAATGATATTATAATTGTAAAGGAACAATATGGCAATAACAAATTTATATTCATCAAGCATTATTAAGCAGCGTATTAATAAAGACGTTGCTGTATACATTAAGGACCATGCTGAGCCCAAGATAGATGAACTTCTAGTAATTGCAGCGACTCCTGCAATTCGAGCAGACTTTAAAAGCATAGAACTAAAGAGCCTGTATAGTGTCATGCTGAAGATGAAAGCTTTCTTGAAGGGCAGACAAAGATTCCTGAACTTTACAAAAGAGGCTGTAGTAGAAGGCTTGAACAAGGAGTGGTTGCCAACACTGGAAGAGGACGACAAAGTGATGCTTTTAGAAAACATTGCAGTCATTGAACGCATTGATGATGATGGTACTATCGTAACAAACACAAAGGTCTTTCAGCCTTTTATTGATGCGAACATACCAGATACGATTAGATACGGAAACTCAGCATATCTAAAAGTAGCTCCACCCAAACATCGTGTCCTAAAGGAGAAACTGATAGATATTGCCCCAGATGCACAATTGGCCAAGAAATTAGCCCCATTTATTGAATGGTATAAGAAATGGTGGGGCTATATGGTCTTTAATGAGAGTTACAAATGGAAAGCCACTGAGCATTTCCAAGAAAACTTCAAGATTGATTCACAAAACTTGAAAGAAAATCTGGAAGAAGCATTACGCTATGAGAATAATCTACTCTCTGGGCAAATGAACTTTTCAAAGGCGATGCTCCTGAAAAATGCAGAACTATCTTCTGAGGATGTAAGAAGTGCTTTGTCAATGCTCTTTGATGAGACTATTGACTTGGCTAAACGTGCAGATGATTTCGTCGAGCAATTCAATGCTATCCATGAAGCGAATAAAGTTTCAGGCAGGATAAAAGCCAATCAGAGCCCTCATCAGAATCCTCATTCTGTTTCCGTCTATTTGGCGTTTTCTAATCCTTCGCAACATTACATCTATAAGGAAAGCGTTTGGTTGGATTTCAAAGCTGTCACAGATTTGGATTATCCTTCATTGAACTGGTTTACGCATAAGTTAGTCGGCTACGATCAAATCTGTAATCACATCCGCGAAGTGTTGGTAGCAGATAAGGAACTCATGGCCTTACACGATGCTTCTTATCCAAATGATAAGTCTGATTACCACCTGCTAACTCAGGATTTCATCTATGCCATTGCCGTACATCTTGTCGAGTTCGATAAGAGACCTGCATATTACAAGGAAGAGGATGCTAAATATTATCAGAGATAGAAAAGATAGTAACACGTACAATAAATAAAATAAAATGAAATTAGAGAAGAAACGTGTATATGTAGACATGGACAACGTGTTGGTTGACTTTCAGTCTGGACTTGACCAAATAAGTGAAGAAGTCAAAAAGGAATATGAAGGTCGTTTGGATGAGATACCTGGTCTATTTGGTTTGATGGCGCCAATGCCAGGCGCTATTGATGCTATGCATCAGTTGCAAGAACGGTATGACCTGTTCATCCTCTCGACAGCTCCTTGGAAGAACCCATCTGCTTGGTCAGACAAAGTTAAATGGGTAACCAAGTATTTGGACGATGTGTTTCATAAAAGGATGATAATAACTCATCGGAAAGACCTTTGTTTGGGTGACTATCTCATTGACGATCGAGGGAAAAATGGTACGAGTGAGTTCAAAGGAGAATGGATTCAATTCGGATCAGAAAGATTTCCTGATTGGGAAAGTGTTCTTAATTATCTATAAATAGGAAACGTAAATATGAGTGTTTTATCTATGACAAGGGACAGGTAAATGTCATACCTGTTGGACCACCACATATTAATAATATAAATTTAGTCCCTATAGGGGCTAAATAAATAATTACGCGCGCGTAGAAAATATCAGAATTATTTCGTATCTGTAGCCGATATGGTCTGAACAAAGAAAAAGTCATCAGTTGTTTGATGCCAACAGTTTCTCAGCAAGAGCCTTGACTTTTGGATCAGTTATTGGTTCTTCAGACGAATATAACTCCTGGGTCAATGGGCTATTCATCACAAGTCCAGCAGCATCACGTGGCTCAATGTCGTATTCAGATACCAGATAAGCTGCAAGGTCAGCCATCAAATCTTCAAATTTAAGATACCTCTCTTCCATATCGTTATTCTTTGATTAGTTCTTTTAATGCTTTTTTAGTACAGAAACAGTATTGTGTGTATTTATCACCAAACTGTGAGACATGCTCTGCGAAGTCAAACAAAGCCTCCGTGTCCAGATAATGGATGCCATATTTCTGTTTGTGGCGCTCAATCTCCTTATCTACAAAGGCATCAGCCACAGGACCTATGACCACATCATAGTCATGAGAGAAGGTTTTGTCAGAGCGGTTCAGAATGATAAACTTGGACCACTCGGCACTGAAACCCTTAAAAACCTTGACTTTCAATCCATGCTCTTGAGCAGCGGCAGGGTAATACAGAAAAGGACTGACCACCGGTTCACCTCCATCTCTGCCCGCTCTGCGTTTAGCCATCAAGTAGGCTCGCTGCCATTGGGGTGTCAGGTAGAATCCACGGCCAAAGTCGTTCATCGACTGACATATAGCCAGATTTGGCTGAACAATCTCGACGTTACTGCCATGCAATAGTCTCATACGGCCTTTTTCAGTTTCTCGCGATTCCTGTTGCACACCTTGTCGAGGTCGTCAAGCAACGTCTGGCGCGGCAATGTCTGCTCATAGGCGTAGTTCTCCTCCATGAATTGGATGCCCTTGTAAATCAGCAGATAGCGGTATGCATCGGCAAAGGTCATTTTCTTGTTGTGGGCATACCACGTCACGCCTATCGTTACGAAGCGCACACGCTCCACTCTTTTTTCGTCAGGCTCCTTCATGCCCATCACTTGAATGCTGATTTTCTCTCCCATAGCATCCATCAACAGCGAGGCATCTTCAAACGAGATATGAGTCATGCCTTTTTCAATCTTACTGATACTGCTCTTGGGCAGACCTACGCGTTTGCCCAGGTCCTCCTGAGTAATACCTTTGGCCTTCCTTACTTGTTGGATTGTAGTACCCAGCATGCTGCCACTTTCCTGTTTTTCGAACTTATTCTTCATAAACGCGTCCTCCTATTTGATGCTGCAAAGATAATGAAAATTTCCAAAATGGGAAACTTTTTGATGACTTTTTTGCTTTTTTGCTTGCAAATTCTTATTCTTGAGCTCCAAAAGAATAAAATTATTTTCTTGTGCGAGTCGAAAATATCTGTTTTTTTTTGTATCTTTGTAGCCGATATGGTTTAAGCAAATAATAGATATGAAAATGGAAGGGTATAGCGTAAAAGAGTATGGACAGGCTGTGAAACGCTATGTGCAGACAATGGACCTGAAGGACGATGAGCAGCTGATAGCTGAATATCGTCGCAGGCACAGCAAGGAGGAGTCGTGGCAGGAAATACGCGACGGCATCAAGGAGGTAGGTATCCTAGATATGCAGATATTCATTCTGGGAACGCGTCTGGTGATGATTGTTGAGACACCCCTCGACTTTGACTGGGATTCGGCAATGGCTCGATTAGCCACATTGCCCCGCCAACAGGAGTGGGAGGATTATATGGCGATGTTCCAGAAATGTAAGGAGGGTGCCACGAGTGATGAGAAGTGGCAGATGATGGAAAGAATGTTCTATTTGTATTGAACCCTTAATGTTTCTAAAATTGTTTGGTGGTGTCGGATGCATTTCGTATCTTTGCGTTTAAATATAGTACAACTAATCAAAACGAACGAAATTATGTTATCACAACAAGACCTGAAGCAGTTGGCTCAGAAGGGTATTTCTGAGGCACAAATCGAGAGACAGTTAGGCGAGTTTAAAACTGGTTTCCCATTCCTGAAGTTGGAGGCCGCAGCAGCTATTGGCAAGGGCATCGTTGCTCCTTCTGAGGCTGAACGCAAGGCGTATGTGGAGACTTGGCAGGCTTACAAGGCCCAGGGCAAGAAGGTGGTGAAGTTTGTGCCCGCATCGGGTGCTGCCAGCCGTATGTTCAAGGATATGTTTGCCTTTGTCGATGCCGACTACGACGTACCTACAACTGATTTTGAGAAGAAGTATTTTGACAATATCGAGAAGTTTGCTTTCTACGACGAGCTGGATGCTGCCTGCCAGAAGAATCAGGGCAAGGGTATCAAGGCTCTTATTGCTGAGGGTAACTACAAGGCCGTTGCAGCCAATATGTTGAAGGCTGAAGGACTGAACTACGGACAGTTGCCCAAGGGCCTGTTGCTGTTCCACAACTATGCCGAGGGTGCTCGTACGCCTATGGAGGAACACTTGGTGGAAGGTGCCTTGTATGCTGCCTCGAATGGCGAGGCCCACGTGCATTTTACCGTTAGTCACGAGCACATGGAACTGTTCAAGGCCAAGGTGGCTCAGAAGGCCGACCTGTATGCTAAGAAGTATGGTATCAAGTACGACATCTCGTTCTCTGAGCAGAAGCCATCGACGGATACCGTTGCTGCCAATCCTGACGGCACGTTGTTCCGCAACTCGGATGGTTCGCTGTTGTTCCGCCCAGGTGGACACGGTGCGCTGATTGAGAACCTGAACGAGATTGAAGCCGATGTCATCTTCGTGAAGAATATTGACAACGTAGTGCCCGACCGCTTGAAGGATGACACCGTTGAGTGGAAGCAGGTCATTGCTGGCGTGCTGGTCACATTGCAGAAGAAGGCTTTCGAGTATCTGAACCTCTTGGATACTGGCAAGTACACGCACGAGCAGATTGAAGAGATGATTCGCTTTGTGCAGCAAGACCTGTGCTGCCGTAAGGCTGACATCAAGGAGCTGGAGGATGCCGATTTGGTCATCTATCTGCGCAAGAAGCTGAACCGCCCCATGCGCGTGTGTGGCGTAGTAAAGAATGTGGGCGAGCCTGGTGGCGGTCCGTTCCTGACCTACAATCAGGATGGTACTGTATCTCTCCAGATTCTGGAGTCGTCGCAGATTGACAAGTCGAACAAGGAGTATATGGAGATGTTTACCAAGGGTACGCACTTCAATCCCGTTGACCTCGTCTGCGCTGTGAAGGACTACAAGGGCAATGCTTTCGACCTGCCTAAGTATGTTGACCCAACGACAGGCTTCATCTCTCAGAAGTCGAAGAGTGGCAAGGAGTTGCAGGCACTGGAGTTGCCAGGCTTGTGGAATGGTGCCATGAGCGACTGGTCGACCATCTTCGTTGAGGTGCCCCTCTCTACGTTCAATCCTGTTAAGACAGTCAACGACCTGCTGCGCGACCAGCATCAGTAGGATGAATAACACCCTGTGGTTAATGAAATAAAAGAATAATGAACACAAAGACTATTTTAGCTATCGGAATGACTTCCGCTATAATGCTTACATTTAACGCCTGCCAGCAGACCTCTCGCGAGAATCCTCTGCTGGCAGAGAGTTCTTTACCCTTTGGTGCGCCTGATTTCAGCAAGATTCAGACGTCTGACTACATGCCTGCTTTCGAGGCTGCTATGCAGCAGACGCGTGATAATATTCAGGCCATCGTGGGCAATCAGGACTCGGCAACGTTCGAGAATACCATCCTGCCCTTCGAGGACAGTGGTCGTCAGTTGGCACGTGTTTCCACCGTTTTCTTTGCTCTGACTGAGGCCGATAAGTCTGACGAACTGAGCGAGATTGAGAAGAAGGTGCAGCCCATGTTGACCGACCTTCAGAACGAGATTTCGTTTAACAAGCCGTTGTTCCAGCGTATCAAGCAAGTGTATGATAAACAGCACGATACGCTGACGGGCGAAGACCAGAAGCTGTTGGAGGAAATCTACAAGGACTTTGTGCGCAAGGGTGCCCTTTTGTCTGACGACAAGATGGCCCGCATGAAGGAAATCAACCTGCGCATCAGCGACCTTCAGCAGCAGTGGGGCGACCTCTTGCAGGCTGCCACCAACGATGCCATTGTGTGGGTCGACAAGAAGGAAGATTTGGCAGGTATGAGCGACGCCGATGTGGCTCAGTGCAAGAAGGATGCAGAGAGTCGTGGTGGCAAGGCACCGTACGCTATTGTCATCATGAATACCACGCAGCAGGCTCCGCTGGCCAGTCTTGACAATCGCGAATTGCGCAAAAAGGTTTACGAGGCCTCGATTCATCGTGCCGACGGTACGAATCCGAAGTACAATACGTTTAAGATTGTCAGCGAGATGGCTAAGTTGCGTGCCGAACAGGCCGAGCTGATGGGTTATCCCTGCTATGCCGCCTATTCGTTGGACAACACAATGGCCAAGACGCCTGACAACGTCAACAACTTCCTGAAGCAGCTGGTTAGCGCCTACAAGGCCAAGGCCGATGCTGAATCGAAAGCCATCGAGGCATTTGCACAGAAGACCGAAGGTGCCGACTTCAAGCTGAAACCGTATGACCGCTTCTACTATTCGGCTAAGATGAAGAAGGCCATGCTGGACATCAGCGAGGACGAGGTAAAGCCGTATTTCAATGTCGACAGCGTGTTGATGAACGGCGTGTTCTATGCTGCCAATCGTGTCTATGGCCTGACGTTCAAGGAGCGTACCGATATTCCTACGTATCATCCTGACATGCGCGTCTTCGAGGTCATCGACAAGGACGGCCAGTCGCTGGCACTCTTCTATGGCGACTACTACCGTCGTCCGTCTAAGCGTGGTGGTGCGTGGATGGATGGCTTTGCCGAGCAGAGCCGTCACTGGAACCAGAAGCCCATCATCTTCAACGTCTGCAACAATGCCAAGGCCCCTGAGGGCAAGCCTTCGCTGCTGACGTGGGATGAAGTGACGACGATGTTCCACGAGTTTGGCCATGCCTTGCACGGCATGCTGTCCAACTGCGAATACAACAAGCTGTCGGGCACCAACGTCGCTCGCGACTTTGTGGAAATGCCCTCGCAGTTCAACGAGTCGTTTGCATCCATTCCTGAGGTGTTCGACCACTATGCACGCCACTATGAGACCAACGAGCCCATGCCTGCCGAACTGAAGGAGCGCATGCTGAAGAGCATCAATTTCCAGTCGGCCTACGCCCTGGGTGAGAACCTTGCTGCATCCTCGCTCGATATGGCTTGGCACATGCTGGCCTCGAAGGATGTGCCCACACCCGACAAGTGTGCTGAGTTCGAAACCAAGGCCCTGACACAGTATGGCATCCTCGATGCACAGATTCCGCCTCGCTACATGACCAGCTACTTCAATCATGTGTGGGGTGGGGGCTATGCTGCTGGCTACTACAGCTATCTGTGGACGGAGGTGTTGGCTGTCAACGTGGCTGACACGTTTGCCAAGCTGGGTGCCCTGAAGCCCGAAACGGGTCAGGCTATGCGTGACAAAATTCTGAGTCGTGGCAACACGGGCGACCTCATGCAGATGTTTGCCGACTTCACTGGCATGCAGCAGCCCGACGCCTCTGCCATCCTCCGTGCGCGTGGATTGTAAGAAACAACGTTTTATTTTTTTGCCGCTAAGAATGCTTCTGCACGGGCGAGGTCCTCGGGGGTGTCGATGCCGACGGTTTCGACATCGGTAAGACCGACGCGGATGCGGTAGCCGTTCTCGAGCCAACGTAACTGCTCCAGACTCTCGGCTTTTTCGAGGGGTGACTGGGGCAGTTGTGTTACTTGGCGCAATACTTCGCGACGATAGGCATATAGGCCGAGATGTTTCAGATAGGGATAATGCTGTAGCCATTCGGTAGTATCCTTGCCGCGGACGAAGGGGATGACGGAGCGGCTGAAATAGAGGGCAAAGCCGCGCAGGTCGCAGACAATCTTGGGCGAGTTGGGATTCTGGACGGCCTCCATCGTGTCGAAGCGCTTGCCTAATGTGCCGATTTGGGTGGTAGGGTCGTCGAAGAGCTGCATCAGCGTCTGAAGCTGTGAGGCCTGTACGAAGGGCTCGTCGCCCTGGATATTGATAATGACGTCGGCATCGGTGCCGATATGTTCTACGGCCTCCTGAATTCGGTCGGTGCCGCTCTTGTGGTCGCTACGGGTCATGACGGCACGTCCGCCAAACGACTCGACACATTGGAAGATGCGTTCGTCGTCGGTGGCGACATAGGCCTCAGGAAGGACGGAAATGGCTTGCTGATAGACACGCTGGATAACGGGCAGACCACCTAACATGGCCAATGGCTTGCCTGGAAAACGGGTAGAGGCATAGCGGGCGGGAATGATAGCAATGAATTTCATAGTCGTTTTTCTTAAATTTTCTGCAAAGGTACAAAATAAAGTGAAAAGTGGAAAGCGAAACGCGAAAAATATCTTTTTTTTTTCTACCTTTGTAAAGTTAAACAAACGAACAGACATTCATGAATGTACGATATATAATATTAACCTTGCTGGTAACAAGTACCATTTCCGCTCAGGCTCAGAAGATTACGCTGGGTACCTACAAGATGAAGGACGGCGGCGAATACAAGGGCGAAATGCAGGCAGGTAAACCTCATGGTAAAGGCCGTACGGTATGGAAGGACGGCGACGTTTTTGAAGGCGTATATGTGAAGGGCAAGCGCCAGGGGTATGGTGTCTATACCTTCCTCGACGGCGAGAAATACGAAGGTGAATGGCTTCAAGACCATCAGCACGGCAAGGGTACATACTATTTCCAGAATAACAATCGCTATGTAGGTTTGTGGTATCGTGACGACCAGGAGGGTCATGGTACCATGTATTATTATAATGGTGATATGTATGATGGCAACTGGCATCAGAATATGCGTCACGGACAGGGCCGATATACCTATAAGACTGGTGCCTGGTACGATGGCGAGTGGGCCAACGACATGAAGAACGGCAAGGGCCAGTTCGATTGGGGTGATGGCTCCAGTTATACTGGTCAGTGGAAAGACAACCAGCGTTCTGGTAAAGGTACATATAATTATGCTTCCGGTGACGTCTATATCGGTCAGTGGGCCAATGATGTGCAGCATGGTAAGGGTATCTATAAGTTCCAGAACGGTGACACCTACGAAGGCGACTATGTCAATGGCGAGCGTACTGGTCAGGGCGTGTTCCGCTATGCCAATGGCGATAAATATACGGGACAGTTCCGTAAGGGTGCCAAGCAAGGACAGGGTATGCTTGTCTGGAAGAATGGCAACCAGTACCAGGGCGAATGGAAACAGGACATGCCTAACGGTCGTGGTAAGCTGACCATGAAGAATGGCGACGTATTTGAGGGTCAGTTCCTGAACGGGCAGATACATGGCGAGGGTATAGCACGCTATGCTGACGGCTCTAAGTTCAAGGGTCACTTTAAGCAGGGCAAGCGTCATGGTCCTGCTATTGAGGAAGACAAGGAGGGTAAGCGCTTTGAGGGCAGTTATGTTGACGACCGTCGTGATGGGCGTTTTGTGGAAAAGGACCGTAATGGCAACATCATTGCCCAAGGCAGCTACATTCGTGGCAAACGGCAGCTGGATTGAAATGAAAATTGAAATTTGAGAATTACTAAACAAATAAATTATAAGCACTATGATTATTGACAAAATTGAGAATCTGAAGAATTATGCTCAGGTAAACCCTTTGTTCCCAAAAGTTGTGGAATTCATCCAGCAGCATGACCTGAATGCGCTGGAACCTGGCAAGTATGAGATAGAGGGCAAAGATCTCTTTGTGAATATCCAGATGGCTAAGGGGCGTACGCCTGAGGCTGCTGTCATTGAGACTCATAACAAAATGATTGATATTCAGATTCCTCTTTCAGATGCTGAGACCTTTGGGTATACCCAGCGCGACCTTTTGCCTGATGCTGAGTACAACGAGGAGAAGGACATTACGAAAATACCCGATATGGCTGCAGATAGCTATCTGACATGTCAGCTTGGTATGATGGCTATCTTCTTCCCACAGGATGGTCATGCTCCTTGCATTGCCGGTGTCCCCGAAATCAAAAAGGCTATTTTTAAGGTGAAGGCATAAGCTATTGAATTGGTAAATGGTAAATTTGTAAATCGTAAATCATAAATTACTATGGCAACAACAAAGAAAACCACTGCTAAGAAAGCGGTGAAGAAGGTTCAGGAGCCACAGCATATCGGACTGGTGCGTGACGATTCGTGGCTGGAACCCTTTGAGCAGGCTATTCGTGGACGTCACGACCATGCCTTGTGGAAGATAGGGCAGTTGACGAAGAACGGCAAGACGACGCTGTCGCAGTTTGCCTCCGGTCATTTGTATTTCGGCTTGCACAAGCTGGCTAAGGGTTGGGTGTTCCGTGAGTGGGCCCCCAATGCTACTGACATCTATTTGATTGGTGACTTCAATAATTGGCAGGAAAATGAGAAGTATCGTTGCAAGCGTATTGCTGGTACTGGTAACTGGGAGCTGAAACTCTCAGAGAAAGCCTTGAAGCACGGACAACTTTACAAGATGAAAGTGAAGTGGAATGGGGGAGAAGGTGAACGTATTCCAGCCTGGTGTCGTCGTGTGGTTCAGGACGACCAGACCAAGATATTCTCCGCTCAGGTGTGGAACCCCGAGAAACCCTACGTGTGGAAGAAGAAAACCTTCAAGCCCAATAAGGCTCCGCTGTTGATCTATGAGTGCCATGTGGGTATGGGTCAGGATGCAGAGAAGGTTGGTACCTACAAGGAGTTTACGGAGAACGTGCTGCCACGCGTCAAGAAGGACGGTTACAACGCCATTCAGGTGATGGCCATCCAGGAGCATCCCTACTATGGCTCGTTCGGCTATCACGTCAGCTCATTCTTTGCTCCCAGTAGCCGTTTCGGCACACCCGAGGATTTGAAGGAAATGATTGATACGGCTCATAAGATGGGCATTGCTGTCATCATGGATATTGTACACTCGCACGCCGTTAAGAACGAGGTCGAGGGCCTCGGTAATCTGGCTGGCGACCCCAACCAGTTCTTCTATCCTGGTGACCGCCACGAGCATCCGGCATGGGACTCGCTGTGCTTCGACTATGGTAAGGACGACGTGCTGCACTTCCTGCTCTCGAATTGTAAATACTGGCTCGAGGAGTTTAAGTTCGACGGTTTCCGCTTCGATGGCGTAACGTCGATGCTGTATTATTCACATGGTTTGGGCGAGGCCTTCGGCGGTTACGGTGACTACTTCAACGGCCACGAGGACGACAACGCCATCTGCTACCTGACGCTGGCCAACTGCCTCATTCACGAGGTGAACAAGAACGCTATCACCATTGCCGAGGAGGTGTCTGGTATGCCTGGACTGGCTGCTAAGTTCGAAGATGGCGGTTACGGCTTCGACTACCGCATGGCCATGAACATTCCCGACTACTGGATCAAGACCATTAAGGAAGTGCGCGACGAGGACATCAACGTCTGCTCTATCTTCTGGGAGGTTAAGAACCGTCGTCCTGACGAGAAGACCATCTCTTACTGCGAGTCGCACGACCAGGCACTGGTGGGCGACAAGACCATCATCTTCCGCCTGATTGATGCCGACATGTACTGGCACTTTGCCAAGAAGGATGTCAACGACCTCGCCCAGCGTGGCATTGCTCTACACAAGATGATCCGACTGGTAACGGCAGGTGCCATCAACGGCGGCTACCTAAACTTTATGGGTAACGAGTTTGGTCATCCCGAGTGGATTGACTTCCCACGTGAAGGCAATGGCTGGTCATACAAATATGCCCGTCGTCAGTGGAATCTTGTTGATAATAAAGACCTGTGTTACCATTGGTTAGGCGATTTTGACAGAAAGATGCTTGAAGTCATCAAGAGCCAGAAGAATTTCCAGGCAACACCCGTTCAGGAGATATGGCATGACGACGGTGATCAGGTGCTGTGCTACATGCGTGGCGACCTTGTCTTCGTGTTCAATTTCTCGCCGACACGTTCGTACACTGACTATGGATTCCTCGTTCCTACGGGTTCTTATGAGGTGGTGCTCAACACCGATGCCAAGGAATTTGGCGGTAATGGCTTTGCCGACGACAGCGTGACGCATCTGACCAACTACGATCCGCTTTACGTTGAGGATCATAAAGAGTGGTTGAAACTATACATTCCTGCACGCTCAGCAGTCGTGCTCAGGAAACTGTAATTCCACTAAAATTGATAAAAATTGCCCAAATGATTACGTTTGGGCATTTTTTTTTTGCAAAATGCTATTATTTTCCAATTTTATTTAGTAATTTTGCATCCAATTTAGTAAGAATTCTTATTTTTATGGTACACAATATCTTTAAAGGGCTCGGGATAGCACTGATTACTCCCTTCATGGAAGACGGTTCTGTCGACTACAAGTCGCTGATTCGTCTTGTTGAATATCAGTTGGATAATGGAGCCGACTTCTTTTGTATTCTCGCCACAACTGGTGAGACTCCCACACTGACACAAGACGAAAAACAGAAAATAAAGGATCTTATTGTCGACCTCGTCGGAGGACGCGTTCCTATCCTGATGGGATGCGGTGGCAATAATACCGCAGCTATCGTCAACGAGTTGCAGACAGGCGATTTCCGTGGTATCGACGGTATCCTCAGCGTGTGCCCGTATTACAACAAACCCTCACAGGAAGGTCTGTATCAGCACTTTAAAGCTATTGCTGCCGCTACAAAACTGCCAGTCGTTCTTTATAATGTGCCTGGTCGTACGGGTGTTAACCTGCAAGCCGCTACTACCGTTCGTCTGGCTCACGACTGCGAGAATATCGTAGCCATTAAGGAGGCCTCTGGTAATCTGGAGCAAGTTGACGAGATTATCAAGAACAAGCCCAACAGCTTCGATGTTATCAGTGGTGACGATGGTTTGACATTCCCGATGGTAAGTTGTGGTGCGGTGGGTGTCATCAGCGTTATCGGCAATGCCCTGCCTAAGGAGTTCTCGAAGATGATTCGTCTGCAGATGCGTGGTGAGTACGATGCTGCTCGCAAGATTCATCACCGCTTCATTGACCTCTTCTCGCTGCTCTTCGTCGACGGTAATCCCGCTGGCGTCAAGGCTATGCTTAGCGAAATGGGATATATCGAGAATGTACTGCGTCTGCCTTTGGTGCCTATGCGTGTCAAGAACGTGCAGCGCATGAGCGAGATTCTAAAAGAACTGAAGATTTAGCGAACGTTTAACAAACTCTCTACTTAAAGCATGCGACGACCAATACTGACAGCCTTATTCTTACTTTTGAGTGGCATTCTGATGCCCCTCTGGGCTGACAGTGATTATAGTAAGATTTGGAATCAGTACGAGACGGAGATTGCCAAGGCTCGCCATAACGATGACGACAAGAAATTGGGCGACTTGCTGTCTGGTCGTATGAGTACGTTCTATAATCTGAAAATGGCCGACTCCATCACGGCCCATTTCGAGGAGGATATGGCTGAACTGAAGCATATTAAGCAGTGGAATTGCTATTACGATGTGTGGACGTGCTATATCAATACCCTGATCTATTACAGTTTCAACAAGAATATGGCCCTTCGCGAAGTGCAACAGATGTTCGACGACGCGATGGAACGTAAGAACGAGTACGGACAGGGTATTGCATACTATACAATGGGTAGCGTCTATCTGAATATGAACCATTTGGATGAGAGTGCTGCCGCTTTCCAGAAAAGCATCAAGTTGCTGCGCCAGCAAACACCGCCTCCCGTCTATACGCCAGAGGTGTTCTCGTATCTGGGTGACGTGCTTAACGAGCAAGAAAAGTATGACGACCTGCAGAAACTGACTGTGGAGTGGGAGGAGTTCATTCCAGAGTTCCTGAAGGCTTATCCGCAACTCCCAGAAGATTATCATAACATCCTGTGGTTCTATTATCACATAGGTTGTGCACAGGCAGCTATTGGCCAAAACCGTCTGGATGATGCCGAGACCAGCGTTTCAAAAGCCGAAGAAACACGTGGCGATGATGGCAGTTACGAGACGTTACAGTGGCTGGTCACCAAGGCCCAGTTGCGACTGAAACAAGGTCGTCTTGCCGAAGCTCTTGAATTGAATTCACGACGTCTAAGTCTGGTTCCGCCAAACGAGGACAAGGGCGTGTTCCTGTCTGTCGCCAAGCAGCGCGGCGAGATACTGACTCGTCTGCATCGTTACGAGGAATCGTCGAGCCTGTATCAGGAGATGTATCGCTTGAAAGACTCTATCAGCGGTGCAAATACCAAGAACCAGCTGAACGAGTTGAACACCATGTTCCATGTTGACGAGTTGAAGATGGAACAAGAGCGTACACAGTTCCGCAACACACTCTATATCATTGGTATTATCCTGCTGGCTCTTGTAATCTTCATCGTGTTCCGCGTCATTGCTGCACGTCGTTTGAAGAAGGCTCACGACCAGCTGCAGGCTACCCACGAAGAGCTTTTGACGGCTTACGACCAGTTGGAAGAGACGACGACGGCTAAGGAACGTATTGAGAGTGACCTGCGTATTGCACGAAACATTCAGATGGGTATGGTGCCCAGTCGATTCCCAGAACGTCCAGATCTCGACTTGTATGCCTCGATGACGCCTGCCAAAGAGGTTGGTGGTGACCTTTACGGTTATCTGCTGATGCCTGCAGACAAGCCTGAAGACGAGGCCGATAAACTCTACTTCGCTTTGGGTGACGTATCGGGTAAGGGCGTGCCAGCCTCACTATTCATGGCACAGGCCACGCGTTTGTTCCGTACGCTGGCTGCTCAGGGTATGAAGCCTGCCGAAATTGCCACACGTATTAACGATGCACTCTCGGGCGAGGATAATGAAACGGGCATGTTTGTCACCATGTTCATCGGACTTGTTGACCTACATACCGGTCACCTCGACTTCTGTAATGCCGGTCATAATCCGCCTGTGCTTATAGGCGAGGGTAGTGCCGACTTCATTGAAATGATTCCTAACTGCCCCATCGGACTCTGGCCTGCCTTTGAGTTTGAGGGCGAGGAAATTGAAAATATTATGGACCGTCCGCTGTTTGTATATACTGACGGACTCAACGAGGCCGAGAATCGCCAACAGGAACAGTTCACCGACGAGCGCCTGCTCGACATACTGGCCCATGTGCCTTTTGAGAGTTCACAGCAGACGATTGAGATGCTGCGTGCAGAGGTCGAGAAACATCGCGATGGTGCCGAGCCTAACGACGACCTCACCATGATATGCGTCAAAGTAATCAGTAATCATGACAACCAATAAAACTATAAGCTTATGAGAAAGGAAATAACGATTAAGAACCAGATTGGCGAGCTTGAACGTGTCAATCAGTTCCTGGAAGAGATTGCTACGGAACTGGAACTTGACCTGGAGCTCCAGATGAATTTGAATCTGGTACTGGAGGAGATGGTGTCTAACGTCATCTTCTATGCGTATCCCGAAGGTAAGAGCGCTGAAATCGAACTTGTGGCCGAGAGCCACGGCAAGGAGCTTACCTTCGTGCTCACTGACCGAGGCAAGGAGTTTGACCCTACTGCCAAGGAAGATGCCAACCCCGATATCAACCCTATGGAGCGCGATATTGGCGGCATGGGCATCTACATCGTCAAGAACATCATGAACGAGGTGACCTATCAGCGCTTGGAAGGCAAGAACCTGCTGACAATGAAAAAAGACATTAAATAAAGTATAACAATTAAATATTTATCATTATGACACAGATTATCAAAGAGAATGGTAAGACCATCATTAAGACCGGACAGCGTATTGACACTATGAACGCTCCAGAGTTTGAAAAGGAAATTCAGCCCGCATTGGCCGATGGCGGTGTCGATTTGGAAATGGACTGCTCAGAACTGAATTACATGGCATCAAGCGGTCTGCGTATCATTCAGAAGACCATGCGTACCGTTATGCAGCAGCGTGGCCAGTTCAAGATGACTAACGTGAACTCTGAAATCTACAAGGTACTGGCTATGACCGGCTTTACCAAGTTTATGAAGGTAGAAAAGAAAGCTGAGTAATTTCTTTGTAATTCATAATTCGTAATTCAAAAACTATGCTATACGCTTTTCTTATTGCGCTTGCCGTTGCCCTCGTGCTTGGCATAGCATACTATTTCGAACTGAAGTCGAGCCGCAAGCAGGCTGCTGACCAACAGCAACTGCTCAGCGACTATCAGCGTCGTGTTGACGAACAGCAGAAACTGCTTGAAGACTACCGTGCACTGGAGAAGAACTTCGATAACGTTGGTGAGGGATATGAGCAGGCATTGCTGGCCTTCGACAAGATGGAAGAGGAGAAGGAAAAGTCGCGCCAGGCCAACGAAGCCCTCGAAAAGCGCTGTAATGCCCTCTTCGTTGAACTGAACCAGTTGAAGGAGCAGACCCAGAAGAAAGCTGAGGTGATGAATCCGCTCATGTCGCACCTCCAGTCGGCCCTTCGTGCTACAGGCGATATTAAGTTGCAAGGCATGCTGGCTAAGATTATCGACCTCGATGATGTACCTGCCGACCTGCCCCCAATCAATCGCACCGACAATGTGATGGTGACCCAAATATCCGACGAGGCCATCCGTCTCTCTGGTATTGACAAGGCTCAGTACATCACATTCGAAAGCATTGTAGCTCCTGATGCAGCTGTTACCATGCTCTCCACGAACCTCGGCAAGGCCGTTCGCGCCCTGACACACCTGCTTGACAATGCACTGAAGTTCACTACTGAAGGCAGCGTCAAACTGATGGTTAACGTCGATATGGAGAAGATGCAGGCTATCTACACCGTCGAGGATACTGGTTCTGGTATTGAAGCCGCAGATGCAGAGCGTGTCTTCGAGCCTTACACCAAACTTAACCAGTACTTCGATGGAGAAGGCATCGGTCTTACTGTTGCCCGTAATAATGCCCGTCGTCTGGGTGGTGAGCTTACACTCGATGCCGAATATGCTGGCCCAGGTTGCCGCTTCGTGCTCGAACTGCCTATCTGACCTTCAGATACAGTATAACAAAGAGAGGATGTGTTTTGGCACATCCTCTCTTGTTTTATTCTACCCCAAGAATTATTCTGCTGAGGTAGCAGCACTATCTTCTGATGAACTCTGTTCAGTCTCAGTCTGTTCAGTCTCAGTCTGTTCAGTCTCAGTTTGTTCAGAGAAGTATTCCTGCAGTTCAGCATTGGCAGATCCATTGTGGTTGGGAAGGTCGCGTATAATCTTACCGTGTTCCAACAATGCAATACGTGTAGAAATGTCTATCGTATGCTGCAGGTTGTGGCTGGAAATAAGTATCGTGGCCCCTGTATTGGCAGCATAGTCGCGCAACAAGTGTTTCAATACCAGCTGACTCGTTGGGTCGAGGAAGTTGAAAGGCTCATCAAGAATGACTGTCTTGGGCTGGCGGAATAGGGCAGAGATGATGCCTACCTTCATCGTGTTACCAGCCGAGAGGTTACGAATCAATTTCTTCTGTCCGAAAATCTCACCGTTGGCAAAACGCTCGAACTGTTGCAGACGCTCATCGACTTCAGTCTGATTCATACCCGATATCTTACCCAAGAAGGCGAAATACTCCTCAGGGGTCAGAAAGTCTATCAGGAAACCTTGGTCGATATATGCACCTACGTTTTGTTTCCAAGCTTCGGACTCTGCGGGATTGATAGAATCAATCTCCACAGTGCCGTCATCGGCCTTCAAGAGGTCGAGCAGTAAACGGAAGAGGGTAGTTTTACCTGCTCCGTTGTTACCTACGAGTCCTAGGATATCCCCGTCGTTAATGGTAAACGAGGGAATATCGCAGGCACATGTCTCGCCAAACTGTTTCTTGAGATTAGAAATACTAATCATAATTCTAAATTTTCAATTCTCAATTATCAATTTTAAATTACACCAGTCCACGTCCATGACAATTCTTGAACTTCTTACCAGAACCACAGGGACAAGGATCGTTGCGTCCAGGCAACTTGTCCTTGATAATTGGTGTGCGAGGCTGCTGGGCACGCGTATCCTGAGCAGCAGCGGCAGCCTGATTAGGATCGGTCATCTGCTCCTGTGTCAGACTCTGCTTCGACTCCGTGTACTGTCCACGCTGGGTGTGCTGCTCGGGTGCAGCTTCCTGCAACTCCTGAACAACAGGAATCTGAGCACGCATCAGAATAGAAACAGAACGGTTGTTCATCGTGTTCACCATGTTGTCGAACAGTTTCACGCTCTCCAACTTGAAAATGAGCAACGGGTCTTTCTGCTCGTACGAGGCATTCTGTACAGAGTGCTTCAGTTCGTCGAGCTCGCGCAGGTTTTCCTTCCAGGCCTCATCGATGATGTGGAGCAGAATCTGCTTCTGGAACTCCTTGACCACCGTCTTACTCTCCGACTCGTAGGCCTCTTTCAGGTTACATGAAATATTAAACATGTGGCGACCGTCCGTCAAAGGCACGGCAATACGCTCGTACATATTACCTTGGTTCTCGTAGACCTGCTTGATAACAGGCTGGGCCACCTCGCAGATGTGTTCCATCTTACGCTTGAAATTACCCATCGTCACTTGGAACACCTCTTCGCAAAGTGTCTCGTGATTCTTCTCGATGAACTCTTCGCTGGTAAACGGACACTCCATAGCGAAGACCTTGATGAACTGCTCCTTACAGCCCTCGTAGTCGTTTGTCTCAATGATGTTGACCACACGGTCCCAGATGGTGTTCGAAATATCCATACCGATACGCTCGCCCATCAAGGCGTGGCGACGCTTTGAATAGACAACGGTACGCTGCTTGTTCATCACGTCATCGTACTCCAGCAGACGCTTACGGATACCGAAGTTGTTCTCCTCGACCTTTTTCTGTGCACGCTCCACTTGCTTTGAAATCATCGGACTCTCCAGCATCTCGCCCTCTTTGAAACCAAGACGGTCCATGACAGAGGCAATACGCTCAGAGCCGAACAAACGCATCAGCTTATCCTCCAGAGAGATGAAGAACAACGAAGAACCTGGGTCGCCCTGACGACCAGCACGACCGCGCAACTGGCGGTCTACACGACGCGATTCGTGGCGCTCGGTACCGATGATGGCCAAACCACCGGCAGCCTTTACTTCTGGTGACAACTTGATATCGGTACCACGACCAGCCATGTTGGTAGCGATGGTGACAGCACCCTTGCCGTTAGAATCCTGCTGACCAGCGAGAGCAACGATGTCGGCCTCCTTCTGGTGCAATTTTGCGTTCAGCACCTGATGGGGAATACCCTCACGCTTACCAGTCTCAGGATTTACATACATATCGAGCATACGGCTCAACAGCTCTGAGATTTCCACAGAGGTGGTACCAATCAGCGTAGGACGTCCTGCATTGCGCAGTCTTACAACCTCCTCAATGACAGCGCGATATTTTTCGCGGGCAGTTTTGTAGATACGGTCGTCCATATCGTTACGAATGACAGGTTTGTTGGTGGGAATCTCGACCACATCGAGTTTGTAGATGTCCCACAACTCACCAGCCTCCGTAATAGCCGTACCCGTCATACCTGCCAGTTTATGATACATACGGAAGTAGTTCTGCAGGGTAATGGTAGCAAAGGTCTGCGTAGCAGCTTCAACCTTGACATGCTCCTTAGCTTCAACTGCCTGGTGCAAACCATCACTCCAACGACGTCCCTCCATGATACGACCCGTCTGCTCGTCAACGATCTTTACTTCACCATCGATGACCACATACTCGTCGTCCTTGTTGAACATACAATAGGCTTTCAGCAACTGCTGCAGGGTATGAACGCGCTCTGACTGTACGGCATAGTGCTGCAACATCTCGTCCTTCTTGTTGATACGCTCCTCGTCCGTGAGGCTGGTCTCGCCCTCAAGGGCAGAAAGCTGAGATGTGATGTCGGGCAACACAAACAGGTCCTTATCGTTTACCTGACCAGCCAGCCAGGCAGTACCCTTATCCGTCAAGTCGCAGGAGTTCAGCTTCTCGTCGACCACGAAGTAGAGAGGTTCTACTACCTCGGGCATACGACGGTTGTTATTCTCCATATAAGTCTCCTCAGTCTTCAGCATACCGCTCTTGATACCTTCCTCAGAGAGGTATTTGATGAGGGGCTTGTTCTTTGGCATTGACTTGTGAGAACGATACAGAGCCAAGAAACCTTCATCAACCATCTGCTGGCCTTCCTTCTTCTGACCAGCCTCAATCAGACGGTTACCTTCTGTAATTTTCTGCTTGGCATCGGCCAGATACTGTGTAGCCAACTGTTTCTGTACGCCTACCAGCTTCTCAACCAGTGGCTGATACTCTTCGAACATCTGGTCGTCGCCCTTTGGCACAGGACCAGAGATAATCAGAGGTGTACGGGCATCGTCAATCAACACTGAGTCAACCTCGTCGACAATAGCATAGTTGTGTGCACGCTGTACAAGGTCACTGGGCGAGATGGCCATATTGTCGCGCAGATAGTCGAAACCAAATTCATTGTTTGTACCGAATGTGATATCAGCCTGATAAGCTTTGCGACGAGCTTCTGAGTTCGGCTGGTGCTTGTCGATACAATCGACAGAAAGACCGTGGAACATATAGAGCGGACCCATCCACTCTGAGTCACGCTTGGCCAGATAGTCGTTTACCGTTACCACGTGAACACCATTACCAGTCAGTGCATTCAGGAAGACGGGCAGGGTAGCTACCAGCGTCTTACCTTCACCTGTAGCCATCTCGGCAATCTTACCCTGATGCAGTACGACACCACCAAACAACTGTACGTCGTAATGTACCATCTCCCATTTCAGGTCGTTACCACCAGCAGTCCAGTGGTTATGATAGATGGCCTTGTCGCCGTCGATGGTGATGAAGTCCTTGCGGGGGTCGCCTGCCAGTTCACGGTCGAAATCAGTAGCCGTAACAATGGTCTCCTCGTTCTCGGCAAAACGACGGGCAGTCTCCTTGACAATTGAGAACACTTCGGGCATCACCTCGTCGAGCGCTTTCTCATAGATGTCAAGCACTTCCTTCTCCAGCTTGTCAATCTGGGCAAAAATCTCTGCACGCTCATCAATAGGAGTGTCTTCGATGGTAGCTTTGAGTTTGTCTATCTCTTCTTTCTGCTTCTGAGCAGAGTCCTGTACCTGGCGCTGAATCTCCTTGGTGCGCTGGCGCAGTTGATCGTTGTCGAGCTTCTGAACCTCAGGATATACAGCCTTCACTTTCTCTACAAGGGGCTGGATGAGTTTCATGTCGCGTGATGACTTGTCGCCAAACAACGAACGTAAAAACTTGTTGAAATTCATATCTTTTATTGTGTTTTATTTGATTTATACCTTATTATATTTATTAAAACGGGTGCAAAGGTACGAAAAAAAGTGAAAAGTGAAGAGTGAAAAGTGAAGAATTTGCTTCCGCACTTGTATTTTTTCATTTCTCTTACCTCCAGGCTTTTACCTCAAACCTTTAAAAAAGCGGTTCTGCCTGACAGGCATTGGGGGCTCGGATACGGATGCAGCGAGCCACAGTGGGGGCAATCTGCTCCGTGGTAACAGGGCGTTCTACACGTTGTGACTGCAACTCATTTCCATAAAAAACGATAGGGAATTGAGCTAAGGCAGAACGTGAAGTGTAAGATGTTTTTGTGTCTTCATTGATAATTTTCCATCCTGGTGCCACCTCAAGAATCAGGTCGCCGGAACGTTCGACACAATAGCCGTTACGAATGCGTTCCAGCTTGGGACTGTCGCTGGTCATCAGTTGAAGAGAGGTGTAGACATTGCGTACACCCGCTATTTCCAACAGAAATTCCTGTGACTTACGCAACAGGTCACCCATGTTGATATTTTTCCCTTCTATCAGTTGGCGGTTCAGGAATAGCTGATTTTGATAGCAAGTCTCAACATATTGGGCAGAACCATAGATAGCTCCTAAGTACATATTGAGCAGACCAGCCGTCCTGCCTATATAGAATTTGCCAGTTGGGATGCGGAAGCGTTCGTTGTTGCTGTCATTGTTCTCCTCGTCTTCGCGACTGCCGGTACTCGTCACGACGAAGAGTGTACGGCTCAGGGGTATCTTGCGCGTGATACCATTAATAAGGTAAGCTATCGACTGGTCGAGCGACAGATAACCATCAATCGTGGGCTGGGCGGTCAACGAAATACTGAGCATGTCGACGTTGTCGTCCATACCAACAGTCGTCTTGTCAACACAGAAGACAGCTGCCTTGACCACGCTCATGTTGACATCAGTATCAGGTATGTAATCGCGACAGAAGCCTTTTAGCCAAGCGTTGACAGGTGCATAGTAACTGCTCAGCTTCCAACGTCCCTGTTGAATCCATGCAGCACCATCGGCAGCATGTCCTGCTGACAGAATGGCACACTCAGCGGTAGGGGCAAAGGCAAATACACGCGATTCGCCTGCTGTTGACAATTTCATTTCATCGCCAAGAGTTGATACCGTAAGTTGTGCTGGCGATTGTTTATGCTCGCGGTCGTTGAGAATGCTCAACTGACGCTTGGCATCGCGCGAAAACCATTCCGTAGCCGTAATGCCGTGGTAGTATGGCGTGGAACCTGTAACGATGGTTGCAGAAGCTGAGGCGGGGTCGACAGGTGCAAATGAGTAGGAGGCATGACTGAACACAACGCCCTGATCCAATAGGCGGCGTAGTCCTTCGGTGCCGTATGCCGGTGCATAGTTCTCCAAAGCATCAGAAGTCAGTTGGTCAATCTGAATGCTAACCACCAGACGGGGTGTCTGTCGGATTACCTGTCCCTGACTTTCAGCGCTAAACCCTAAGATGGCCAGCAGTGTAATATATAGATATCCGTTTCTCATTTGCGGAGTCTTTCAATATGAAGTACACTTTGTAACAGCAAACATAATGCCAAACTCCAGATACCCTCAGCATACGACTGGAACAGACCACCTATCAGGAACAGACAGCACAATGCGGCTGTAATGCGCCAGTAGATAGTCTTCTTGCCTCTGATGACGGGCCAGAGAAACAGCCAGGGCAGGGGATTGAACAGAATGATTTGCAGGTTCAGGCTCACGGTGGGATGCTGCGAGAAGAGCATCAGGAAGAGCACGATGCCGATAACGCCGGTTGCCAACATCAGTAAGACTTCCCATATCCTGAAGATACAATTCTTCTTCCACTGGATGAAGAACAGTACGAGACCAACGGCCAAAAGCGCGATGAAATACTGTAATGGCGACAATGGGAATCCAGGCTCATGCATTTGTACACCTGCGGGTACGGCGATACGACGCTCCTTGACCAATGGCCGATGCTGGCCGTTGGCATCAATTATTGCACGGTCGAAGTCGTACATCAAATTGTGTGGCAGGAACTCTCGTTGGCGTAGCGTCGTTGGCTGATCGGACATCACGCCAAGCAGCAAATCGTTGCCCCAACGTGACCACGGATTACGCTGCGTCATCTCGTGAACCATGTCCCTGTATGTTGGCGTATAGTCTTCACGGTCAGTATATTCCACTTTTCCGTTGATGCATTGCTCAATAATGTCGCGAGCTTTCGTCGTACAATTATTATAGAAGTAATTGTAGCGATAAATACGGTTCTCAGGACGCAGATTCTCGCTTAATGCCTGCCGTAATTGGTACTTCTCCTGAGCCGTCAGGTTCAGCACCTGTTCGGTCACCATACTGCCAAAATGGCGATACTCGTCCTGGAACAGACGGTAAGGGAAGGCTCCCAACTCGTAGTCGGTCAGTCCGAAAACAAAGCGAGCCACAAAATGCGGCGCATTGAAATTGAACACGCCATAATTGAAAGCGGCATCAACGCCACCTTTCTTATGCATGTCGTGGTAACGGATGGCCGTATGACCATATAGACTATATACCTCGTCGTGGGGTTGACAGGTAAGCAGACTGATTTCCACGGAATCCATCGCCAGCAGTGTAGAGTCATCTTGTGCTGCTACAGGTGCTGAAAAACCTGTTATAAATGTTAAAAAGCCCCATCTTAGAGCATTAAAAACGGTTTTTAAATGTTTCACGATGCAAAATTACGCTATATTTTCCATTTATCGTGCGTTTATTTCGATTTTTTTCAATAATTTTGCAAGCCGAATCGATAAGATTATAAAAATAATGATGAATAAACGACTATTTGCAACGATTCTGACGGGAGCTTTTGCTCTGTCGGTTATGTCACAAGTAAGTAAAACATTGTCACCCTATAGCATGTATGGGTTGGGCGTGTTGGCTGAACAGTCGCAGGGCTTCAACCGCGGTATGGGCGGTTTAGCGCAAGGTTTGCGAGGCGGTACAATCGTCAATATGCTCAATCCTGCTTCCTATTCGGCTGTCGACTCGCTGACGATGATATTTGATTTTGGCCTCAGTGGTCAGATAACGAACTTTCAGGAAGGCGGCAAGAAGATGAACCGTAAGTCGGCTGACTTTGACTATGCCGTAGCCCTGTTTCGCGTGATGCCAAAGATGGGCGTTAGCGTTGGTGTGGTGCCTTTCTCTAACGTGGGCTATAGTTTCACTTCTTCTGGACGTGTCGATAATTCCACGCTCACCCAGACAATGACGTATTCTGGTGACGGTGGTTTCAGTCAGGCCTATTTAGGTGTAGGCTACGAACTCATGAAGGGTCTTTCCATAGGTGCCAACTTCTCTTATTTCTGGGGTAAATACGATAAGTCGTTGTATATTAAGAGCTCTGACAGCTATGCCAAAACCACCACGAAGTCGTATAGTACTTCCGTCAGTTCCTATAAGATTGATCTTGGTGTGCAAGGCCAGTTAGCCCTTAACAGGAATAACAAACTGACGCTTGGTGCTACCGTGGGTCTTGGTCATAAGTTGGGTGCCGATGCCGATATGACCGTTCTGAATACTGATCCGCAGACTTCCACGTCCGATACAACCACCGTGAAGCTGACCGATGCCTTTAAGCTGCCAATGACCTTTAGCGTTGGTACTGCTTTGGTTCATAAGAATAGCCTGACGGTCGGTTTGGACTACTCGTACGAGCATTGGAGTAATATTGCTTTCCCTTATGCTAACGATGATAACGACCGCTATGAGTTGTCGAGTTCAGCCTTGTTGGACCGTCATAAGGTTGCCGTCGGTGCCGACTGGATTCCTGAGCCGAACCCAATGGTGCGTCGTTCGTTCTTCAAGAGTATTCATTATAAGATAGGTGCTTCTTATGCTACACCTTATTATAATATAAGGGGAGGGGAGAAGGGTCCTCGTGAATTTGCGTTGTCGGCTGGTTTTGCCATCCCCATCATCAATTCATGGAACAACCGTTCGCTGTTGAATATCTCGGCACAGTGGGTTAACAGTTCAACACCGAACTTTATTAAGGAGAATTCCTTCCGTATCAATATCGGACTGACATTTAACGAGCGTTGGTTTGCCAAGTGGAAAGTAGACTGATATTGAGACATTAAGATAATGAGGGATTTAGAAAAATGAGACATGAATTAATCAGAAGAAAAAGGGAATGGGAGTGGTGCCGTATAGCATTTCTCATTATCTCATTTTCTCAATTTCTCATTTTTGTCGCTGCTTGTGATGAGCAGAAGTCGCATACTGCTCCTGCCATTTATGAACGTGACTCAGTGTCGATGATGACCAGCTATGGCATCAATACGCTTATCTCCGACTCGGGTGTTATCAAGTATAAGATTGTGGCCGAGCGGTGGGATGTCAACACCGTACGCCAGCCATCCCGCTGGACTTTCGAGAAGGGCATCTTCATGGAGCAGTTTGACGAGCAGTTTCATGTCGAGGGTTATATCCAAGCCGATACCGCATGGTATTACGACCAGCAGAAGTTATGGGAACTGCGTGGACGCGTGCTCATTCGCAATGTCAACGGCCTCGTGTTTCGTAGTGAGGAATTTTTCTGGGACGGTATCAGACACGAATTCTATTCACATAAGTTCTCGCGTCTTGTGACGCCTGAGCGTACCTTGGAGGGAACTTATTTCCGTAGCGACGAACACATGACCCACTACGAGGTTACTAACTCTGTCGGCTCGTTCCAGTCAACGGATATGGAGGGCGAACAGGATCAGTCAGCCTCTAAATCATCATCTGCAGCACCAGCTGACTCAGCCGCTCCAGCACCTCCCGTGCGACAGGCTAAAACACGCCACAAGGCTGCACAGAAATCAGTTTACCAGCCATGACGAATCTTATCATAGGACTACTTGTAACGATGGTTTTCTCTGCCTTCTTCTCAGGCATGGAAATAGCCTTCGTGTCGAGCAACCGCTTGCGTATGGAGATGGACAAGGAGAAGAACGGCCTATCGCAGCGTGCGTTGGCTATGTTTTACAGCCATCCCAATAACTTCATCAGTACCATGCTGGTGGGCAACAATATATCGTTGGTGGTCTATGGTATCCTGTTTGCCAAGATCTTTGATGCCACCCTGTTTGCCGGTTTCAGCGATGGTGTCCGCGTCACATGCGATACACTGCTCTCGACGTTGGTCGTGCTGTTTACGGGTGAATTTCTGCCCAAGACCATCTTCAAGTCGAATCCCAACGGATTGCTCACGTTCTTTGCCGTACCTGCCTATCTTTGCTATATCCTGCTATGGCCCGTATCGCGTTTTGCTACGATGCTGTCACGTGGCCTTTTGCGACTGTTTGGCGTGAAGATGCCAAAAGACGTTGAAGATAAAGAGTTTACAAAGGTCGACCTTGACTATCTTGTGCAGTCGAGCATCGACAATGCCGCCAACGACGAGGAGATAGAGGACGAGGTGGAATTATTCCATAATGCCCTCGATTTTGCCGATACCAAGGTGCGCGATTGTATGGTGCCCCGAACGGAGATTGACGCGGTCGACTTGGAGGAGTGTAATGTCGAGCAGCTGAAGAATAAGTTCATTGAGAGCGGACATTCCAAGATTGTCGTCTATCGTGAGGACATCGACCATATCGTGGGATACATCCATAGTTCCGACCTGTTCAGACCCCTTCCCGACAAGATTGACTCTCTGGTACGCGACATGCCGTATGTGCCTGAGACCATGGCAGCCCGCAAACTGATGCATATCTTCCTGCAGCAAAAGAAGTCGTTAGGTGTGGTCATCGATGAATTTGGTGGCACCAGTGGCCTCGTTTCTCTTGAAGACATTGTCGAGGAGATTACGGGTGACATCGAGGACGAGCACGACAGCCAGAAATATGTGGCCAAGCAATTGTCGGACGGCGATTACATGCTCTCCGGTCGTTTGGAGATTGAGAAGGTGAACGAGTTGTTCGACCTTGATCTGCCCGAAAGCGACGACTACATGACCGTAGGTGGTCTGATTCTGCACGAATACCAGTCGTTCCCAAAACTCAACGAGGTGGTGCAGATTGGGCGTTTCGAGTTCAAGATAGTGAAGAATACAATGACCAAAATAGAGCTTGTAAGACTTAAAATTACGGGTAAAGATGAGCGATAAATGATGAAATCATTATTTTTTCGCAAAAACATGCCGAAATTTAAGTAGAATTTAGTAATTTTGCAGGCTGAATTGACGAAACATAAAGAAATAACAAATAAAACATAAAAATTAAAAGCTAAAAAATGGCAGCAATTGGTAAAATTAGAAGCTGGGGACCAGTACTCGCTACTGTGATTGGTCTGGCCCTGTTTGCATTCATTGCCGAGG
>Ga0265300_10000936_pt1 | contig 29104 bp, 18 predicted proteins | sample AusTroGonzalo_MG_FD_193482 | JGI IMG/M metagenome (GOLD analysis project Ga0265300, IMG submission 193482) | Bovine rumen microbial communities from tropical cattle in Woodstock, Queensland, Australia - Gonzalo_03 | ecosystem: Host-associated > Mammals > Digestive system > Stomach > Rumen ...
CGCCGGTAGTGCGGTGATTCAGAACCTGAAAGACGGCACGAAATTACCTATCCCGCAAGATGACGATACGTATTGGGACAAGTGGACCAAATCGCTTAAGCTCAAGCGTAAGAACGATGACGGGCATGTGGACATCACCTATATCGAGTTCGACTGGTATCCTCCGCAGGAGTTGGCCGGTAAGAACTTCTACTGGGGCGTGAGTGCGAATATCTACAATAAATATCACGGCGAGAGCTACTACAAGAAATGGTGGAAGATGCCGGATCGGTTGAATATGACCGATCCGCAGACGCCGGAGCTGTTCACGCCGTATCTGTATGCGCTGGACGAAGAGGGCGTAACGGGCTACGGCAATGCTGCCGTGCAGTACGTGACCTATCAGCAGGGCGTGAGCTATCATACCTCGCTCAATCCGAACGAGGTAGGCATCAGCGAGAACTCGGGCCCTATCGTTGTGCCGACTGCCGATACCGTACAGCGGCAGTTCAACGCTACCTTCCGCGTCAACCTGACGAACGACACGACGAATCCGCAGATCTTCACGCTCAAGACGAATGCGGTCAATATACCTGCATACCACCGTATCTACGACTTCAGCGCGGAGGAGATACTGGATGAGCAGCAGAGCGTGACGGGCAAGGTGAAGCTGAAATGGGCAATCCGTTTCCCGGGTGCGGAAGATCTGGTATCGGGCGATGTGTTCCAAGTAGAGCGCGCGCTGACGGAAGATTTCTCGGATGCGCAGTCGATCAGGATACAGAGTTTCTACGTCGATTCGGCGAACTACTCGTACGAAGATGACCCCACCTCCGTCCTGCTGGACGATAAATCCGGCAACACCACGCTGCTGCGGCGCATGAGCGAGGAGGGTACCTTCTATGCCAAGGACGCAGAGGGTAATACGAAGATACAATACTATGCGCGATTGACGAGCAACAAGGTATATGAACCGGGCAAGACGGTGTACTACCGCGTACGCCGCGGATCGGCTGCCGTATGGGGATGGCATGAACCCTTCGCGCAGAAGACGGAGCTGAAGAAGAACAACTATCTGGCGCCGCTCGCCGAACAGCAAGAGAATTATACCAAAGATCCGGACTACGAGAACAACCGATTGGTGCATTTCAATATCAAACTGGAGAACAAAGCCGTGACGCAGCAGCCGGAGGCAGAGAGCCAATGCGAGTTGAAGACCTACATCCAGCATATCGACGGCATGATACCTATTCGTCTGCACTTGACCGGTTCGGGCGGCGTCAACCCGGCAGATTATCAATATAAGCTATATTACCTGCCGTCGGAAGGCACGCTGCAACAGACGATGCTCAGTCTGCAAGACGGCAATATTCTGGAAGCCGAAGTAGAGGCCGGCAGTATGGTGCAGATCAGCGTGATGAACAGCCAGGGCTACTCGGTGAACACCCTGAACCTGATCGGTAAACTGGACGACCAAGCGGCGTATATCGCCCAATGGGAACTATATCCGAGCAACAACGGCAACAACCTCTACGACCATATCTATGAGGACGAGACGGCGATGCAGACGGCCTTGGATCAGCTGACGGCGCAGTATCCGCTGCCCGACAGCGCGCGGCATGTGCTCTATACCAAGATTGCGCAGAAGACCACCGGCTTGAACGCCAGCAATACCTACCGTAACTGGGATCGGAATGCGATCATCTACCTGCAGCGTATCGCCGTGGAGACAAACGACACGATTGAGTTCACCGTTCCGGCCGACAGCATCAAGCGCCAAGCGGATGGCTCCTGGCTTGCCCATACGACGAACATAGTGGACCAAAGTTGTCTGCACTACCGCTATGCGGTACGTATCGACCAGACAGGTTCGGTACTCAAAGTGCTGGATCCGGCGGAGTTACTGCCGGTAGCGATTGACGGACCGGATCTGTACTATAACGACGTAGCGGATATCGCGCGCTTCGATGCTTCGCAGGGTACGGATCGCTACGGCGTGATCCTGACTTGGGAACCGACGCCGGGTGGGCTCGATTACTATGACTTGTCCCGTCGCGAGGCAGGCAGTACGGCGGAGTTCGAACCTGTCAAGCGGACGGAAGAGACCAGCTACCGCGACGAGGATGCCGTACCTGGACAGGAGTACGAGTACCGACTGATAACCTCGTTCACCTGCAACGATACCACAACCACCAGTTTTGCTACCACGACGGGTTATCGCTCGCCGTACGGCAAGATCTCCGGACGCATCCGCTATTCGGACGGCACGGGATGCCCGGGTGTGAAGGTAGCGGTTACGGGTGAGGGGTTACCGGTTACGGGATTAACGACCCTCACCGACAACACCGGACGCTATACCTTCGATAGTCTGCTCTATGGCGACGGTAAGGAATACAGCATCGTGCCGACGAGCACCTATGCGCAGTTCCGATTCAATAACACATCGGCAACGACGGCTTCTGTCACCCTGTCTGCGGATAATCCCGTAGCGGAGGGTATCGAGTTCGACAATATATCGTCTGTACGCGTCAGCGGCCGTATTCTCTATAGCAAATCGACGATTCCGGTGCGCGATGCGAACCTGCGGCTGAACGGAAAGATCGTGGAGACAGCCGGCGGTCCGCTCAAGACGGATGTATCGGGTAACTTCGTGCTGCAAGTGCCGCTGAACCATCAATTCACTATTCAAGCTTTCAAAGAGGGACATACCTTCGAAGGGGACGGATACGTAGTGATGAACAATGACAGCAATCTTGTACTGAGCAAGGCCTTGGACGGCGTACGGATATGGGATGCGACGAAAGTTAAATTGGCCGGCCGACTCGTCGGAGGTGTGAAACAGGCGGAGAAACCCTTAGGTTTCGGACTGAGCAAGAACAACCTCGGCGATGACCTTCAACTGGTGCTCGAGCTCGAAGGGGATAATATCTCGCAGATCGTGCGCGATGAGGATGACCTGACGCGCGACACCTTTGAATACACCGTACCGCATATCGTACGGAGCTTCGGCGGCGCAGAAACGCAGACGGGTGAGACCCATATGCTCTATCAGAAGAAGCGCATCATCATCCGTCCCGATACGCTGACGGGCGAATACTGTGCAGAACTCTTCCCGGTGAAGTATAAGATCACCCAGGCTACCGCACGCGGCTATGCGACGCTCTTTGCAGAAGGCAAGACAAGCGATGTGGTCGACCTGAGCAATTCAGCTACTTATGCCGGCGGCGATACGTATGAAGATAAAATCTTCCAATGGAATGAGAAATACAGCATCACCTACCGTTCGCCGATCGATATCAGCTGTATCCAGATGCGCTACGGCATGCCGATGCCCTACTACGGCGAGGAATATATGTCGCGGCAGAATGTGCTCAATGAGCAGATACGCATTCCGTTAGCGGAGAAAGACTCCACCGGTGCATATCACTACACTTTCGGCGCTCCGGTTTTCCCGACAGCGAACTACACCTTCCGCATCTCGGCGCACGAGGACTACTACTATAACAACGACAAAAACTCCACGCAGCACGAGGAGGTACCTATCGACGGCGGCAGGATGATTGTCTATAACGGCATGCACGCCTCCGAGGAGACACAGACCTTCTCCGGTCTCTTCCCGAAATGGGAACAAGCGACGCAGAACATCCTCAAGCACTCAAGAGTGACGGATACGGAGGGACAGATAGACATCACCATTCCGATCGACTACGTATCGTTCAACCAGACGGGCGAGGATGCGCTGCGTGTACTGAACGTATCGGTAGAGTCCGACGGACGGTATATCGAGAAACAGGTACTGCGTGGTTACGTCACCGGTAGCCGTTGGAAAGGAACGGACTATATGACCAAGATCAAGGCGAACGTCGATGTGATGGATATCCTCCGTGACCCGCCGGGCGCCAAGAGCTATGCCTACCTGGAGTCCGGATCGAGTTTCAACTATTCCTACACATGGAATGTAAAACTGGATTTCGGCGCGAAACTGAACTTCAAATACGGATCGGCAAAGACCATCGTCCTTGGTAACTTTTTAGGTGCGGCTCCGGGTACGCCGAGTGCGTATACGGGTTGGGTGATGAGCAACTCGGTGGCCAATTCCTATTCCATACCTATCACTACCGGCTTCGACTGGAAGCGCGGCGGTAGCTATACCTTCACCACCAATCAGCGTATCGAGACGGGCAGCGACAACTGGTTCGTAGGCTCGAGAGGCGATATCTATATCGGCTTGACGCAAGGTTTGCTGCTGCAGTTGGCAGACGCGGTGAAGCCACTCGATTCGCTGAGCTATTCAACCTTGACGGCGCAGATGAAAGAGAACGTAGGCGTGACGGGTAACGGCGCGACGGTAGCGGAAGGACGAAGTCTGGCCGGCGAGAAATACTACCTCACCATCGGCGAAGAGATCGGTACATCCGTCACGGTGGACGGTACGTTCGCTTATTCGCAGGATTATATCGTGACGGTACTGCTGCCGCAGTTACTTAAAGAGCGTAATGCATTGTTGGTAACGGGCGATAGCGCGACGGTACAGGCCGTAGCGGATGCGAAAGGAACGGAGGTCTATTGGTCGCATGTGCTGCCGAGCGATACGACGTACGCCTTGACGAACTACGAGAAGGTCATTCCGACGGGTGACTCGGAGAAGATGTGGATCGATGTGGACCGCGTAGCGGAATACAATAGTACGATTAAGAAATGGCTGGATCTGATTGCCAAGAATGAAGACGAGAAGATCAACGTGCTGGGCGGCAACAAAGCCGAGCATATTGGCAACTACTCGGTGAGCAACGGCGTGAAGATGAGCTATAACGAGACGTACAATGCGACTGGTACCTATTCGTGGAAATGGACGGGTTTGGGCTCAGGCTTTACCGGTAATTTCGAGACGCTCTTCGTCACCGAAACCGCGGAAGCAATGACCAAAGAAATGAATGCCCTTAAGAGCGCCTTGCAGAATATCTACAATGAGATGGGTGGCGGCGGCGGACAATCAAGCCCCGGTAGTCCGTTCACCCTCAGAACCGAAATGCCGGGAGTAGAGACCACCTTTGATTTCACGCCTATTCTGAATCTGGATTGGGACCGCGATCCGGTAGAGACCAAGACGTATACGCGTACGGCAGGTTTCGTACTCGAGCCGGATGAGTACAGCTATATGAACGTCGATGTCTTCCGCCGCAAGGAAGATACGAACGCGTTCAATGACTCAACCGAAGAGATCCGCGAGCGCGTGGACGATGGATTAGAGTTGGACTACGAGAGCGAAGATCATCTGTACGGTTCGTTTGTCTATCGCCTCAACGGCGGCGCGTCGAAGTGTCCGTGGGAAGGACCGGAAGAGTCCGTCTTCTATTCCAAGGGCGGTCGGCCGGTACAGATATCCTCCGGTACGCTGAAATTAGAGGACCCGACCATCGAGATCCTCAACCATGAGGTGAGCGATATCCCGCATGATCAGCCGGCGATTATCCATATCCGCCTCAGCAACGAGACCCAGCAGACCTTCGAGAGCTACGTAGTATTCAAACTTGTGCTGGTCGATGCTTCCAACCCCCTTGGCGCGAAAGTGCTGATGGACGGCATGCCGCTCACCGGTGACGGACGTGCTATCAAGCTCAACCCGGGACAGACCATCGACAAGACGCTCGAGGTCTATGCCGGTCAGGGCTATGACTTCGAGAACCTGACGTTGATGCTCGCTTCGCAATGCGATATCTTGAACTTCCAAAAAGCATCGTTCAGCGTGCATTTCCAGCCGACGAGCTGCGATGTGAATATCGCGGCGCCGCACGATAAATGGGTGATGAACACCCTCTCGCCGAAGGACTCGACGGGATGGTACCTGCCGATCGTCATCGACGGCTATGATGTCAACTATCCCAACTTCGACCATATCGAGTTCCAGTACAAACTCACCAAGCAGAGCGACGACGGATGGGTGAATCTCTGCGCGTTCTACGCGAACGACTCTCTGTACCAACAGGCGTCGGGCACGAAGGCGATGATGAAAGCAGGCCGCATCGAGAACATCGCTTTCTATGGCGAGCGTGACCCGATGGAGCAGCAGTACGACCTGCGTGCCGTCTCCTTCTGCCGCTATGGTACATCGTTCCTCACCAAGTCCTCGCCGGTACTCACCGGTATCAAGGATACGCGTGTGCCGGTTGTGTTCGGCGAACCCGAACCGGCGAACTCCATCTTAGGCGTGGGTGATCACTTGAAATTACGTTTCAATGAACCGATAGCGGGTAACTACCTCGACGAGGATAATAACTTCCAAATAACAGGCATCACCAACGAGACCGGACTCTCGGCCGCTACCGCCCTCCATTTCGACGGCAAATCCTCCGCCGCCACCAAGGCCAAACGCGACCTGACGGACAAGTCCTTCACCATCGATATGATGATCCGTCCGACCGTGGCGAACAACCGTGCAGAAGACATGATCCTCTTTGAGACCGGCGACGGACAGGTCAAGAGACAGTTGGTGCTCACCAAGGATAACCGTCTGCGCCTCATCCGATACGTAGGGGACAAGTGGCTGGCCAAGAGCTCGAAGCCCCTGGGTAACCTCATGGCCTTCACGCGTATCCTCTGCGTCTATGAGAAAGGCGGCAAGACCCGTTTCTATGTCGGCACGGAGGAGGTGACCGACGTCATCTTCGGCGAGACCAATGAGACCGCCACCGAGCAAGAGCGCAGTGCGTACTTCCTCTTCGGCAGCACCTACGATGGCGACATGCTCGAGACGCGTATCTGGACCAAGGCCCTCACGCTCGAGCAGATAAGCGCGACCGCCAACCATTCGCTCACGGGATACGAACAAGAACTCTTGGCCTACTACCGCATGGATGAAGGCAAGGGCGAGACCGTCACCGACCATGCCCACGGCGCCACGCTCTACCTCGACGGATGCTCGTGGAACAAGCAGAAGGGGTACTCGCTCCGTCTGGACAACGACTCCGTCAAGTTGGCCGGTAACCTGCTCGGCAGGTCCAAGACCTATGACTTCACGCTCATGTTCTGGTTCAAGCCGGAGGCCGACGGTACGCTCTTTAGTAGCAGTCAATTAACAATCACCAATGAGCAATTACCAATCACCAATAATGAATGGCACCATTATGTGCTTGCTGTCAGCCGCACCTACAACACGGCATCGGTCTTCATGGATGGCAAGCTCATCCGCTCCGAGTCGGCAAACGCTGTCGGTGCCCTCACCGGCACGATGTACCTCGGTGGCAACGGATTCAAAGGTAATATCGATGAGTTCGTGCTCTTCGAGCAAGCGCTGCCTAAGTCGCTCATCGAACTGTACGAGGACAATGCCCTCACCGGCGACGAGATGGGTCTGATGGCCTACCTGCCGTTCGAGGAACAATACACCAATCCGAACGGCATCATCGAGCAACGCTTCAGCGTCAACGACCGGCGCATCTTCAAGGATGCCAACGGCAATGTGGTCAATAAGGTCGTACCGTTGGTACTCGGTGACGGGTTATCGGTTATGGGTGACGGGACGCTGAATGCTCCGATCAAATCCGACGGCGTGCTGAACAAGCTGTATTTCAACTGGTCGTTCAACAACGATGAGTTGCTCGTCAACATCCTCAACCGCGACTACGAGGTCAACAAGCAGTCTATCTATGTCACCGTGCGTGACGTGGAGGATCTGAACGGCAACCCGATGGCTTCGCCTGTCACATGGACTGCCTTCGTGGACCGCAACGCCCTCAAGTGGTCTGAGAAACAACTGCTCGTCACACTGGAAGACGGTACGGAGGATGATATGAAAATGGAGGTACGTATCATCAACCAAAGCGGTAAGCGCCATCACTACACCATCGAATCCTTGCCTGCATGGCTGACAGTCAGCACCACCTACGGCGCCATCGACCCGATGGAAGAACGGCGTGTCATCCTCACGTTCGACCGTCAGATAGCCGTAGGCGAATACAGCGACATCATCTATCTCACCGACGAGGACGGACTAAGCGAACCGCTGCGCATCGAGTATAACGTACAGGCTGTTCCGCCGTACGATGACATAGACAAAGGCAAGTATCCGTTTAACATGTCCGTCTGCGCGCAGGTGAAGATTAACGAGTCTGTTGACACCGACGAGAACGATATAGTCTATGCGCTCTACCATAACGAGTGCATCGGTATGGCGAATATCGATTACGACGATGTGGCCAACACCAGCAAAGTATTCCTGACCGTCCATGGCAACGATGACATGGTACGCAAACAAATCAGCTTCCAACTCTGGCAGGCATCTACCGGCAAACTCATCAGCCTCCTCTCCAACAGGGAAATCCTCTTTGCACACGGGTATGTCTATGGCTGCGGCGATGAGCAACCTGTGGTGCTCACCACCATCGGAAGCGAAACGCAGAATATTGATCTCGATGCCGGATGGACGTGGATCTCCACCAACCTGCAGGTGGCCACACCGATAACCACCCTCCTGTCCGCCCAACCGTGGTCGGATGGCGACCTTATCAAGAACCCGGCAACGCGTCAGTTCAGCGCCTATTCTGAAGCGAACGACCAGTTCGTCGGTGATCTCAAGACTTGGGATTATACCCATATGTATATGTTCTATGCAGCGAATGCGAACACCCTCCGTCTGGGAGGCGAACTAATACCCGAAGCCGACAAGCATATCTCGCTCCGTGGTGACGGTCAGTGGAATGTCTTCCCCTGCCTGTTCGACCGGGTTACGCCTGTCACGGAAGCGCTGGCTGACTACTACAATGATGCATCTGCCGGCGACCTGCTCAAAGCGCATGACCGCTTCGCCGTCTTCTCGTCCGACAAACGATGGGAAGGTGACCTCAAGACGCTCCGTCCGGGTGAGGGCTACCTCTTCCGCCGTATGGGACAAGGCACTGTCACCATCCGCTTCTTCAATCAGTCCTCCGCTGCCGCTCCGCAGCAGGCACCGGCCTTCCGAGGCAAAGCCGCATCCAACATGACGATGATATGTAAGGTTGAGGGGTTACCGGTTACCGGTTACCGGTTACGGGCTTACATCGGCGACGAACTCGTCGGCATAGCTACACAGATGGATTCGCTCTACTTCCTGACAATCTCGTCCGAGGCTACCGGCACACTCCGCTTCGAGACTGAGGACGGCACACCGTTAACGGCAGAGCAGCCTATCACCTATGTGGCAGACAGCCATCATGGCACATTGCGTGCTCCGATTATCTTAAGACCGGGCGACGACAACCGTCCCTATAAGATCATCGAACATGACCATGTAGTCATCATTCGCAACAACGAGAAATATGATGTCACCGGAAAGAAATTGTAAACCGTTAGGCTGATTCATCAATCTGAATGCTGAAAGCCAAGGAAAAATCGCTCTTCGGGGCGATTTTTTCTGTGCTCTAAACGCTAAACTCTAATCTCTAAACGCAAAAATCGAAGATTTTATTTGCATATATGCAAAAAAAAGCGTAATTTTGCACCCGCAAAATCTGTTGATATGAAAAGAGTGTTTTTTTTGATAGCGTTGGTCGTTGGTGCTATCACCATGACGGCAGAGAGTCTGTTGACGCCCGAACAGCTGGCCAAGCGTGAGAAACGCAAAAACCTGACGGTGAAAGAATGGAACACCGACAGCAAGTCGAAGACCCGCTGGCTCGACCGTGTGAAGGTGTATGACAGCCAGGGACGTTGCATCGAGGAGATAGAGTACGCCACCTACGGCCAGAAATGGCGCGTGACCAGCACCTACGACGACAAGACCGGTAAGGTGAAGGAAGAAGTGGAATACAACGACCGTAACAAACCCGTGCGTATCCGCAGATACGAGTGGAACGCCGATGGCACCAAAGCCAAGCAATACAACTATCTACCTAATGGCAAACTATATAGCGTCAAAGTGTTTGAATATATCTTCTCTGATAAATGAGTTCGAGCCGATTAGTTTGGCGGAGATGGAGAGCGTGAAGCTGATGAACCGCATCGACACGAAGTATGCCGTGCCGCAGACCCTCTTGCCGGCTATCCTCCACGCAGCGCAAGCCGACTACTTCGCACAGGAGATAGAAGGCCGTCGCATCGCCACCTACGACACCATCTACTACGACACCGAGACGCTGGATATGTATATCCGCCACCATGACCGCCAACTAGTGAGGCAGAAGATACGCGTCAGGCAATACGTGGACAGCCGCCTCACGTTCCTCGAGATCAAGCGCAAGAACAACAAAGGGCGGACCAAGAAGAAACGTATCGTCGTGCCGGGATTTGAACTGACGGGTAAGACCTTCGGTGAGTCGAAGCAGGCACTATGGAACGTAGAGGATTTTGTGGCGGCGAAGAGTAGGTATAGTTGGGACGAACTGAGTCCGCACCTAAGGACGACCTTTCGTCGCATCACCCTGGTCAACAAGCAGAAGACCGAACGGCTGACCATCGACATGGACCTCACGTGGGACAATGTGGTGACGGGCGAGAGCCGATCGTTTAGCGACTTGGTGATCGTCGAACTCAAGCGCGACGGCAATGTCTTCTCGCCCATGACCAAGATCATGCTCGACCTGCGCATCAAGCCGCTCAAGATAAGCAAATACTGCATCGGTACGGCCCTCACAACACCCGGACTGAAGCAGAATAGATTTAAGAGCAAGATACGTAGCATCGAGAAGATGCTCGCCAATGCTTAAAGGATAATTTTAAATTTTGAATTTATATCGTTATGCCGGAATTAACTAACCCGACTCTGGAGTTTCTGGAGAATGATCCGAGTATCGCCGAGCGTTTCGGTGCGACGGATAGCATCTCGTATGTGATGCAGACCCTTGCCAGCTGGTTGCACGTGAGTGCGGATGTGATCGCGATGCCCCTGATGTTCCTCTTCAACCTGCTGGTTGTATGGACCATCGTCTATGGTATCTACTATCGCTTCTCGCGTCGCCGAGATTTCTATGTGACGTTCATGCTCTTCTCGAGCGCGATGTTCCTGCTGCTATGGCTTATGCAGATACTGGACATCCAGACGGGCTTCGTGTTGGGTCTGTTCGCTATCTTCGGCATGATCCGTTACCGCACAGAGACGGTGCCTATCCGCGAGATGAACTACCTGTTCGTCATCATCGCCGTGTCGGTGATCAACTCGCTGAGTCTGAAGGCGGACGGACTGGCCTGGTACCTGCTGGTGCTGGCTAACGTGCTGATCATCCTGCTGGCCTACGGCTTTGAGCTGTGGAGCGACCGCAAACGTACGTCCACCAAGATCATCCTCTATGAGAAGATCGAGAACATTCGTCCGGAGAACCGTGCGGCACTCATCGCCGACCTGGAGCAACGCACCGGACTGAAAGTGCTGGATGTGGAGATAGGTCATATCGACTTCTTGCGCGATGTGGCGTATATCAAGATGACTTACCCGCTGGAGAAGGGGAAGAGCGTGAATAGTATTGATCAGATAACGAAGTTCAGATGAGAAGGTTATTGGCTTTGGCATTGGCATTGGCTACGTTGCCGATGGTACACGCCGTGGATTACAACGCTACGGGTGCAACGACGGAGCAGACGGTACAGCTGCGTACCGGTGCGGAGTTCACCAAGAAGTGGGACTGCGGTGTGCGGCTGAATATCGCCGAGGAGTTGCGCTTCAACCTCTACGACGTAGAGAGCGGTACCACGGCCAAGGGGGAAGCGATAGACACCGCCTACGGTGCTTCGTTCTACAAGTCGTACACCACACTCTCGCTGGCCTATGCCCATCCGGAGTTCACTTACCTCAAGCTGGATGCCGGTTACACGCTGCGGCTCGCGGGTGACAAAGGGTGGAGCGATGCGAACAAGTTTTTGCGCCACCGTGTCTTCTTCGGCCTGACGGGTACGTATAGGATAGGTCAATTGGTGAAGTTGTCGCTGCGTGAACGCTTCCTCTGCAACATGCGCACCGACAGCGTGAACACCGACGAGAAGAACCGCTACCAGTGGTTGCTGCGCAGCCGTCTGGGTGCTGAGTTCACCGTACCGGGCAAGCCCGTCAAGCCCTACCTGTGGGGCGAGCTGGAGAACACACTGAATGCACCGGAGTTCCAGCAGAAGAACGGCCGGCAGTTCGTGAGCAGCGTACGCGCACAGGTGGGTGTCAAATGGCGGCTGACGAAGATGAGCAGTCTCGATTTCTTCTATCGCTTCCAGTACGGCTACCACCGCGACGTGAATGTCAACAAGAGTTATTATGAAGGCAAGAAGTTGAAGGTGCGCCTGGACGAGAAGACATCATATCTGCATGCCTTCGGAGTGATATATCACCTCGATTGGTGAGAACCAACAAGACGAAAAACAATTAAACACAATACATTATGGAATTTAAGTATGCACCGATGTTCCAACTCGGCAAGGACGAGACGGAGTATTATCTGCTGACCAAAGACCATGTGTCGGTCAGTGAGTTCGAAGGACACGAGATCCTCAAGGTGGCACCCGAAGCGCTCACGCTGATGGCCCAGCAGGCTTTCCACGACGTGAGCTTCATGCTGCGCCGTTCGCACAACGAGCAAGTGGCGAAGATCCTCCGCGATCCGGAGGCCAGTGCCAACGATAAATATGTAGCGCTCACTTTCCTTCGCAACGCCGAAGTGGCTTGCAAGGGCCAGCTGCCGCTCTGCCAGGATACAGGTACCGCTATCATCCACGGCGAGAAAGGCCAGGAAGTCTGGACGGGGTTCTGTGACGAGGAAGCATTGAGCCGCGGTGTGTTCAACACCTATACCGAGTGCAACCTGCGTTACAGCCAGAATGCACCGCTCAACATGTACGACGAGGTGAACACCAAGTGCAACCTGCCGGCGCAGATCGACCTGGAGGCTACCCACGGCATGGAGTACCGCTTCCTCTGTGTGACCAAGGGTGGCGGTTCGGCCAACAAGACCTACCTGTATCAAGAGACCAAGGCGCGCATCCAGAACCCCGGTACACTCATCCCCTTCCTCGTGGAGAAGATGAAATCCCTCGGTACGGCTGCTTGTCCGCCATACCACATCGCCATCGTCATCGGCGGCACCTCGGCGGAGAAGAACCTGCTGACCGTCAAGCTCGCCAGCACCCATTACTACGACAGTCTGCCTACCACCGGCGACGAGACAGGCCGTGCCTTCCGCGACATCGAACTCGAGAAACAACTGCTGCAGGAGGCCTATAAGATCGGTCTCGGCGCGCAGTTCGGCGGTAAGTACATGGCGCACGACGTACGCGTCGTGCGTCTGCCGCGTCATGGCGCTTCCTGTCCTATCGGTCTCGGCGTTTCGTGCTCGGCCGACCGTAATATCAAATGTAAGATAAACAAAGACGGTATTTGGATTGAGAAGCTCGACAACAACCCCGCAAGCCTTATTCCGGAAGAACTGCGTCAGGCAGGCGAAGGCGATGCAGTACGTATCGACCTCAACCAGCCGATGAAAGATGTATGCGCTATTCTGACCAAGTACCCCATCGGTACGCGTCTGAGCCTCAACGGTACCATCATCGTAGGCCGCGACATAGCTCATGCGAAGATCAAGGCGCGTCTGGATGCAGGCGAACCGATGCCGGAGTACCTGAAGAACCATCCTATCTACTACGCCGGTCCTGCGAAGACTCCGGCCGGCATGGCCTGCGGTTCGATGGGTCCGACTACTGCCGGACGTATGGATCCGTATGTAGATGAGTTCCAGGACAACGGCGGATCGATGATCATGCTCGCCAAGGGTAACCGTTCCATCGACGTGACGAACGCTTGTCAGAAACATGGCGGTTTCTACCTCGGTTCTATCGGCGGCCCGGCGGCTATCCTCGCGCAGAACAACATCAAGTCCATCGAGTGCGTAGAGTACCCCGAACTGGGTATGGAGGCCATCTGGAAGATCGAGGTGGAGAACTTCCCCGCTTTCATCCTCGTGGACGACAAAGGTAATGACTTCTTCAAGCAACTCAAACCCTGCGCAGGCTGCACCATTTTGTAATTGGTAAGTGAATAATGTCAGATAAACGTAAATACAGATTAGCCCTACTGGAGGACCGCACCCTGCGTGAGGTCTTCCATATCCGCATGAGTGCCCTGGGTGCGTTCTCGTTCCTCACGTTCGTCTTCATCGCCCTGCTCGTCATGCTGTCGGTACTGATCGTCTATACGCCGGTGCGTAACATCCTGCCGGGCTATAGCGAGAGTATTCGTCAGCAACTCATCGACGAGTCGGCCCGTGTGGACAGCCTGCAGACGGACATACGCCTGCAACGCCAGTATCTGGATGTGATCAAGCAACTCACGGCCGGAGATATCCAGTCCGACAGCGTGCAGAGCCTCGACTCGCTTCAACGCGTGGAACGGGCTCGTATCGCCGAGCAGCGCAACGAAGCAACGGATGAGTTCATCGCGCAATACGAACAGAAAGAGCGGGATAGGATGATGCTGTTCGACACCCAGACGACAGGTACGACCCAGACCCTGTTCCGTCCCGTACGCGGTACGATCGTGCAGCGTCCGGATTTCGGACGGCATGAGTATGCCCTGACGCTCCATGTGGCGAAGAACGAAAACGTGTCGTCGGTACTGCGTGGTACGATCGTCTATGTGGAGCGCGATTTGGACAACACCGCTACCGTCGTGATCCAACACTACCAATACGTGAGTACCTATCGCCACGTGGCCAAGGTGTCTAAATCGGTAGGTACACGCGTCGAGGCCGGTGAGTCTATCGGCCTGATGGACGGAGAGAACGACCTGATGTTCGAGTTATGGAAATCCGGTCAGCCCGTTCAACCCGAAGAAGTGATTGTATGGTGATTGGTAATTGATAATTGGTGAAAGGATGAAACAATTAGCTATCTTAGGTTCCACCGGTTCTATCGGTACGCAGACGCTCGACGTGGTGCATCGCCATCCCGATCGCTATAGCGTCTATGCTATCTGTGCCCATCGCAGTGTGGATAAGCTGGTGGAGCAGGCCAAGCAGTTCCGGCCCGAAGTGGTGTGCATCGCCGACGAGAGCCGCTATGACGAACTGAGCCGTCAGCTCTCTGCCATCGGCTATGAAGGCAAAGTATGGGCGGGTGCAGATGCCATCGCCGAGATGGTAACGCTGCCCAGCATAGATGTGGTGGTGGCTGCGATGGTCGGCTATGCCGGTCTTAGACCGACGATAGAGGCCATCAAGGCAGGTAAGACTATCGCCCTGGCCAACAAGGAGACGCTCGTCGTGGCCGGCGAGATCATCTGCGATTTGGCGACACGTCATCATACGCCTATACTTCCCGTGGACAGCGAGCACAGTGCCATCTTCCAGAGCCTCGTGGGCGAAGACCGCAACGAGATAGAGAAAATATTACTCACCGCCAGCGGCGGACCCTTCCGTACCTATTCGCTCGAACAGATGCGAACCGTCACCGCGGCCGACGCACTCAAACACCCCAACTGGGAGATGGGTGCGAAGATCACCATCGACTCTGCGTCGATGATGAACAAGGGCTTTGAGGTGATCGAAGCCAAGTGGCTCTTCGGCGTACCGGTGGAGAAGATAGAGGTGCTAGTCCATCCGCAGTCGATCGTCCACTCGGCCGTGCAATTCACGGACGGCGCTATCAAGGCTCAACTGGGTGCACCCGACATGCGATTGCCTATCCAGTACGCACTCTCGTTCCCCGAACGCCTGGCGGCAGACTTCCCGAGAGCTGACCTCTTTGCACTCAAAGACCTTACCTTCGAGCAACCTGACCTGCAACGCTTCCCCAACCTGGCACTCGCCTATGAGGCCATGCGGCGAGGCGGCAACATGCCCTGTGTGCTCAATGCGGCCAACGAGGTGGTCAATCTCGCTTTCCGCGAGGGACGCTGCGGCTTCCTGCAGATGAGTGACGTCATCGCCCGGACGATGGACAAGACCGATTTTATCGCCAAACCGACCTACGAGGATTACGTGGCTACCGACGCTGCGGCTCGTCGCATCGCAGAGGATGAATTAAAATTATAAATTAAGAAAATTCGCTAGCAAAATTTAAAATGATACAAGCGATACAACTGATATTAGCCCTTTCCTTCCTCGTGTTGATCCACGAGTTGGGACATTTTACGTTCGCCAAGATCTTCCATGTACGCGTGGAGAAATTCTATCTTTTCTTCAATCCCTGGAGGAGTCTGCTGCGCCTTAAGTTCTTCGATGGCCGCTGGCACGTGAAGGTGTTCAGCGCGAACGAAGACGAAGAGTGGGACAAGCATCCCGAGACAACCGAGTGGGGTATAGGCTGGCTGCCTTTCGGCGGCTACTGTGCCATCGCAGGCATGGTGGATGAGACCCATTCGACGGAAGATCTGGCGGCCGAACCGCAAGAGTGGGAGTTTCGTGCCAAACCGGCATGGCAGCGCCTGTTGATAATTCTGGGTGGTATACTCGTCAATTTCATCGGTGCACTCGTCATCTTCACGATGCTCTTCTGGCACTGGGGACGCGACACGCTGCCTCTGCGTAATGTGGATGGCGGCATCTACTATTCTGAGATTCTTCGCCAAGAGGGTTTTCAGCAGCAGGATAAGATAGTGACTATCAACGGCATCGAACCCGAATACCTGCAGGACGTTATGCATGCCCTCATCATCGAGGGACAGCGCGATGTGGTGGTGCTGCGTGGTGAGGACACCGTGGCGCTCCGCATGAGCGAAGACCTCGGTACACGCTATCTGGCCATGCAGAATGAGTTCGACCGTCAGGAACGCGCGAAAGCCCGCGCAGACAAGAACTACCGGAAACGCCACTACGTGCTGATGGCCGAGTGGATGCCCTTCGTGGTGGATAGCGTGCTGCCCGAGAATGCTGCGGCTTATGCGGGTATAGAGAAGGGCGACAGCATCGTTGCGATAGCCGGTGTACCGACGCCCTGCAACGTGCTGGTAACCGAAGAACTCGAACGTCATCCCTGCGACTCCATAACGGTGGATTATTTCCGTGCCGGACAACTCTGTACCGCCCGTGCGTTCATCGGCGATCAGTGCAAGCTGGGAATCGTGCCGCGTATTGATTTTCGCTACGAGCATACCGACTATTCGTTCTGGCAGGCCATACCCGCCGGCATCCGTTACGGCTGGGATATCCTGGCGATGTACGTCAAGCAGTTCCGACTCGTCTTCACCAAAGAGGGAGCGCAGTCGCTCGGTGGCTTCGGAGCCATCGGCTCGATGTTCCCCAGCGTGTGGAGTTGGTATCTGTTCTGGCACATGACGGCGTTCCTGAGCATCATCCTCGCCTTCATGAACTTCCTGCCGATCCCTGCGCTGGACGGCGGATATATACTCTTCCTGCTGGTGGAGATGATCACCCGTCGCAAGCCGAGTGACAAATTCCTGGAGAAAGCCAACGAGATAGGATTTTGGCTGCTCATCATCCTGCTCGTTGTGGCGAACGGTAATGATATACTAAAAATCTTCTTCTAAAATCACCAATCACCAATCAGCAATGACCAATTATTTTGTACATGAGTCGTCCTACGTGGACGAGGGTTGCCAAATAGGCAAAGGCACCAAAATATGGCATTTCAGTCATATTATGAAAGGCTGTGTTATCGGTGAGGACTGCAACATAGGTCAGAATGTGGTTATATCTCCCGACGTCGTGCTGGGACGTAACTGCAAGATACAGAACAATGTGTCGGTGTACACCGGCGTACGCTGCGAGGACGATGTGTTCTTGGGCCCGAGTATGGTGTTCACCAACGTCATCAACCCCCGCGCAGCTGTCTCGCGCAAGGACGAGTACCGCGAGACGATCATACGTCGCGGTGCGTCGGTTGGTGCCAACGCCACTATCGTCTGCGGCCACACGCTGGGTGAATACTGCCTCATCGGTGCCGGTTCGGTAGTGACCAAAGATGTGCCGGCCTACGCGCTCATGGTAGGTAATCCTGCCCGCCAGATAGGATGGGTGAATGCACATGGCGACAAATGCGCTTCGCTCGAAGAAGCTATGCAATAAATCCTAAATCATAAATTAATATGATTCAACGTGTTCAAACATTATATCTGTTGGCGGTAGTGGCTTTGGGCCTTACGCTGATGTGGTTGCCCGTCTTGCAACTTGTAACGCCGGAGGAGGCCACCGAACTGCATATATGGATGCTTACGCCCCTGGGTGGTGCACCGCTGCAGGGCCTATGGGGAATGACGCTCGCTACAGCCCTGATCCCTCTGCTGGCGCTGGTGGATATCTTCCTCTACCGCAAGCGGATCATGCAGGCCCGACTTAATATCTTCACCGTCCTTCTGTGCCTCGGTTGGTACGGTGTACTGGCCCTGTATATATGGTTGGCGGTGATCAGTATGGGAGTGGAGTGGCACTTGACGCCATGGGCTTCGCTGCCGCTGATATGTATGATACTAACCCTTATGGCTACGCGTGCCATTCTCAAAGACGAGGCGCTGGTGCGTGCTGCCGACAGAATACGATAGACGATGATGAACCTTGCTACTATCTTATTGCAATCAACGCTGACGGCCGAACAGATCCAACAGCGTCAGGACTCCATTCGTGAAGGTGCGCGCCAGATGGTCGCTTTGGCGAGAGAAGACCCGTACGGATTTTGGGAGGTGGCGAAACAATCCCTTATCTCGTTCGGACTCAAAGTGGTGGCGGCATTACTTATTTTTACGGTTGGCATGTTGCTCCTCCGTTGGGTGCGCGGCCTATTGCATCGCCGTTTTGTACGCCGTAAGACGGAGCCTACCATCGCATCGTTTATTATCTCGTTCACTAACATCTCGGTCGTAACGTTACTGGTCGTGCTGTGCGTCAGCACCCTGGGCCTGGATACCACTTCGCTCGCTGCCTTGCTCGCTGCCGGTGGTCTGGCGATAGGTATGGCACTTTCCGGTACGGTGCAGAACTTCGCCGGAGGAATCATGCTGCTGGCATTCAAGCCCTTCAAGGCCGGAGATATGATTGAGGCACTGGGAACGATGGGCAAAGTGGTGGAGGTGAATATCACCGCCACCAAGATCCTTACGCCGGACAACCGGGTGGTCATCCTGCCTAACGGTGCCCTGTCGAACGGCACGATCAACAACTACAACGGCCGTCCGCTCCGCCGCGTAGAGTGGTCCGTCAGCGTGTCCTACGGCGTGGATGCAGCCAAATGCAAGGCCGCCATATTGGATATTCTCAATTCCGACCAGCGGATCTTACAGGCCGACACCGATATGCAGGACCTCTATAAGGAACTGAACATCAGTGCCTACCAACTCTCTACGGTCAACTATCGCATGGATGCCATCCCTGCGCCCTTTGTGGCTCTGAAGTCGCTCAACGACAATGATATCACCTTTGTGGTGCGCGCGTGGGTGCGCGGCGCGGATTATTGGGACGTGTTCTTCGAACTGCAGGAACGTTTCTATACCGAACTGCCGCCGCAAGGCTTCACCTTCGCTTATCCGCACGTGGATGTCACCATGCTGAAGCCCGAAGACTGATAATCCCAGACAACACACGAGATATTTACCTAACTTTTATCGAGACTTTATCGAGACATTATCGAGACGTTCACCTGAAAATTGACGGCTGATGGCAGAATGCTTATTAGGTAAGACATTGACGGAGTTGCAGCAAGTGGCGCAGAGCGTCGGACTGCAGCGTTTCGCCGGCAAACAGTTGGCGGAGTGGCTCTATATGCGTCGTGTCTCGTCGTTCGACGAGATGACGAATATATCGCTCAAGGGACGCGAAGCACTCCGTGCACGCTACACCATCGGTCGGCATGCACCCGTACGTGAAGCCATCAGTGAGGACGGCACTCGCAAGTACTTGTTTGAGATAAATCATAAATCTCTCAACTATATTGAGAGTGTCTATATTCCAGAAGACGATCGTGCCACGCTCTGCGTGTCGTCGCAGGCGGGTTGTAAGATGGGCTGCCGTTTCTGTATGACCGGTACCCTCGGTTTTCACGGCAACCTGTCTGCTGCAGACATCCTCAACCAGATCTTCGAAATAGACCAAATTGCAATCACCAAAAACGGAGTTAATCGCGCCCTTGCGGCAGAGAATCACCAATCACCACTCTCCAACCTTGTCCTCATGGGGGAGGGCGAACCGATGGACAACCTGGACGAGGTACTCCGTGCGCTCGAGATCATGACGGCCGATTACGGATGTGCATGGTCGCCCAAACGGATTACGGTATCTACGGTAGGTATTCCCGCCATGAAGCGCTTCCTGGACGAGAGCGAGTGTCATCTGGCTGTCTCGATGCACAATCCCTTCCCTGCAGAGCGTGCGCAGATCATGCCGACAGAGAAACTCTTCTCCATCACCGAGGTGGTGGCGCTGCTGCGTCAATACGATTGGACACACCAGCGCCGCGTCAGCTTCGAGTATATCTGCTGGGCGTCGAGCGACTCGACATCCGGGCAGACGGTGCAGGCTAATACTACGCCGCGACATGCCAAGGAACTGCTGCGATTGCTGCGCGGTCTGCCCTGCCGCATCAATCTGATTCGTTTCCATGAAGGCGTAGATCGTGCTTTCCCTGCCTCAGACGAACAGGCGATGGAGTGGTTGCGCGACTATCTGACAAAAAACAACCTCACCACAACGATTCGTCGTTCGCGTGGTGAGGATATTCTTGCCGCCTGCGGCATGCTGGTCAATGCCCTGCAGACTTCTTAAACCTAACATCTTTCCTCTTTCCTCTTTCTACAGTAGCATTTTGCTGAGTTGATCGTAGTATTTGGGTGACACAGGTACCGGTTTGATCGCCGCTACGTCCAGTTCGGCCTGAATCATTCCTTCTTTGTCGCGCCGCAACACCTTGACGTGACGCGGGTTGACGAAATACGAGCGATGGCAACGTACAATGCCGTGCTTCGCCATCAGTTCTTCTATGCCTCGCATCGATTGCCGCAAGACGTATTCCTTGACGATGCCAGCTTCCAGATAATGGATGCTGACGTAGTTCTCCTGCGCGATGATATAGAGGAGTACCTCGCGGGCAATCACCAGTTTCAGCCTGCCTGTACTGTCGGCAAAACGTACCAGGTCGGCGTCTGCCAGTTCTTGTTCGTCGGGGTGGGTGGTACAGATGACGAAGTCGATGATCAGGTAGGGATACGTAATGGTGGAGGCAAGGAGGATCATGCAGCGGCCCAAGGCGGGGAAATAACCGTAATCGCCGTAGAGCAGGGCCATGTAGAGTGCCATGAAACAACCACTCACGATCCATTCGGTGGCCGACCATAGGATGTATTGCAGCCACGACAGCCTACCTTCGCGTCCCTGTATCGTCATCGCGATGCGCGAGAGTGCCAATATACCCACCATGATGGCCGATAGGATCAGCGTGTTGATCACCATTCCGTTGACCGGTTCGTCCAGAAAGCGCATCATCCATGCGCTCTCATACAGCAAGATGAAGCACAAGAAGAAGACCGGCACGATGATTACATGCAGCAACATTGAGGTTACAGATAGTACGGAAGCAGGAATTTTTGTCATTTTCTTGTCACTTTTTATGATGTGACGAAATGGAGTTTCGTGATTTTTCATCACTATATTTCCATTTTAGTCATTATTTACACGTATTTGGTCACATTTCGCATCAACCTTGTCACAATTAGTTGGATAGCTTCGATTTTTGTAGTACTTTTGCATCGTCAAATCAATTAAATCCTTTACTACTATGGACAAGACGATTATTATTCAGCCTGAGAGCGGTTTGCAGTACGATTGGAAAGCTATAGCCGCTGATCCGAGTGCAGCGCACGATCCGAAGATGGATCTGGTTGCTTACAAGGCACAATATATAAATAGGATCGCGCAAGCACGCGCGTGTAGTCAGGAACCTGTCTTAATGAGCCTGCCGATTATCGACGAGAACCGTTACTTTGCTTCTATCACTCGCGGTATGACGATGCAGGAACGTAAGAACGTACTCTACTGGTTGGGTGGTTCCACCGAGCGTCTGCGTAACATCCACACCTTGTACAACCTCGCACTCTTCCGCTTGGCAGCGCAACACTGTGTTCACATTGTTGACGTGACTAGTCCTATGTTGGCTAATCTCCGTTATGAAACGCTCCTCGAGCAAGACGGAGTAACGCTCTCACCTGAAGGCTTAGCCCTCGTGGATCACGAACTGGCTAAAGTTCGTGCCCACGAGTCGGCTTAACGCCTATTCGCTTTGGCTTGCTCGCGAGCCAGACGTTGCTGCTCGCGTTGCATTTTCTCCAAACGCTCCATAAAGCCGGACTTAGGTTTCCCGGCTTTTTTCTTTTTGTTCTCTTCTATCTCAGCCAGCAACTTCTTGTCATCCAGCGACCAGCGGAAGATCATCGTCTGCATGATGGTGATGAAGAGCGACAGTAGGTAGTAGTAGCTCAGACCGGCCGCGTAATCATTGAAGATGAAGAGGAACATGAGCGGCATGGCGTACATCATGTACTTCATGAACTTCATGTTCGGGTCGGTAGCCTGCGACTGCATCGTGATATAGGTATAGACGATGTTGACGATGGTCATCAGAAGGCAGAACAGCGACAGGTGGTCGCCCAGCAACGGGATGTTGAAGCCCCAGTGGAACACGGCGTCGTATGTCGAGAGGTCGGGTGCCCAGAGCAGCGACTTGCCGCGCAGCTCGATGGCGGTAGGCAAGAACCAGAACATAGCCATCAGTACCGGGAATTGGAACAGCATCGGTAGGCAGCCGCTCATCGGATTGACGCCAGCCTGCTGGTAGAGCAGCATGGTAGCCTGTTGGCGTTCCTGCATCTTGTCTGCCGGGTACTGCGCGTTGATGGCATCTATCTGCGGTTTGAGTACACGCATCTTCGCGCTTGACTTATACGACACAAACACGAAGGGCAGGATGATCAGTTTGATAACGATGGTCATCAGCAGGATGACGATGCCGATGTGCAGTCCCCAACCGGTGAACAGATCGAACATCGGGATGACCAGTATGGTGTTGATCCAACTCACAATCTTCCATCCCAGCGGCACGAGTTTGTTCAGGTGCAAGCGTTCGTCCCTGGCCACGCCTTCGTCATACGCCTTAAGCGTATGGTAGTGGTTCGGGCCCATATAGAAACGCATACCGGTCAGCGTCTTGCCGTTCAGGTCGAAGGGCAGGGTCGTCTGGGTGGTGTATTGCTTGATATAACCCGAGTATTTGGGTTGGACGTTCGAGTGGAACTCGGATGACGAGAAAGCGTCGTCGGCTATCAGTACGGTGGAGAAGAACTGATCCTTATAGGCTATCCAGCGCACGCGTGCGGACTCTTTCTCTGCATCGTCTTTCGACTCGCTCAGCTTCTCGATGTCGCCTCCGGAGAGCATGTACTGCAGTTGGGCGTAACGCTCTTCGAACTTACGTCCCTGCTCCTGCTGCGGAATGAGTTGTTGCCAACGCAGTTCCATCGAGTTGGTATTCTGTGCCAGCTCGGTCTGCATATTATGCGGCTGGAGCGTCAGATGCACCATGTAGTTGTCCGACAGGTCGTATACCAGATCCAACCATGCATCGGGTGTGGAGGTGGGCAGACGCAGGATGGCGCGGCCCGGCACCTCGGTCTCCACCGGAGTGAAATAGAGGTTGGAAGTCTGCAGAATACGGTTGTTGGCTGTGATGAGCGTGAAGGCCATCTGCGACTCGTCGCCGCGGAAGAGGCAGAGCGGGTGCAGACTGTCGCCTGCGGCGTGATAGTCGAGCAGCTCGGCCTGCGTGATCATACCTCCGTGCGTAGAGAGGGTCAGACGTACATGTTCATTCTCCAACTGAACGAACTTTTCCTCGCCCTGTGCGGCCGGTGCAAAATTGCCGTATGCAGCCTGCAGGCGTGCCTGACGGTCTTCCTCCGTCACTTGTTCAGCGGCAGCAGTAGCCTCGGGCGATGCCTGCAGCATGGCAGTGATGGAGTCGCTCAGGCGCTGCGCCTCGGCTTCCGCCAGGCGCAACGCAGCGATGGAATCTTGTTCGTGTTGACGCTTCGCCAACTCCTCCTTGGAGGGGCGGTTGAGCATCGTAAATCCTACAAAGATGGCGGCTATCAGAAGAAAGCCGATCCAGGTGTTTTTATCCATTTAATATGTGTTACGTTTTTTCTTTTAGTTACAATCAGATGATGTCGAAGGCTACGTCCATCATGTTGGTGAACGAGGTCTGACGTTGCTCGGCGCTCATTGCTTCGCCGGTAACAATATTGTCCGACATCGTGATCATCACCAGTGCTTTCTTGCCTGCGCGTGCAGCGTTCATGTAGAGTGCAGGAGCCTCCATCTCGACGCACAGTACACCCATGTTGATCCATTTGTCGTTGTGGGCGTTCTCGGTATAGAACGAGTCGGACGAGAACACGTTACCTACGCGGTAGCGGTAACCGAATTTCTCGGCACTCTCAGCAGCCTTGCGGCAGAGGTCGAAGTCGGCGATAGGAGCATATACACCGGGCAGTTCGAACTGAATGCCGTAGTTGCTATTGTGGCACGAGCCTTGTGCAACGACAATGTCACCCAGGTGCAGGTCTTTGTGCAGCGAGCCGGCCGAACCTACGCGGATGATGGTGTCTACGTCATAGAAATTGTACAACTCGTAGGTGTAGATACCAATGGACGGAATACCCATACCGTGGCCCATTACAGTCACTTTCTTGCCTTTGTATTCACCGGTGAAGGCGAGCATGCCGCGTACGTTGTTCACCTGTACGGCATTCTCCAAATAACGCTCTGCCATCAGTTTGGCGCGAAGCGGGTCACCAGCCATGATTACCGATTTTGCGATCTCTCCGTACTGCGCACTGATGTGCGGGGTAGGACATTGATTCTTTGCCATAATTGTTTGTGTGTTTTAAAAAAGGTTAATAATGTTATTTATGATGTATGAATTTGCTCTAAACGCTGAACGTTTATCCGTTCAGTTTGTACCACTCGATAGCGTGTTCGAGGTCTTCCGGCGTATCGATGCCGATGGTCTCCTGGTCGGTCACGCCCACTTGGATGTGATAGCCGTTCTCCAGCCAGCGGAGTTGTTCGAGTCGCTCTTTCTCCTCCAGCGGAGAGGGGGGCAGCTGCGTGATCTTCTCCAGCACATCTGCGCGGTAGGCATAGATGCCTATATGGCGGTAGTGCGTACCGTCGGCACAGGCGATCACCTGGCGCGAGAACATCTTTGCTTCGCCTGTCTGCTTGTCCCATTCCACTTTGGGTGTGTTGGGGTTCGCCAGTGCCTCGGGGCTGTCCTTCGCCGTAAACGGACGTACCAGCGTTGCTATCTGGGTCTTTTCGTTTCGTTCGAAGCAGGCCATCAGCGCCTCAATCTGTTCGGGTTGGACGAAGGGTTCGTCGCCCTGTACGTTGATGATGACGGTGTCGGTGTCATTTTGTGTGCGCCAGGTAGGCGTGGTGATGGCGTAGTAGGCCTCCAGACACCGTTCGGTGCCGCACCGATGGTCCGGTCGTGTCATGACTACCTTGCCTCCGAACGACTCCACGGCATCGTAGATACGTTCGTCGTCGGTGGCAACCACCAAAGTATCCAGGGCTTTGGAGGCCTGTTCGTACACACGGTGGATCACCGTCTTGTGGCACAGGTCGGCCAGCGGTTTGCCCGGAAAACGGGTGGACGCGTAGCGCGCCGGTATGATTCCTATATATTTCATAGTGTCTAAACTTTCATTTCCAAACTGCCTTGTTCTATTTTGGAGAGCAAGGTGATAGCCCCTGCTATAGTCTTCACGTTTTGTATCGACGCATAGCGTCGTCCGGTCTTCTGACCCTTCTTGTCCCGCTCTTCCACCAGCATGCAGCGCTCCGGTCGGCTGATAGCGTATTGCACGATCCTACCAAAGGCTTCCGATTGCCAGTACGCCTCTTTCTTCTGCACGAAATAGACGGTCATCCGTTCCTGCTTGAGTAGTATCTTCTCGATGCCCAACTTGCAGCAGAGCCATCTGAGGGGTACGACGCTCAGCAGTTCCTCTGCCGGTTCGGGCAGTATGCCGAAGCGGTCGATGAGTCGCTTGCGGAAGTCGAGCAGTTGCTGGTCGCTATGCAGGCTGTCCAGTTCGCGATAGAGGGTGATGCGTTCGCTGATATTCTCGATGTAGTCGTTGGGGAAACAAACCGGCAGGTCGGTCTCCAACTGCGCGTCGGAGCACCAAAGGCGAGCCTCTCCTCGTTCCTCCCCTGAAGGGAAAGATGATGCTTGAGCCCCTCCACTCAGGGAGGGGTTGGGGTAGACCTCCATTTCTTCCTTCAGTTCCTCGACAGCCTCGTTGAGGATGCGCTGGTAGGTCTCATAGCCCAGGTCGGCGATGAAGCCTGATTGCTCTGCGCCCAGCATGTTACCGGCGCCGCGGATGTCCAGGTCCTGCATGGCCAGATTGAAGCCGGCCCCCAGTTCAGCGAAGGTACTCAGTGCCTCCAGCCGTCGCCGAGCATCCTCGGTGAGCAGTTCCTTGTCCGGCGCGATCAGGTAGCAATAGGCTTTGCGATTGCTTCTTCCCACGCGTCCGCGCAATTGATGAAGGTCGGCCAGACCGTACTGTTGGGCGGAGAAGATAAGGATCGTGTTCACGTTGGGTATGTCCACGCCCGACTCGATGATGGTGGTTGAGATGAGAATGTCGTAGTCGTAGTTGATGAACGCTTCCAGCCGTTGTTCCATCTCGTCGGCGGGCAGCTGTCCGTGGGCGATGACCATCCTTGCCTCGGGGCACAGGCGCTGGATACGATTGGCTATACGCGGAAGCATCTCGATGCGGTTGTTGACGATGAAGATCTGTCCGTTGCGTCCCATCTCCAGTTCGATGGCCTCCTTGATGAGGTCCTCGTCGTCCAGCGTGATCAGTTCGGTCTGGACAGGGTAGCGGTTCTGCGGCGGGGTGGTCATGACGCTCAGGTCGCGTGCACCGAGCAGCGAGAACTGCAGCGTGCGCGGGATAGGCGTTGCGGTAAGGGTCAGTACGTCAATGTTCGTTCGCATACTCTTCAGCCTCTCCTTGACGGCGACTCCGAATTTCTGCTCTTCGTCGATGATCAGCAGTCCCAGGTCGTGCCATTTGACACTCTTGCCCACGATCTTATGGGTGCCGATCAGTATGTCTATCTTGCCTGCCTCCAGTTCGGACAGCAGTTCTTTGGTCTCTTTCGCACTCTTGAGGCGGCTCAGGTATTCAATCCGCACGGGCATGTCCTTCATGCGTTCGCGGAAGGTGTTGTAGTGCTGCAACGCCAGTACGGTGGTAGGCACGAGCACGGCCACCTGTTTGCCGTCGGTGGCCACTTTGAACGCGGCACGCATCGCCACTTCGGTCTTACCGAAGCCTACGTCGCCGCATACGAGTCTGTCCATCGGCATGGGGCTCTCCAGATCGCGCTTGACGTCGGCTGTCGCCTTGGCCTGGTCGGGCGTGTCCTCGTAGAGGAACGACGCTTCCAGTTCGTGCTGCATGTATCCGTCGGGCGAGTAGGCATGTCCCTGCTGCTGCTTGCGTGTGGCGTAGAGGCGGATGAGGTCGCGGGCGATGTCTTTGACCTTGTCCTTGGTGCGCTCTTTGAGCCGCTCCCACGCACCGCTACCCAGTCGGGCGATAGTAGGTTCGCTGCCTTCACGCCCTTTGTACTTGCTGATGCGGTGCAAGTTGTGGATGCTGACGAACACGTTGGCTCCGTCGCGGTAGTTGAGCTTGATCATCTCCTGCGGACGTCCGTTGACGGGTGTCGTCACCAGACCGCCGAACTTAGCGATACCATGATCGCTGTGCACCACATAGTCGCCAATCTGCAGCTGGTTGATCTCGCGCAGCGTAATGATGGCTTTACCGCGTCGTGCGTTCTCGCTGGCTATCATTACGCGGTGGTAGCGCTCGAAGATCTGATGGTCGGTATAGCAGCAAATCTTCAGTCCCCGATCCACAAACCCCTCATGCAGCGTTGCGTTGATGCCGATGAAGGAAATACAAGCCTCTCCTCGGTCCTCCCCTAAAGGGAAGGAAGTGGGTTGAGCCCCTCCTTCTAGGGAGGGGTTGGGGTAGGCTTCCATGATCGCTTTGAGTCTGTCGAGTTGCTTCTGCTGCTCCGCCAGGATGTAGATCTTGTAGCCCTCTTCGATGTGCCGCTTCAGGTCTTCCGTCAGCAGGTCGAACTGCTTATGGAACAGCGGTTGGGGACTTGTCTCGAAGCGAATTGTGCTGTAGGTCTGAAAACTGCTCTTCTCCGCCAGCTCGATCGTCGTCAGTTTTTCCGTGTTACTCAGGTCTTCAGGTACTCCCAGGCCGTCCAGCTTGAATCGCACCACGCTCCACTCATTGCTTACCCATATGGTCTTCTCGCTCAGATAGTCGATCACCGATCCGTCGTTGGACGAAGCACTCGTGCCGTCGTCGGACGTTCCTACTATCTCTGCCGTCTTCACGCGCTCTTTCGACAACTGGTTTTCGATGTCGAAGATGCGGATACTCTCGATCTCATCGCCGAAGAAATCCAGACGGTAGGGGTCGTCGTGGCTGTAACTGTATATATCCACAATGCCGCCCCGGATAGCGAACTGGCCGGGTTGGAACACGAAGTCCACCCGCTCAAAATCCAAGTCCGTGAGTTGTTGCGTCAGGCGCGACTGCTGCACCTCCTGTCCCTCTTTGAGCTGAAAACGGATAGCCTCCAGCGTTTCCTGCTTCGGTACGCGCTCTGCCACCGCTTCGGGGTAGGTGATGATGAGGGGCGGCCGGCTGTCTGCGGCCTGATCGAACCGGCTGCTGAGTGCGGTCAGGCACTCGGTGCGTTGTATCTGCGCGGCCTCGTCCACGGCACGCCTCTTGCGGGCGGCGGGGAAGAAGAAGACCTGTTGCGTGAGGGTCTTCAGATCACCAAACATGTAGCGTGCTGACTCCTCGTTGTCCATCACTATGAACAGCGGTCGGGTGGTGCGATGCGCGATGTCGGTCAGCATCAACGAGCGCGCGCTCGCGTGCAGTCCGCACAAAAGGAGATGTCCTCCCCTCGTCAATTCGCGACGGATAGCACTCATCTCCGGGTGCTCCGCGAAGAGTGTCTGTAGCTCCTCTATCTGCACACTAACCCAATTTGGGCGCAAAGGTACAACAAAAATTGAATATATACAAGTTTTTTACAAAAAAAATCGAAAA
>Ga0265300_10000937_pt1 | contig 29051 bp, 45 predicted proteins | sample AusTroGonzalo_MG_FD_193482 | JGI IMG/M metagenome (GOLD analysis project Ga0265300, IMG submission 193482) | Bovine rumen microbial communities from tropical cattle in Woodstock, Queensland, Australia - Gonzalo_03 | ecosystem: Host-associated > Mammals > Digestive system > Stomach > Rumen ...
TGCCCATTTCTTCATTTCGTAAATACCCTGCGCGTTTGCCATATTGGTTCCACTTCGCAGGAAAATGCTTAATTGTTATATTGTTATAACTGGCCCAATGCGCTCCGATAGTATCAGCACCTTTGGCATCGCCGCAGACTATTTCATCAATTTGAGATTTATATTGATTTAATACTCGTTCTGCTATTGGGTAACTATTAAAATCACGTCCACCGGCTATAATAATTTTCATGTATTTTTTGAAAACTTGCGTACACGCTCTTCAAAGTTAAGCCCTGGTGTAGCTACTGCATTATGAACAGCACGGAGATAACCCTCTGGTGTACAACCTTCATGTTTTTCGGCATAATCAAAAGCTTCTTTGCACTTTTTCAAAGAACAATAAGTTTTATCACGAAGAGCAATTACTTCTTTATTTGTATAAGCCATAGATTTATACCTCTTTTTTCATTTTCTATATATATTATATCATATTATTTTATATTTGTCAAATAAGAACTTGCGGTTTTACCAAAAATTTCACATAAAATCTACAAAAAATTGGCAAAACCGCAAGTCTTCTTTATTACGCATAATCAGATAAAGCATATATTGCTTTATCAAGTGCTTCTAAAATTTCATATTCTTCTTTAGCAAGAGCGCATTTTTCACAATCTCTATCGCATTTACTTGTTATACATTCTTGTTCATTTTTTAAAATTAAAATTGCTTCTTGTTTTGTCATTTAATCCATATCCTGTCCTTCCAAATATGCTATAAGAATAAAAAGTGCTATACAGAAAGGTATAAAAGTAGGTAATTTCCATCCAATTAACATCATGTCATATAAAACCCAGGGGCTTTGGTAAGCCACCAATCCAATTCACCAGTTTCGGCATATCTATTCCATCTATCCCAAATGGTATCTAGCTCTTCAATATCGTTGAAGTACTGCTCTACATATGGGCGTTCTATTCTATCTGCATGGTAGTGACCAAACAACCAAATTTTCCATTGAAATTTGGACTTCATTTCTTCAAGCCATATTTCCATACGATTGTCTACTTTTGATTGGTCTACAAAACCCAAGAATAAATCTGTGGGTTGAAAAGAAATGGGAGAGGTATGAGTAAATACAAAATCAAATTTGCGCCCAACCATCTTAATTTCGCAATGGTCCATTTCTTCCTTAGTTAGCTGTTCTGTTGGAAACCAACCAGTTTTTTTAGGATTATTTGTTTCCTCTGTTAAACCAGCTCGTTCAAGACGATACCATTTATCAACGCTATATGCGCCACCAATTATTGCACATTTATGTCCATCAATGGTATAATAACCATAGTCCATAAAATAGCGTAAATTAGGAAACTCTGGCTGCCAATAAATTGGGCCATCTACTTCTTTGTCCCAAATCTTTTCCATGCCGTCAATTAATTGAGGGCGCTGTTCGTGATTACCGCGCAGGCAATAAATCTTGTAGCCACGGCCATTTATCCATTTCTTCATTTTTTCATCGGACTTATTAAGGAAGAAATTGAGACCAGCGTCACCAAGGATAATTATACTAGTATCTTCTGGCGGATACTCTGTTAAATTATCAAGCCAAGTAAAATTACCATGGCAATCGCCGCGCACCAACCATTTCATTTTAATCAACCTCACTAATAGATTTTTTACATACGTCTTTTACAAGTTCATAAAGAACACGTTGTATCCATTTATTTTCTTCATGCGTTTGATATGCAGTATAAACCTCATAAACATTTTTACAAGTATTAATAGAAGCTTCAGCCACTTTTAATAGTCGTTCTTGCGTATAGTGAGTAGAATGTTTAATATCTAATAAGTCTTCACGCTGATTAGTAATTAAACAATCAGCGAATGAATAATCATTAGAATATTTTTTCATACATTCTTCAATACGCACTAATTGATATACCCATTTACTAAGATGAAACTCAAAAAATCTATCATTAGCTAATTTATAATTACGTTCAGCCATACCCAAGAATGCGCGCATAGTATTTGCCGCATTACAACGCGCAATATTTTCACGTATCTTTAAAAGCTCATAAATTTCTTTGCCATAAAAAGTTTCATTAGGATAAATCCATTTTGAAAAAAGAACTTCAACAAATTGAGGATTGCCTTTTTGAAGGCTTTTTAAAAAATTACGAATATCGGTTGCGTCAAAATGTTCTTCATTTGGAAACTTATGAGTAAAAGAGTCACATTTATTTTGAATAACATCTTGGATACTTGGAAGAATGATAGCTTTAGTATCAGTGTCACTATGCTCGTCAGCGCAATCATAATTCCAACTACCAATAGGAGCTAAAATAAACTGACGATAAGGAGAATATTCGTATAAATAAAATTCAATATGTTGAGATAAGTTTGGACTAGCCATTATTCATCTTCCTTTAAATAAATATGCTTTTCAACATATTCTCTACTATTTCCTTTTAGGATTGGCATATTAGTATCAACAACCCAACCATCTTCTTCATGATAGCAGGCGGTCCCACGCTTTTTATCGGCTGAATAATTATTCCAATTAATCTTATATTCTTGCATAAGCATATCTTGGATATCATTACAGCTTTTCCCATGTAGCTGTTTTTGTGAAAAGTAAGTTTGCCCTACCATCTGAATACTATTGCGAGTGGCGTCTAACTGACGCCAGTAAATTAGATTACAAACCTCTTCTTTTGGTATGTTAAAGCAACGGGCATCAAATATAGCGCCCATTTCACAACATTTGTTAAGAGTTTCTAAATATTTGTCATCATCTTCATTATGGTTCCAAGAACCCCAATAATTATCTATCCAATAATCTGCGGTTTCGGTAAAAGCTCTATTAAAATATAGAGTTGCCATACTAGCGCTAATGCTAGTAAGTTTTTGAACTTCATAATCAAACCAAGCGTCGGTGGTTAAAGTTTGATAATCAATAAGGATAAGTGTAATTTCATCAGATTGAGTATAGCCAAATACACAACCCTGAATATGTTTACACAAATCTAACATAGTGGTTTTCATGGCATTCATAAGAATACCGTCAAATGGGCGCTTTAATCCTCGTGTAAATGTATGAAATGCTTTGCCATCAATACGAATAGCAACAGGCATGCGGCGCACCAATGAAGTGCGTGCTCGCATTTCATAATTTTCTTTCATTCGGCGTCCCAAATCATCATTTACAGGCATAATTTTTACTCCTCAATATCTAATAAATATCTGTTAACTTCGTTTGCCACTTCGGTGTCTTTATAACGACATACAATTTCATTGTCACCAGGCATATTTAATTTGATAATTAAATCACCATTAGAAATGCAAGTAGCAATAATCTTATCGGCGTCAATCCAGCACCACATATCCTGAGTAGAAGTGACACCAGGTAAGCTAATGCGTTTTATATTTTTCATTTATATTACTCCTTTATATTTTCTTACATATATATTATATCATATTATTTTACAATTGTCAATATAGATTGGCCGAACTCTAGTAAATTAATTATTTTATTTTTGATATAATATAGTAATAAAACGAGAAAATGGAGGTACAAAAATATGACTATTCCTGTTTTAGTGCAACAAATTTTTGAAATTTGCATTATTCCTTTATTAGGATTATTAACGGCTTATATTATTAGTTTTGTTAAAGCAAAAAATAAAGAATTACAAGCCAATATTGACAATGAGTTATATATAAAGTATATGAATATGCTTGAAGAAACCATTGTTAAATGTGTAATCGCTACTAACCAAACATATGTTGATGCTTTAAAAGCACAAGGTAAATTTGATGCCGAAGCCCAAAAAGAAGCTTTTGAGCTTACTTACAATTCAGTCCTGTCAATTCTTACCGAAGAGGCAAAAACATATTTAGAAGCTTCTGTTGGCGATTTTCAGTTATTCTTAATGAAACAAATTGAAGCCGCTGTAAGAGAAAATAAACTTGAAGTAGTAATAGAGGAAGAATAATATTATTTATGACTATATATTTTTGTATAGTATATAATAAAATAATAGAAGGGAGACAATTATAATGGCAATGTTAGTTCATGGCACACGTAATATTAGTGTTCCTACCGGTAATGCCGGTTTTATTAGCACTTTTCCAAAGGTTAGTGAGGATGTAAAGTTCTATACACCTGAGCAATTAGAAGCAATGCGTGCTAGCAATGGCCAGCAAGCTGAGTCCACTTGGCCTGGCAAAAAGGAAAGCTCTTCAGAAAATAGTGAAGAGCCTTCTGGTCCGTCTGCGGAAGAACCTGCAAGTAGTAATAGTGTTCTTGGTGTAGTAGCCAAGTTAGCCACTGCTCCTAACGATGTAAACAAAGAAGCCTCACAAGCAAACCAAGACGCTATTAGCGTTGAGCAAAATGGTGCTTCTGTAGTCGTAAAGGGTAGCTTAGATGCATTAAATACATTCGCTTCTACTAATCCTTCACAAGGTGAAGGTAAGTGGATTGGCCTGGATATCGAAACCAAAGCCAATAGCATCGTTGATGTAAAATGGAATGGTTCACAACTGGGCGCTGAAGATGTTATTGAATCCGCATCTGTCGGCTTGGCACAGAATCACATTATCTTCTGGGCAAAGGCTGAGGCACTTCCACGTACAATCACACTTTCATCTGAAGGTTTTGATGACGCACAATTAGTAGTTTCTTTTGAAGAAGCCTAATAAAACAACAAAAGGGAGATACCTTATTAGGTATCTCCCTTATTTTTTTTATCTTCATCAATGTCAAGAAAATATATAAGTTTTAGTATTTCTACTGGATCTATTTCCTTTCCATTAATAAACATTTTTCCTGTGCCGGGACGTATTTCAGCCCCGGCATCTTCAAATGCTTTTAATAAAGCATTTATATCAAACTCACTTGATAGGCTCATAGCGCTTGGAATTGAGCTTATCGTACATGAGGTCCTGGGCAGTTACGCCGCGTGCAATTTGCTCAAAGAGCACTGCACTTGAACCGCTAACGTAAGATACGTTAGGACCATCGTCAAGGAAAGTATCCTGACGGGCATCTACGTTCCAGTAAACCAACTTAGGCATTTGATAGCCATGAGCAGCCCACTTGTTGCGCATATTCTCCATCATGGTACGAATTTGACCGCGCTTATCGCGACCATAGCCGTAAGAGCTATCAATCTGCATGTCGCTGATAACAACAATGCTACCAGGCAGGTCACTCTGGCTTACCTTATTATTGACAGCTACGTTGAGCAGCATATTAAAGGTAGCTTCCAGATTAGTGTTCTCGCACAGATTGGTCTGGTAGATGCGGCGAACCTTATCTACGAAATCAACACCTTCAATGTTGATAACCTGTGGGCGAGAGCTGAAAGATACATAAGTGCTATGGAATGGCCCCTTAGCCTTTTCAGCAGCCATCATACCGAGTGCGATAGCCATATTGATAGGAGCGCTAGCCTCACGGCCCCACATAGAGCCAGAGGTATCTACAACGCAGAGAAGATTGAGGTCAAGACCAGCAAGGGTCTGGCCATAATTCTCCCAATACTTGTTAATAGCGAGACGCTCAGTATCGTCAAGAGCAACATTTTTATTACTGTAGCCCCAGCCGCCATTATAAGTAAGGTTAAAAGCCTTAGCAACAATTTCATAAGGAGCGAGTGCCTTGGTATTAACCTTCTTAGTATCATCCTTTACGAAGTCAGCATAAGACTGAGCTTCAACCTTAGCCTTCATACGCTCTACATCGTGACGCGCAAAGGCATTACGATAGACCATACCAGCCTTGGAAGGAATCTTATCAAACTCAATCTCATCCCAACGACGCTCGCTCATCAAACGCTCGAGAACGTTAATGCGCTTGCGCAGGATAGAAAGAGTCTTACGGTACTGCTTATGAGACATACCAAAAGCTTGACGAGTAGCATTGCCAAGACGGCAAGACTCCGCACTAGAGGTATTCTCAGACTTCAGCCACTTTGCCAGCAGGCTAGGAGTCTTGCTCTGCATATCGAGAGCAATCTGCTTACGCATGAGCTCCCACATATCATGCTCGATAGGAGTCTTGCAGAACTCATACAGGTCATCCCAGCGGCCATACTCAGGTACATACTGAAGGTTGCGCTTCATAGCCTCAGGGTGCTTATTAGCAAGCCACTTCGCGCATACACGGAAGAAGCGACGCTCACCCTGGCCCTGGAGAATATCTCGCAGGTAAAAGAGGCACTTAAGTGCATAAGTTTCATCAGCCTCAAAAGCGTTCTTGAAGAGCAAAATGCAATCTTCAACACTACGATTACGATATGCTCCGCCAAGGGAGAACATATCATAAAGCTTCTCACCAGAGGTCTTGTGCGCGATAGCGCCATTTTCGGTAATCATGTAGTTGTCAGCGTTCTTGAGGTTACGAAGGTAATTGTTCATGTTTTATCTCCTTTTTTCTCTTGGTCTTATTTCAAGACTGTAATTTGATTTTCTATATATATTATATCATAAAAATTTTAATTTGTCAATTAACCAATTAAAATACCATTAATTAGAGTTGGCATTTTAGCTGATTTTCCAAGATTACAATCTTCACATAAAGTTCTTAGATTATCATATTCTGATGTGCCGCCACCTGCAATAGGAATAAAATGATCTACTTGCAATTTTACTCCATCTTCAGCACCACGCCCACATAATACACATCTAAAATGGTCACGTTTAAGAATATCATAACGGACACTTTTAGTAATTTTAGCACGTTCTGGATTATATGCACGAGGTATAGTTCGTGGTGTATAATTTTTAATATTAGTTTCTGGATTACCAGTAGAATATACTCTAAATGGTGAATTACCAGGTATCTGATTAATATTAATAAAAGATTTTCCACTAGAGGTAAAAAGACTTAATAAACATTCTTTTCCTTCATAATCTTTTATATCATCAATTAAATACCAACAGTAACATTCTGTATTAATGTCATAATATGAAGGGATCAAATATTCTAATTCTTGTTCTTTTACTTCTTCAGTTAAAAGAACTTTTTCAATATGCATATTCCAAACAGTTGTTTGCCCAATTGCATAAATAGTTGTACCATTTTTATTCATAGCATCTTTTGTAATCTTAGATAATTGAGATTTTGAACCAGGTTTTCGCCATTGTCCCCATAATACTTGTCCATAATCTCTTAAAATATCAAGATGTTTATATGTTTGTTCTGATTGTTGAAAACGAACAGCATAACCGATTGGATTATTTTCCATAATTATTAATTCCTTTTTTATTTTGGAGAGCGTGACTGGAATTGAACCAGCATAAGTCGATTTTGCAGACCGCTACAATGACCACTCTGTCACACGCCCATATGGTGCGCCTAGGCGGATTTGAACCGCCGACAAACGGATTAAAAGTCCGCTGCTCTACCTACTGAGCTACAGGCGCAGATAGAGAAAAGCATCCTATAATTGAAGGGGAGTAAATTATAGGATGCTATGAAAGGGGAAAATAGAAAATTTGGATTTATTTTTCCTTATTTTCTATATATATTATATCATAATTTTTTTTATTTGTCAATTTTATAATCTTTAGCTTTTTCTTTAATCATATCATACCATTGCATAAATGTCATATCTGGTATTTTGGTTTTAAATGGATTCCAAGGTTGTGAATAAATATTTGCAATTTCCATATTGTAATATAATGTCATTAAATCATAATTAATTTCTCTATTTTGCATAATTACATTATAAAAATATAAAGCACCTTCTAATTGTTCTTCTGTAAATTCTGGTCTATAATTAACTGTAGAATAATAGAAATTAAATAAAGAAGCTAATACACTATATAAAATTTCATTAATAACGTCTTCGGGAACATCAAAAGATTCTGCTAATTTAATGGCATATGAACTATTTTTTGCTAATCCCATATTGTTTTTTTGGTAGTAAAAAGCGCAATCATTTTGACGGGTAATACTATCTGGATCACAGCGCCAACATACTACTGGTTCATTATAATGACAAATATGATCAATATTGTCTTGTTTTGATAAGCTTTTACAAATCATTCTAGCTGCCATATTAAATCCAATATCTTCATTAGAACGAGCACAATCTGGATTAAAACGAATATTATATTTATTTAAAAATTCACGTCTAAAAATTTTACCATGCATACGATTGTGTGAAGGTGCTACAGTATTTAAACTATCACCTGCTTCTTCGTAATGTGAGGAAGAAATCATATAATATTCTGGATGTTGAAATGCTTGTGTCAACAAATTACGAAAATGTAAAGTGCTAATAATTGTATCGCCAGAATCTATAAAAGTTAGAAGTGGTCGTTCAGTTAAATCCATGCCTACATTACGCGCTATACCAGGACCACTATTATTTTCTAATTGAAATAATTTTATATTATGAATACCATTAAAAATACCTAAATCTGTAGCATAATTATCAGTATCTTCTTTACCATCAATTATAATAGTAAAATTAAAGCTGTATTCACTTCCAAAAGAAAAAATAGTCTATACAATTTTTTTTGAAGCATGATATGCTGGAATAATAATATCTAAATTATTAATTAGAGCTTGCCAATCTGTCATATACATTCTCCTATATATAAAATAAAGGGGAAGTTTCCTTCCCCTTATAATTACTGGCAGGGGCGCTGAGACTCGAACTCAGTCCAGTGGTTTTAGAGACCACCGCGCTAGCCAATACGCTACACCCCAATATAAATATAAGAGTAAAGATTTATTACTCTTTACTCTTATATTATAACATATTTTTTTTTGAGTGTCAAAGTTCGCTTTCAAGCTTTTCGATAGCCTGAGTCGCCTTGTCAAATGCTTCAAGGGCATCTTCATAATAAGCATCCATCTTATTATAATGCACTTCAGCACTTTCACGAGCCTCTTCAGCATCAGCAACACGCTTTAGTGCACGCTTAACACGCTTATACGCAATTTTCTGATTACAGCGTGCTGCGGCAAGACGCTTGCCTTTTTCAATATCGTAATTATCGCCTTCTGCACATACTGCCACACCACGAACAGTGCGTCCAGCATATGTAGAAGCTGCGATAACACGATTGCCATCAAAATAAAATTTGTACTTTTCTAACGGATAATTGTGCATAATATAAAACTCCTTTATTATTTTTTCTATATATATTATAACACAATTATTTTATTTTGTCAATTTATAATTATCGTATTCTAATCCAAACACGACCATTAACTTTAATTTTTCCGCTACCCCATTCTTCATAATCAGGGATTTCAGAAATAGTACCAACAATACGGCTTGGATAACGTTCTTCTTCTTCTGCCGTCATAATAGAAACAGTACCATTAGGGCCAGAACAAACAGGCCAACCGATATGTGTCTTAAACATTGCAATATCTTCAAATGGATATGCTAGTACACGTCCATTGGATGCTATTGGAGTATTATATCCATTTTCTTTATCTTGGCCAATGGCAAAACCAAAAGTATCAGAAATAACTTCACAACCACGTTCAAGGCGTTCGGTTGTTAATTGTAAACTTCCATCACCTTTTTCTTTTACACAACGGCCAGGTTTTTGAATCGAGGCTTCTTCTAAATTGTCTTTACGATATTCTGCATAGTCGTTCCAAACAGCACCCCAACATTGTGAAAAATGTGCTGTTGGATAATCAGCATGATTACCATCTAAAGTAATGAATTCTCCACATCCAGTATCGTCAGAAATACCAGAACTAGTTAAACTTAACATATATTCATTATCGTCACATATTTCAATATGATTTGGCTCAAGAAAAGCCCAACCACTATCATTATCACAATTTATTATATGGTCACCAATAAAAACATGAGGAGAATAATAAATAGTAGCATTTGCTCCTGAAGTAATACTAGCAACATTACGAGTTCCAGTTATCGCAGTAGTGGAAATACTAATAGTACGTGCTGTAGAAGTAGTCCCAAAAGCAGAAGTATTACTTACAGCTATACTACCAGAGCCTTGAATTGTAGTATTAGCAGCATTTGTTAATGAAGTAACCTAACCACTGGTCATTAAACCATTTGTAGTAGTAGTTGCAGTGCTATTTGGTACAGTAATTGTTTTAGTATTGACATTAGTAAGTCTGCCGTATGTATCAAAAGTAGCAGAATCAAGTGCAGTAAATGTTCCTCCAAAGCTAGGAGCTGTTGTTGAAGTAGATGTAGATGTAGTAACTGTTGCTAATGAAATCGTACGTGTGCCTGATGTAGTAATGCTAGCTGAAGAATTAATTGCAATACCTGTTCCAGCTGTGATTGTAATATCAGTAACAGTTCCAGTGTTAGTAGTATAGCCATTTGGATTAGTTGCATTATAAGGAGTATATCCCAAAGCAGCTGTAATGTCTCCACTATTCAAAGCAGCAAAGATATTACTAAGCTTACGTCTATGATAAGTAGTTGTTGTAGTACCACCATTAGCATATTGAACTACGGCATAATCATTTCGATTAGCTGTGCTTGTTCCTTCACCTAATGTATTAATAGCAGAACTTAAATTAATACCAATAGTAATGGTGCCCGAAGTAGTAATAGGGCTACCAGTAATTGTAATGCCACTACTACCAGAAGCAGCTACTGATGTTACTGTACCGGTATTGGATGTTTTACTATTTGCTAAATCATACGCGGCTTTAACAGCTGCGGGCGTGGCTGCTAATGTATTTGATGTACTATTAGTTGCAGAACTAAGTTGTACAATACCTGCAATACTAGTTGTACTGGCTTGTATTGTAGTCCAAGATCCATCCTAACGTAAAAATTTAGCAGTAGTTGTTTCATTGGGCAATTGTGGGCATAAACCATTCGCGGTTTTTGACACTAAACTATATTCTGGAATTACAATTTCTTGCCAACTGTTATCGCCACGCCAAAATTGTGAAGTTGTTCCTGAAGTTGATAAGCTATCTGCTGTAGCAGCATTGCCAGTAATATTTGCTGTTATTTTATTATCTGTTCTAAAATAATAATTAGTACCATCATAATATACTATATATTTACCAGCTGGTAAAGTATAATTACTACTACTACTTATAACTCCATTAATATAAATTGGTTTTGCACCAGTGCTATTTACATTTAATGTTAAAGCTCCAGCCACAGAATTAGCATATCTTAAAGTGAGTTCAAACCAACTATTTTCTTTTAAAACATAATAACTACCATTGCTAGTAGCTTTTGCTGCTGTGCTAGCTGATGTATTACACCAAACCGATGTAACTGTATAAGTACTATTATAATCACAATTAGTTAAAATCCAATATGTACCATTATAAATAAATTCAGAAATAGTGTCTGCGCGTAATTCTCCTGCATTATTTAAATTAGCTAAACTAGTATTATATTGTTTTTTAATACCTAGTGCTCCTGTACCATTAACATTTAAGGTTAATGAAGCCACAGCACCACTGTTAGTGGTATTAAATTTAACAATTATAATATCGCCAATTTGTAATGCATCATAATCAGTACATACTACTTCTTTGTTGACAGTAGCAGCGGCTGTTGCACAGGTGCCATAAAAAATCCTACCATTACCAGTTGCTTTTGAAGTAGCTAAATCATATGCAGCTTTAACGGCGCTAGGTGTAGCAGCTAATGCAGTAGAAGTACTATCTACAGCACTACTTAACTATACAATACCTGTGGTTGTAGTAGTAGCAGTAGCTACGGTTGGCATTGGCTTTGTAGTATAAGAAATTACACCATTAGTATCTTGACTAATGTGAGAAACAAAAGTAGTAGCAGTTGTTGTTGAAGCAGTGGTGGCAGTAGTTACTGCAGTTTGAGTAACTTTATAGCTACCATCTGGTCCAAGGCGTTCCCATTTACTACCATTCCATACATATTCATAAGCACTATCTTTATCAATGACTACATCACCAGCTACTTTTGTGGTATAACCACTAATAGCAGGATCTGTTGTACTGTTATCAGAAATGGCTGTTGTAGCAATACCAATAAAATGTAATGCATTTGAAAGTCCTAAATTAGCAGCACTTACGCTAATTACGCCGTTTGATACTGAAATACCTGAACCAATTTTTACGCCGCCTAAAGTATTAGCGTCTGCATTAGGTAAAGTATATGCATTTGCTCCTGTTGCAATACCATTTAATTTTGTAACCATTGCGCTAGTCATCAAACCATTAGCTGCTGTTGTAGCAGTTGATGAAGGAATAGTAATAGTACGATTTACCGCAGAAGTGAGTCTACCATATGTATCAACAGTAAAATAAGTACCAGTAAATGTACTACCAAACCCAGGAGAGACATTACTAGTCGGACCATAGTTACCAGTTGTTGTAATAACGCCGCTAGCTAATGAAAGTGTTCCTGTTGATGTAATAGTACCACCTGCTAAACCAGTTCCAGCAGTAATAGATGTAACGGTACCAGCGGTACCAGTACCCCAGTAAACGGAACTGCCATTAGATTTTAAAATCTAATTATTTGAACCAGGGCCATAGGTTGTACCATCCGCAGAGGTTGGAGCGTTAATTGTAGTAATTTGTAATGTATTAGCAAAAGTATCTCCTATTAATCTAGAAGCCCCATTGACTAGTAAATCTTTTAACTATGCCATTTATTGGCTCCTCCTTTATTAATATTCATAAATATTATCACAGTGGATAATATTATTTTTATAAAATTTTGTATGATCTTGATTCTATCCATCAATACGTGCGTATATTAAAACATATCCATCTGTAACAATTTTACCAAACCAAGCTGGGATACCGCCTTGATAAAATACTTTACTTCCGGTAGCTCCCCACCAATTTCCGTTTGTACCATTGTTGGCACATAAAAATGTATTGCCATTATTAATTTTATATAAGCCACCCCAATTATCAGTACTATATCTTGTAGTATCGCTATTAAATGTAATTGTACTTTTGGCTACATCGGCCCAAGCGGCAGTAAGAGGATTACTAGTCTATACCCATCTGCGCATTGTAGGAGTTGCTCTATATGTATCTGTTTGTATAACTAAAAATTCCCATGAACTTAATGAATTACAAACATTAAAATTAAAAACTAAATTCATATTTTTTGAAAATCCAGTAGTAAATGGGTCAGATGAATCAAATTTATTAATAGCTGGTTGATTATGCACGAATACTAATTCCCAAATACTTCCATCTGGTTCTATATGTATTTCTTCTATGATACCAGTATTTAATTGACCAGTTTTAGCGATATTCATGTTTCCACCAACTCTCTTGTATATATGTTACCGTTATTATCTATCGTCATTGAAGTATGATATAATTCTAAAATATCGGCTTCTGACAAAGCTGTATAATATAATCTAAAATCGCTTTCCTAACCATTATAATATGGAGTTGTAGGAGTTGCAGTGCTAGCCTCACATCCCAAGAATAAACGAGCATTCATATTAAAACGAATACCATAAGAAGCATTAGTATAGGTATGATGCAACTATCCATTTATATAAGTACGAGTACCAGTTGAATCATAAACCCATGTTAACATAACCCATTCATCTATTGGTAAAGCAGAAATCTATATTTCTTTACTATCATATTTATAAGCATATGAAGTTTGCGCTTCATTTGTACATACATAAATTGGGAAACGCAAATATCCAGAGTTGCCTGCTTCTGTATTAAAGCCACCACTTTCAGTACAACTAAAAAAATGAGTATTACTATTCCATGAGGTATTTTTTGCCCATAAATTAATTGTCATTTCACGAGCATGCTATGCCATCCAATTGTTTTCATTAACTTTAACATAAGAAGATGAACCAGAAAAAGTGGTAGATTGTATATATCGTGGAGTATCTTCTGTATTAGATACATTAGATAAGATTAAAGGATGGTTATAACCAGAATTGTCTGTTAAAAAATTATCATCTAGTTTTATATGTATTGCTAATCCTTTAGCAATTTCTTTTACTTCCTTATCACTTAAGCAATGATTATATATGCGAACATCATTAATCTATCCGTTAAAAGGAAAATAACTTCCTGTGCCTGTGTAATTATAAGCCATTTTTCCTATGACAAATCTATTATTAGATTGAGCATAATCTGTATCATCTGTATAAGTAACTGTTTGATATAAAGTACCATTTATGTATAATTTAAAAGAATTATCACCAAAAGTCATACATATGTGCATCCAAGTATTTAATGGAAAATTAGTATATGTAATATTTACTTTATGACTTCTAGCATATAATGTTGTGCCAGCTTTTGCCATCCAAAAATTAGTACCAATAGATCCAGTATCTCTGCCTTCACTAATTACATACTAATAAGCCCCAGCTCCTTCACCATTACATTTAATCCAAGCACACCAAGAACCAGTCTATGACTGCAAACCTGGTAAATTAAGGCATGAATTAGGATCATTAGGAAAAGTGGCTGCATTACCTAATTTACCTGGCGTATAGGTGATACCACTACCCATAATAGTAGTGGTATCACCATTTAATCCTTGATTATGCGCATCATTAATTAAAGGAAGCCAATATAATAAACTCATTTAACTCCCCTCCTAATTAAATAAATACAAAATCAAGAGCGTTTGTCGTTGAATTATATTGTAATTTTACTTTATCGGCAACATTATATAATGTAGCACGTAATTCACCAGTAGATGGTAATACTGATATAGCATTTGCTCCATATACTGAACCAGTAGTAGTACTAAACGCTGCGGTAGAAGTCGCTGCTGTACTATTACTCAAAATAACTTTATGCCAAGATGATGCTGTAGTTAATCCTTGAGTAACATTAACATCAGTATTGTTATCTGCTGGTAATTTAACAGTAGTTACACCAGCGCTTGTTACACGTCCATATGTATCAACTGTAACATATGGAATATTAAAAGTACTGCCATGAGAAGGTGTTTGTTGTGTAGTGTTGCCGTATGTTCCTGTAGTGGAAATTACACCACTCGCTAAAGATATTGTACGTGAGCCGGTACTAGTAATCGCAGCTGTTGAATTTATTGCAATACCAGTACCATTTGTAATTGTAACCGAAGTTACACCTTGATTATCTTGTGTTGTATAAGTAGCAGATGAACCATCGCGTTTTACTACTGTAAGTGTTCTACCAGATAAACTGACAGAACTAACAGCAGAAGCATCTTTTACTATATAAACATCATTAGATCCATCTATTGAATTAATTTTTGAAAATTCTTTATTAGCCATATTTCAAACTCCTTTATCATAGAGTTATTGTTTCTTCTGTTCCTGTAAATGTATGAGTCAAAGTAGCAGCGGTACCACTAAATGTTGGCTTTGTGACCGTGCCCGATGGAGTATAAGATATACTAGAAGATAGGGCAGTACCAGAAAAGCTACCATCTAATTGTACTTTTGTTCCAGTGAAACTTGGTTGTGAAACAGAACCAGAAGGTGTAAAAGAGCCATTGAAAGTAGTGGCAGAGCCATTAAACGTTGCTATAAACTTAACTCCTGTACCAGTGAAACCAGGTGTAGAAACTGTACCACTCGCTGTATATGTACCAGTAAATGTACTTGTTGCTGGTGTCCAGGTTTGAGCTGCGGCATAAGTCTTGCTTACGCCTGTTTGATAGCCATTCCATACAGTTGTACTACTTCTACTTGGTAAAGTAACAGCAGTTGGTTTATTCTGTGTAAAACTATCTGTACCCTATGTAAATGTAGCAGCAGTACCAGTAGTATAAAATCCTGTGTTGAATTTTGCGGCAGTAAAACTATCTGTACCATATGCTGGTAAAGTACCTTGTCCAAATGAAACCGTAAGTGTTTCATTAGCATCTACTGACATAGAAAATGTTGGCAATGAACCGGAACTCCAACCAGTGTGGCTATAAGAACCACCACTAAATTTTGTTGTGTCTATTGCTGTCGGTGTATTTGGAGTAAAACTATCAGTTCCTTGCGTAAATGTAGCTGAAGTACCTGCGGTTACACTACCAGTGCTACTCATTTGATATATAGAAGTGGTATTTGGAGTAATTGTAACTTGTGATGCCGCATTAGAACCACTAGCAGTACCAGATACAGAAACTGTTTTTTCTGTGCCGGTAAATGTTGGCTATGAAATAGTACCATTTGGGATATAGGTTGTATCAGAACTTGATGTTGGTGTAGCAGCACTAATTGTTACACCACCATTTGGCGTACCAGAAACACTAACAGAACCACTTGTGCCAGTAAATGTGGGTTTACTTACTGAGCCTTTTGGCTAATAATTACCATTAGTATTTTCAGTTGCGGTAACTGTTACAGAGCCAGAAGGTGTAGCAGAAAAAGTGAGTGTTGAGGCAGAACCAGAAAATGTAGGTTGTGACACCGAACCAGCAGGTGTATAACTATGATTATTAATTGTACCTTTTGGTGTGAATTTAATTTCTGTACCAGAAATTGCATAACTGCCATCGGGGCCTAAACGTTCCCAACGTCCGGTTAAAAATCCAGTACCTTTAACCCATACATATTCATATTGTGTATTACTGTCAATAACAACATCACCAACTGTGGGTTCATAATTTGTAATGCCCAAATCGGTAGGAACAATATTATTACCATCGGCAATAGCAGCACTCGTCATACCTTTAAAGTTTAACGCTTGTGTTAAGTTTAAAGCACTTTTTAACGAGCTAGCACTAATACTATCGCCAAGAGACACAGATGTGCCCGCAATTGAAATAGATGAATTGGCTAATTTACTATTTGGAATTGCGTCATTGATTTGTGAGGGTGCAATTGAAATACTTGAATAAGTGGCACTAATTTTACCATTAGTTTCACTAATTGAAGTAATAGTTTGTGCGGCTGTTCCTGTAATTGCAGAGACATCTAAACCATTGATTGCGCTTGTTACTGTCTATACAGTAGCAGCTTTATTAGTTGAAGAATTGTAAGTTCCATCAAAAACATATGAAGTAGTTTCCCAAGGAACATTAACATATGCTACTCCAGATGCATTTAATAATAATGGATAATTACGACCAGATTGAGTTAAGCCAATTTTTATACCGCCAAGTGCAGCACTAGATGCTTGTGGTAGTTCATATTGGGATGAAGGGGCTACCCAAGTTGGTGCCCCAGATCCATTACTTTGTAATATATAACCACTAGTTCCAGAAGTTACTGGCGCATAAAAATTTGGAACATATACAGTACTACTGGTGTTATATGTATATGTTGTATTATTAACTCTAATATATAAATTATTAGGAGAAGTATCTTCTGTAATAAAATATAATTCATTTGGATTAATTTGATTACTATTTTGCATTTCACTAAATGCTGCTGTAGAATCTACAATATTAACAATCAAATTACTTACACCAGTTGTAGATGTAATTGTAGCCATTTATATTTTTTTCTCCTTTCTTATATAAAAATTATTAAGTAGCCTATTCAATTTTTATTAAATAATTAGAATTTTGATTTGGTGCATCAATAGCGCCAGACCATGCAGTATTTTGATATTTATAGAAGCATAATGGTACGCTTGAACCATCATCGGTTTGCATATCATATTTAGGGTTACCAATATAAACAGTACCATTAGTAGTAGCTGCAACACATATATACTAAATATTATTATATGTTATTCTCCATGTAGAGCCGACTGGTATATCGGTACTTCCTAAAGTAGTAATCCAACAATATGGATAACTACCATTGCTTTCTACATAATAATTAATATTGGCATCTAATATAGTAGTCCAATTTTGTATATTTCCCCTAACAAGATTATTAATATTGTTAGTAGATAAATAATTTAAAGGAACTTCTACCCACGAACCATTACGTTTTTCATAAATTTTAATTACTTCGACCCACATATTATTTTCTTTTTCATAAAAATGTTCTGTACCACCAGCTACAGTATATACTATTAAATTGTGTGTAGCGTGAATAGCACTTAATTTATAACTATAACTTACTACTGGATTACCATTTCTATCAACGCCCGACTCACGTTCTAAAGAATCGGTTACATTAATACTATTATCCATTAATGTTATAGTATCAGAAATATTATTTGGGACAATATTTAATTTATAACTATCTCCTGGTAAAACAACTTGTTGACCATCAGGAAACAATCTACAATTCGTGCCAGTAGAAGTAATAAAATAATATGTAACATCACCAAAAACAAAAATCAAACTATGATTTTGTGTAATATTATTTAACTAATATGTATAATCTCCGCCTGCACTTGTGGCTTCAATAGATAATATTTTCCACTATAAACTATCATTATTTGAATCACTAGCATCATCTTTACCATATTTTACATCAATAAAATGATTACCAGCAGAAACTGTATATGTAAGAGTCTATGTGCTACTAGTATTCTATGAAGACTAACTACATATTAATTGATAATTATTAGTACTATCAGAAGGAGAAGAACCACTACTACCAGCGGTTAGACCATCGGTAGCAACAGCAGTATCAACTTTACCAAACATACCATAATCATAAGTTGCTTCGGCATAGTTAATAAATTGTATTGTTATTAAACAATCACTTTCAAGTGATAAATTAATACGTGCTACAGATGCGGATTTAGACACACCACCATTGGTAGACACATAATAACCAGTATTATTATTTAAATTAAATCCATAACTTGCGCCAGAAACCTAAGTTGTAACTGTATATGTATTTGTTGGAGCTCCACCAACTAACTAATTTGTAATATCAACTCCATTATCTAAAGCTAAAGTTAGTTGCGGGTCTGATGGTGTAATAGTAATAGTCTAATTACTACCTTGTATCACACGAGTAGTTCCAGAACCTGGATTGGTTACCGCATTAATACTTGAAATAGTTAATGAATGATAAGTATATGATGGGTCTTCATCTGGTGGAATATATACACCAGCAGTATCAATTAAAATGGCATGGTCATTATCTAAGTTTGTTAAAGTATAAGTCCAATAATATGGATTTGTTGGCTATATACTATAATCTACAGTTAACGTAGCACCAAAAAATGACCACGTTGCTTCTGTTGTTGTATTACTAGAACCACGTGTTACACTAAACTTTATTTTAATATTATTTAATTCGTTTCTTGTCCAACTTGTGCCGCCATTAATAGTTACAGTAGAAGGTGAACTATTAGAACCAGTTACGCTAGTAGATGAGCCTTTTGCGGTTGTACCAGCACAAAGCTGAGCTACATATGAACTATAATAACTACTACCCTGAGAACCTGCTTTTAACTAACAAGTTACTGATGTAATAGTAGCGTTAGCAGGAATAGAAGAACAATCAAAATTATAATACATATAAGATTGTTGTCCAGAACCCTAAACAGAATATAATGCACATCGTGTTGATGAGCTATGATTGGTTAAACCATTTTCTATATAGTTTGTAGAGTAAATACCATTATTACTATCACCGCCAGTAGTATCATATCGTGAATTAGTGCTATCAAATGATGACGGAATAAAAGTATTTGAGTAAGAGCCTACTGCACTATCATGGCGTACTAATAAATTAGTAACATCATTGTTATTATCAGTAACTACAACATCGTCTAAATCAGCTGCATTAATAGTAATTTCTGCTGTACTGCCTTCAAATAATTCTTGTGTTTCCGGTGTTGGTTCTATACCAGTTACTAATGAAGTAGCGGCAACCGTATAAGCGGTTCCACTAACAGTATAATTAACAGTAAGTGTTGCACCATAAAAGTTAAAATAATAGGTAGAACTAGTATTACTTGAACCACGAACTGCATATAAACGTATACGCGCATTTTGTAATTGCGCTCTGGTCCAAGTACCCGCAGTAACTGTAAAAGCACTTGTACTAGTACCTACAGTATATGCACTGCCCATAGCGGTAGTACCACTATATAATCTTGCCTATCTTGTAGTAATACGATTTGAGTTGGTTGTACTAATTGAAACCTTAGCCTAACAAGTAACTGAATTAATAGTTGCATTTGCTGGAATATCACTACAGTCAAAAGTAAAATATATATATGTAGTAGCACCAGAGCCAGTTTTTAAATTAATTCGTGTGTAATTAGTACTAGAGGCATCGGCATAACCATTTACTAGTGGATAAGATGAATTAATAGAAGCGTAAGAATAATCACTATCTACATCAACAGGATGAAATGTTACGCTTTCAGTTTGATTAATTGTTCTTGCCATTTATTATACCCCCGTTGTCTAGAAGTACAAATCACCATTAGAACCTAAACTATTGGAAGGAACAGTAGAGCTACTATAATATGTAACAATATTTACATTACCAGTGACGCCAAAAATAGAAACACCAGATAAAATATTTTCTGGAAGTAAATCAGGATCACCTGCTACAGTAATTGCACCAAGCGTATATCTATTTGCTGCAACAGCTGTTTGTGAAGCTGAACTTGGCGTAATCGTCATTCCAGATACTGTTGTTAAAGCTACACTACTAGTTTTGGTTCCTGCACTTACATATCCAGCAGTTTGTGTTGCACTTGCAGTAATTACACCAGATGAATTTATGCTAATAGATGGAGTGGCTTGTGTAGCAGTTGCTACGGATTTAGTAAATCCACTTGAATAATATCCAGATGCTACTGTGATAGAAGCGCCACTAATTGTAGCATTAGCACTGGTACGTGTTGGAATATTTGAACCAATATAACTAGAACTAATAGCATTTACTGTAACAGAACTAAAACCATTATATCCAGAAGCTGGGGTAATAGTTTGTGATGATTCTGTAGCAGTAATAGCAGTGGTCTATAAAGTACCACTATAAGTACCAGTAACGCCAAAAATATTAACACCAGATTTAATATTTCCTGCAATTAAATCGGCATCACCGGCAATGGTTTGTGTACCAGTTAAATAAGTACCAGAAGCAATAGTTTGATTGCTTGTGCCAGGGGTATAAGTAGTAGCACTTTTAGTAGTTAATGTTTTTGTATTAGTATAACTATTATTAGTTGTATAGCCTTTTGTCCAATTACCACTCGCGGTAATTACACCAGCAGTACTTACGGTAATTGTTGGATTAGGAATTGTGGTAGTAGTATGACTAACTGTTCCAGTACCATCATGATAACCTGCTGGAATTGTAATACTTGTTCTTGTATCATTTAATGTATTTGAATAACTATTATTTGCCATAGTACCCGTAATTACTTTACCATCTTTATCATAAGCTTGGTATCCTAATAACATTTGCGCTGCTGTAGCAGTTGTACTAGGCGCAGGGAAGAATGAACTAAATGTTTTTTCAATAGAAGCACTACTATGATAACCTTCTGGAATTTCAACCGTGGTTTTCCAACCGTAATCATTAGTAGCTTCTAAATAAGCTGTGCCATTAACAATGGCGCTTGTTAATGTTGTTGCTGTAAAGGAAGCAGTTACTGTACCACCAGCAGTATAACCAGCCGGTATTACATAAGTACCACCTTGAGATGTAATAGTACCATTTAAAGTACCATTGTTTGCCATTGTACCAGTAACTTTACCAGCACTATTATAAGCAATTTTATTATATAATATATTAGCTGCAGAAGCGTTTGCGTCTGAAGTATTTTTATATTGAGAAGGAATTGCATTAACTGTAATTTGGCTAAAACCGTCATAACCAGAATCTGGATTAATAGTTTGCATAGATTCTGTAGGTGTAACAGTAGTATTTTGTAAGTTTATACCAGCACCACTGTATGTGCCAGTAACACCAAATATACTAATTCCACTTTTAATATTACTGGCTACTAAATTAGCATCACCATTAATAGTTTGTACGCCAGTTAAATATACGCCAGAAGAAATAGTTTGATTACTTGTTGTAGGTATATATGTTGCAGCCGCCTTTACAGATAATTGCTATGTTTTAGAACCAGTAACCGATACTGTTCCGGCAGTTCCTGTACTAACATAACCAGTACTAACAGTAGGTGTAATACTCTTGGAACTTGTTACAGATGCAGTAATTAAACCTGCTGTACTTACAGTAATTGTTGGATTAGCTGTAATAGTAGTGGCAGGAGTAGAAGCACTACCCGTAGAAACGGATTTACTAACTGCGGTACTATAATAACCTGCTGGTACGCTAATTGATGCACCAGAAATAGAAACATCGCTGCTACTTCTTGTTGTAATAGCTGAACCAATATAGTTACTTGGAATTGCATTAACAGTAACTGAACTTAAACCATCATAACCAGTTCCTGGTGTAGCTGTCTATACACTTTCCGAAGGTGTAATAGTAGCACTTGTTAAGCTAATTCCAGCGCCACTATAAGAACCCGTTACACCAAAAATACTTATACCACTTTTAATATTTCCAGCTACTAAATTACTATCGCCTTTAATGGTCTAAACCCCAGTTAAGTATTTACCAGAAGTAATTGTCTAGTTTGAGGTTCCAGGTGTATATGTTGTAGCGCCTAATGTTGTTAATTGCTGTGTGGCGCTACCACTAGCTGTAACATTACCACCAATACCAATTGAAATATAACCAGTTGTAACAGTTGGTGTAATAGATTTACTAGTAGATACACTTGCTGTAATTTTTCCATCTGCTCCAACGCTAATGGCTGGAGTAGCTGTGATAGTAGTTGCAGGGGTTACTACTGAACCTGTTGGCATTGCTGTAACTGTAACTTTACTTAATCCAGTATAATTTGTATCAGGTGTAACCTCAATGGGTAAGGTGCTTGGAACAACTGTCTTTTCTTGATTGTTAACTGTAGCTGTTGGAATATTAATAGTAGCAGAACTATACTATGTAACATCTATTGTCATATTATTAGTAGTTACATTTAATGTACCTGCTGGTATAATATAATTATTGGGGATTGGATTTACAGTAACGCGTAATAGACCAGCATAACTGCTATCTGGATCAATAATCTATTGATTTTTAGTTGGTGTTACTTCTTTTTCTTGTAAAGTAATACCAGCCGCATTAATACCAAATCTAACTTGAGGAATTTTTGTAGAACCTATATATAAAGCCATATATTATTCCTCCTTAATCCACTGAAGCAGTCCAGTATTTAAAAGTAGCTGCTGTCTATAAAATTGGAATATCTCTATCTTGGTGCCCAGTAATATGACCCTAAGCATCATAAATAACATCACGTACTGTGATTGCACCAGTAGTATTATTTGAAGGATAAGTAGCAAGCTAAGGAATTGAATTACTATGATTAAATGTTGTACCAGATAATGTTAAACCAGATCCAGGTGTATAAGTGGTATCACTATTCGTATTAAAACCTTGATCACGTACCCAACTAGTTCCATCATATGTTAATGACACAACAGCGCCAGCATACCAGCCACTAGTAGAATTTGTAGTACCTATTGCACTTGTGCCATATAAAACAATAGGTTTAGCTCCAGTTCCATTAATATTTAAAGTTGGCGCACTAGCTGAATTGGCATATGTAAATTTAACATGAACAGTTACGCCTGTTTTTAATTGAAATCCTATAAGATCATTAATAACTTTAGCTTTGGTACTAGCCGCAGTTGCACACACAGCATAAAAACTATTGGTTAACGCAATACGTACTGTATCTGAAATATCAACATAAGCAACGCCTTTATCACTAGTAATTAAAAAAGCACCTTGCTCTATATTTGGTAAATTATCATGTAATCCTATTTTAGGGACAAAATTTGCCATATTTATCTCCTTTCTTAGAACTATACCCAAGCCTAGTTATTCTAAGCTGTTAATGTATATTCCCCTATATACGGTAAGTCTAATAATTTTGTTTTTCCATCACCTATCTTCATAAGTGGGGGATATTTATCTGTATATATAATTACTTCATTTTCTTTTGGTATAAAATTAATTGCTTTATTCCAATTTTCTGTTGTATCTGATTTTATTGTTGTCATTTGTTTAATCATTATTTCACATCCTTATAAAACAAAAAAGAGCCTATATAGGGACATAATTATCCCTATATAGGCTCTAATTATATCCCTTATCATTTCAAAGTTTCATAATTATATAGAAAGGCCATCATTTCAGACCTTTAATATCTATATAATATAAAAATATAGATAGGGATATTGTAGTATTTCGTCCAAAAATTACCAAAGGCAAAATTGAATTGGGGTGGCGATGTGCCTGGGCTGTGCGCGCGGCAATCAGCTAATGCTACCAACTTTCAAAAAACAAAAAATCCTTTATCTCCAATTAAATATCTTCTTACTTTCCAGGCTCCGGTTGCCCTACCTGAACCAAACCCTCTTGTTTTATCCTACCCTCAGAAGATATTTAATTTTTGATAAAGGACTTTCTACCAAATCCGCAGGCAAACTTCCAATAACGCTCGGCAATATGAGCTGGTTGGTTTATCCTATCGGGGGTAATTGGCGTACCCGCCGTCTGTCCGCAGAAAAGGAAAATTCTATAATACAGTAGGAACGCTGCAACAATCAATAATAATTAAATAATAATTGTCCTAGCCAATATAACAGCACTTTCGTTACTGCACACGCCTTATCTTGTATCCGCCCGATAAGGAACTGCCGCCAGTACTCATTTTTCCCTACGGCCAGAAAAGGATTTCTCCTTATTCCCAAAGTAAAGCGGTTTTAAGGTTTACCGCAAACCTTACCAGTGTGGCGCTGCCCAAAGCCCTGTCCGGCCGCCGCAGGTCACTCTTTAAAGGATGGACTCTTCTAATCCTACCTCCTGGCTATATGAACGGACTTATATTGGGGATGTACCAAAAGCCGTTATAAGTGGCACCCGGTGAAGGTTACGCTCCTCCTCCCCAAGGGTCAAAGCCTTGTGTACTGCTATTATACGAACCGGGTATAAAAACCTTACTTATTTAGTAAGGTAATCTTCTATTGTAATACCTTTATATTTTTCAAAATGATGAAATTCTCTATGGCAATTAGCACATAATACAATACATTTTGCTATTTCGTTTTGAATATCTTTTAAATTAGAACGGTTAGATAGCATATGAGAAATATCTGTTTCTTTATTATTTGGATTTATATGGTGATAATCTAGTACATAACCACGAGATTCTCCACATTTTAAACATTTTTGCTATGCTTTTTGTTCTTCAATAATATTCTATTTTTCAGCATAACGCTATTTCATATAGCCAGTATGACAATCTTTACATTCTGAACGGCGCGTGCCTTTTTTCTTATCGCGCCAATGAAATTGGTCAAGAGGTAATTCTCTACCACATTTAGTACAAATTTTTGTTTCCATAATTCATCTTCCTTTCACTATATTATGAAAGGTAAAATAGGTATTTTTACCAGTTTTGACCAAGTAATTTTTTAAACTAGACCCTTACAATTAGAACTGAGCTACCTATTGCTCAATACGCAAAATTAAATGGATTGCATAATTGGATTTGAACCAATAACATATTCTTTGTTAGAATGATTGCTGTACGGGTCTATATGGTCCAAGTGAGAGGACTCGAACCTCCAGCCTCCTGCTCCCAAAGCAGGCCGTCTAACCAATTGGCGTACACCTGGATATATGGTGCGCAGTACAGGAATCGAACCTGTGACCTCATGGGTGTAAACCATGCGCTCTAACCAGCTGAGCTAACCGCGCATACCGATAGCAATTATAAAACATAAAGTAGCCATATAGACCGCTTTATTCAAAACTCCTTGCCGCAGTTTTAAACGCGCTTACGGTTCTTTGGTATTGTCATATAATTCTTTCGTGGCATCTGCGATATTAGAACCATTTTCTATTGACTTTTGCCAAACTCTAAATTGCTGAAAGGTTTCTATTATTTTACTATATCCAATCATACTGCCCATCCAAACGAGAAATCCCATAGCAACTAAACAAAGTATATTATTTACTGTCCAGGGAAGTCCCATTAGCATATATACAAAAGCAGTACCACCACAGCCAACTACAATCGCGTTTACAAGAGCTATGATATTTGGGCTAGCCGCAGAACCACGATTGTAATAAAATTGTTTTACTGACTAAGTGAGCAACATGGTTACTAAACCACCGCCAACGAAGATACTGACGAATAGTGATACACTCATATTCTATTACCTCCGTTAGTAAGACTTATGGTGCTGGTGGCCGGACTCGAACCGGCACGCCCTTACGAGCAACAGATTTTAAGTCTGTGGTGTCTACCTATTCCACCACACCAGCATATAAACAAGACCCAAAAATTTGTACTCTGCAAGTCTTCTATTATCAGTAGAATTTACAAATCAAATTTGCTGTATGGGTCTTTAATTATTATGTATTTTCAAAAAATTCTTCTTCGGTTATCTCTTCCCAGTTTGCATTAGAAAAAGCATCTTCGTAATAGGAATTACGATCATCCTCAGACTCCCAATCGCTATCCCAACCTCGTGCGACATACTCATAAGATTCTGCCCATTCATAAGCGAATTCTCCGGAATAGCGGTCAATCTCTTCTGCGGGGGTATCATCTTCTACTTCCAAATATTCATCATAATCACAACCGCAATATCCATTTGAACCATAAAAATGAATATATCGCATAGTAAAACCTCCTAGACTCTGCGAAGTTAAGTCTGTACTTCTAATAAAAATGGCGACTTTAAAATTTGCTGTAAGAGTCATTTCTCATTTTCTATATATATTATACCATATTTTTTTTTAAAAGTCAATCTTGAGATTCTTCATCATCTCTCATGGATTGAATACGACGACGGTCCATCATACAATAATTATAGGTTCCGTGATAATATGCAGCCGCACCTTTATTTTTACTTTTTCTACGGCACATAGGACAATTACAATTAATTTTTCCTTTTATATATTGACCAAAATATTTGTAATGCCAATAGTCATTCTGTTCATGAACAATATCAGCTTTTCTTTTTGCTTTGACATAATCTTTATGTCGACGCCATGCTCTTGTTCTCAAAATACAAGACTCCCTTTATCATCCCAACGAGAATATAGATGACCATTAGGACGCAGTATCATATATTTGAAATTATCAATTTCATTTTTAGACATACAATTATCATCAACAAGAGTAGATATACCGCCAAGAGAATACTGAATATATCCAAAAGGCAATCGTGCGATAGGTGTACCATTCTGTTTAATATATTCTACAATTCGATGAAATTTAATTTCTTCTAACTGATGGTTGGCTACCCAGGCGCGTTGGTCGCAGAATGGCATATCCAAATAATATAGCTTTCTAAAAGTTAATTGCTCTATACCATAACCTTTAGCCCATTTGAAATACTGACCAGGCTCAAAGCGATTAAAATCATCGCTAAGGTTAAGACAAGCACGCACATTCATACCAACATTATGCGCGGACTCAATAAGGTCATAATAGCTATTCTTTTTTGCTTCTGGCATACGAATAATGGTTTGGTTTCTTTCTATGTCAAAAGAAGAAATAGAAAGAGCCAAAGTAGTTACACCAAGAGCATTGAGTTCAGCAATGTCCTCATCTTTCATTCCGCTGCCAGTGGTTTGGATTTCAATATTATAAAAAGGTCTATCCAATTTATTATTGATACCCAAAAGATTACGAATAAAAGGCATATTCTGCTGCGGTTCGGCTGTACCCGTCAACATCATAACATTACAGCCATTGTCGCGTACATATTTAATACGATTTACATAAGAAGAAGTAAGAATACCGCTACTCAACTTTGAACCATAGTCTTCACAATGCATACGAGATACGCAGTAAAAACAGTTATTCCAACAATGACCAGTGGGAACAACGATAGATAATGATTGAATATTCATATTCTTACTCCTAATTTTTTATTAGAAAAAGGGATATTTTTCTCCTTTTTCTAATAATATTATATCATATTTTTTTTAAATTGTCAATTAAGGCCATTCACCAAGGGGCTTGCCAAGTTTGCCAACTTCAACATCGGTATTGTAATATACGCCATTCAGACCGGCATCTTCAAAAATCTCAGCAGCAATATCCTGATACAGGGTGCTAATAAGACCATGGCAATCGTTCAAATTATCATTAAAGAACTGAACAACGCAATTCTTAAATACAACATAAGTCATGCTGAAAAACCAAACATCACCGCCAGGGGTTACAGAATAAGCATATGCAGGATTACCATTAAAAGCGGTATCAAACAAGTCTTTCTGTGTAGGGAAAGCAATATTGGCAATAGGACCATCAACAATAATATGAAGGGCAATATTGCCAAACTGCTTTTCTGTTGGAAGCAGACGCTGCAAAGCCGCATTCTTCTCGCCATTATTGCCAGCAAGAGCAACGGTCATATTGTCATAATCAATATTAAAAGCAATCTGTGGGTCACCATCAAATAGAGCCTGTAGCTTATTCATATAAGTTACCCAAGGGGGAGAAATCTTTAGACGAACATCATTCATAGAAATTTTTATGCTCCTTTAATTTTTTATTTATTTTCTATATATATTATAGCATAAAAATAAATAATTGTCAAATGGCACCCTCTTATGGATTTGAACCATAAACTTCTGAGTCAGAGTCAGATATGTTGCCAATTACACAAAAAGGGTAAAGAAAGGGGTTTTAGGGAAAACCCCTAAACCCGCATTAGAACCAATTAAAGAAACGGTCAAACAAATCAAAAGGATTGCCGTCGCCAGTGCGCAAGGTCATATGGAATGAACCATAATCTTTCACGAATGCATTCAGAACTTCTCTGTAATGCTTCTGTGCTTCAAGGATTGCTTTATAAGCATCCTCAACTTCCTTTGCGCGGTCCTTACGGACATTGGCAAGTTCTTCCTTTTTAGCCTTTTCAAGGGCTACCTGCTTGTCAAACTCTTCTTCGGCAGCGAGACACTCTTCTACGCTCGCATACTCTTTGTTGGTCTTTTCACTAAGAATCTTCATTGTAAAATTCCTTCCTTTTACAAAAAATATTTAGTCAAACAGAGCAGACATTATCTGTTTCGTATCTTTTGAGCGAGCTCTTTCTCAATCAACGGTTGCTTGACTATTGGTACCCCGAGCAGGAGTTGAACCCACATCCCGTGATCCGTAGTCACGTGTTCTATCCGTTAGA
>Ga0265300_10000942_pt1 | contig 29011 bp, 18 predicted proteins | sample AusTroGonzalo_MG_FD_193482 | JGI IMG/M metagenome (GOLD analysis project Ga0265300, IMG submission 193482) | Bovine rumen microbial communities from tropical cattle in Woodstock, Queensland, Australia - Gonzalo_03 | ecosystem: Host-associated > Mammals > Digestive system > Stomach > Rumen ...
TCCCCAATGGGTACAGGCGATGACAACCTTACCAACCTGCGTCTCTTTGCCGGTGATAATGCCTGTTACTTTGCATCTGCTGACAAGTATGGAAGCAACCTCGGAACTGAGACCAACCGTACTTTCATGGGCTATACTGCAACTCTGGACGGCAACGACCCTGTCATGAAGGAGATGATACTGGAGTTTTCACTTGACAAAGCCACCGATATAGAAATTGGCATCCGTACCAGCAACATGCTGAAGTCTGGCAGTCGGGCCACCAGCAACCAGGGACGCTTCCGCGTTGACTACTTCCGACTGTACTCCATAGCCGGACTGCATGTACATGACTATACACATAATGGTATCTGCTCCTGCGATGGAGCGGAACGTTATGAAACACCCGAGAAATCAGGTTCATATTATCTATTGGACAATGCAGGCAAGGTGGAATGGTTCTCGGAAATGGTGGCTGCCAACGGAGGTTCTACATCTTATTACGCCAAGTTGACTGCCGACATAGACTTTGAGCGCGAAGTTAATCTGCACCTGCCCATCGGCAAAACAAAAGGTAACAAATTCAAGGGCGTCTTTGATGGACAAGGACATCGCATCAAGAATATGATTATCTATCGTCCACAGGACGAGGCACAAGGTTTCTTCGGATATTTACAAGGTAATTCCTCTTGTACCGTCAAGAACCTTATCATTGACAAGAGTTGTTCCGTTATTGCACTTACCAAAGCAGCCGGACTGGCAGGCTCCTGCCAGAACACGGGTGCCACCATCACCATCGAGAACTGCGTGAACGAAGCCAGCGTGAACGTTACCGGTCAGGATGCAGCAGGCATCATAGGAGGACAGAACGATACAAACCCTCGGTTTGTAATCCGTAATTGTATCAATACAGGCAACATCACATCCTCTCATTCCGATCCATATGCCGGAGGGCTTTGCTGCTATCTGGGGAATGGCGAGAATACCATTGAGAATTTCATCAACCTTGGAACTATAACCGGACATAAAGGAGGAAATGTCGGGCGTATGTCGGGCAGCGTCAAGGGTATTGTAGATCTGTCTGATACAGAACAAAAGACTCAGGGTATTACTGAGGGACTCACCAGTGCAGACATCACGAGCGGTGTACTGACCTATTATATAAATAATGTAGCAGGAAAGGAAGTGTTTTTCCAGACTCTAGGCGAAGACACATACCCAGTCCCCTTGAATACAAGCAAGTCTGTAAAGCAGATAAGCATTCCAGCCTGTGGCTATGCCACCTATGTTGCAGAGGGCAATGTGCTGTTCCCTCCCGCTCTTGGAGCACATGCCGTTGTTTCCACGGACAACAACTATGCAAAACTCTCAGAACCTATTGCAGAAGCCGCTGCTGGCGACCCTATCCTACTGAAGGCAGTAGCAGGCAAGTACTGCTATAACCCAGTAGCATCTGCCACCAGCCCGGACATCAACCTGCTTCAGGCCGCAACAAAGGATATTGTATGCGATGGGACACAATACTGCCTTGCAGACCAAGAACAGGGCGTAGGTTTTTATAAGGTAGCCACAGGTAGCAGCATTCCAGCAGGAAAGGCATACCTGACTATTACAGGCAATGATACAAGACAATTCTACGGCTTTGAACCCAATAACGAGACGGGAATGAATGAAGAATTAAGAATGAAGAGTGAAGAATTAAATGTAGACTCTGCATACAATCTGGCAGGAGTGCGAGCCACAAAAAAAACAAAAGGCACATACATTGTAAAAGGTAAGAAATTTATAAGAAAATAATTTGTCATGAAATACAATACTTTATTCTTACTGAGTATTCTCCTGTGGATTCCCTTCCATGCCGAGGCACAGAAAAAGGATTCCATCACATTTGCTGTTATGGGCAATTCAATATCCACATACTACGGATACATCCCAGACGGATATAAGGTTTTCTATACAGAAGACAGGGAGAAGAAATACGGCATACAGGTAGGCGACACATGGTGGATGCAACTTAGCCGTCTCTCGGGTCTCACATTTCTTGCCAATGCTTCATGGAGCGGTTCACGCGTATCATGCGACCTTCTCGACAGCGATGCTCCTTTTGTCAGTAACGCCAGAGTAGCAGCTGTAGGAAGGGCCGGCATACCTGATATCATCTTCATCATGGGAGGAACAAATGACTGGAACCAGGCTAAACTTCCATTAGGCGAGTTCAGCACTGAAACCTTCACCGATTCACTGACATTCCGAGGGGCGTATGCCATGTTATTGCACAAACTCAGTACACGCTACCCTTCCACCAAGTTGGTATGTCTCTCCATAACACCACGTTCCGCTGGAGTTAACCAACTGAACGACATAGGTTACTCACAGGCTGATGCCAACGAGAGTATCAAGAAGATAGCCAAGCAATTCGGAGGATATTACATAGACTGTACTACCATCCCCTTCAGTTCCAACTGGAGCAGCTACACTTTAGACAAGCTCCACCCCACTGCAGCCGGAGCCACACTGATGGCCAATGCCATATACAAGGAACTGGTGGCACAAAACATCATTACATCAGACCTCAGACAGAATAGCGAGTGTGCTGAAGCAGAATGCCTACTTGATCTTTCTTTTGATGCAAATGGTATTGTCAACAAAGGGTCGTACAATGCAAAAGTCGGTTCTCACGGACAAGCAACCACACTTTATGACAAAGCCAACGACACCTATTATGGATGCACCAAGGTAACTGCAACAGATTATTTCTATGCCTTATACGATGAGGGCAGTCCGCTTTCCGAGGCTTTCAACTCATCCGTTACTTGGGAAACACTGGTACGCCTTGAAGGTTTAGCCGACGAGAACGGCAAGATTTCCAAAACCTGTTTCTTAGGAAACGAGCAAGATGGAGGTTGGGCGTTCTACAATTCACAACTTGCCAGCGCATTCACCTACCGACATCAGAGCGGAGTAGCCAGTACAGTAAAAAACCTTGGAGGAGACTCTATTGCCGTATCTGGTAAATTCTATCATCTGGTTGTTACTATGGACAGGACAAGCCATATCATCCACTACTTCGTCAACGGCAAACTGGTTTGCACAGGCACAAGGGCAGGAACAGACATGGTGCCGCCTCAGTGCGGAACGGTAAAGGGGCACCGGAACATGTGGATATGCCTGGGAGGAAACCCAACAGCTGGCAGCAGTTCTACAGGCAGTCAGAATTCTTCTGCGTGCAGTTTCATCTTTGCCAGAATATACAATGGGGCACTGACACAAAAAGCCGCACAGAATCTTTATACTGACCACGTTCGTATATTTACCGAACCGGCAGCACCACTAGGTAATGATCTGATCCTGGACTGTCAGTTCACTCCAGACGGAGCGCTCAACAATGCGCCCGCCTACCGTCATATTCCTGTTGAGATGGCAGGTAACGTGCCTTTGCAATACAATGCTTCCATCCAGTCCTACGAAGCTCAGTTCAATGGCAACACGTCGCAGTTCTTTAAGTTCTTTGTAGGTGACCAGCCAAGTATCATGAGTCAGCTTTCAGATGCATACAGCGTGGAAATATACTGTCAGAACAGTACCGAAAAGCCTAAGGCAAGTACACGTCCGATGTGTTTTGTCAACGGTTACGGATTCGGCCTGCACATGAACTCGCAGGGAAATATTTGCTATACCACAACTACACAAGGTAATAAAACAGACGGTAGCTATGCCAAAACACAATGGTCGTGGATAGGCGTAGGTAGCCTGACAACAGACTATACGCACTACGTTATCGTCTATGACAGACTACATTTCGTATCCCGCTTTTATGTCAACGGAGAGGAAAAGGCCGTACGCTACCTAACCTTCAAGGAATGCCCTATCTACGAGTGGGCACCTTCAAGTTGGTTGGCCATTGGAGGAGATGCCCTTGGCATTTACAACAATGCCACAAAAGTAGGCAACTACCCCTACATGGGAAAAGTGGCTATGGTCAGAGTATGGGGTAAGGCACTTACGGAAGAGGATGTCAAACAAATGTATAATGTTACACAAAACAAACAGGTTACGTTTACAACAGGAGGAAACGGCTACGTAGCATGTTGCGTACCCTTTGTAACTTCCGTCCCCGATGGGTTCACCGCATATGTAGTATCAGAAGTCACCAACACCTCTGTAGTCCTGAAGGAAGTTGCGAGTTCTGGGGATATACTTCCACAGGGAATGCCCGTGATTATGAAAGGGGAGTCCCGATGCAGTTTCACTCTGTCGGCAATTGACCAAAGCACCGAATACACTAACTCAAATATAACTTCCCAACCTAATTACCTTGTTGGTTCATACTGTCAGAAAACCATTACAACAGGAACTGGCTTCTATCTTAGGACTTCAGGGAACAGTATGTATCGTGCATCGACAGATTATTCGTTGCCTGCCTGCTCATGCTACCTTCCTTCTACATCTAAACGAACACTGTACAGTATTCAAGTACAGGAAAAAGAGGATATTGTTCCCAGCCTTCAGCAAAACCCGAACAGTGTTCCTTCCTATGATCTTCAGGGGCGACGCATCGACAATACACATAAGGGAATATCCATTAAGGAGGGTAAGAAGATTATTTTCAATTAAACTTATCCCTACATATAATCGAGGGAAAACATTAAAACGGAAAAGCAAAAGAAAACGATTTTTCTTTTGCTTTTCTCTCAGTTAATACTACCTTTGCATTTAGAATATTAACCAAAAACAGAAAATATCATGAAAAAGAAAACTATTCTCGTCTTTCTTACACTTGCATTCATGGCAGCTGGTGCCTATGCCAGGGGAAGTTCATCCCTCTCTACCACTAAGGTGGAACAAGGCAAAGTGACAACAGGTATCGGCAACACGGACGTACCCATCCTGCGCACTACACTTACCGTAAATGCCCCCACGGGAAACATTGACTTCCAAGGGGTGACCGGCACGGTCAATGCCACTAACCTGAAGGATGTGAAAGCTATACGCGCCTACTTCGCCTCCAACCCTCAGGAACTGTTTGTGGATAGCAAAAAGGAGATGAATTGGAGAGAGAGCAACGCTATTCCCTATGCTGAAGGTAAAATTGCCAAAGACGGCACATTTATTATAACCGGAAGCCGTAGCCTTACGGCAGGTACATACTACCTGTGGATTGCCCTGGACATCAGCAAGAAAGCACAGGAAGGTAACACGGTGGATGCCTCTATTACCTCTTATATTATAGACGGGGAGTCGCAACCCGAACCCGACGGCAATCCTGCCAATGCCGCTACTATCTTCCTGACGGAAAGCAGTGTGCTGATGCCTATGGACAAGGGAAGCCTCTATTACCGCATACCTGCCATCTGCACCAGTGCCGACGGAAAGCGCCTGGTTGTCCTCACAGACGACCGCAAGGACCACAACATAGACCTTCCTACTCACTGCTATGTAGTGGCGCAGTATTCCGAGGATAACGGCCGCACATGGAGCGACCCCGTTACCGTAGCAGGCACAGCAGAGAGAGGCGGCGACTACGGACATGGTGATGCCTCGCTGATTACGAACCGTATGAACGGCGACATCATAGGCATTATGACCAGTTCGCGCTACGGAACAGGGTTCTTCTCCTCTACACCGGATAAGCCGCAGACGTGGAAGACCATTGTCAGCCACGACGGCGGTCTCACCTGGGAGAAGCCTATTGACCACACCAAGGAACTGTATGCTGCAGGTAGCCCCCACCCTAATTGGCTGGGAGGCTTCACCGGCTCTGGAGCAGGATTGCAGAAGCGTGACGGCACACTGGTATCTCCCTTCGTGAACCGCGAATCACCCGACGGTTCAAGAAACAATTTCACACAGAACTACTACAACTTCATGTCCAAGGACGGAGGAAAGACTTGGTTCGTAAGCGGAAAGAGCGGAACAACGGCTGCAGACGAACCGAAGGTGTTGGAACGGAACAACGGCGACCTTGCCATCAGCGTGCGCGCCAACGGCTATAATTACTATAATGTAACGTCCGATGACGGGGAGACATGGAAGAACGCACCGCAGACACGCTTTACAACCGGTATCAGCGGCAATGCCTGCGACGGCGAGTATATGTACTGGTGCTCTACGCTCGACGGCAATCCCTGGGACATTGTCCTCCAGACACTGCCCAACAGCAACAGCCGCCAGAATGTCTCCATCGCCCTTTCCACCGACGAAGGCGAGACCTTCGGAACACCCAAGACCATCTGTCCCAGAGGCTCTGCCTACAGCGCCGCCACCGTCCTGCCTGACGGCACATTAGGCGTTTACTACGAGGAGGAAGGCCTCTTCGGCTGTTTCACCATGCGCTTTGTACGCTTCAGCCTCAACTGGGCAAGCGACGGCAAATACAGTTTCACAAAGAAGAACCCCTTCCGCCCTGTCTCAGCCGGCATCAGAAAATAAAGAGCTCACTGCTCCCCTTTTGGGAAGTGTAACTATACAAAAATAGGACCCAGAAATCTGAGTCCTATTTTTTATTTATAATCCCTCCTCCTCGGGGGAGCCGGAAGGGGGTCTCTTATTTTTCTTCGTTCTCCTTGATGGTCTTACCCATAGTCAGGTAAGCAGTAGGAGCAGCTACGAATATTGAAGAGAGTGTACCGAAGATAACACCCAGGATCATTGCGAAGGCGAAGCTGCGGATGCTGGCACCACCCAGACAGAAGATTACAGCCAGTACGATGAATGTGCTGACAGAGGTGTTGATGGTACGGTTCAATGTACTGTTCAGTGAGCTGTTGAAGAGTTCCTGACGATCACGCTTGGGATACAGACCGATGTACTCACGGATACGGTCGAATACTACCACCTTGTCGTTGATAGAATAACCGATAGCAGTAAGCACAGCACCGATGAAGGTCTGGTCGATCTCCAGAGAGAAGGGCAGGATACCCCACCAGATAGCATACATACCCAGAATCAGGACAATGTCTATAAGCAGGGCTGTGATAGCACCTACTGAGAAGGCAAGGTTGCGGAAACGTACGAAGATGTATGCGAAGATGGCTATGAAGGCCAGGATAACACTCCAGATAGCACCGTTGGTGATGTCCTCAGCTACTGAAGGACCAACCTTCTGGCTGCTGATGATAGAACCGCCGGCACGCTCGTCACGGTTGATGAAGTTCTCAACAGTGAGGTCGTTAGCCAGGAAGTCAGCACCCTTGAGGGCATCGAACAACTTCTGCTCTATCTCGCTGTCAACCTCGATACCATCCTCCTGGATGCGGTAGTTGGTAGAGATACGCAGGGTCTTGCCGCCTGTACCCAAAGCAATAACACTGGTGTTACTCTCGGGGAAGGCCTCAGCCAGGATAGGACGAACTGCCTCGGGCTGTACCTCTTTCTCGAACAATACCACGAAGTTACGACCGCCAGTGAAGTCGATACTCTTACTGAAGCCACGGCCAAGCATGAAGCCCAAGCTGATAACAGCCAGTACGCCGAAGACAGCGAAGCTCTTCTTGTAAGCGCTCATGAACTTGAAAGCGGGGTTCTGGAAAGAAATCTTATCACCGATAGCAGTGCGGAATGTCAGGTTCTGCCACTTGTCCTTGCTCATAACCTCGGCATAGACAACACGTGTCAGGAATACTGCAGTGAAGAAGCTGACGCAGATACCGATGAACAATGTGGTAGCGAAACCGCGGATAGGTCCTGTACCGAAGTAGTAAAGGATAACAGCGGTAATGATAGAGGTAAGGTTAGAGTCGAAGATAGCGCTGAAGGCGTTGCTGTAACCAGCAGACAGAGCCTCGCGAACCTTCTTGCCAGCCTTCATCTCCTCCTTGGTACGCTCATAGATAAGCACGTTGGCATCCACAGCCATACCCAGGGTCAGTACCATACCGGCGATACCGCTCATGGTAAGGGCAGCCTGGAAACTGGTCAGGATACCTACGGTGAAGAAGAGGTTCAGAATCAGGGCGCAGTTAGCAACCATACCGGGAACAAAGCCGTACATCATAATCATGTAAACCATCAGGATTACAAAGGCGATGACACAGCTGAGGATACCCTGCTGGATAGACTCGGCACCCAGAGAAGGACCAACAATCTCCTCGCTCACGATCTTTGCGGGAGCGGGCATCTTACCAGACTTCAGTACGTTGGCAAGGTCACGTGTATCCTCGGTAGTGAAACGACCGGTAATCTGTGAGTTACCACCGGTAATCTCGCTCTGTACGGTAGGAGCACTGTATACATTATCATCCAGAACGATGGCAACGCAACGCTTCAGGTTGGCCTTTGTAAGGGCAGCCCAACGACGAGCACCGTCAACATTCATCTTCATGCTAACGCAAGGCTGACCGTTCTGATCGAACTCATCCTTGGCATCAGTGATAACATCACCTTCCAGAGGAGCACGACCGTTACGTTCTGTTACCTTGATGGCATACAACTCGTAGATGTTAGCAGCGTTGCCGTCATCCACACCCTTAACGCCCCACTTGAGACGAAGGTCAGAAGGAAGAACCTCCTTAGCCTCGGGAGAATTCAGCAATTCATCGATAGCAGCCATCTCACGCTTGTGGGCATAAGCAACTACGCAACCATAAGCACCCTGAGCAAGCTGAACACGACTCAGCAAAGGATTCTGCTTGCGTGCCTTCTCGATGTCGGCAGCAGAAACAGCAGTTTCTTTCTTCTCCTCGGCATTGCCGCCTACTACAGCAGCCAGGTCCTTCTGGGCAGCAGCAGAATCAACAGCTGTTGTATCGGCTGTAGCCTCAGCAACTGCGGCAGCAGAATCAGCGGAAGCCTCATCCTGAATATTGCTCATTACAGCAGCAAGCTTTCTGTCCAAAGTTACCAGGAAAGGAACAATCTCCTGTGAGTTGTAAGTCTCCCAGAACTCCAGATTAGCACTACCCTGCAACAACTTACGAACACGCTCGGGCTCCTTTACACCAGGCATCTCAACCATGATGCGGCCTTCCTGGCCCTCGAGGGCCTGGATGTTGGGCTGAACAACACCGAAACGGTCAATACGGGTACGGAGTACATTGTATGAGTTGTCGATAGCGCTCTTCACTTCCTCGCGAAGCACTTTCTCAACTTCTTTGTCAGTACTCTTGGTTGTTACCTTATCACGCAACTGCTGAGTTGCGAAAAGCTCAGCCAGAGCCTTGTTGGGCTCCAGTGCCTTGTAGTCTTTAATAAATAAGGTAATAAAGTCACTCTGGCTGTTTGCAGCCTCGCCGGTCGCCTGCTCGACGGCCTTGCGGAAGTTTTCGTCAGTCTCTTCCTTGTGGTCTGCCAAAGCCTTTACTACGTCGGGTACACTAACCTCCAGGATAACGTTCATACCACCCTTCAGGTCCAGACCCAGTCCGATTCCCATCTCACGGCACTCCTTCAATGTCCATACATTGCAGTACACCTTGTTGTTGAGCAGAGAATCCAAGTAACGGTCGGCAGCTTCCTGACCCTCAGTCTGAGCAATCTCCTCAGCCTTGTTCTCAAAGTGGCTGGTAACCACTGAGAAGCTCAGGTAGAAGAGGCAAACCAGAGTCAGCAGGACTGCGAAAACCTTTACAAATCCTTTGTTTTGCATTGTGTTAATTAATTATTGTTTTGTTGTTTATAAGTTTCGTTCAGTCAAAAAATAGTTCGCAAAGATACACATTTTTCCTTTACTAAATATAATTTGCACCAAAATTTATACATTAAAGGCATTTTATTTGTCTTTTTTCTGTAGATAGGCAACTACGGGGAAGTGGTCGGAGGCTGTAACGCCATCATCCACATAGCATTTTATACATTGCCAGTCCGAGGATGCAAAGATGTGATCTATACGCACATAAATACCTCCGTGCCTATAAGTAAAGCCTACGCCCCGGCCTATTTTACGGAAGGCACAGTCCAGTCTGCTGGCCAGCCTTTGGTAAGTATAGGAGATGGGGGTGTCATTGAAATCTCCACATACGAGAATGCTATTTCTCTCATTCTTGTCTATCAGCGCACATAGCGTATCGGTCTGGAAGCCACGGTAATAGGCAGCATCCCTGAGTTTGCGGAGCAAGATCTTCCCGCCTTTCTCTACACGTTGCTGCTCTGGTTCCAGAATCATATTCTTGTACTCAGTCTTGTCTGAATCGGAAAGTGCATTACTCTCGAGATGATTGCTCACCAGCAACAGGCTGTCCCCCTGACAGTGAAGCCAACAGGCCATACTGCTGTTCTTGCGGGTGGGATAGTCGATATGCAAGGTGTCCCCGAGAACAGGGAAGCGGGTCAGGATACATTTCCCGGTTCCCGTTACACGATGATAACCCATGGAATCTGTCATATGCTGGAATTCGGGCATATTCATCAGGGTTCCACTTATCTCCTGAAAGCATACGATATCCGCATTCTTCTCCTTTAGATACTGCACCACTTCCTGACGGGTTTCATCGTCCGGAACACCTCCCAAATTATAGGTTACGACACAAATGGCACTGTCGGAAAGATACTTCTTGGTATTAATGGGGCAATAATCCATGGCATAGCCTGCCACAACCATCAGACCTACCAGAGGCACCCATACAAGATAGAAACGGAATATCAGCCAAAAGAAGAAGAAGGCAATATCCACAGCCACGAATATAGGAAAGAACAGCCCGAACAGGGAAAGAGTAGGATGTGCACTGGGCGAAACAAAAGTTGAGATTACTGCCAGCCACATGAGCAGGATGGTACACACATTAGCCCCCAGGAATATTCCTATGAGCACCCGCACAAACGGGCTGGATTTTTTCTTGTTACTATGCATTATTTCTTGCTTTTGTCAAAGAGCCGGCGTTTTTCTTCGTCTGTAAGGTTAGTATATCCGCTCTTCTTTACTTTATCAAGTATTCGGTTTAGTTCTGCCTCTTCTTCCTGCTTGCGCTGTCTGTATATGAAATCCTGCGCATACTTGCCTCCATAGGTCACCTTGATGTCAGGGTTCTTGCGCGTGAATAGCCTTGAGAACCAACGACGGAAGTTAAAGCCGCCGCCTGAGCCTTTATCGTAGTAATCCCTGTCGTAATAGTTGCGATGACTGCGGTTACGGTTGCCTCCGCCATTACGCCAATAGAGAAGCAGGAGAAAACCAACCAGCATACCGCCCAGATGAGCAAAGTGTGCTATGCCATCGCCGGGACGGCCCAACGCTGACAATAACTCTATCACTGCATATCCCACCACGAAATACTTGGCACGGATAGGCACAGGCAAGGGGAAGATGAACATGCGTTCGTTGGGGAAAGTCATGCCAAAGGAAAGCAGGATACCATATACGGCTCCTGAGGCACCTACCGTGGTCCAAAGATTCAGGTAGTCCCCTATCAGAAGAGGCATCCCGTTAACAGCTACTCTTTCAACAGCATACAGGCCCGCAATCCAATAGTTGACAAACTGCACCAACTCCTGAATCAGACCGGCACCCAAACCACACGTCAGATAATAGAACAGGAAACGCTTGGAACCCATCGTATTCTCCATAATGCGGCCGAACATCCATACGGCAAACATGTTGAAGAACAGATGCTGGAAGCTTCCGTGCATGAACATGTAGGAAAAGAGCTGATAGAAATAGAAATGACTGGCCATAAAGAAGTGAAGGCCCAGTACATCGTCAAGGTCTATACCATACGCAGGAAGAGCTGCTACCTGTCGGGCTGCGAAGAACAACACGTTAATGATGAGCAGATTCTTGGTTACTGGCGGCATATTATTCATAACATTCATTTTTCCTGATTACGGCGCAAAAATACAAAAATAAAACAAAAAAGGACCAATAACGAGCATTCGAATAGGTTTTTTTCGCATTTTCTTTCATTTTTTTACAGAAAAACTTGGGCTGTTTTTCAAGATTTCTTATTTTTGTGATACAATTTATCGAAATTAACTAAATTATAAACATCTAAAAACACAAAGTTATGAACAAGACTGATTTGATTGCAAAGATTGCAGAAGGCGCAGGTTTGAGTAAAGTTGATGCAAAGAAGGCTTTGGAGGCTACATTGGAGGCTATTACCGGTGCTGTAAAGGCTGGTGATAAGGTTGCTCTGATTGGTTTTGGTACTTTCTCTGTTGCTGAGCGTGCTGCACGTAAGGGTATCAATGTTCTTACCAAGAAGACTATCAACATTCCTGCAAAGAAAGTTGTTAAGTTCAAGGCTGGTGCTGACCTGAAATTCTAAGAACCATCCTATTTTTGCAATAGAAATCAAGCGCGCTGCTTCAACTATGAGCAGCGCGCTTTGCTTTTTATATAAATTGTCCGGCAAGCCGGAGCAGTTAATTCCTTGTCAACTGACAATTATGGCAATAAGCCGGCGGGGTGTTCTTTTGCCACAACTTCCTGAAATTCTGCGCCTCCTTTGAGTTCAGTACAGTCATTATATCATCAGAGAATACATTACCGAAATTGAGCAACTTGGGGAAGGGCTTTCCACAGCATGGCACATAGTAGCCATCCCAGGTAATGTACGGGTACTCCCAGGGGAAGCTGCAATCACGAAACTCACCGTCTGACGGATAATCGGGCCCGACAATTTCCATTTCCCTATAACAACTGCTTCTGGCCTTCATAGCCTCCACGGCTTCCTGGAAGTCTTTGGATACAAAGAAATCATAAAACTTTCTGTCTGCCGTTGGCTGGGAGGCAATACTCATGCAGTTGAAATTGACATACCGAATGCCCATCTCATGGGCAAAAGCGACTATATCAGACATCTGCATATAGTTATCCGGCATCACGACACAGTTAACCATACAGACCACATTCTTTCCCTTCTGCATGACGAACTCAATGTTATCCTTCATGACAGCAAAATCGGCTCCCTTGCGGATGGAATTATACGTCTCACCAACGCCATCGACAGAAAACTGTATATTGTCGATATAGGGCAATACAGGTTCTATTGCTTCCTGAAATCCACGGAAGTGGGCATTGGTGGAAACCGTAATGATAATGCTTCTCTTTCTCGACTTTATATATTTGACGATTTCCAGGAGGTGAGGATACAGGAACGTCTCTCCCAAGCCGGTCAAACCGCATGAGTCCAAATAAGGATATATCTGGTCGATAATCTGCCTGGCCTTTTCCAGAGGCATAAAGCCGACATCCATCGACTTGCCATATTCATGTTCACGCGGACACATGGAACAATGCAGGTTACAGGCATTCCCCAATTCAAGCATCACATTCGTAGGATGCACGACCTGCAATGTCTTTCTCCTATCCAGTCTTGCCTTTGCCATGTGGTTGCCTACATACCTGAAGAAGTCCCGGTTAATCCTTGTTGTCTTCATCAATTTCCACAACAGCTTCAGACGACGCTTGTTTAAATTCCCTATCATAGTATTCGTTTTAGAGTAAATTCACTATCATCTCTCTGCCCAGTCCCCTCTGTCAAGATTACGATAGCCTATGGCTTCCTGCAGATGATGTGTCTGGATTCGTTCCGAACCTTCAAGGTCGGCAATCGTACGAGCAACACGCAGGATACGGTCATAGGCTCGTGCTGAAAGCTGCAGGCGGTTCATGGCCTCCCTGAGCATATCCATATCCTCGGGTGCGGGCTCAGCATAACGATGCATCAGCCTGCTTGTCATCTGAGCGTTGCAGTGTACGGCAGGTTCATCCTTATACCGTTCTTCCTGTATCCTTCGGGCACGGACCACTCGCTCCCGGATCGTAGCACTGCTCTCGCCGGGAGCCGTTCGACTGAGTTCGTCAAAGGAAAGAGGCGTTATCTCGCATTGTATGTCTATACGGTCAAGCAAGGGACCTGAGATCTTATTCAGGTAACGGACAATCTGCCCCGGCGTACAGCAACACTGCTTGGTGGGGTGATTGTAATAACCGCAGGGACAAGGGTTCATGCTGGCAACAAACATAAAGGAGCACGGGTAGGATACACTGTACTTGGCACGCGAAATGTTTATTACCCTATCCTCCAATGGCTGGCGAAGCACCTCCAGGGTACTACGCTGGAACTCCGGCAATTCATCGCAGAAGAGGACGCCGTTATGAGCCAGGCTGATCTCTCCCGGCTGAGGATTTGAACCGCCACCCACCAAAGCCACCTGCGAAACGGTATGATGCGGTGAGCGGAAAGGCCTGTGGGCAATCAGCGAGCAGTTGCCAGACAACTTACCGGCAACGGAATGTATCTGTGTGGTCTCCAGACTCTCCTGCAAGGACAAGGGAGGCAGGATGCCGGGCAGACGCTTGGCCATCATACTCTTTCCACTGCCCGGAGGACCTATCATAATCAGGTTATGGCCTCCGGCTGCAGCAATCTCCATGGCGCGCTTTACATGCTCCTGCCCCTTAACATCAGCGAAGTCCAGTTCAAAGTCGTTCTGCTGGGCATAGAACTCGGAACGTGTATTAATGACGGTCGGCTCCAAGGGATGCATACCATTCAGATGTCCTACCACCTGATTGATATGGCGTACGCCGTAAACCCTGAGTTTGTTTACGACGGCTGCCTCGCGGATATTCTCTTCCGGAACGAAAAGACCCTCGTATCCAAGCTCCCTGGCTTTGATGGCTATGGGCAATGCTCCTTTTATCGGCATCAGGGAACCGTCAAGACTCAGTTCCCCCACCATCATGTAACGGTTCAGTAGGTTTACGTCCACCTCACCCTCTGTAGCAAGGATTCCCATTGCCAAGGGAAGATCCAACCCAGAACCTTCCTTCCTTACATCAGCTGGAGCCAGGTTAACGGTAATCTGCCTGGTAGGGAATCTATAACCGCTGTTCTCGATGGCTGCCATGATTCGTTCGTGGCTTTCCTTCACTGCACTGTCGGGCAGGCCCACCATAACAAACCGACAACCCCTGGTAGCGTTAACCTCGATGGTTACCGCTACAGCCTGTAAGCCCTGCACTGTTGCACCGTAAACTTTTACAAGCATAATTTCTGAATATGAGGCTCTATATCACGTTGCCAATCCGAACCGAAGGCAACAATCTTCAAATTAGTATCTACAAGAACAAAATACGGCAAATCGCAGATTCCCCATTTCTGGACAAGCGGACTATTGAAACACTGGAAATCACAATAGCTGTAATAGTCCACGCTATCATTCTTCTCAATCCTTGCAAGGGCTGAGGACACTGCGTCAAGCGAATAGCTGATGGCATTTACCTTTATACCTTTCTCCTGCATTTCCCTACGGAACCTGCGGGTGCGGTAGAGTGCGCTTTGCGAACCGCTCTTCCAACTGGCCCAGAATGATATTAACAGATAATTGCCACGAAAATCATCAGTGGATATTTCTACCCCCTCTTCATCGCTGAAGAAAGAGGGACGGGTTTTCAATTTAAAATCAGGTAATTCCCGGCCTTCGCCCAACAAGCCATGTGAACGAACCACGCGGGACAGTTTACTCAGCTCCACATCGTCAGGACAGGCACGGCACAGGCTGTCAAAGATATCCGTTATCTGAGCCTGGGGTACGCTGTCTGTCAACAGGAAATACGTAGAGAACAGATACCGGCTAAGAGCTAGTGTAGGATGTTCCAGTGTGTATTGCCGGGCAACATCGCGCACCTCCTTGTCGGAAAGGTCCTTTATGCGTTTCCTGAATTCGGTGTAGGTCTCATTATCCTCCGTTCCCTTTACTTCCACTCCGCTCAGATTCTGGGCATCACCCACTATCTCGATATCATCACCCGGACGGGCAAAGATGGTAAGCTCTGAGAAGTTCGGGTACATCAGATGGAATATGACATCTCCGTCAATGGATGCCATGTATTCGAATTCACCATTCAGGATATGAAGCGTATCCAAGCGGTCCGTTCCTCCGCTGGGACTGTAAATATAAAACTCACCCTGCTCAAGGTGAGCAAAACTACCCTGAATCATTACCTGACCGGGGTGATTGCTGCAACTGAGCAGGGTGAGCAGGAATGCTATATAGAATAGCTTGAATTTCATTTACTTGATTATACCCTTAATAATGCTTGCATATTTTGCAAACTCAAGGTCGTTGGCAGCGCGGGCAGCCAAAGTGCTATCCTGCTGGATTGCGCTCTTGAGGGCAGATGCCAATGTTGTAGTGTCGCCAGTACGGGCAGCCAATACTGCCTGCAGATAGCTGGTGATAGCATCGGCATTCTTAACAGCGGCAAGAGTCTTCTTGGCGCTGGTGTAGTCCTTGGCCAGAATCTGAGCCAAAGCAGCACTGTTGGTGTTAGTACCGGCCAAGTCAGAAGCTGCCTGAGTGTAGCTGCCCTTGGCAATGTTCAGGTTACCCATAACCTCCTTGAAGGTATCAGAACCGCTACCCTTGGCAAGGTAGGTCTCAGCAGCGTTTACATCACCGTTCTTCAGAGCCAGCAGAGCCAGGTTGGTATTAACCTCGGGAGCGTTCTTGCTTACACTGGCAGCCTGCTTCAGGTAGTTGTTGGCAACCTCGGTGTTACCAGCAGCAATAGCCTGCTGAGCCATATTGTTCAGAGCGCGGTAGTCGCTAGGATACTGCTTGGCAATAGTCTCGTTCCACTGCTTGCGGGTAGCCTCATCCTTTGTCAGCTTGTTGGCACCATAAACCATCTCCTCTACGCTGAGCTTGCTGGGATCCTGCTGGAACTGCTCCAGAATCTGCTCATCGCTACGACCGATAACCTCGTAGTTAACAATCAGGCGGGCACGACGCAACTCGGGCAGGATGCTCTCCTTGATGTCGGTGTAAACCTCGCTCATGTTGCTGATCTGCTGCTCACGCTCTTCGGGCTCCTGATACATAGAGAGAACGCGGAGGATAATCTCCTTGTCCTGCAGGTTGCTCTTAGAAACCAACTCCTGGAAACCGTCCCAGTCCTCAGCAGTGTACTTGGTATCAACATCGGCCTTCATGCGGATCTTCTTCAGCTCACCCTTCAGGTAATCGCTGCTGACGTTCTGACGCTTCTCAGCCAACTTCTCGTTGAAATCGTACTTACCATCGGGGCTGGCGTATGCGCTAACCTCAATGTTCTGCAGGGCACGAGTCTCCTCGTTGTCGTTAATCTCCTTCAGGATCTTACCCAACTCCTTGATGCTTACGTTGTTCAGCTCGCTGGCGCGAAGGTTAGCCTGATTGATCAGGAACTTGATGTTAGCCTCCTGCTTCTGGGCAATGATGCGCTGGTAACCGTCGGGAGCTGTAGCGCCTGTAATATTGCAACGGTTCAGCAACTGGCTGGTTGCCAATACACCGTAGCCGATCTTAACCTCGGGGATAGAAACGGTCTTCTTACCCAACTTAGCATCGAAACGGGCATACAACTCGCTTGAGAGCATAGGCTCGATATAGGCAAAGTTGGTCTTCATTGCGTAAGTACCACCAGCCTTGTAGTTGATAGTTGTAGCATTACCTTCGACCTTCTCGCCCTGGAAAGTAGCGCTCTGGCCTTCAGCCTCGCCACCCTGATACTTCAGGACAGGAGTAACGGTAACCTGAGCCTTCTTCTTCATATACTTAACGGGGAAAGTACCGTTAATAGTAGCGGGAACCTGTCCACCGACAGCCTCGAGGGGTGTAGGAGTAACAGTAAAGTTATCTGAGCTAAGCTTTCCAAGCTTGCTGCAAGATGAGAGCGCCAAAACGGCTGCTGACATCAAAAAAACGTGAGATTTTTGCATAATTATTTAACCTAATTGATATTTTGCGTGCAAAGGTACAAAAAATCATTGAACATTGAACATTGAACATTGAACATTTTTGAACTATTCACAATTCTTCACTCTTATGTTACGTGGGTGATGTTCCAGAATCTCCTCACGCAGATGAGTCCTGTCTATGTGCATATAGATTTCCGTTGTGGAGATATCCTCGTGTCCCAGCATTGCCTGGATGGCTCGCAGGTTGGCACCGCCTTCCAGGAGATGGGTAGCAAAGCTATGGCGGAACGTATGCGGACTGATATTCTTCTGTATGCCGGCTTTCTGGGCATAATCCTTAATATACACGAACAGGGTAATTCGGCTCAGTTTAGTGCCCCTCTTGGTACTGATGAAAACGTAATCCTCGTGCCCGGGTTTTGCCTTTACACTTGTCCGTATCACAAACCACTGGCGCAGCTTCTCTATAGCTTGTTCGCCTATAGGAACCAGACGTTCCTTCCTGCCCTTTCCATGAACACGGATATAGCCTTCCTCCAGGAACAGCTCGCTCATCTTCAGGTTGCACAGTTCGCTGATACGCAATCCGCAGCTATACAGCATCTCTATGATGGCAACATCCCTTACTCCCTGGGGCTTGCTTTTGTCGATAGCCTGCTCTATGTCATCTATCTCCTGAATGCTCAGCACTTCGGGCAGGTGTTTTCCTATCTGCGGATTCTCCAACAGCTCCGTCGGGTCGGTTTCTATCTCCTTCTCCAAAACCAGGAAACGATAGAAAGAACGAACGCCGCTAAGGATACGGGCCACGCTACGCGGCTGGACACCCAACTCCTGCAAGGTACCGGAGAACTGATCCAGTTGCTCAAGCGTAACATGACGGAAATCTATGCCCACATCGGCATAATAGTTCAGCAACTTTTGCAGATCCCTGACATAGGCATCCAACGTATTGCCTGTATAGGACCGCTCCAGCCTGAGATATTGCATATAACGCCTCAGAATCTGAGGGGAAATAGCGCCCGTATTTGTGAACTGATAACTCAAAACCTTGTCGTTTATATTAAATTTGCACAATAATGCACGCTCGTTCGGCTATTTTCATTATCTTTGTAGCGGCAAAAGTACAGAAAAATTATGAGAATACAAATTATCAACGGCCCTAACTTGAATTTACTGGGTGTTCGTGAGCCTGAGATTTACGGAAAGAAGGCTTGGGCAGACTATTTGAAGGACCTGCGTACACGTTTCCCACAAGTGCGCATCGACTATTACCAGAGTAATCTGGAAGGTGAAATCATCAACAAGATCCAGGAGGTTGGTTTCGACCGCGATGGTATTGTGCTGAATGCCGGTGCATATACACACACCAGCGTTGCCATTCTGGATGCCCTGAAGAGTGTAAGCACTCCTGCCGTAGAGGTACATATCACCAATGTCCACCAACGCGAGGAGTTCCGTCGCAAGAGCCTCATCAGCCCGGGATGTCTGGGTGTTATCTGCGGCTTTGGTCTGGACAGCTACCGTCTGGCCATCGAAGCATTGATAGACAAGGCTTCATCTTACGAAAGTGAAGAATAGCCTACCCCCTCCCCCTCTCCTTTAGGCGAGGGGAACTATGGCCAATTCTTAACTCTTAATTCATAATTCTTAATTGAATTTAGACGATTACATACTGCATCATATTGATGCCGAGGGAGATTATCTGCATGAGCTGTGGCGAGATACACAGCTCAGGCTGTCTTATGGCCAGATGGCAAGCGGACACCTACAAGGACGTTTGCTGAAGATGCTGGTACAGATGATTCGTCCCCGGATGGTATTGGAGCTGGGTACCTTCAGCGGATACAGCGCTCTCAGCATGGCTGAAGGTCTGGGGGAAGGTACCGAGCTGCATACCTTTGAAATCTTTGATGAGCAGGAGGACTTCATCCGCAAATGGTTTGACGGCAGCAAGTACGCCGACAAACTGCATCTGCATATTGGCGATGCCCTGCAACTGGTGCCACTGATGGATATCATCTGGGACCTTGCCTTCATTGATGCCGACAAGCGCCAGTATGTAGAATACTACCAGATGATTCTACCCCGTATGCGCAAGGGCGGCTATATCATTGCCGACAATACCCTGTGGTACGGTCACGTGCTGGAAGAACACCCTCGCGAGAGCGACCTTCAGACCCAAGGCGTTCAGGCTTTCAACGACTTAATTGCCAAAGACGACAGAGTAGAAAAGGTTATCCTTCCCCTCCGCGATGGCCTAACACTAATAAGGGTAAAGGAATAGCTTCTCAGAAAACAACTTGTTTTCACAGAAGAATCAACTTGGATTTTTTTTCATTTAAGTTGATTCTTGTCCATAATCAAGTTAAATAATAATCCGTCTTCTACGCTCTCTTTTAGCGATACGGCATGTTACTATGAGCGATACGGCATATCGCTCATAGAGAAACGGCTTTTTCTCTCGCAGGAACTAATTGCCGGCAAACTCCCTGATGATGCGCAGGGTAGATGAATCTGCAGCAAAGACGGAGTTGAGACCTTGCTCCTCGAAAGCGGGATCGCAGGTATAATCGTCCCAAGGCTGCCACTTGTAATGCAGCTTTGATGCATAGCCTGCCCAACCCCAGAAGCTACATCCTGCCAGTTTGCCGCTTTTCTTTACCAAATCGAAGACAAACTGGTAATACTGGTCGCGCCCTGTGGTAGGCGTTCCCGGCTCGACGGTATAATTATCCCTGGGATAACCGAACTCCTCCAGAATCATAGGCTTGTTCAGGTCCTTGACGGCCTCGTAGCACTCGTTCAGGTAAATCTCTGTATTCCTGCGGGCATTGTCTAAGCTGTCAATCATAGAAGTGGGACCGTTGATATCCTTAGCCATAGCAATAGGACCTGAGACGGAACCTATCCAATGCCAGTTGTAGGGCCAGATATGAATGCAGATGAAATCAATCTCGGGGTAAGAATGAACCTGATGGAAAAGGCCGGCATCCAACTCGCATCCCCAAATGCCTTCGCTGCCTGTTGTAACCAAATGATTGGCATCTATGCTCTTAATGAGTGTTGCCTGATCCTTTACCCACTGGGCAAAACATGCCTTGGTAACAGAGTCGCCGGCAAAAGCACGGGGCTCGTTGGCCAGCTCCCATGCCAGGATAGCAGATGATTCAGCATAAGGTTTGCCCGTAACGGTATTGGTACGGCTGACAATACGCTTTACATGATTGGCGGCATACTCCTTTGCCTTATCGTTCTGCACAAACTGGCAATGGTATTTCAGGAAAGCATCCCAATCCTCCGGGTCAGCAGCCTGACCGCAACCAGCCCACTCGAGATAAGCGCCATAGCCCCCGCTCCATTCCCACGCATTGTTCAGATAGAGTGTTGCCGTCATCTCCCGTTTCTCCAATTCGGAAAGCAGGAAATCGAGGCCCTGCAGGATGGTATCGTTGTACTCACCAGGACTGGATTGCAGTATAGGAGAGATGTGTCTGCCCAGGCAGTCGCGACCTTCGGCACCCACCAAGACGCGTAAGGTGGTGATGCCTGTCTCCTTCATCAGATCCAGTTCCTTCAGGAGCCGTTCACGATTTCCGCCCCTGCCTTCGCTACCTAAAATGGCACCATACCAGAAGTTGGCACCTACATAGCGGTATTCCTTATCGCCGCGAAAGAACTTTCCGTCCTTGACGGTTACAAACTCTGTCTCTGTGGTTGCAGGTTGATTGCAGGCATATAAGCCGCAAAGACACAACAATAATGCAAAAATGGATGATTTCATTGGGTAATTGATATGTAAAAAAAGCCCTCCCATTTGGGGGAGGGACTGGGAGAGGGGCTTATTAGATGATAATCTTGCTCTTGTGATAGTTATCACGGAAGGCTGTGGGTGAGCAACCCTTCTTCTTCTTGAAGATGCGGTTGAAGTTACTGATATTGTTGAAACCGCAACAGTAGCAGATCTCAGCAACGCTGGTAGGAGAGTCCACCAACAGACGGGCTGCATGTCCCAAACGGATATCTATCATATAGTCAGAAACCGTCTTGCCTGTACGGGTACGGAAGAAACGGCTGAAGGCAGCAGGAGTCATTCCTGCAATATCAGCGAGGGTCTTCAGACGGATTTCCTGCTTATAGTTCTTGTCGATATACTCCTCAACCTGACGAACGCGCTTGCTCTCGGGAGCATTCTTGACGTTGGCAAAAGACTTACTTGCCAGCAGGTGATAGTTCTCCTGCAAAGAGAGTTCGTAAAGAATCTCCAACAGACCGAGCATTCTGTAGAATCCGGGCTGGGCCTGCGTGATACGGGTAATCTTTCCGTACAGCTCCATGATGGCAGGAAGGTCAAAGGCAATACCACGCTTTGCATTCTCGAACATCGCACGAAGGCTGCTTAGCTGATTCTTCTGAAGGAACTGCTCGCCCAGCAAGTCAACGGGGAACTGGATGGTAATCTCGTGTATGGACTGACTCTGGCAGTCGTACTGGTCCCATGTGTGTTCCAGTCCGCTTCCTACCAGTACCAAGTCATACTTACCCAGCACTTCTATGCTATCTCCGACAATACGGCGGGCGCCGTCGCAGTTCTCCACAAAGTTAAGCTCCATTTCGTCATGCTTGTGCAGGGGGTAAGAAAAGCATTCCTTATCCCTGTCCATCATATAGAAACAGTCCTTCTCTGATAGAGGAGTTATCTCCGTAATAACGTTGTCCATAATATTAAAATTGTGTAATTTTGGCTGCTAAGGTACGCAAAATATGCGAATTGTACAAATTTTACCTCAAAAAGTCGCTAAAAGATGCAACATCCGTATTCATCTTAAATATTTTGCGTACATTTGTACGCACTTAACCAATAGTCAAACACTTACAAGATTGGTAATGAAAAAGAGAACTTACCCCTGGCTGATGATGCTGACAGTCATCATGCTAACCATTACAGGAAGTGCCTATGCACAGAGCCAATGGCAAAAAAAGACTGCTCCGGTGATGACTCCCTGGGGCGAGCAACTGACAGCGGACAATGTATGGCCCGAATATCCGCGCCCATCCATGAAGAGGCAGGACTGGATGAACCTGAACGGTGTTTGGCAGTACTTCAAGCGCTCATCAATAAAATACGACTACGAGAAGACCACATCACTTTTCTCGAAAGCCATCTTGGTGCCCTTCCCTGTGGAATCGGCCCTCTCCGGCATCATGGACAAGAACTACTCCACCAACAGGAAAGCCACCTATATGTACAGAAGGACCTTTACGTTGCCGGAAGGTTTTGGGGGGAAGAACATCCTGCTGCACTTCGGGGCAGTGGACTGGCGCTGCTATGTCTATGTGAACGGACAGCTGGCAGGTACACACGACGGAGGATCAGTACCGTTCTGCTTTGATATAACATCACTGCTTAAGGAAGGAGCAGAGCAAGAACTGCAGGTAGCTGTCTGGGACCCTACAGACGGCGGCCAACCCAACGGGAAGCAAAGCGTATCGCCCGGCAGCATCTGGTACACGCCCAACAGCGGCATCTGGCAGACAGTATGGCTGGAACCTGTAAACCCGACCCATATTGTCAATTACGAGCCAATCCCGGATATAGACAACTCTTCAGTTTCCATCAAGGTAAACACCTCCGCCTCATGCCAGGTAACCCTGACGGTTAAGGACGGGGACAACACGGTAGCCGAGCAGACTGGAAGCTCGGATGAGATGCTCACACTCTCCATTCCATCAGCCAGACTATGGAGCCCCGACGAGCCTAATCTGTACAATCTTGACATAGTCATAAAAGAGCAAGGGAAAGAAACTGACAAGGTAAGCGGATACTTTGGCATGAGGAAGTTCTCACGCGGCATGGTTGACGGGCATCCCGCCATACTGCTCAACAACAAGCCCCTTTACATGTATGGTCCTTTGGATCAAGGCTGGTGGCCCGACGGGCTGCTGACGCCTCCCTCCTACGAGGCTATGATTTACGACCTGCAGGTCATGAAGGACTTTGGCATGAACATGGTGCGTAAGCACATCAAGCTGGAGAATGACCTGTGGTTCGACTGGTGCGACAAGAACGGACTGGTTGTCTGGCAGGATATGCCATCGGGCTGCGGAAGCGGTGCCGTTGGCACATTGGATTATAACATGAAGAACTTCTACCGCGAGAATGAAGCCCTCATTGAAGCTACACGCCACCACCCCTGTATAGGTGCCTGGGTAGTATGGAACGAGGGCTGGGGACAGCATGCAGAACTGGGTATGGCTCATACCCGAAGAGGTGTGAACAGTGTCATGGCGGCCAATCACGACCCTGGCCGATTCGTTCATGCCGTAACGGGATGGGTAGATGTGGAGATGGGCGACTTCCTGGATGTCCACTCCTACCCTGCCCCCGGTGCAGCCACCAATGCCGTAAACGAGCGCATTGCCTCATGCGGCGAGTTTGGCGGTATCAATCTGTTTATAGAAAACCATATGTGGGCCGGCTCTGACGTTGACTATACTACCGTCGAAGATGCCAATACCTACTGCAACCTGTACGACCACTATACAGACTGCCTGCAAAGACTGCAGCAGGAGAAAGGTCTGTGGATGTCTGTCTATACACAGATTACGGATGTGGAACAGGAGTGTAACGGTCTGATGACCTACGACAGGAAGGTGCTGAAGGTCTCCCCCGAACAGCAGGCTATCATGAAGGCCAACATCCTGCGCACCATCAACTACCGCCTCGATGGAACAAAGACTATTGTTGCCGCTGGTGATGAGAGCGCCAGTATCCAATGGAAATACACGACAACAGAACCCGCCAGCGACTGGTACACACCGGAATATACTGCCTCTGGCTGGAAAACGGGCGCTGCAGGATTTGGCGGAGGCGGCAGGACATCTTGGTCAACAAGCGACATCTGGATCCGGCGCAACTTCAAGATTACCAGTTTGGAAGCCGGCCAGCTTCAGGATGTCCGCCTGTGGCTCTTCCACGACGAGGATGCAGAAATCTACATCAACGGCATACTTGCCGCCAAACCAACCGGCTACAACACCAGATACGAAACATGGCCCCTGCTGCCAGAAGCTCTCAACGCCCTGAAGACAGACGGTTCCGACAACGTGATAGCCATCCATTGCAAGCAGACAACAGGCGGTCAGTTCATAGACTGCGGTCTGAAACTGTGCCAGTACAAGAACAACTCCGAATTGCAGGTTGACCCGATGCTTGCAAAGACGCCTGCACCTGAATTCTGCAGTGCCGAAGGAAAAGCCTATCTGCTGACCTACACCCTGCCCACCAGCAAGAAGCTGCACTACGCCTATAGCCTGGATGGAGCCAAATGGACTACCGTCAACGGTAACAGGAGTATCATCCAGGGCGAATATGCCGATACGGAGATGAACTCACCCTTCATCCGCAGGATTAACATAGACGGCAAGAGTGTCTTCCATTTACTGGCAGATCCCACCAACGAAAGTCAGATAGGATTCTATCACCTGCTGAGCGAGGACCTTGTCAACTGGAGAAGGGTAGAGAACAAAACCATACAGATCAGGCCCTCTTCTTCAGAAGTCAGCAAAGGAGAATCGCCCGAATGGATCTATGATGAAGGAACAGCCACCTATTATATATATTGGAGCGCAAAGAACGGTGACAAGAACAGCATCTATCTGTCAACGACAAAGGACTGGGGCAGATTTACCACACCGCGAGTGTACTTTGACCCCGGCTATTCTGTTTACGACATGCACATAGAGAAGACCGGAGACAACTACACCGGATTCTTCTATAACAACGACAGGAACATCTGCAGCACGCAGACCGATGCCATAAAGACCAGTACGGTGAAGTTCTCCGACCCGCAGCGTATCTTCAGTTCACAGATACCCAAGTCACGCGCTCCGCAGACCTTCCCTGCCCTTGACGATTCCGGATGGTTCCTCCTGTATAACCCCACCAGCAACGGCGGGCAGACCATGAGCCACACAGGAAACATCTCAGAGAACAAATGGTATCCCTGCGACGAGAATGAGATTTCCCTGCCGGAAGAAGCAGAGGAAGGTTCTGTCCTGGTTATCACTACCGATGAGCTGAACTACATCCTGGACAGGTTCTACTACGAGGAATGCGAGGTTCTGCCAACAGCAGAGAAAGAAGCCCAGAAGTGGAAATACATGACAGCTTCGTCCTCCACATCGAGCACAGCCTGGATAAAGAAAGAATACGGGGATACCACATGGAAGGAAGGTCTGGCCGGTTTCGGTGACGGCAATCCTCCCGGAAGCTATATAAACACAACATGGAACACTACCGTCATCCGTCTGCGCTATCACCTGGACCTTACAGGTTTCACACAAGAACAGATTCAGGCCCTCACAGGCAGAATCCATCACGACGAGGACGTGACGGTTTACTTCAACGGCGTGGAAGCATTCAAGGAAAGCGGCTATCTTACGGTTTACAAGAATTTCGCTCCCAGCCAAGAGGCACTGGATGCCCTGACACCCGACAACACGAACGTCATTGCCATAGAATGCGTCAACAAGGGCGGCGGGCAGTACATCGACTTCGGCCTTTCCGGCATCCGTCCCCTTCCTACAGGAATCAAGAAGCCCATAGCGACAGAGACTTCCCTCAACGGCATATACAATCTTTCTGCCCAACGCCTCAGTGCACCCAGAACAGGAATAAATATCATTAACGGAAAAAAAATACTATATTGACATTATGGATTTGATACCCAGTTTTGCAGTTGACCACACAAACCTGCACCCAGGAATTTACATCTCCAGAAGAGACAAGGTCGGAGGTGAACCAGTCACCACATACGACATCAGGATGACGTCACCCAATCAGGAACCTGCCCTTGCGCCAGCCGCCATCCATACCATAGAGCATCTGGTGGCAACCTTCTTGCGCAACGATTCCGGATGGAAGGACTATATCATCTATTGGGGCCCTATGGGATGCCTTACGGGAAACTATCTGATCATGAAGGGGGAACATGACCCTGAGGTAATCAGACAGCTGATGATAAAGGCGTTCCAGTTTGTGGTTGACTTTAAGGGCGAGGTACCAGGCACCACACCGGCTACCTGCGGCAACTGCCTGATGCACGACCTGCCTATGGCCAAATACGAAGCCAAACGCTACGTGGAACGACTGAAGAACGAATTCTGCTGTACCTACCCAGGCGTTGAACGGCCGAAGGTACAAGGGAAGATGGATTTCTTCGATGCATAACCCTGAATATCCCCCTTTGATGCAAATATCAAAGGGGGATATTCAGATAAGTAAGGAACCTCTCCGGCTTGTCGTTCATAATCAGCTCCTCAGGGAACTCTGTTTCTGCCAGAAGAGGATAGATAAAGCTATAGTCGGCAATATCAAAGGAGATATGCGCATCACTGCCCAAGACAACCGGCACGCTATATTGCTTGCAGAGACGCAGGATCTCCAGGTTATTGACTACAGCCGCTTCCTTATGCCGTAAAGGATTCAGGCTGCTGTTGTTAATCTCCAACAGTGTTCTGGATTCCCTGGCCGCTATTACAAGAGGCTCGAAAAGCAAATCTGCCGTTCCGTCACCCGGATGACTGATAATATGCGTCCACGGGTTACGGATTGCCGCTTCTACACCAGCCGTATTCTCCTCCTTGGTTCCACCCTCCCAACACAGGGAGTGAACGCCGGCAATGCGGATATCCAGTTTCTTGTAGTAGTATTCGCTCAAATCCAGCGTTCCCTTGGTATCCAGGATATTCAACTCGGCTCCCAGGAGAAGGCGCACGCCATACATCTGACGGGGGACTACATGCAGGTTCCTGAAATAAATAGGGTCGCAAGTTCCTGGAATACCGGGTGAATGCTCGGTTATACCAAGAATCTGCAAGCCACGATTCGCTGCCTCACGCGCCATCTCCTGAATGGTGCTGTAGGCATGTCCGCTTGCTACCGTATGGGTATGTACATCAAGTAAAGGCTTCACTGTATTCAATTCATAATTCATAATTCACAATTCATAGTTAGAGGGAAGAATGTATTCTTTTCCATTGATAATCAGTTTGTATGCCTGAAGGCACAAATGCCCAGAAGGGATTCCGTACAGACGGTCGCCCACAATGGGATTATTCAGGCCTTCTGGATGTGCACAATGAACACGCAGCTGATGCGTCCTGCCTGTATGGGGCTGTAGCTCTACCAATGCATGGCCTCCTACATTCTCTATTACCTTATAATATGTTACAGCCGTCTTGCCATGCTGACAGTCAACCATCTGGCGGGGGCGGTCCATTACATCGGGACGCAAAGGCAGGCGTATCTCGCCTTGCTGCCCCACGGGCATCTCCTTCTCCAGAAGAGCATGATAGGTCTTCTTGATTCTGCGATAACGGAAATCCTCCTGCAACCTGTGGTACATCTCATCGGTAAGGGCAATTACCATCAGTCCGTAGGTATCCATATCCAGACGATGAACTATCATAGGCCCTGTGGCTTGCGGGAACATCTCCTTAACAATATGCTGCACGCTGGGCAGATTATCTTTCCCCGGCACGGACAGCATTCCGTGAGGTTTTACCACGACGGCCATCTGCCCGTCCTGATAAAGAACCTCCAGTTCCTGGGCTTTCTGAGACAGCAACGGATTCTTCTCGACCTGCAGGCCCTGCAACATGTGCCCCAATATAGGTTTGCATCTGCTGTTACACGCCGGATAGAAATGACCCTCCTGACGGAGTTCATCACGAGGTGAGTCGCCCACCCAGAACTCTGCCATACAGAGCGGTTGCAGACCTTCCTTGTAGGCTGCCTGCAGCAAACGGGGAGCGCAGCATTCTCCGGCACCGCCGGGAGGGGTTACATCAAAGAGCTCCGTCAGGTTCTTGCTCTCACCTTTGGCGTTCAGGAAAGAGAACTGCCGGAACAGCCATTGCTGCAAGGCGATACTGCGATTGTGACGTTCCTGTTGCAACTGACTTATCTGCTGTTGTATTTCACGCAAAGGAGCCTCATCATCATCGATTCTCTGTTTCCATTCCTGCTGCAAACGCCTGAACTGCGCTTTCTGAAACTGGCTCTGCCGGATCATCTCAGGTTCCCTTGCAGCCAGTTCCTTTGCAGAAAGACCTGCACGTAACCTATGGCGTTCTTCCTTCTGCCTCTGCATCTCCATGCGATAGGCATCCAACTCCTTTTGCATCTGTTCACGCAGAGGGCTCTCCTTTATCTGACTCTGTAAGGAAGCTATCCTGGCATTGACAGATGATATCACCTCCTGCTCCTGCTGGAAATAACAACCAGGCTCCATCAGATCGAATACAGGCGGCACAAAATACGGATGGCAGGTCTTACCCTCCAACGTGCCGGAAAAAGCCACAAGGTAAAAGACCCCAGCCCGAGGAGAGAGGCTATTGTCCCTTCT
>Ga0265300_10000945_pt1 | contig 28934 bp, 30 predicted proteins | sample AusTroGonzalo_MG_FD_193482 | JGI IMG/M metagenome (GOLD analysis project Ga0265300, IMG submission 193482) | Bovine rumen microbial communities from tropical cattle in Woodstock, Queensland, Australia - Gonzalo_03 | ecosystem: Host-associated > Mammals > Digestive system > Stomach > Rumen ...
AGGGGTAAAAATGAATCCACCCCAAAACTCCCCTTCGCATTTTTTGAAATCTAATTTTAATTTCAACTATTTGATAGCTACTAAAAATAGTTGAAATTAAAACGAAAGGAGCTTATTATGGTTATCAAATCCCATAGAGTTCAAATTTATCCAAATAAAACTCAACGAAATTTAATAAAACGTATTCTTCGAGCATGTAATGTCGTTCATAGAGAAGTAACTAAATTAGCATTCGAAGAATACGATTACCAGTACAATTACGCTAAAACACATAATATGAACACACCGAGAGACATACCATCGACATGTCGATTTTTGTTAAATAGCGTACTTGAGAGCGCAGAATTTGCTGGACTGTTTAGTGGTATTAGTAAACACACATTATACCGTTCAGCAGAAATTGCATATGAAGCATTTACAGATTACATATTTAAGCATGGCGAGTCTTACAAATTATATTCTAATGAAAGACACACTTCATCTTTTTACATGGACCCACCGAGATCTGTAAAATGGATTAGAAAAAAACATGTAAAAATACCTATGCTTAAAAAGCTAGCAGTAGCAAACACTTCATATTTAGAAGGACACAGCCTGGACAATCTTGTTGGAATGACTATAAAGAAAGTGAAGGATGAATACTTCATGACGGTGAGAATTCGAGAACCTGGGTTATCTCTATCTGAAGGCATACAGAATAATTTTAACTTATTCAGCAACGGCATCACAATTGATCTAAGCACCGGGCCACGGTTTGCTTATTATATTATGGCTGCAGATGGCTTTGTTAATACCATAGATGATTTCACGTCAGATCCTCGAATCAAAAACTATGAATACAAAATTCATTTAATACAAAGTTATGTGAATAATCTAAAATTAATACATCAGTCATCAGAAAAAATTACTCATTTGGAAAATCGTATCAAACATTATCGTGAATGTATTAAAGGAATTAAAATGAATCACATAGATAAAATAGTTTATAAACTTGTAAAAGATTCTCCCGACTATATTTTCGCTACATCGTTCTGCGCACAGTATTTTCGAAATTCAGAACCTCATAACTATGATTTGTTCTGGTTAACGCATGATAGGATGTGGGATTACTTTTTCTACAGGTTAAAATCCTCTGCAAAATTTCATGGGGCCGATTTATTGGTGCCAGTTAATGTTAATGAAGCAGTTATCAAGTGTGCTAATTGTGGACGATATAATGCATTGACACCATTTTCAGATGTTGAATATAGGTGTATGCATTGTGGAAAAGGGATCATTAAATCTAGAAACGTTGTAATGAATCTTGGTGATCCATATACAAAAGAAACATACTCACTACTTCATGATAATATGACTAAAAAACGATACATACTTCCGAATATAAAATCCGACAATAATTCTACTGTAAGCTAATTCTTAGAGAGATAATACTACCTAAATTATTCATGGTAGTATTATCTCTCTATTTTTCTTTATACTTTCATTTTTTGCAACCGGCTCGATTTTTTTTCAAAAAATGCGAAGGGGAGTCTTAGTTTAATTTTATAATCTTTTATTTACTTTTTTAATAGATATTGATTAATATTAGTGTAAATTACTTAATACTTCATGAGATTCCCGTGGTCGCAAAAAATGCGAAGGGGAGTTTTGATTTATTTTTAATCGGGAGGAGGGAAATTCACATTTAAAAAATGCGAAGGGGGAAATATATTATATAATATATAATATATACTAAGACTCCCCTTCGCATTTTTTTCAAAATGAGTTGTTGCTTGGAAAACTTCTATAATAAATATATATTTTTAATAAATCTAAATAAAATTTTTTCGAAAACTAGACCTAGACTCCCCTTCGCATTTTTTTTGCGACTTTCTCCCCATTCCATTTTTGAAAACTAAAACTCCCCTTCGCATTTTTTGCGACCACGGGAATCTCATAGTTTAATACACAAATCATCATGATTTTAATCAATATCTATTAAAAAAGTAAATAAAAGAATACAAAATTTAATCCAAAACTCCCCTTCGCATTTTTTGAAAAAAAATCGAGCCGAAAGTGGAAAATAAAAAATAATTACCGTGTAACAATAATGTAAAGAAATAATGATAGAAATATCATTATGAATCAAATATGTGAGATAAACTTATATACAATTGGTAGTTTTCTACTGAGGGTTATATGGTCCTTGCATCGAAATAGTATAACTTCGGTTTTATGAGTTTCAAGTTTGATTCTCGCGCGGACAACACCGTGTTAAACGGAGCTTAACGGCTCAATGGTCTGAGTTCTTTATAGAACGATTTCCTATGTTGAGGACATTAGAAGGCCGGTAGCTATGGATACTTTATGTATACCATAGCTGCTACCTTGCGTCGTAGCTCCGGAAAATAATGAGTAGTACCAAGTTTTACCTCGGTACTACTCATTATTTTTTAGTCGCGATGAAAAGAGTTTTGTTATTAAAGGACCAGTTTTTCTACTAACAGAGTGTATTTCTCTATGTCAGATTTCACCTCTTTGAGTTCATCTACTATATCACATACAGCAAGTAACTCTTCTTTTTTGCTAAGAGGGATCTGTACACAAAACTTGATTTTCACTCCATTTATTAAGAAGTTTAGTACATTGAAATCAAATTGGTTTCTCTGTTTATTAAATAAAACAAGATTATTCTTGTAATCTATGATATCGTTAATATTTTCTATGATCCGTTGACCATATTTAGCAGTAATGTCCTCTGACATAGAGAGGTTTTCACTTCCTGCTACAATCTCCAAGGATTCGTGAGAAATTATGAAATTGCTATTTAAGTACATCTTCATGAATGTGGCGAATGAAGTATTGAATACGAAATCCAATATGATGTTCTCTTTGTCTACATTCGGATGTTTAGCATATCTGCTTCTTAATTCTTTAGTCTGTTTCTCGATACTCTCTGGAGTAGCTCCGAAGAAATTTAATTCTCCAGAGTAAGTATTTACATTTCCAAGTTGAGCTGTAGCATCAGCGTACTGGTAATATTTAAGATTTACCATAAAGTCTGAAGTAACATCCACTGTCCTTAAGTCATTTAACATGAACTTATAGAATTCTCCCGGGAAATTATCTACTACGAAATTCTCCACGAAAGAATTTCCCGGATAAGCATCAAGTATCTTTCCATGGTTATCGGAGAATAACCTGCTCATTCTCACTCCCAGTATAGAAGTAATCGATACTCCCTTGAATACTACCATCGCAGCATACTTGATGCATCCGATAGGAAGCATTCCGTCTGGATTAGATTCTTTATGGTTAATATCAGGGTCCTTTACGATAATATCATGAAGTTTTAAGATATGATTGATATCATCGAAAATTTTGATATGCTCTTTATCTTGCTTAAGGAAATTCCCATATGAAGTATTTAGTACTTTCACACTGGAGGAGAATTTCCTTAAGTATAACATTTCCAAACTGGTAACGTCTTCTACGAAAATAGATATCATAGAATGAGAGATGAACTGATCCAGTTTATTGCAGAATTCTGGGTATCCATTTTCGGATGCGGTAAGTAAACCCTGATGGATTTTGTCAAAACCACATACTGTGATATCATCAATTACCATTCTCAGTTCCCTCCAGTATTTTCTTACAAGTCATGATCCCATCTTCATACTGAAGATTCGGACAAGAATTGCAAGCTCCTAATTTATCGTCTTTTCCAAATTCCATTATGATTTCTGAAACGGATAAATTCTTTGGACAGTCTGCCATAATTATCACTCCTTTGTATTTATAATTTCTGTCATCCGAGAAACTATTGCTTCTACGGTTTTATCTAAGTCATTATTTATAAAATAATTATTATCTGGAATAGCAGCTAAGACATCATGATATTTTTTTAAATCACTCATATCGGAGAGAAATCTCCTTGAAACTTCCCTATAGTTAGGTTTTTCATTTTTAGCTTCACGGGTAATCATCCGATATAGTCTCTCTTCATCAGATACTGAAATATAGATAGGGATGACTTTGTACCCAAACCTCTCTATATTGGGATTATTTATCATATTAGAAAATGATTCCAGAGTACCAATCATGATACTATACATAGTCATTGGGTCAGGCTCTGGTAACACATTCCCATAATACCATGTGTCGGATTCATTATTAGCTGTTTTTACTTTGTATGAACGATACTCCATTAATGCCGGAGGATTATCCCGGATTAATTTCTCGAAGTATTCTTTGGTTAAGAATTTATAATCAACACCACTGACTTCTCCTTCTCTTGGTGGACGGGAGGTTAATGGTACCAATTTATTGAGATATAAACCATTGAATTTAGTCCATAATAGTTTCTTAAGAATAGTATCCTTGCCAGTAGCACTGGAACCAAGAATACAAAAAATATACCTAGCCATTTTAATACATCCTTTCATTTTGTATTATGATTAAAGTTTTCCTTATAATAAAATAAAAAAGACCACCCGTTTTCACAAGCGGTCTTTTTCAAAACAGCTCAAAGCTTACTTCACCAGTTTCCTGATGAAGTATACTGCTTTGAGTATGAGCACTGCTGCTCCTACAAAAACCAAAGCTCCTATGCAGAGCGGAACACCCATGGCGATTAAATCATCATAGGTTTCAGTGAAGCTGCGGATAGTGCGCGATACATATCCAGGTTCTTCGGTTTCATAGTAGCATATTGCTCCTATAGTAGCGATTATAAACGCTACTCTGATATCGATGTTTTTAAGTCTATCGATTATGACCTCAATGAGATTTAGCATCAAATCCCTCCTTAACTAACAGTGATCATAAGTTTGTTGATACAAACATTATTGACCTTAGCAACGTATTCTTTTCTGTTAGCCAGCTCAATGGATACTGTTTTCGATTCTGTTTCAGGATCTACTCGTAGTATAGTAAACTGTACCCCGTTATGAAGTATAGTCTGACCAGCAGTTGCACGATTTAAATCGTGCTCGAATGAGTACGGTGCCTCAGGTTTATTAAACACTGCCAGATATAACGAATCGACAGTGTTAAATTCACCTATATCCATTAACTCAGTTTCAGTTACCTGGAGAGCATCTCTCTCAAGATCTGCCAGTTTTACTGTGCGTGCGTTATGGATTAACTTAGCGATTGCTCTTTCGAGCTTTGAGTGATTCTTTTTCATGTAAATCGTCCTTTCCAAATTTAGTTTATAGACATTGCGGTCTGTATATTTTGGTTTTATTACCGAGATAGTATATATGTATCGAATTTTATAATACTGCTAACAAGATTTTAAAATTTTATAGAAAAGGTGGTAAACACACATGGGAACATTCTCAACAGTTTTTAGCGATCCAATGGTAATTGCTCTCACAGCAGTTATCCAGTTTTTATTGGTCGTGGTAGGAGTATTCATCATTCGCGTATTACACAAAATCAGCAACAAGGTTGGCATTGATCTCGATGACAAAACTGAGAAGTCAATTGAGTCCATAGTATCCAATGTCGTAAATATGGCAAACCAGACTATGGTTAGTACACTCAAAAAACAGAGTCCAACATTTTCTCTTACTGATGAAGAAGCTCAGGCTGTCTATAACCGAGTTTATGCTATTATTAAAGACATCCTGTCATCAGAACAGATTCTCTTCTTAGAGAATAAATATTCTTCAGTGAATACCGGTTTAGAGATCTTAATTGAATCAGCAGTTGCTACTGCTAAGAATGAAGCTCCAATTACATTAACACCATTAGTACATTCAGAAGTTTTAGATACTAATGATGTAAATATTGATATTCCGATTATGGAAACAACTAACAACAAATCAAACCAGAAGTCATCTTCTTCCAAGAAGAGAAAAACTTCTAAACCAAAATCTCAAAATGAGAAAAAAGAACCTGAACAAAAGAGTAACGTCGTACAGACGGAAGAATCTCCTTTGAATAAAGCATAAGAAAATGAAAACTGTTGAAAGAACGATAGAGTGTGCCTCATTCACTCTATCGTTCTACAGCCGTAGTAAATAATTTTTTATTACCGTTCTAACAGAATGGTAAAAGTACTTCATATTAACCTTTCATTTTTATATAGTTGCAGATGAGTCCATTACGTGATTCATCTGCGTTTTCATTTATGCTTATATATTATTTGATTGGTAAGTCAATTTCATCACTTTTATATAGGGAGATGATTCACATGATTATTATGGAAGATGAAGAAGAAACACAACATGACGTGATAGTGGCAATAAAAACGCTAGTCGAAATGTCAGATTACTTCATCTATGATGATCCGGATATGAAGAAGAAATCAATTAAAACACTTAAACACTTGAAGAAGCGAATTAAAAAGAAAGGTTTAAGTGGAGTATTGTATGAATACCCGGATTAACATGAGGAAGTTTTATTTATTTTATATAAAACCTGAAGGTACACTGTATGCATATACTTCGAATAAGAAATATATGAGACAGTTCGTTCAGGTAAGAAATCCGGATAAGTTCATAATGAAGAAAGTAAAACTAGATGAAGTTGAAACCAATAATTTGTACCAAAGTCAGATGTATGAAATTCTTGAAGAGTTTCATGGACAGACCTACCTAAATAACAAAATGGTAGATTTCACTATGGTACTAACTAAGTCAGAAGTAAATAGAGTAATATCGGAAGCATCTATAGCTTCCAGTGATATGCTAACGAGGGTGGCAATAGTTCCTACCCAAATAATAAATGAAAAATACTTAGAATCACTCAGAACTCTTCTCTACCCATTTGTAAGAGAGAGTATTAATTGGATGGGAAATGAATTCTCAAGAAAAGCAATGTCGAGAATTCATGTAGACTACATGAAAGTCATTCTGAGTGAATTCAAGGACACTTTTAAATAAGGTGGTGAAAGGCAATGAAGATATGGATGTATGTGCTAGATTACAAAGAAAGTGATATAAGAGAAGATCCAATCTTCGAAAAATTTTATGGTACTATAGTAGCATACGTGGACGGATTAGTCCATTTTAAAACTGATACTGATGTAACCAGAGTTTTGTATGCTATAACAAACAACAAAGATGATGCAAAGAAATTTGAAGCTACTCATGACATGAGTAAATTCACTAAAATAAAAGATCATATGACAGCGGAGGAATGGGAAGAGTGTGCTGAAACGGATGCTTATAAATTAGCCATCTTAGTTCCATATTACATTCACGTTAGAAATAAGAAGTTAATTTCTAAAGTCCCACCGGTAAATGAGATTCTCATGACAGGGCTAGAAGCTAACGTGATGGATGATGAGGAAGAGTCATGTGATCTTGCATTCACAGCAGAGATGTGCCTTCCGCCATATCAGTGTATTAATCCAGAGTATATTCCAGCACTGGATGCACTTCTATATTGCACTGCATGGGCAATAAATAGCGGAAGCGAAGACATCGAAGACAAAGCTTCATATGATTGGTCATATAAATGCACATATGAGGGTTTTGCAAAAAAGCAACTCTCAGTTGCACTAAATGTATTCGAAATATACATAGACTATTTTGAATACATATTACTTAAATGAGGTGATGAAAATGGAAGAAGACTTACTTAAAGTCTACAAATTCTTTAAGCGTCCAGACGATGACGTTGCTAGAGAAGGATTAACTAAGGAAGAATTATTTCCTCTCTATGCGTTTACGTCATCTAAAGAATACGCTAAGGCGTTCAGGAAGCAGAGAAATATGGATCTGTTCATAGAGAATGTATATGAACTGACTCAGAAAGAATATGTAAATTTCACTAATGCTAATAGAGGAAATGCATTAGAGGTTTACAACTATTCATATCTCAAATCATATCCAGAGAAGAGAGGAGATGCTCCGATTTATGGAAATGCCCCAATACTCTCCACATGGTTTGAGCGAGAAACATCCGAAGATATAACTTGTTCATCTGAGCTTGAAGCATTCAGTTTTGTATGTTCCATAAACCCATTTATATTTCCGAAGAAATATAAGAAAGTTTTATATGATTTGGAAATTATCAGATTCTGGAAAATGTTTGTTCCAAGTGGGGCGCTGGATGAGGTTATGTGTCATGTGAACGATGAAGATTATGAAATGCTACAGGACTATTCATCTCCAGACGTAGCATATGATAACCTGTCTATCTTCATAGAGTTGTATGGTAACACCTTCGATATACCGATATAATTCCATACAGAAAACAATGTATTATCATAAACATGGAAGGTGATAGACGATGATACGTGAAGAAGCGTTCCAGAAGCCAATTGATATGGAATATGAAATCCGATTGGATTCTGACAGAGATAAAGAAAAGTTTATTAAGAGAGTTGAACAGATGATAAGATCTTCTTTAGAATACAGAGACTATATCGCATACTTAAAGGAGAATGTCGATATGACTAAATGTGCATTCTTCAATAGTGTGGAGAATCGATCTGATGCTAAGGTAAGAATAGAAATCCATCATGAGCCTCTCACGCTATTTGACATTGTGTCAGTAGTATTAACTAAACATATGGAAGAAGGCATTCCAATTAACGACCTCTATATAGCAGATGAGGTTATGAATCTCCACTATCAGAATATGGTCGGATTAGTTCCTCTCTCCAAATCTCTTCATCAGATAATTCATAACTCTGATGAAATTATAATTCCGTTAAATCTTGTATTTGGAGATTATACAGGATTTTTAAGAGAATACTCAGATTATCTTGATGAGCATATCTTGGATAAGATAGAAAGAAAAATCAATGAGACAAAGCATTTCACACAAGACATGGCTGATAAGTTATCTCCGAAATTTGTCTATGTGAATGTAGATGGTTTCGAATTACCTAAGAAGATGGTAATAGAAAAACCTGAAAGCGCATAATAAAGACACCAGATACAATCATTAGTATCTGGTGTCCTTTTATAGTAAAAAAGAGGTAAAAAGCAAATTTTGGGGCAAACAATCAAACTTATTGAGTATCATTTTCCCATTTTTATTTCATAGTTAGGGGAATAAAAATTTATTCAATAAAAAATAATTTTCCATGGTTTGATAGTTTATAATACCTCTTACTTTAATTTAAACTATATAAAAGATAAAAAATGAAAGGAAGTATTTTAAAAATGGCAAAGAAGAAATTTTACAATGACCCAAAGAATATCGCCGATGCTATTCTCTGTGACTACGTACTTAATGCGGAGGACAACTCCGCAGTATCTGAGCTCAAGAGTAAGCTCCCATTCATTATTGCGAATGGTATGGGTCTTCAGATTAAAGGAACTGAGGATGTATTTACAAGACCGCTCTGTATGGTTAAATTAGCAGCGAAGTTTCTCTGTAAATACAATCCCACATACGAAAAGAACTTCAGAAAACTCCTTCCATATGAGTATGGTGGAGAGGAGTACAGAATGAATACTCAGAACCCTAAGCTTATAGAGTTAAACTCGTATGCTTTGGGGGCAGGTACTTATCTTGCCAAATATAAAGAGAGTAACTACATCTATCTTGAAGTAGTCAACTCTGCAGGGGATGATTCTTCAGACCCATATATGTTCGAGTACACACTTGTCTTTATCGGCAAGAAGTGCACCAAGATGAAAGATAAGTTCTACGAGATGTATGATGAATATTCTGCTCTCGTTAAAGACGAAAGAACTGAGAGAGTGATGTACTCAAATGGCTCTCCAGCATCTATGGTAATATTCAAACCGTTTGATGCTATGGTATTCAAGGGTAAGGATAAGTACATCAAGTACATAGACAACTGGGTTGAGAAGATCCCGCTCTATTCTGAAACATACAGAATAGTTCCGAAGCTTTCCATCCTTATCTATGGCGAACCTGGTACAGGAAAGTCTACATTCTGCAAGGCTGTAGCAAAGCATCTCAACATCTCTACGGTATCTTGCATCACTGCAGATTACTTCTCTAACATGGGAGAAAGTGATAACCACTATGGTGGAAAGCGCCCTACCAATAAAGCATTCGGCGGCGAGTGTGTTCAGTCTATAGATGATATCGACTGTGTTTGTAAGTCAAGAGAAGTTGATGACTCTAAGGAGAATACAGTTGCCATGTCTAATCTGTTATCATTCTTAGACAACCCACCAACGTTCATGTATAAGGCTAAGAACGGTGTTCGTTATCCAGTTAGTATTGTCATTGCTACGACCAACTACTATGACAGACTTGATGAAGCTGTTAAGAGAGCTGGTAGATTTGACCTTAAGATTAACATGTCTTATTTTGACAAGAATGAAGCACAGGAAATGTGTGACCTCTACGGTCTTAAATTAGAAGACCTTGTTGGCAAGATTGAAAGTGACGATTGGAGAATGTCACCATCTGAGTTACAGGCTCTCTGTATAGAAAACGTAGACTCAGAACTCAAGAAGGTTAACTAAAATATATATTATCTTCTTGGGTAATTTACTCAAATTTAATAAAGAAAGAAGGAAATAGTGTTATGTCTCAGCCGTCAATCATATTTGACGCTAAGAGTGATCATCCGTCATTAGATATCTATGGCGGAGATCCTCGTAGAAGAAGTGGCTCGGACCATATCGAGTTCAAGCCGATCAAAGACAAAATATCTCCGGAAAAATATGCGGAGATGGCTTCTCACTATGACGTAGTTTGTGTCCACGATTATGGAGATAACTATCATAAGAGTGATGAAGAAAGAGCTAGAGCATCCAAGTATTATGACTTGTTCTCCAAGCTCAACAGGTGTAAGAGAAAGCATAAGAAGCTTAACGAGTTCGTTAAGGTATGGAGATTAGCATATGAATGCTTAACTGCTGTATCTAACGATAATGGTATTTATCGTCCTAAGGTTTTTAGGAAGATGGTTATTGAAGGTAAGCTTCATGTAACAGGTCTGTTCTTCCCAGTGTATATTGGAAAGGATAGAAAGTCAATCTCTTGGGATTATATCTCGGATTATATTTTGGATCCAGAAAAGGACCCAGATGATCTCATGCCAGTAGAGCAGGAGATTGATGTAGAAACCGATGAAAATGGTTTCAATCAGTATCTTACAGAGGAAGAATTCCAGAGAATCCTCGCAGATATTGATAGACTTCAGAAGATGAATCTTCCAACGATAAGTACGGATGACGATCCGCCACCTATCTATGCGAAGGTTCTGGATAATAAAGAATCAAAGAAATTCTCGAATAACCATCCGGAAGTTATCCGAGCAATTAAAGAATCCGCAAGAGCTTCAAAGAAGCGTAAGCGCGTAGCAGAAAGATGCAAAGGAGTATATCTCTATCAGATGACAGAATCTGAGTTCGATGAGATAGCAAAGCTCGATGAAGAGCGTGGATTTGCATCACCATCAGATGTCCCAGAATTCAAGGGTAACATCTTGAAGCGTAAAGATTATAAGCGCTACATGGATGCTCTCGATAATTATGAACGAGAGCACTGCTACGAAAATGTCAACGGTAAAATGAAGACCGTTGAAGAGGCTAACTTCATAAAATTAATGAACGAGTTGTCTGAAGCAGGAATCAACGTTCGAGCCCTCTACAAAGAAAAGAAGAAAGATAAGAAGAAGCTTGAAAAGATCCGTAAGCAGGATGAAAAGCGTCTTATCAAGTTAAAGAAGAAGATGGTCGAAATCGCTAACCGTGATGAAAAGCTTAAGAAGAAACACGGTATAGAATTCGATGTCAAGGACAAAGATTTGAAGAAGTCCAAGAAGGCAAAGAAGAAAGAAAAGAAGAAAGCGAAGAAACTCCAAGAAGAGAAGGAGTTTAAGCGTAAGAGTGAAATCCAGCGTATCACAGAAGAAGCGATGGATAACGTCGTGCTTGATACAGTAGTAGGAGAAGAAGACTACGAGAACTTTAAAGAGTATCAAGATGATATGGAAGATTTCACATTCGATCACATCTTCGGTAAGGGGTGAAAATAGTTGGAAAGACAGTTCAGATCATTGATTAAGAAATATTTTCCAGTAGAGTTACTTGTCGAACTAGAGAACGTCACAAAGATGATGTCGATAGATAATAACGGCAAGTATCCATATGTGAAATATCTGCTGGATAAGTTCAATGTACCATATGAACCATTAGGTTCAGGTACCAACCGTTACGGTATCAATATCGACGGCTATGCAGTTAAGATAGCTCTCGATAAAGCCGGTATGATTGATAACCAACGAGAATTTAAGTATGCTAAGAAACTCTACCCTTCTGTTGTTAAGGTGTATGAGTGCTGCCCAAATGGTCTTCTCTCAGTATCGGAATATGTAACGATATTCTCACTGAATGACTATTATAGTCAGCAGGATAATATGAGAGAGATTCTTGCTGAAATCTCAGCACAGTTTCTCGTTGGTGATATCGGCGTATCAAAGGTTAATTATATTAACTGGGGTACTCGTAACGATGGAACTATTTGTATCTTGGATTTCGCATATATCTATTCTCTATCTTATAAAGGATTTCTGTGTACCTGTGAAGATCAGGGAATGCTGGAAGCAGACACTGATTGTAATTATTATCAGTGCCCAGTATGCAGAAAGAAATTCGAATTCAAAGATCTTCGAAAGAGGATCACTAAGAAAGATGAAGCTGAAGAAATTGGCGACATCACTTTGGAAGGATATTGTCTGCATGATGATAATGAAGTTCAGGAAGTGGACTATGACAAGTCACCAGACAAACGTCCTAAGAAGAAAAAGAAGAAAGAGAAACCTGAAAAGAAGAGCCGTAGTGGATTGACAGATCAACAGTCAATGTTACAGAGAGTAAATGACTTCTTAGCAGGGCGAAGTACGAGTATACAACTTGAATAAGAAAGTAAGACCACCCATGTCGAAAGATATGGGTGGATCCCATATAAGGAGGAATTAAAAATGGGAAAAGGAAAGAAACTTAAAAAGCTCAAGGTCTGTGAAGACCAGAGAGAAATGCTTGCTAAAATTGATGAATTCATCAACAGCAAGGACGAAGTAAATAATCTTAAAGAAGGTAAACCTGGCTACGGTTATGGCGATATCTTCAAGCATATGAAAGAAGAAGCAGATGCTGGCTTTGAAAAGCCATCTTTCATAGGGGCATTCAAACCTTGTGAAGAAAGCGAAGATACCAACTTCGCCATTCCATCGGATCCATACGAAAGTGAAGTTTCGTATAGTCAGTCTGATGTAGATCATTATATGGCTATGGAAGAAGCTATGTCTAAATTCGATACGGATCAGTCTGCTCAGAAGACTGAAGATAAGACCATGGAAAGATTTGAGATTCAGATGACTTTTAACAAGATGATTCTTCAAATTAATGATAGCCATAAGACTGTATCCATTGATCTCAACGGATATTGTGATAGACTCGATGATATTATTCCATATGAAGATATCGTTGAGGAATTCACAGATGATGATGCCGAAAACGTGGCGAACCTCATTCGTGATGTGATTCTCCCAAAACTTTACCCGACATACGTTTGGGATCAGGATACTGCTAAGGGTAGAATTAAGTCTATGGATGAGGGTAGAAATATGAACTACTATGTAGGTTCATATGGTAATGCTGCTTGCGGATATATCGTAAGTGATGAGTGCTTAGAAGCATTCACCCGTGCATATATCTACGGCAAGTATTATATGGGGGAAGACACCTTCTGTTCAGTAATCCAGGCAATCATGATGTTGTATCCATACAAGGCGATTGCACAGTATGCTTATCGTCATATTGGGGATGAAACTCCTATCGACGGTAAAGTATTTATGCATCACGTTCTTACAGTAGACGTAGTTGACGAAAATAATAACCCAATAGAAGATAGTTGGGATTTCGTTATAGACCCAGACTCAGAACCAGAGCCTGATAAATTAATAAATACATTATTAATGGAAGCTGCATTTCCACATGAAGATGACTACGGTGAATATGGTGAATCTGCCGGAGAAGTGGATGAAGATGACGAAGAGTCTATCTTAGATGAATCCACTGAAGAAGCTCTTCAGCAGAACATGAATCAAGTAGTTGAAAACGTAAAGGAAACTACAGCTGTGGAAGAACCTGCAGCAGAACCAACTGAGCCAGAAGAAAAGCTCATTCCAGAAGCTGAACCTGTTAAGGAGTTTCCCTCGGTAACCTTTGAGGGAAAGTCTGTATCAGACTATGAAGAAGCAGAGGAAGAAGAAGTTCCTGACATCTTTAATGATGAGGAAGAATATGAAATTCCTGAAAAGCCTGCAAAGGTTCCGATGCCGAAGAAGATATCAAAGTCTGATGACGATGATACTTCGTTTGTAGTAAAGAGAAGAAATTAAGGAGCTGATACAATGTCTATCTTTTATATGAACGGAAAGACATTTATCAAGGACTTCGTGAAGAACGAGACCCCAGATTCTGTTCTGGGGTCTCAATATGTTCTTGTGTCCAATCATATAAGAAAACAAGGTAAGTATGAAGATCAAGTTATAACGCAACTTGAACTATTGCCTAATCAGCGTCTTATATTGGACTATGAAGACTATGAAGATGAGTACGAATATATCACCGGATATAAAGAGCAGATAGAAAGAAATGCCATTGGATTCTTAGCTACTATTATTAAGTATGCTGTAGAAGATGGTATGACCATCATCATGCTCTGTAGTAAGACTGAATGGCAATACAAATTCTTCCCTATATTGAAAGAATTTGTGGAGGAGAAGTTTGAATATCCTATATACGACTACAAAAAATTTAAGAATGGGAAAGACGGACCATATAGCTTTGATCCAGACGAAGTTATAAAGATCTGTGATGAAATTCTTAAAGACTTAAAAGAGAGTCAGCGCAGAAAGACTCTCTCCAATTATCAGACGAGGATGGCGTGGATCAAATCTCTCAAGAAGAAAGATCTTAAGAAAGAGCTCAAAAAGATCGGCTATTGGGATCCGTGTATGGATCGAGAAGAGATGGAAGAGACGCTTGACTTGATGATAGAAGACTAAACCAAAAAAGAGGTAAAAAGAAATGAGAAAATATCCAACTAATGAAGAGCAGACGATGTACTCCCAGTTCTATGAAACCATTAAGAACAACAACGGAAGCACACATGCACTCATGCATGTGATTACTTTCGTAGGAGGCATTCTGCGTCCAGACAATCTGAGCGCTACGCTTAGATTAGCCGCAGATGCTATTGATGACTACAAGGCAGATAGACAGGCACCTGCTAAGAATCCATTTGCAAAAAATGCTGAAACAGATTATAATCCTGAAGAAGATTATGATGAGCATGAAGAAGACTTCTTAGACAATGAGGGAATTACCCACTATCTGTAATAAAATAAATGAAAGACTACGATCCATCCAGAGGTGAGTAGTCTTTCATTTTTTGTATTACATATATTTAGAAATGATATTTCGAAATATTTATTCGGAAGGTGATATTACATGGAAGGTAAAGAAATTAGTTTATTATATCAAAGAGATTCTTATTTAAATAAGGATATGGATATATTAATCAATAAAGACATAATGGAGTATGACTTGAAATCTGCTAATATTTCTCTCTGCAGAGAATATAATTTATTACCAGAACCAGTTATTCAATCTATAGAAGATTTACCTAAGAAAGAAAGAGTAGTTAAGATAGGTAAAATGATGAGGAAGGACAGTAAGTTAAAAGAAGGACTTAAGAAAGCCTTCCCGGATATGAGAAGAAGATTTTTTGAAGCAAATGAAATAGAAGATCATGATATTCTTACTATTAAGAAAGATGCTATATTTACTCTTAGAAGATGTAAAGTAACACAATTTGGGAAATGTAAATTTGTCCCTAAGAATCAGTATTCTTCATACATGTATGTAAATAAACTTGAGATATATTATAAACCGGATATCTTTGATCCATCTCAGTCTGTTATACATGTAAAGGGAATCAGTGATGCTGAACTTGCTAAGCATAATAATCATATGCTGGCATTCTTGAGAACTCTATTCAGACATCTTGAAGAAAGTTCTACTTCAACTAAATACACATTTATAAAAAACTTTATGGATAATTATAAAACTCGTAAACTCGATCCAGATTTTTATAGGGAATTTGATCAGTATTCTATCATTCGCTCTAATGACTCAGACGTAACTTACGACGATGCAACATTTATTCCATATGACAACAAAACAGATCACATAGAAATCTCCTATAATTTCTTCAATATATTACTACCTATTGCTCGTAAAATAATATGAGCGGTAGGAAACACGGACACACCATAATGATTATGGTGTGTCCGTGTTTATCTTATTTGGAGGTTCTAGCTCATGACTAAGCTTAAACTTGATTGCTGATTTTTGCTTCCACATATGTCAGATAAGATAATACAGTGCGTTTCTGTATGTATCTTAAAAGATATACGTCTTCCAGAATATTATCTGGGGATTTATATACATCCTCTTTCAATGCAGTGAATACATTGCTAGAGATAGTAGAAATTATCTGATCAAAATCTGTATTTTTTAATGGAGCACTATCTCCATCACTATTTTTAAGAAAGAGTTCATCTTTCTTGGCATAAATTAATTCCATGTCTATTAAAGAATCAATAAATTCCAAAATATCTTTTGTATAAGTTAATCTCTCATTGAGATTCATACTAGGTTCTGGGATTTCATTGAGTTCATCAACTTTTTCTTGAACTTGCGTGGCTACGTCCACAATGAGTTCGTTATTCTCTCTTCTTATTCTTATTCCTTTTATGAGATTAGCAATTCCTATTATAAATAATAAGCATGCTATAATAGCACATACAATCACAAATGCAATATCGCTTTGTGGATAATCTTTGAAATAATTCATATTGTCACCTTCCTATATCTATATTAAAAAAATGTAAACGTAATTAAAATCTATCTATGAATATATTATCTCTGTATGAATAAATTAAAATGGATTCATATGGGTGGTGAATTCATTAAACGGAAACACCCATTCATGAGGAGGAATGCATCATGAAAAATAACGATATACATGTAATGGTATCTATTGATGGATCGGGTTCTAAGGAGCTCAAGAAGGCTCTCCGCAAGCAGAAGAAGGATACCAAAGTATTCTTAAAATCTACTGGAAAGTCTTTAAAGAAGATGTCCAAATCTCTTAACAAAATATTCAGATGAGAGGGACGACTATGAGCAGAGAAGAACTTGAAACAATGATAACCGCAATAGTCGCAGAAGCGATGTTCAGTAATTTCCATGCACTTAAAAAAGAAGTTCTTAAAAATGCAGGCATTAGCACTATCGATCCGATAGAGTTCAGCAGCTGCGAAGGGCCTCTTTGCATAATGGATTACGAAGACTCATATACGGACTATGCTACAGATGTAGTATATGCTGGCGAACGCTTCACAGTGATAGGTAGACATCCTGAACGTGTCAGGGTGAAAGCCGCATCATGATTTACTAATCAGGCTGAAAGGACGCAGCCTGATTTTTTCTTTATAATAATTTCATCAATGTATCGTTTAACTTCAGTATTCCGAAATCATTTGAATCATACATCAGTGATCTGTCTATGTATTTATTTAACTTCTCTTTCAATGCATCGCTCATTGCAAATCCATATTTATCTAAGAATGGATTTATATCTCCCCATGCCTGATGGTAGTTTATGAAGATATTTCTGTTATGTACCTCTTCATGTACTGTAGCAAGTAGCATTACTACTTGGACATGATTCTTCATGTGCTCATCCAATACCATATCTGCTATTCTGAAGGTATCTATCTTCCTATTCTTTATTATATGATATTCTAATATTATCTCGCAGATATCATATAATGTGAATATCGGTCCATGGTGCATCTCTATTTCTATTTTTCCTTTTTCATCCGGTTCTATATCTGGGAGAACCTGACAATGGTTTAGTCCGATTACGTGTTTTAGATAGTAGATGTATTTTTTGTACCTATCGTTTATTCGTACTTGTTTTTCACACCCTTTTATAAAGTTTACATAGGAGTCTATATTTGCAAAGTATTCTACTCCTTTATATAAAGGGATTTGATATAAACCTCTAGGGGAGTCTATTATAGGGTTATGTTTCTCCCCTGTGGTATATTCTATATCAGGTAAATTTTTTGGCATATTTATTTACTTCCTTTCTCTTATCGGTATTATTCTGATGTTTTTCTTATATAATAATATAAGAAAAATACAATTAGTTAATGCGATAAATAAATTGAAGAAAGGTGTGATTATGGAATGCAAATAAATCCACTTACTCAATTATATAAAGATTTTTTAACTATTCTTGACCAGGCAGTAGTAAAATTCGCATATGAAGGAGATAAGAGAGACGACGTAAATATGCGAAGAGATGCAGACGGATACATGATCGCTGTCAATAAAGAAGATGTTTTTGAAACTTATATAAGGTATGATACGGAAGTACTTATGGAAGCATTAGGAATAACTGATGAAGACCAAGTAAAACCGTATCAGTTAAATAGAGAATTAATCCCGTATGGATTAAGAAATGTGGTTTTAGTAAAACAAAGAAACTACATCATAAATAACTATGTAGAAAAGAATAACTACTACAGAATGCTTAATGGTTTGCCTGATTATGAATCTACCCCGCTTGATTATATCTATGTGGATCATGATATATGTGAAGTATATTCTATCCCAGAAGATGTTCCGATTCACGAGATAGATTCATCATTTATTTCTTTACTATCCAATATTGGATACTTACAGAAAGTAATAGATGCTAACCCGGATAAGAAATACCTTAAGTATTTAGGAACTAATAAAATTGATATTACTACAGCAAGACGTGCAAATGGATTTGCATTACTTAGAGTACCAACTTCTATCAGTGAATCCTTACTTAGTTCTTTCACTATGATATATGAGCAGTGTAGAGAATACTTCATGTCTTGTATTTACATTCCACAGTACAGAGATACTATGAGTTACTACGATAACTTCATTGGTCTTTGTATTATGATAATGACAATTCAACAGATATTAGCACGTATCATTAAGAATACTACTGATAGAGACTTCTTTGACCCGTATTGTGCTAAGTTATTATTCAATGCATATGGGGTTCCATATAATCCAAATCTGGATGCCAATACAAGAAACAGACTCGTACAGAACTTAAATCTCTTGGTAATGAATAAAGGCACATCTAAGGTAATCTATGACATAGGTTCTCTCTTAGGATACAGTAAGATTGAACTCTTCAAATATTACCTTATGAAAGTAAGGAGATTTGACTCACAAGGAGTTCCAGTAGTCTACTATAAACCAGGTACTCAAGAGTTAGACTATGAGAAAATGTATGAAGTATATTTCCAGAAAGTCTATATAGATGATCAGGACTTCTATAGTGCTCTTACAGATTCTAATAATAAAGTACCATATATAGAAATTACTGAAGAAGATCCATTCTGGGTAGAAGATGAGGCTCTTAATAAAGAACTCTATGAGTCAGAATATAACTATGTAGAAACCAAATACATGGGTGTATCTATCTCATATAGACTTAGTCAGATTCTCTTACAGAACGTCTATCTGTTAAGAATGATACTTGATAAGAAGAATGAAATCTCCAATATCAGAGTGGATGTATCTAAGATAACTTCCAGTGGTATGGCTACATTATTCGATGTAGTAATGACACTTTGTGCTATGACATGTAAACAGAATGGATTGGAAGGAGAACTCATTACGAGATTTACCCATATTCTCCATGTAATGGGATTTAGCTTTGAGAAAGATTTCCCTCTTATTAAAGAAACTATTTTAAATGATCCATATCTGGATGACTCATTGGTAGACTTCTTTAATAATCCATATACTTATACCATAGATCAGTTTAATGAACTCTATGATACATTCTTAAGACTCCATGATCATCTTATGGAAGTAATGTCTACCACTCAAGACATCAGAGTATATCAAGCGTATAGAAAATTCTATGATTCAATTTTCTATACAAAAGAAAACCAAGAGATATTTAACGTGGGTACTCCATCTGAACCAATCTATCCAAGAACCTATTTGGAATATCTCCAGTATGCTAACCCAGAAATCCATGAGTTAATAGAGAATACCAATAAAGATGATATGTATGTTTACATAGAATACATTCTCGCTAAGTTAACAGAGATTCTCCCAGAGTTACATCAAGCAGGTTCTTCTACTGGCGCTTCTAATACTCTTGAAACTTTATTCATGCAGCTTATAAGATTCTTCAAATCTTATACTACAGATATCATCAATCTTACCAGTATCTATATCTTTGATCTTAAGCCATCTACTCTTATCAGACTTATAGAAACAATTGATATCCATAAGAATATGCAGGTGAATGATGATCTCTATTTAGCATATGCAGATAGCCTTCATTATATTTCTACTACATGGTATTCTACTGCAATACTTATCTCAGATCAAATCTATGAGGTACATAAGAAGTTAGCACTTAATGATGGTGTATTCTTTGCAGATGAAATCTATGCAGAAACTGCTAATATAGTACTTAGGGATATTCTCAATCATAATAGAGAAATTAACCCATTGGTAGATGTGATCTATTCTCTTAATAATAAATTCGGATTAGATGATTATTTCAGATTATTCGAAACTATCTACATCTCTAACGATATAGATCTCAGAGATATTCTCAATAAGAGAAGAATTACACTGGTTGATGATTACACTATAAGAATTCATGGTAAGGGTAGGGATGAGTTATTCCTCACGGATGCTAATAAGACTATCACTAATACTCATTATAATGAATATAGACTTCTTAGAATGTGTGAAAGATACAGGTTCTTATCTATGCTATATGATAAGGATGATACTCTGAAATTCTTTGAAATGGTTAAGTCTATTAACGAAGCTCTTTATCTGAATGAATACGATGGAGTTCTTATAGATATTCTCCATAATCGTACGATAAGTTTCTCATTAGAAGATTATCTCTATTTTATAGATAAGATGAAATGGATCAGTAATGTCTATGGCAAAGATGCATTTGCAAATCTCTCGGATCTTATTCTCCATATAGCAAAGAATCTTGCTATGCATGATGATAATATTCTCACAGATTTAAATCTCACCCAGACTTATACTACTACTGATGAGAGATTAGATATTACTGAAGAGGCTATTTCTACTTCTAATATCTCTGGAGAGTCAGATGAGCTTCCTATTATAGATGAGATGTATAGAACAGCTATACTGGAATTATCAACTTCTCAGTATTTTACCGATAAAGAACAAATATCTAATAGCTTAACGACAAGAGAATTATCCATGCTAACTGAGGATTCTACTATTTCTAAGATTGATGCTATTAAGGAGAATATTGATGTTCTTAATAATATTGCCATTATAAATAGTAGTATAAATAGCAAGGATAATTTACCTATTACAGATATCGAAAAGCACTCTACAAGTTTCAATGTTAACGGTAATCTTTGTAAATTGTCTGACGAATGCAAGATTTCGTTCTCTGATTAGAAACTGTCAATGAAACAAATAATTAATATCTTTAATTAAGAAAGGATGAAAAACTGTCATGAATAAAATGATTAACGATAAGTTATCTTTTAGTGATAAACTCGATTCCGCACCTAGCAGAGGACTTTGGGTTAAAACTGAAGTTATCGGTGGATATGATTTACATACAAACGACAAAGGGATCAGTGAACTCGGAGAAGTAATTTTCCATACACATAACATGATACCAATCGGCGGCGTACAGTTCGTAATGGAAATGTTATATGGCGTAACAGGTCCTATCGTAGTTCCTACTCTCAACGATGAAGGAATTGGTGTTCAGGATCCTACTGTAGAACCATCTGGTGGAATGCCATATCCATATGGACAGAAAGTATGCTTATTCGGCGTTGGTACCGGTGGTGCTAATGAAAACAACCTTACAGCTCTTGAAGTTAAATACAATGAGTATAAGGTTAGCAATATGGTACCATTCCGTTATACAGCACTTCCACTTAGTGAAAGTGACAAGTTAAAGTATTTCGGTATCAGACAGGATGAAGACGCTACAGCTTACTTCCTTAAGACATTCGATGCAGCTCCATCTATCAAGCATCTTTATAAAGATGGTGAAGACGGTGAAGATGGTTCTGAAGTTACATCAGATGTATATCAGTCAACTTCAGAAGTTGGTATTGAATCATTCACAGAAACACTTCTTACAATCAGCAAGAAGGATGTAAGAGAATGGTTTGCTTACCATGGTGGAATTGAAGTTCCTCGTGTAAACTCAATCGGATTATTCACAGCTGTATACGATGAAGGAAGAAAAGACTATGCAAATATTAAGTTATTCTCAAAGCTTAATATCCCTACAGAAACACTCTCCCTCGCTAAGGATATGAATATTATCTACAGAGTATACGGAGCATAAAAAATATAGAGCATGTTCTTATTTATTAAGAACATGCTCTTTGAAATTCTTTTTGATTAATATATTATTATAACGTGATTAACTATCCGATAAATATTAATCATATTTTATAGTAAAAAGGAGGTTACACAACTATGTTAAAAGTAACATGTTGTGGAGTCGGCAATGCTGGCTCACAGACAGCAGCTCTTGCTGTCGAAGAATTAGGAATTGACGGACTGTGCATCAATACCTCTCAGAGAGATATTGACATGGTTAAGTCAGAGAAAATTAAGAAGCTCTTAGTTGGAGATGCTAACGGCGCTGGTAAGGAAAGATCGTTAGCGAAGAAATTCCTCAAGGAATCCATCATGAAGCTTCTTGACGATGATGAAGTAGCTGAGATATTTAATACGGACGTTCTTTTTATCATCAGTTCAGCTGGTGGTGGTACAGGCTCAGGAATGTCAGTACTTCTCGCTAATATCGTCGGAGAAGTTTACCCTAACACAAAGGTTATCATTGTGGGTATTCTTCCAGCTCTCACAGAAGCTCTTTCATCTCAGCTCAATGCAGTTGAGTATATGAACGAACTCTATACTGCAATAGATGGAGCTACTTACATGCTCTACGATAATGATGTACCAACTGAAAAAGAGCTTACTGAACCTGAGATTTTCGATACTATCAACAGAAACATTGTAAATGACATTGACGTCATTAGAGGTACCTATCAGTACCCAACTCGTTTCTCTAGTATTGACGAAAGAGATGCTACAAACATTATCTCTACCAGAGGTAGAATTATCATAGCGTCTGTAAATAACATCAAGGAAAAAGATGTTGACAAGACAAGCATTGAGCAGATGCTTATTAATGAACTCAAGGCAGGTAACCATGCCGAGTTTCAGCGTGACCTTATCTGTCATAGAACTGGTATTATATGCAACCTTTCTGAAAAGCTTATGAGTGGATTCTCTACTCAGCTTCCAGAAGTTCAGAAAGTCATCGGTGTGCCAGTTGAAGCATATACTCACGTTTGTGTAAATAATGACAGAGAAGTACCGAACAGCGTTCACCTCATCGTTTCTGGATTAACTCAGGTTAACGACAGAATCAGAAAGATCAATGATCGTATCGATGAGATCAATGAGCGCCAGAAGCAGATGGAAGATGATTCCGAACTTAACGGTATTGACTTCGATGAGATGTCAAGTAAGATTGAAAGACGTAAGGTAGTTGCTGCAGATGATGGTAATGTTGACCTTAAGTCAATCTTTGGAAAATTCGGCATCTAATATATTTATATATTATAACACGGTGAATAATATTTTATTAGACGTATGACAATTGTCTAAATAAAATATTATTCATCGATTTTAAAATGAAAGGAAGAATAGAAATGGCAAGTAACAAGAATCAGCCTCAGAAGAAGACATTCAAGTTCTCTAATGAGGTAAAAGAACTTCTGAAGTTAAACTTCAAGAAGTACAAAAAGAACAACAACGATTACGGTATGAGCAAGAAAGAGCTCAAGAAAATGTATTACGCTGAAATCGTTGACAGACTTCCAGACACAATCGCAATGCTGATTAAGTTCGGTAACGTGCCGGAAGTAAAGGAAGTAAAGGAAGAGATCTATGCTAAGATAGTTGATCCAGACTTCGTTGACTATATGAAGAAAGAGATCAAGAAGTATGATCTTGAATTCGACAACATGATGTTGTTCCCAGTAGTAGTCTGGGACATCCAGGAAGAGTATGCTAAAGCACTCAAGAAGATGCAGGAAGAAAATCCTGATGCAAAGCTTGAGAGCATTGACGACGTAACAGATTTAAGCAAGCTCATCCTTAAGAAGAAGATAAAGAAGCTTGAAAAGGCTGGATTCGATGAGGCCCTTGCATTTGACGTACTCTCAGTAGTACCGCACAGCAAGATTCTGGAAAAGGGTGCTCCATTCCACCTTAGACGTCTATTCCATGTTCTTTATGAGCATGCGAATACAAAAGATATCGACTTCGAAAAGCTTATGAACGTTATGTTCAAGGACAATGAAGAAGATATCGCTACAGTGCTCACCTTCGCTCTTCTCGAAAAGAAAGAGAAGCTTACAACAATGAGTGAAGGCCAGAAGAAGTTGTTTAATAATATCACAGAGTATGTCTTCAAGACACTCGAAGATATGTCCAAGACAACTATCATGAGCGTAATGAAGTCATACTGTGAATCACGTAAGCGTGATGAAGCAGCTGGACGCGACGCTAACCGTCGTTACTATATTAGCTCACTCCCAGAGTCAGACTATCCTCGTATTATGAAGGTAGTAGAAAAGCTCTCAGAAAATGAGCAGTATAAGAAATATTTCTAATTGGAGGTAAATAGGATATGGCTAAAGAAATTATCAAAGCCCAGGGAAAGAAGAACGTAATTGTCATGCTCTCTGAGCACGTAAATAAGCGTGGGGAATTAAGAGGCAAAGACAAGAAGGAAACTAAGACTCTCAAGTCAATGTGTGTACACCACAGACTCAATAAGAAGGGTAAGGTAAAGCCGAGAATCGGTGTTGACAATGGTCGCTGCACATGTGAAATGTGTAATCACAAGTTCGGCACAAGAATTCTTAAGCATGACGACGTTCGTAAGATTGTAAAGCCGTTAGTTGAACTTGTTGACCAGAGCAAGTACATGACAGTCGCTGGTGACCTCGGCGATGAGGCTACAAATTACTTCTGCAAGCTTGCAGTAGAACTTGACAAGTTCCCGAAGGCTTACGGAAAGGTTGCTGATGCTGTTCAGAAGAAGGACAGTGTTAAGAAGAAAAAGAACAAGAACCGTAAGGGCCACGGTGGCTCAGGTTCATCATCATACGGTTCTTGGGGTTAATGATATCGACCAATTAGTTGGTTTCATAAATTAAACTCCTAGAAGGAATTAGAACATCTCGGATACAATGTATCTGGGATGTTCTTTTTCCACATTTTTGAGAAAGGAAATTACTATGACTATCAAAGAATTAAAGGACATAATTAATGCGATCCCTGCCATATATGATGACGATATAGTTCTTACCGATATCGGTGGAAACATTGACGAGGTTCATGATGTCGGTAGGATATATAGACTGAAAGATAGATGTATGGATTTAACTGAAAAGTGTTCATACATCGATCTCAGAGTAATGAATATTGACGGAAAATCCATAGTACCATCTACGGATGTTGCTGTAGCGATTAGCCGGATAAAAACCAAATGAAAAAATATTTTCCCAACTACTATTTAGTAATCAAAAATGGTTTTTAAAAATAATTAAATTAAAAAATATTTTCTGCTCTACTATAGAGTAATGAAAATAAAATAATTACACTTTAAATTTTATTTAGTAGGAGGAATTAAAAATGGCATTAGTAACAATGACCGTTTACGAAGCTATGGCTCGCAAGAAGACTCTTGAAGCTCAGCTTAACGAAAACAAGACCATCTACAGAATGGTTGCAAAGAAGCTCAAGGCTAATGACAAGGAAACTCTTGAAGGAGATACACTTGAAAATGCTGAAAAGGCAATCCGTGCTGCATATAACAGCACAGTAGCTCTCATTGAGAACTACGAAAACTTAGTTGCGGCTCTTCATGAGAGCAACGCAAAGACCACTCTTGAAATTGGTGGTAAGACAATGACTGTAGCAGAAGCTATTGGTCGTGAAAAGTATATCAACTTCGAAGAACGTGTATATACCTCAATGGTAAACACATATAACAAGTTTAAGGCCGAAGTTGATAAGGCAAACGCAGATAAGCTTGATCCAAAGAACGTAGCAGCTTATGTTGAAAAGGTTCTTGGTGATAGCAAGAAAGACGCTGGTCTTCTCGCTTCAACAGAAGAAGCTTATAAGAAGAACAACGTTATAGAATTATTTGATCCTGTTAACTCAGGAGAAGTTGGTGAAAAGAAGCTTGAAGAACTCAAGAAGTTCAAAGAACAGCTTCACTCAACATTAACTTCATGCAACTGCACAACAACTATCACTGTTGAATTTGCAGACTAATAATTTTCGGTAGTAAAGAAGATTATGCCGGGCATGACGATATCGATTCGGTCGCCCATGGCTGTTAGAGAGCGAGATCTCTCAGCCACAAATAAATTTATCATCGAGCCCAAACCTCGAAGCGATAAATTTTAAAAACAAAGAGTTTTTAAAATGTGAAAATATTCTTTGTTCAAAATTTTATAGGTTCGAATCCTATCTCCCCCACTCTTTTTATATGGGGGAGTGGCCAAACTGGAAAAGGCAACTGCCTGCTAAGCAGTCAATTTTGAATAGACAAACGATCGTAGACGTTAGAGAATATGACATTAAGAACTTAAACGTTACACTATTAAACGTTACACTAATAGAATTTACATGGTTAGATTATAAAAATTATTTAAATCCATGATAAACGTTCTGGAATCATCGATGACGGTAGCGCGTGGCTGTTATGTGTGGCGTAATCTCTTTATTATATACATACGAAGACATTTCGTACTATTTCGATTTCAATGAAGTATAAATATCCTTTAAAAATTCCGAGTGTTCCTGGGGACACTCGGAATTTTTTTATATGATATATTATATATGTGACCCGTTATACGAGGTAATATAATATTTTTCATTTAACAAATAATTAATGGAAAATACATAAGTGTTTTCCATTACTAAATTGAAAGGATGTGAGTAAAGTTGTCTAAAGAATTTATAGACGACAAAATGGAATATATTGCCGATGATATAGCAAAGATCCAAATGAAAACTGGCATGTATATTTCATATGTAGGAAAAAAGGGTGCTCTCCATCTCGCAAAGGAAGTTATTCAGAATGCAATAGATGAATGCGCAAATCCTAAGTCTCCTGCAAAAAATATCACTATAACACTGGACACAGGAATAGATACCTTATCCGTAGAAGATGACGGAAGAGGTATTCCAGAAACAGAATTCCCGATGGATATCCTGTGTACAAAATTAAACTCGGGAAGTAAATTCACCAGAGAACAGGGAGGATCATCTTCTGGTGAAAATGGTACAGGTTTAACAGCAGTAAATGCATTAAGTACATCGTTTGTATGGTCCTCATACCGTGATGGTAAAGTCCATACCATTGAATTTAAAGATGGTAAGAAGGTTAAGGACACCACCAAAAAATCTTCTAAAGAACACGGTACAATCTGCAAGTTTTCTCCTAGTAAGAAGTACTTAGGAAAATCTGCAGAAATCCCTAAGAAGGATTTAATCCAGTGGGTGGAGAACATCTCATACTTCATCCCTAAGAATAGTAAAATCAGACTCGATATTGCTAAAGACGGACAGATTGTCGAGTCTTTTAAATATAAGCCAAAGACAATCACAGAACTTCTTAAATCACATGTAACAGATAATAAGTTATCTCAGGTATTCACATTTAGTGGAGATACCCATGTGAAAGAAGACTTCCGTGGTGAGAGAACTATAGACAGAGAACTCTCTGTAGAATTCTCATTTGTCTATACTGACTCTATAGAACCATGGGTAGATTCTTACTGTAACTACGTCAATACTACATCTGGTGGTGTTCACTTAGAAACTGTAAGAGAATGCTTATGGAGATTCTTGATGAAGAAGACTACAGATAGTCTTACAGAAACTGAAAAGAATAAGTATAAGATTCTCAAAGTCGATGTAGAGTCTGGTCTTAATATAGTAGTGAATCTCTTTACCACTATGCAGATGCAGTTCGTAGGTCAGACTAAGAATGAAGTTTCTAATGATGACCTCATTGAGCCAATCAAGACTATCTGTAACGAGAGATTAGAAGCATATTTCTCAGAGAACAAGTCTGAGCTTACAGTACTTACTAAACTTATTAAGGTAAACTGCAAAGCAAGACTTGATGCTTCTAAGATCAAAGCCGCTACCATAAAGGAAACGGTAAATAAGTTCGATAAGTATAAGGTAGAAAAGTTTACTCCGTGTAATAATGAGGGTAAAGCTTATAAAGAACTCTTCATATGTGAGGGTGACTCTGCCGCAGGTTCTATCATAGATGGTAGAGATCCAGACACTCAGGCAGTCATAGCTTTTCGTGGTGTAACAGCAAATGGTTTTAAGAGGGATGCTTCCACCATTCTCAACAACAAAGAGTGGTACAATTACGTCAAAGTTATTAAGACTAACTTCGGTCCAAAGTTTGATCTCTCAAAGTGCTACTATGATAAGATTATTATCTCTACAGATGCCGATGTTGATGGACATAATATCACATCTGGTATCGGAGCATTCCATGCTCTATATATGCCAGAGTTAGTTATAGCAGGAAAACTTTACAAAGCTGTACCTCCGTTATATGAACTCGATGATAAGAAGCACCCATTTGCCAGAGATAAACAAGAGTACATTTCTCTCTATCAGGATAAGATAATTAAGAACTATGAAGTTTCACTTGGTACTGGAAAGAAAGCAAAAGCTCTTACAAGTGCTAAGTTTAAGGATTTCATCTATAACACAGAATCTTATCCAGAAGAATTAGAGAGAATAGCAAAGCAC
>Ga0265300_10000946_pt1 | contig 28931 bp, 20 predicted proteins | sample AusTroGonzalo_MG_FD_193482 | JGI IMG/M metagenome (GOLD analysis project Ga0265300, IMG submission 193482) | Bovine rumen microbial communities from tropical cattle in Woodstock, Queensland, Australia - Gonzalo_03 | ecosystem: Host-associated > Mammals > Digestive system > Stomach > Rumen ...
TTATTTTTATTTAGAAAATTGATAATGAGTGTTACTGTAAAAGATATAGTAGATGCACAAGTACATATCGGTACACTAAAAAGTGAAGCTCATCCAAAAACAAACAAGTATCGATTGGATATAGTAAACAATATTGTTGTATTAAATCCAGAAATGATTTTGGAACAATTGAATAATGCAAAGAAAAAAGTTCAAGATGTTAAAAAATCATGAAAAGATATATTGATTGTTTGTGAAAAGAAAATGTACTCAGAAGAAGTAAAGAATTTAGGAGAAAAATACGGGGTAGCTTACTTAAACTACAAAGCTCCTGGAGGATTCTTAACTAATTTTGATACATTCAAAGCTAGAATCAACTCTATGAACAAGATGAGTTCGTTTTTGGAATCTGAAGAATTCGAATCTCTTACAAAAAAAGAGCAATCTATTTACAAAAGAAATTTAACTAGAGCAAAGAAAGTTTATGAATGAGTTAAATGACTTACTCAAAAACCAGGTCTAGTTATCGTAGTAGATTGATCTATGATGAAAAGTTTCATCAGAGAAGTAGAATTACAGAAAGACGTAGATAGTATTGTTATATCATCTACAAATTACAACAAATATTTGTGAGAAAATGATATTATTGCAAATATGTTGAGCTATAAAAGCTTAGATTTTGTAATGAATTATATATTATCTTAATTCTAGGTCTATATGAAATTAAAAGACATCACTTCTTGAGAGAAAGAACAAAAACCAGAAAACGAAAATAAGTATATCCCAGGTAGCTCAGAAAAAAAGAGAGCTAGCATGATGTATCTGTTTTTTGGTATCTTTGTGTCTCTTTCCAAAAAAGAGTTTAGTCCATTTGAATTATATCATTTGAAACAGGCTATAGGATTACGGACTTTACTGTTACCTATAGTACTAATTTCATTTATACCAATTATCAAATGGATATGAGTCTTTGTCTTAGCTATTTTGCTATGAGTTCTTGCGGCTAGTTTTGTAAATGCATTTAATTGAAAGTATTTTGATGATTCAAAAAATGTTGCATTCACATTGCCAGCTGGTATCTGAGGATGGTTTCTAGATTTGTTTGAATTGTGAATTAAGTCTACTTGAGTAGATGAAAAGAAAGAAAATTCAAATCAATCTTCAGTAGAGACTCCTGAAATAGAAAAAGATATAGCTGAAAATTCAAACGAGACTACACTAGATAGTTTACAGACAAAAGAAACATCTTTGGAAGAAGACGTCCAGACATTGGACAAAGGAAAAGAATCTTCAGATGATGTTGAAAATAAATAAGACCTATTGTTACAAAGTAATTGTTTTATAATCAAAAAAATACAAACCATGGGTATAGATATGAACCTATTAAAACAGCTTAGAGAAGCTACATTTGCACCTATGAAAGATTGTAAAGATGCTTTAGTAGAAGCAAATTGAGATTTTGATAAGGCACAGGATATTCTAAAAGAAAAATGAATTTTGAAAGCATGAAAAAAAGCAGATAGAGAGACAAAAGAATGAACAGTAAAAATCGTAAGTAAAGATGGAAAAATTTGTGGAATCAAACTTTTGTGTGAGACAGATTTTGTTGCAAAAAATGAATGATTTCAAGCTTTGTGTGATACATTATTAGACAAAATAATGGCACAAGATGCTTTATTTAATTCAAAAGAAGAAGCACCAGCTGCTTTAGTTGAAGAATTAGATAAATTAGTAAAAGAGGCTGTATGATCATTATGAGAAAACATGCAACTAAAAGATATGCTTTACACAGATCAAAAAGGTTTTGTTTACAATCATCCAGGAAATAAAGTAGCATCTATCGTATTCTACGAATGAGATGATGAAGACATAGCAAAAGAAGTAGCATTACAAGTTGCTGCTATGAATCCTACATATTTGGATTTTGATTCTATACCAAGTGATTTAGTAAGTTCTATGGAGGAAAAATTCCGCCAAGAATTATTAGAATCTGGAAAACCTGCAAATATGATTGATCAAATATTAAAGTGAAAATTAAATAAAGCATTAGCAGAAGATGTATTATTGGAACAAGAATATATCAGAGATTGAGCAAAAAAGATCAAAGATATTTTGCCAGCATGATTCAAAGTTAACTCTTATATAAGATTAGCTATAAAATAGCGATTAAAAAGTTTATTTATTAAGTTTTTTATAATGCAAAAGTACGAATTAGTTTTAATGTTAAAGTCTCAAATCCAAGAATCTGAGAGAAATGAGTTGTTGTCAAAGATCGAAAAAGATTTCAAAGACAATATCTTACTTAAAGATGAAATGGGAATACATGAAACATCTTACGACATTAAAGGACAAAAAGGTAATAATTCAGTTTATTATGTTTCTTATTATCTAAATTTGGATAATGAAAAATTACAAGACTTGAGAAAAAGCCTTTTGTATACAAATGCTCTAGTAAGATATGACATTTTGAGAATGGGACAAAATCAAGAAATGTTTGAATATGAGAAATTACAAAAAGAACTAGAAAAGATTATGGATTCACGAGATGACAAGAGATTTGGAAACAGAGTAACATTCTTGTCTTTGCCAGAAAATGATAAGTATATCAATTGGAAAGCAGTAGCAATCTTGAAAAAATATTTAACAAGATTTGGAAACATCAAACCAAGAAGATATACAAAAAATTGTGTAAGTACACAAAAGAAATTGAGACAAGAGATCATTAGAGCTAGAAACTTTGGATTACTTGAATTCATAAAGAAATAGTTTTGCTACAAAAAAATTCTATTTTTGCAAATAAAATATACAGTATTTTTATCTATAACTAGACTAAAATGGCAAGTAAGTTAAAAAGGATCAGAAAATATAAATGGAGTAAAAGATTGAAAACTCACTGATTCAGAGAGAGAATGAGGACATGGACAGGTAGGAGAGTCCTTGCAAATAGGAGAAGAAAAGGAAGAAAACAATTAACACCACAGAAAGATTAGTCTAGAAAATAAACCAAAAGCACGTTCTGGTGCTTTTTGTGTTTTATAAAAAGAAAAATCTCACAGTTTCGTTTACTTTCCCTAAATTATTTCAAATAACATGCCTACAAAAAAAACAATAAAAAACACACAAGTTTCTGCTACAACATCACAAAAAGAATTGCCAGCAGTTTTCCAAAAATTCTACTACAAAGATGGTAGATACTATTTGAATAAGCCAAAAAATTTTGAGGAGTATCCTGATCTTTTGGATTTACAGAAAAAATGATTTCAGAGTTTCATAGATACATATTTAAATCAATTATTTGAAGATATTAATCCTATTTGGGATATCGCTTGAGAAAAAATGTATGTTACGATTTCTGAAGTAAAGGTTTCAGAACCACAAAATTCTATAGATGAATGTAAAAAGAAAGAATTAACCTATGGTTGAGTGATTTCTTGAAAAGTAAAATTAGTAGAAAGAGTAGATGAAGAATGAAAGAAGCCGGCAGAGAAGGTTTTGTTTACAAAACGTGCAAATATTGGTACTTTGCCTTTGATGACTCCATCAGCTTCATATATCATAAACTGAGTAGAAAGAGTAATAATTTCTCAAATAATTAGATCATACTGAATATTCTACAACAAGAAAGATTTCTGATATGGTTTCAAAATTATTCCAGAAAGATGACCATGGATAGAGACAAAAGTAGAAAAATCATGAGTTATCGTAGTGAGAGTAAATAAATCAAGAAAATTCCCTATCACAACTTTATTAAGAATATTTGGAGCTGAAACAGATGAAAGTATCAAAGAATTATTCGCTGATTGTTTGGACGAAGAAGATACTGATTTCATCGGTATCACTTTGAAAAAAGATCCAACAACAGATGCTTTGTCTGCTGCTGAATATATCTACAATAAATTGAGACCAGGAGAATTGATCGACAATTACAGCGCATTAGATTATATCAAAAACCAATTCCTCAATTTAGAGAGAATCCACATTTGAAGAATTGCTAGGAGAAAGATCAATGCTAAATTGTCATTAAATAAGCCATTAGATGCAGCTGAATCAAACTTATTTGATTGAGAAGATTTGGTAGCTGCAATAAAATATTTGTTAAATTTATCAAATTTAAAGAAATGATATTATGTAGATGATTCTGATCATCTATCAAATAAGAGGGTTAGAACAATGTGAGAAATATTGTATGCTCATTTATGACCTGTAATGAGAAAATTTACAAAATCTGTAAAATGAAAATTATCAGTTCTTAATATGGATAATCAATTGAAAATTACAGATATAGTAAACTTCAAAATAATAGATAACTCAATCAAGAGTTTCTTTGCTACATCTCAGTTGTCTCAGTTCTTAGATCAAATAAATCCTTTGTCTGAATTGGAGCATAAAAGAAGGATTACAGCTCTTTGACCTGGATGACTAAAGAGAGAGACAGCTAAGTTTGAAGTGCGTGATGTTCACGCATCCCACTATGGAAGAATTTGTCCTATTGAGACACCAGAGTGACAAAATATTTGATTGGTTACATATCAATCATTGTACTCTCGTATAAATGAAGAATGATTCCTTGAAACTCCAGCATTTAAAGTTTGAAAAGAAGTACAAGCAAAAAAAGAATTATTAGTAAATAGAATAGCTGATCGTGATATAGTAGAATTGGATGCAAAAGGGAAAGAGACAAAGAAAGTAGTAGTTGCTGAAGATAATGTAATAGATGAAAAAGCAGCAGCTACAATCGAGAAAATGTATGGAAAGACAAATTCAACAGTAAAAGTAAAACCTTTTGTTACTACAGAAGTTGAATATATTTCTCCAGAATTGGATGAAAAATACTATATAGCAGACGCTACAGTTGCTACAGATGAATATGGAAATATTACATCAAAACGTGTCGCTGCAAGACACTTTGATGAGATGATTACGCTTCATGTAAAAGATATCACACATGTCGATGTAAATCCATCACAAATATTCTCTCCAAATACATCATTGATTCCTTTCTTGGATCATAACGATGCTGTACGTGCATCAATGGGAACTAATCAACACAGACAATGATTACCATTACTTCAAAATGATGCGCCATTAGTTGGTACATGATTGGAGAGTATGATCAAGCAAACACACGCTGTTATATTAGCAGAAGATGATGGAGAAGTAGTTTATGTAGACTGAAAGAGAATTAAAGTAAAATATAAATCATGAATTAAAGAATATACATTGACAGTATACAAGAGATCAAATGCTAAGTCTTGTATACATCAAAAAGCTAGAGTTTCATTGTGACAAAAAGTAATAAAATGAGACGTATTAGCTGAATGACCAAATGCAGAGAATGGAGAATTAGCTATGTGAAAGAACTTAAAAGTAGCATTCATGCCATGGAAATGATACAACTATGAGGATGCTATCGTACTTTCTCAGAGATTAGTAAAAAATGACGCTTTAACATCGGTCCACATCGAAGAGAAGGAGATCGAGGTGTCTGACACAAAGCTATGACCTGAAGAAACTACAAACGATATTCCATGAGTATCAATGTCAAAATTGAAAAATTTGGATGAAGATGGAATTATTAGAATATGATCAATAGTAAAATGATGAGATATCTTGGTTTGAAAGATTACTCCAAAATCTGAATGAGAATTGACTCCAGAAGAGAAGTTGATTCAAGCAATATTTGGAGATAAATCAAAGAATGTAAAAGATACATCATTGTATATGCCATCAGGAAGTGAATGAAAAGTAATTGAAGTAGTAATACTAGATGCTAAAAAATGAGATAATTTGATGGCTTGAGTAAGGAAAAAAGTAAAAGTATATGTAGCTACTACAAGAAAGATTGAAGTTTGAGATAAATTGGCGTGAAAACACTGAAATAAAGGTATTGTATCAATCGTGGTTCCAGAAGAGGATATGCCATTTTCAAAGGAATGAGATCCAATCGATGTAGTATTGAATCCATTGTGAGTAATTTCACGTATGAACTTGTGACAGTTATTTGAAGTTCAGATGTGATATATAGCAAAAAAATACGGAATTAAGTTCTGAGTATGAGCTTTCTCATGATTCGGATTGGATGACTTCACAGCATTAATCAAGGAATTATGATTGGAAGATGAAATCCATGTTCAGCTTTATGATGGGCAGACAGGAGAACCATTTGAAAGTAAATCTACAGTTTGATATATGCACTTACTTAAGTTAGTACATATGGTAGAAGACAAGATCCATGCAAGATCTGTTTGACCATACTCATTGATTACTCAACAACCATTGTGATGAAAATCAAGACAATGATGACAGAGATTCTGAGAGATGGAAGTTTGGGCTTTGGAAGCATATTCTGCTGTATATACATTACAAGAAATGCTTACAGTAAAATCAGATGACGTAGTTTGAAGAAATAAAATGTATGAATCAATCATTAAATGACAAAAATTATCTATTTGATGATTGCCAGAATCATTCAATTTGGTTACATACTTATTCAAATGATTATCTCAAAATATCCAAACAGTTACTCAGGAAGAGTTGGATGAGATATTACAAGAGAGAGTTGAAAAGATAAAAGAATTGTGATTACATAATTTGATGAAAGAATCTGTATTATCTGATGACGATAATATGTGAGAAGAAGATGCAGATACAACACAAGAGGAAAAAGAAGATATTATTGATAAAGTATTGGAAGATATGGTGGATAGTTGAGAATTAGATGAATAATAACCAAATTTATTTATGGATTTGGGGCTAATAGTTGATAGTTATTGGCTTTGTGAATAAATCTATTTATATTCAAATAAAATTATTTCTCATGCAAAAATCTAAATTTGATTGAATAGTTGTTACACTTGCATCAGTGGATGATATTTCTAAACGATCTCATTGAGCTGTGGACAATCCAGATACAGTAAATTATAGGACATGAAGGCCAAAACAACATTGATTGTTTTGTGAGACAATTTTTTGACCTGTAAAAAACTATGAATGTAGTTGTGGAAAGTATAAATGAGTAAGATATAAATGAATCGTATGTGAAAGATGTGGAGTAGAAGTAACTAGTTCAAGGGTTAGGAGGTCTAGAATGTGACATATTGATTTGGCTTCTCCAGTGATTCATGCTTGGTATAAATCAAGTCCTACTGGTTGAATTCATCAATTATTACAATTGTCTTCAAATGAAATTGATAGGATTTTGACATTTGTAAAATATGCAATTCCAACAAATGTAACCGAAGAACAAAAGAAGCAATTGATAGAAGAATTAGAAAAGACATTGCAAGAAAAATTAGGTGAATTAGATAATTTATATAAATCAGAAAAAGAAGAGGCAAAAGATAATTCAAAGAAATTAAAAGAAGTTGAAAAATTATATGAAGAAAATAAGGCAAAATTAGAGACAGAATTTAATAGATTAAAGTCAATTGTGTCTGATTTACATTTTTCTTCTACAATACTTGAAAGTGATTATAGAAATGTATTTTATAAATATTCAAATATTTTAAAGTTTGTTTCTGGTCCAGAGGGAATTTTGGAAATGTTGAAGAGTATTGATGTAAAGAAAGAAATTAAAGAGAGATTAGAAGAGTATTCTCATTTAAGATCAGCAGAGCAGAAGAAAAAATTGATGTGATTAATTAAATTATTGATTAACTTATATGTATCAGGAGTAAAACCAGAAAATATGGTAATTAGGAAATTACCAGTTATTCCACCTGATTTAAGGCCAGTTGTACAACTTGATTGATGAAAATTTGCTTCATCAGATGTAAACTTGTATTATAGGAGAGTACTGATGAGAAATATCAGACTTAGAAAAATGATACAAGTATGAATGCCTGATGTAGTAAAGAAAAACGAAATAAGATTATTACAAGAATCAGTAAATAATTTGTTAGTATGAGAAAGAGGATGAGCTGCAAAATGATGAGCATGAATTAAAGTGTTCAAATCTTTGTCAGATATGCTTTCATGAAAAGAGTGAATATTTAGGAAAAACTTGCTTTGAAAAAGAGTTGACTATTCATGAAGGTCTATTATTACAGTTTGACCAAGCTTGAGATTGGATGAATGTGGATTACCAATTTACATTGCTGTAAAGATGTTTACACCATTCATTATCGGAAAACTTATCGACAAAAAGATAGTTTATACTCCAAAACAAGCTGAAAAATTAATCAAAGAAGAAGCCCCAATAGCTTTGAAATTCTTGGAAGAAGTTATAAAAGACAAATACGTTCTTTTAAACCGTGCTCCTACATTGCACAGATTGTCAATTGAAGCATTCAAAATTAAATTAATGCCATGAAAGACAATCAGACTTCATCCATTGGTTTGTCCAGCATTCAATGCCGATTTCGACTGAGATCAGATGGCTGTACATCTACCATTGTCAGATGAAGCTCAAAAAGAAGCTAGAGAAATCATTGCTTCAGACAAAAATATTTTGAGACCAGGATCTTGAGAACCTACAATTACTCATTCTCAGGATATGGTTCTATGATTATATTACCTTACAGATTGTTTTGACAAGAGATATCCAGATTTTGATTCTGAAAGCGAATGGGCAGAAAAGACTCCTATCGTTTGATATTTTGAATCAATTGAAGATGTACTCAAAGCATTTGGAAACGGAGATTTAGTAGAAAAAGACAAGATAGTTTTAAAATTCAAATGAGAATCTTTGAAAACTACAGTTGGTAGAGTAATCTTTAATTCAATCTTGCCAGAAGATTTACAATTCTGTGGAAGTATTTGAGAATATAAATGAACAAGAGTAAAACAAGGAAAGAAAGAATTAAAACAATTATTGAGTGTAATATTCGACAAATACGATATGGCAACGACAGTAAAGATTGCTGATGATATCAAAGATCTTTGATTCAAATATTCTACACGGGCTGCTAACTCAATCAATATTACAGACATGAAGATCCCAGCTGAAAAAGAATGAATTATCAAGCTTTGAGAAGATGCTGCAAATGAAATTTACAAGTACTATTACAAAGGATTCTTCTCAGATTCTGAGAAACATAGATTAGTGGTAGATGTTTGGACAAAAGTAAAGAAAGATGTTGAGGATAATTTGAAATGAATTATCAGACCAGGAAATGATTTGTACAGCATGGTAGATTCTGGAGCTAGATGATCACAAACGCACATGACTCAGATATCAGGTATGAAGTGATTGGTAGTAGATCCAAAATGAGAAATTATCGAACTTCCTATTAAATGAAGTTTCGTAGAATGATTGAAACCAACTGAATACTTTATTTCAGCTCACTCATGAAGAAAAGGAAAAGCCGATACAGCTTTGAGGACTGCTGAATCATGATATTTGACGAGAAAACTTTGTGATTCTAGTCAAGAAGTAGTAGTAAGGACAGATGATTGTGGAACAGATAAATCAATATATATTAGCAAGAGTGAAGCAGAAATTATCTGAGAACATGAATTTGCAGATAGATTGACATGAAGAGTTCTTGCAAAAGATGTAAGATGAACAGTTGATGGAGTAGAGATGTTCATCAACAAATGAGAGATGATAGATAAATGAAATATCTGAACATTGAAAGAATTAATGTTTAAATGAGAAGTAGATGGAGATGGAGTTTACTTTAGATCTCCATTGACTTGTATGACACCAAGCGGAGTTTGTCAGAAATGTTACGGAATGGATTTGGCAACAAGACGTTTGGTAGATGTATGAGTTCCAGTATGAATCATTGCCGCTCAATCAATTTGAGAACCAGCCACACAGCTTACGATGCAGACATTCCACCACGGATGAGTTGCTGGATGAGAGGATATGTCTCAAGGTATTGATAGAATTAAGCAATTATTCGAGATCAGAGCTCCAAAGAAATCTGCAGTAGTTGCTCCATTTGATGGAACTGTAACATTTTCAGAAAAAGGAGCAGACAAATACTTAAATGTAGTATCAGACTTCCAAAAGAAACCATATATATTAAAAGATGATTATGAAGTGACTGTAAAGAAATGAGACTTCTTGAAGAAGTGAGCAGAATTTGCTTCAAAATGAAATAGCAAGCAAAAAGTTCAAGAAGAATGAACAGTATTGGAAGTAAAGAAAGATGGAATAATACTTTGAGTAAAAATGACTTCAAAGAAATCATATAAATGATTGAGTTTGTTAAAATGAATTGAAGAGTGAACTTATGTTTACAAATGACAAATTCTAACAAACTGAGCATTGGATATCGCTGAGTACAAAGATATTGTATGAGATCTCGAAGCTCAAAAGTACATAATCAAAGAAGTAAAGAAAGTATATTCAGATCAGTGACAATGACTAAATGATAGACACATTGAAGTAGTAGTAAAACAATTATTCTCAAAGGTATTCATAGAAAAACCAGGAGAATCTGGATTTATACCATGAACATATGTAAAATATGAAGACTTCGTAAAAATCAACAAGGAATTAGAAGCTGAATGAAAGCTTCCAGCAGAATGAAGAAGATTAGCGTTATGATTGACAAGTATAGCAAAGGAGACAGATTCTTGGTTATCTGCAGCATCATTCCAAGAAACAATTAGAGTAATGGTTTGAGCTTCATTGAGGTGAGCTGTTGATACTCTATCTGATTTGAAATCAAATGTTATTATATGAAGATTGTTACCAGTTTGAGAGGTTTATAAGAAAGAGCATTGATATGAATAAGAAATGAAAAAATCAATTCTCCTTGACAATAAGTAGCAAATCTATATAACAAACAACTGTTAAAAATTTATCAATTAATGTATTTATTATGGCTCATAAGAAGGCTGCATGATCAGCAAAAAATCTAAGAGATTCACAACCAAAGTTTAGAGGTGTCAAAATATTTGGATGACAAATAGCAAAAGCTTGAAATATCATCGTTAGACAATGTGGAAATAAATATGAAGCATGAAAAAATGTATATGTTTCAAATGACTTTTCTATACATGCTAATGTTGATGGTGTTGTAAGATTTTCAAAGACAAACAAAGTTAGATTTGATGGAAGAAAATATCTAAAGACAGTAGTAAACGTTGATCCTTGTGATATTACACCAAAAGTAAAGGCTCCAAAAGTAAAGAAACCTGTAGCTACAAAAGTTGAAAAACCAGTAGCAAAGGCTGTAGAAAAAGTTGAAAAGAAAGTTGAAGATAAAGTAGAAAAGAAAGCTCCAGTTGTAAAGAAACCAGCAGAAAAAAAACCTGCAGCAAAAAAGGCTCCAGCTACAAAGAAACCAGCAGCAAAAAAGGTTGAGAAAAAATAGATTATAATCAATAATATTTATCATTTAGATTAAATTAAAATGGCAGGAATAGGACCAAGAAAAAAAATATCTGTACATAAGAGTAATCAAAGACATTCAACATGGGAGAGATTAACTTTGAAGGATTTGTCTACAAAATACAATGTGACAAAATGTACAAATTGTGGAAAAGCAAAGTTGTCTCACAGAGTTTGTCCAAATTGTGGATATTACAAAGGAAAACAAGTAATTACTATCAAAACAAAGTCAAAAGATAATGTTGTTGAAGCTTAGTCTTTATCAATTAATTTGATTAGTTTATGAAGGTCTGAAATAGGATAAATGCGAGAAAAGTGGTGTTGAGCTATTTCTATCAACGCTGCTTTTTTCATAATTTATGAAAACAAGATAAAGTTATTACAGATGTTTTGGAAATTCAAAATATTTTTCCGACACAAGCAGAGGAATTTGATCAAGAAAAAAAATCTCTTTTGCAGAAAATTCAGGATGAATTATGAATTTCAAACGATGAAAATTTTGAATATTTTGTGAAGATTTTTTTTGATAAACGAGATGTAGAAGAAATAGATATGGATTATGTAGTAAAAGTATGATGAGCATATGAACAATATTTACAGGAAGCTATTGATTGTATAAATAAGCATACACAAAGCTTCACATTCCAAGAGATGAATACAATGAATCAATCATTATTCATACTTGGATATGTTGAACGAAAAGTACTGGATACCCCAAAAGAAATATTATTGAACGAATTAGTTGAATTAGCAAAGAGGTATGATGATGAATGATCTCCAAAATTGATAAATTGAATAATGCACAAAATTTTCAACAATATGGAGTAAATAGATGTTTTACTGAATTAATATATAGGGGTATATAACCAACTTTTTTTGTAATTTCTTTGACGTGGAAAATATTTACAATATATATTGACTTATTATATAAAATATATATAATGGTTTATATATACAAAATATAGTCATAATACAGAAGTTAACAAAATTATAAACATCAAAACAAAACACAAATGAAAAAAAAATTTTTAACATTCTTAGGATTCTCCTTTGACGAGAAAGAAAATTACATTTCTGGCTTTACATTTCTCCCATTTAATTGGGTCATTGTAATTGGAGGGCTGGCACTAGCTATTTCAATCATCTTTACCGGTTTCTTTGTACTGGATAAGACAGAGAGGGCTGCGATTGAAGTATTTGGTGCTTACAAGTACGAAGTTGGCCCTGGTGGTATTCACTTTAAGTTACCATTAGTTTCTCATGCAAGAAAAGTACCTACAGAAATGCGTAGACGATGGGAACTTGGATTCCGTACCAACGACAATGGAAAAAGAGATGAGGAAATTCCTTCAGAGGCTACAATGCTTACAAAGGGTGGACAACTCGGATCAATTTATTGGATCTTCCAGTATACGATTCAAGATGTTTACTCTTGGTTGTATGAAGTAAAAGATCCAGAAGAAGTACTTAATGTTTTATCACAAGGATCTATGAGGCTTGTTGCCGGTCAGACTCCATTGGATGCTTTTCTGACAACAGAAAAGATAGAAATCCAGGAAAAAAATAAAAAACTATTCCAGGATTACTGTGATGAAATCGGGTTAAAGGTCTCTATCGACGAAGTTAAATTACAAGATCCGGGATTGCCAGATGCTTCTGTCCAACAAGCATATGATGAAGTGGCAAATGCCATGAAATTAAAAGATGCTAATCTGAATGAGGCTATTGAATATCACAATAAAATAGTACCGAAAGCAAGAGGTGAAGCTGCAAAGCTTATTAATAGTGCTAAGGAATACTATACTACACAGGTCAATGGTGCAAAGGGTGAGATTCTTTTATTCGAGGGAGTTCTCTCTGAGTATAAAAAAGATCCTGTAACTACAGAGCAAAAACTCTGGTACGAAGCTATGCAAGAGGTTTTACCAAATGCAAAGAAGACAATTATAGAAGACAACTCAATGTTAAACATCAAAACTTATTAATTAGTATGAAAAAGATTTTTTCAGATGCCAAAACTAATTGGATCGGTTTCATCATCCTTGTAATAGTATTTATGATTGGCAACTCTATGTTCTTCTCATTGAAGGAATATGAGAAAGCCTCAGCTTTTTCTTTTGGAAAATTCTCAAGAGAATATATGGAAGCAGGCTTGCATATCAAAGCACCATGGCCATTCGAAACGTTGTATCGGGTTGACACTCGCCTGCAACTATATAATGCAAAGGAAATGACAATACAGGAGCGAAGCAAGAAAAAGCTCCTAATCGATTACTTTGTTCTTTATAGAGTTAATTCACCGAAGTTGTACTTTACCAAGGTTGGTGGTAACAAAAGACAGGCAATACACCGCGTAGATGATCATACATCTTCAGACGTTGCGGCTGTAGTTGGTGAGACGAACTTCGACGATGTTGTTACAAATAAAAGGCAACAGTTGCTAGACAGCATTAAGGCTATGTCAAATCGTGGTCTTAATGACATAGCATTAGAAGTTCAGTTTATTTCCTTTAATCGTGTGGAATTGCCTGATGAAAATAAACTGGCAGTATTCCAAGATATGATCAAAGATAGAAATAAAATATCCTCGCTGTACCTTGCTGAAGGTCAGCAAATTAAGGATTCAATTCAATCCTATGCCGACTATGAGGCAGCAAACATAGTTGCTACAGCAAGGATGCGTGCAGATTCCATTAGGGGTGCTGCCGATGCAGAGAGATTGCATATCCTCAACGAAGGGTATGCACAGTCCCAAAAACTCTTTGCTATATATAATAAAATTGAGACATACAAAAAAAGTTTCAAAGGCGATAAAACAGAATGGATAATGCAAAAAAGCAATGCATTGTCACCTATACCATAATAGGTAATAATATTGGCTTTAGGCCGGGGATTTTTTACTCCCCGGCTCTTTTTATATAAAAATATTTTATTTCTTCAAATAAACTTTTACCGCCTCACCATTATTATTCAAATTCTTAATCTTGAAATTGTAGCCAACCATTTTATCAGCATTTTCATATGATGTGATGAAACAACCAAGATTTCATTTGTATAGATTTATTAAATTTTCATATAATCAATCTAAATTGTAATTTTTGAGCCTTTTTCCATATGGAGGATTTGTCACTATGAAGCCATTTCGTTGCTTGGTTTTGAAAATATCTTTGCACTCAAATTTTATTGTATCTAGAACTCATGCAGAATTTGCATTTGTTTTAGCAATTTCTATCATTTCTGGATTGATGTCTTGTCATACGATTTCATAATTTCACTGGAATATTTTTGATTTTAGTTCTTTTTTCATGTTTTCAAATTCTTCTTTATCGAAATTTGCAAAAGATTCAAAAGCAAAGTGTCTATTTAGCCCTGGGGCAATGTTTCTAGCGATCATGGCAGCTTCGATACAGATTGTTCCACTTCAACACATTGGATCCAATAGAGGAGTCTTGTAGTGCCAATTGCAGAGTCTTAGCAAACTTGCAGCCAAATTCTCCTTCAGTGGAGCATCTCACGTTTGGACTCTGTATCACCTATTGTGTAATGAATCTCAAGAAGTATTTACAAAAATAGAGCAATTATTTTCAATAATTTGTACCAAAATATTTACTGGTCTCAATTCTGGATCAGAAAATCTTTGTTTTCACTCTCAGATGAGCTTTTTTAGTATAGCTTTGTTTACGATACTCTGAGTTGATTTTTTGCTATCGATTGTTGAATTGTAAATATTTGCATCAACTTCGATTTTATATCATTTTGCTATATAGTTTTCCCAGTTTATACCGTAAGCAAAATCAAAAAGTTGATCAAAATTGTTTACGGTTGATTTATCTACTACCTCACAGAAAATTTTGTTTGCAATTCTGGAATTTAGATTCAATTTCCATATGTCTTTCTCATTTCACTCAACATATACTCAAGTGGAAAAATTATCAAAGGGTTTGTACCCCAAGATTTTCAGTTCATTTGCTAATATTGGAGCTGTTCATTCAAAACAAGAGATTAGTAGTTTCATTTCAAAAATTATTCTAAATTATTTATTTTTATTCGTACAAAATTTCTCGTCCAGAAATATCTTTGTTTGTCAGAATGTATACTTTTGGTAAATTACAGTTGGCACTTTCTAATTCATTTCCGTTTTCTTTTGTTATATCTACTATTTCTAATTCTCCAAATCAATCTGCTGACAAATATTTTAATTTCATTCATCTTTCTATTACTTCTTTTGGTGTGAATTCAAAATATTTTTTTCCATTTTTTTCAATAAATTTTTCTCCGAATATTCAGAAATAATTTCTACAGAATGTTGGTCACGGACTTGTGAGATTTGTACTTGTGACAATATTGTCTTTATTCTCTCGTCACTCTATTTCTCATTCTGGATAATCTGCTAATTTATTAAATAAGAAGCCATCCCAATATGGTCTATGAGGGATTTTTTCAACCAATGATTTGATTTCTGGGTCTATCTTTTTTCATTCTACTATACAATCTCTGACATGTTTATATGCTTTCACCATAGCTCAGACATAGAATTCTGATTTACTTCTTCATTCTATTTTCATTGCATCTACATATGGCAAAATTTCAGCTAATCTATCAATAGTACAAAGATCTTTTGAAGACAAAATGTGTGTTCAATTTTCATCTCATTCCATCTGGAATAACTTTCAAGGTCTTTTTTCTTCTTCCAATCGTACTTTGTATTTAAATCTGCAGTTGTGAGAACATTCTCATTTGTTTGCTTGTCTTCAATTCATATAGTCTCAAAGTAAGCATCTTCCAGAATAACTCATACACATAGCTCAGTGGATGAATACTTCTAATTCCATTTCAGGTACTTTTTCCTTGATTTCTTTTATCTCATCTATGTGTAATTCTCTTGCTAAAACTATTCTTTTTACACCTAAATCTCTCCAAAATTTAATTGATTCGTAATTTAATGTTGATGTTTGAGTACTCAAATGCATGTGAACATTTGGAAAATATTTTCTCAAAACATTGTATGTACCAGGATCTGAGAAAATAATAGCATCAGGATTTGTGTCTGCAATTTGTTCTGTTACAGATTCAAATACTTTGATATCTGAATTTCTAGGGAAAATATTCATGGTTAAAAGTGCTCTAGATCCGTTTTCGTGGATGGCATTAATTGTCTTTTTCAAAACATCAAAATCTTTGACTTTATTTTGTCTCATCCTAAGGGATGTAAAAGGTACTCAGATATATACATCTTCAGCTCAATATTTACTTGCGATGACTGCTTTTTCATAAGATCATCCAGGTGCGACGAGTACGGGTTTATTCATAATTAAGTGTTTTTAGTATTATAAAATTGTTTTGGTGTATTATAGTTTTATTAACTTAATTCTCAATAAAAAAATATTGAATATTTTATTATCTTGACATTTAATAAGATATAATTACAATATGAATACATAGTTAACGGAGTACTAACCTAAATCACATCACATTATGAGTACAGAAATTAGATCCCTAGCGGACGTTGCTGAATTCTTGGAACATGAAGTGACATACTTTACCGGAGTTATAGCTCGTCAAGAATGGGGGATCTTCAGAAATTACTTTGAAGGCGGCTACAAAGGCTTTAAAATCTTATATGAAAGTAGCCTCACGCACCTCATTGACAACATCAAAGAAAAAAAAGTCAACACAACAATGAACCTTAAAGAGGCGACTCAATTCTTTGCTGTTGTGGATTGTAAGTTCATAAACAAAGAAATTCGAAGTACGCTTTATGATCTTGTTTACTCGGATTTTATCCGAAACCTTATTGATGATATTCAAAAAGGAAAACTCGATGAGCTTGCGTTTGAAGAGGGCTCTGGGCTGATGAGGATGATTGAGTCTAACATGGTCGAAGAAAGTTTGCGTATACAATTGCGTGACTTCGTCTATCCAAGAATTATCGAGAGCCTCATTGATGACATTCAACAAAAAAGGGTTGATGAATTGTCATTTGTAGAGGTACGTCAGTTGGTAAGGATTCTCAGATATAACTTGGTTAAAGACGATTTGCGCGTACAATTGCGCAACTTCGTTTACCCAAGAATGATTAAGACACTTATTTATAGTATTCAAGAAGGGATACTAGAGGTAGATGAAGTCTCTTGGGTAGATTTGGATGTGATTCAGTTGCTGATTGACAGTGACGTGGATCAAGAACAATGTTCTCTCCTTTGCAGCCTTTTTTACGATGGAGATAGGCGAAAGACGCGAGAGTAATACTCTTTGTTACAACATCCTAACCCGGCATTTTTTATGTCCGGGTTATTGTGTAATTAGAAAATTTATATTCTTTGATAATATGTCATCTATTTAGTGTTTGTTAACTTGACATTCTGTGTTAATTTTATATAATCACTTTTATGTTTTATGTGTCTTTTTTTGTTTTATGAGTAGTGGAGATGGTTTAGAAATATTACATACACAAGAAATTGAGAAGAAATATAGTAAAGTTGAGATGGAAATAAAAAGATATCTGACTGAGCTTTTGTTATTGACTAATATTTGACACAGTAATAACGTTTGCAGATGATTATCTATTACAAAACATTTTAAAATTAGAGAATTGTCTGTACAAGAAAATTCAAAATATTTATCTAATCCGTCTACGATAAAATCTTTTACTTTAAAAAATACGGCTAAAGAGGTAAGAATAAAATTGATTTCATTAATTAAATGAAATGTATTAGAAGATGAAATTGCACAAAAGTATATTGATTGAATTGAAGATTTTTTTGATCGTTTTATTGAAAACAATGTGGCAGAATTTTTAGAAAAGGGACGTGAATCGCCAAAATTTTTGAGGTATTTGAGTCAATGTAAATGATTAAATAACGTTAAAAAACAAAATGTAAAAATTGAGGTTGCTAAAATACTTCTTGGTAAATTTTGAGATGATGCTTTTGAGGAAAAAATAGGTTATAAAAAGACAAAGGAAAGTGTTGTTGTGTTATCAAAGAAATCTTTAAATTATTTGTATGTTTTGTTCTATAATGCAAATAAAGTGTGGGATTCTCGATGAAAAAGTTTAGATCAAGTTTTTTGTGCTGGAGATTTTCCTTTCATAACAAGCAATGAGTTGGGAACAGAAGCAGACTATATAAGTGTATTTGTGTATTTGCTAGATAAATCAAAAGTCAATTATTATTCAAAATGAGATGTGAAGTGACAAAAGGAATGGTCTAAAAAAACTTCTCAGTATGCTGATATTTTGTGGGCATTGTCAAACGACCAGCTTGGAATAAGTAAAATGGATTTATGAGAAGAAAATGCAGATTTTCAACGAGATGATACTACAAAAAATTTAAATAATATTTGATGAGAAATTTTGGAAAATATAGTAGTGACTCGTAATTATGATGTTCCATGAAAAAAAATACAACTTAGTAAAAGGTTAAAAAGTTTATCATCATGTGTTGAGAAAATTATTGAATGAAAAAAAATAAATGATACGATAGGTTTTCGTTTATCTACATTATGAATAAGTGATCAGAATTTTGATGAAATTAAAGCGATTACGAAATTGCGATTTAGAATGTTTAAAGCTAATTTAGCAGGATCTCCAGAAAAATATGTGTCAAAATGACAAAAGATTAAGATAAAATCTGTGACAATTGATAATAAATGAGTTTTGGAACCTGAGCAATTAGATGAAATGATATCGGAGTTGAACAGAGTTGTTCCCGTTAGTAAAAGAGGAGTTTCGCCATCTCCTTATATATCTTTTGATCAATGGGAAGAAAAAATGGAAAAATACTATCCAGAAATTGTATGAGATTCTTGAAAATGGGATATTGTGAGGTCTTTTTATAATAAAATTGCTAGGTGAACGAATAGATGAAGAAATTGATGATATAAAGATTTTAAGTTTAATATAGTTTTTGAAGTAGAAAATGAACAGGGAAATTCTATTGGAGAGAAAATGATGGAAGTACAATTTGATGATATAAATAATGGAAAATGATTGTCTAATTATAATATTAGAAATTTTGAAAGATGAATAAATACTCAGAGTAGGTTATCATTTTCAATTCCTTTATCTGAAGTGAGAGAAAGTTGTGAAAAAAATTTGAAAATGATGCAATTGTGGGCTAAAAAATGGAATCAAGAAGCATGAAATGATCCTTCTAAAAAAGATTTTTTTGATATAAAGATTGATGATTCAATAATTAATATTTCTGGTTTTTCAAGGAGAAATAATGTAAATTCTAAATATTTGGACCTTGCAATAGTAAAAATAATAAATTATTTTTTGCAAAAAGGTACTTTTGTCCTTTGTGATAGTTGAGATGAGGAAACACGTAATTTTAAGTTAAATAATAAACTCTTGACTGTACAAGATTTGCATAATGCTGATCTTATGAAAAATTTACATATTTGTAGTAGCTTAGAATTAGCTGCTCAGCAGCATTCTTATTTGTTACAATGATTGGATCGTAAGGTATGAATTTATTTACCACAATCAGGTGAAATTTGACGAATTTCATTGAATGAGTTGGTAGATCCTATAAGTTTGTGAAAGAAAAAAGATGAAGTTATATAATTTAATTTTTCGCTTTTCCTTGTATTTTTTAATTAAAATTATATAATTTTCGCTAAAATTTAATTATTTATAAAATTTGGTGATGGAAATTAGGAATATTGCTATTATAGCTCATGTTGACCATGGAAAGACTACTTTGGTGGATCAATTATTGAAGCAATCAGGTACATTGAAAAAAATGGACGACGCGAATTTAGTCATGGACAGCAATGATCAAGAGCGTGAAAGAGGAATTACAATCTACTCAAAAAATACAGCGATAGAGTATAAATGAACTAGAATTAATATAGTAGACACACCTGGACATGCAGATTTTGGTAGTGAAGTAGAGCGTGTTTTGAGGATGATTGACTCAGTAATTCTCGTTGTGGATGCTTATGAATGACCAATGCCACAGACCAAATTTGTGCTAAAAAAAGCTCTCGAATTAGGATTAAAACCAATGGTTGTAATAAATAAAATCGATAAACCAACTGCAAGGCCACAGGAAGTAATTGATATGCTTTTTGATTTGTTCATTTCTCTTGGAGCTACTGATGAGCAATGTGATTTCCCAATAATATACGCAAGTGCCAAAGCATGATATGCAATGAATTCTCTCGATGATGAGAAAAAAGACATGACACCACTTTTTGATGCAATATTAAAATATGTGCCACTTGCTCCAAACTATCCAGACAAAGATTTCCGTATGCAGATAGCAAATCTTACTTATGATGATTATTTGTGAAGAATGTGAATTGGTCGTGTTTATGAAGGAACAGCGAAGGCTGGAGAAGCTGTGACGATTATTTGAAATGATGGAACGGTGAGAACTGGTAAAATTGGTAAAATTTTCACTACTTTGTGACTTCAAAGGATAGAAACATGAAAAGCAGATTGCTGAGATATTATCACAATCAGTGGAATTCCATCAATTTTTGTTTGAGAAACCATCTGAGAATGAGAAGTTCAAGCTCTTCCAGCAATTACGATTGATGAACCAACTTTAAAAATGGAATTTTTGGTAAACGATTCACCATTTGCAGGTAAAGAGTGAAAATATATGACAACCAGAAATTTAGCAGAAAGATTAGAAAAAGAGACAGAGACAAATGTATGACTCAAAGTCGAAATAGAAGACGGAAAATTCATGGTTTCCGGTAGAGGAGAGATGCATTTGTCAGTATTGATTGAAAGTATTCGTAGAGAGTGACGAGAATTACAAGTCTGAGCACCACAAGTAATTTTCAAAGAAATAGATTGAAAAAAACAAGAACCAATAGAAAATGTAGTCATCACAGTAGAGGACTGATTGTCTTGAACAATCATTGAAACCATATCAAATCGTAAATGAATCATGAAAGACCTCAAATCAAAAGATTGAATGAGTACGATAGAATTTGAAGTGCCTACAAGATGACTTTTGTGATTCAGATGAGATTTTACACTCATGACTAGATGAGAGTGAATCATGTATTCATCTTTCTCTCACTACGAACCACGAAAATGAGAAATCAAAAAAAGAGATGTAGGATCAATGATTTCATCAGCTACTTGAACTGCAATGAATTATTGAATATTCAAACTCCAAGAGAGATGACCAATTTTCGTAGATCCAGCACAAAAAATTTACGAATGAATGATCGTCTGAGAACATTTGAAGTGATGAGATATGACGGTAAACCTCACAATCAACAAACAGCAAACTTCTGTCAGAAATAGCGGAAATGACGAAGCAATGATCCTCAAACCAATTCGCCATATGTCATTGGAAGATGCATTAGGTTACATAGGATTAGATGAATTAGTAGAAGTGACACCCCAGTCAATTCGTATCAGGAAAAAGTACCTCACAGAATTAGAGAGGACGACAGCAAGGAGACAGTGAAAAATATAGTTAATTTTATTCGTTGTAAACAGTTATTCTATCTGTTTGAAATTTGATAATTTTAGCGTTTCATTCTAATCAGTTTTTTTGTTTTATCAATTTTATAGCATCTTCAATATTGTTTACTCATTGTGTGTTTGGTAATATTGCTCAGTATTTTGATCATGCAATTAGTGCAATTCAGTATTTTTCTAGAGGTATTTCATTTAATTTTGTTCAATCTGTAAGTTCTTCTTCATTTGTTATTATATCGATTACTATGTGAGAAATATCTTTATGTTTTTCTACTAAACCATGATAAAGTGTATCTAGTATACTATCTAAAACTTTGTCTGTATACAAAGATCAATTTGACATGACTAGTTTATTGTTTTCATCAAATACGGAAAGAAATATTCATTTTTCGTCTGTTTTTTGGTATTTTGTGAATATTGCATTTTTGATTTTTTCAAGCATTTTTTGAATGTTATTTGTAAATATAATTTGTTTTTTGTTTTGGAATATGTAATATCTCTGATTGTTTGTTTACTATTAATATTATGTTCATGTCTAAATTACACTTTAAGATATTAAAACAAAAGTGAAATGCAAGAGTTGGTGAAATAGAATTAAATGGAGTAAAACTTACAACTCCAATTTTTATGCCTGTTTGAACTAAAGCAACAATAAAATGAATATTTTTGGAACTTTTGAGAAATAAAGATTTTTTGTGAGATTTAGATCCAATAAATTTAATATTAGCAAATACATTCCATTTATATCTTCGTCCAGGTGATGAACTAATAAAGAAAGCATGATGACTACATACATTTGAAAATCGAGATGGACTAATTTTGACTGACAGTGGTGGATTTCAAGTATTCAGTTTAGGATTAGGAAATCAAAAAGAACGTGACAATCATAGTCACAAAATAAATATCAAATTGACTGAAGATGGAGTAAAATTTTATTCACCATTTGATTGATCAAAACATTTTTTCAGTCCAGAAAAAGTAGTAGATATCCAATCGAATTTTGGTTCAGATATTATGATGATGTTGGACATCTGTTCTCCTGCCGGAATTAGTAAAACTGAGTATAAAAAGCAATTGGATATGACACACAGACGAGCAAAAAGAGCTTACGACTATTTCATGCCAAAATATGATGAAACAAGGTGAGTTTTATTTCCGATAGTACAATGATGAACGGACAAAGATTTGAGATTGGAGTCATTAGAATACTTATCACAATTTGCTACTGATGGAATCGCAATTTGATGAGTAAGTGTCTGAGAAAGTAAAGAATTAATTCGCGAAATAGTAGAATTCACAGCACCAAAATTACCAAACGACAAACCAAGATACCTTATGTGAGTTTGAACTCCAGAAGATCTTTTGCACTGAATTGAAAATTGAGTAGATATGTTTGATTGTGTGTTAGCTACGAGACTTGGAAGACATGGAGTAGCTTTTTCAGATCATGGAAATGTAAATTTGAATAATGCAAAATTCGTATCAGATTTCACTTCATTGGACGATACTTGTTTATGACTACAAAATTATAGTAAAGCATACATTCATCACCTTCTTAAAGAAAATGAAATTTTAGGGTGAAGCATATTGTCATTACACAATATTTTCTATCTTCACAGACTTTTGAGTAATCGGAAAAAGAAATTTTTGGAAGGATAGAATTATAAGGATATTAGTTTTGTCTTTATATATTATATTTTTGGTGTAAATAAAAAAAGCAAATCATTTATTGATTTGCTTTTTTCCTATATCTGATTTTTTTAGTCCTTGAAACAGCGCATAGAGAACGCGACGATGCGGTTATGGCTGATGGCAGCGTACGCTCCATCCGGAGACAAGTAGAATTGACGTGCGTCCTCATCGCCAGCGTTAGGCGAAGATGACCACAAATTGGCGTCGTCACCTATCTTATAGACATTGGCAATGTAATAGCGGTAACCAGCGAACGGTATCTTGAAGTCCTCCTGAAACTTTAGTCCGTCCAGTGTAGTCTGATTATATTTAAGACCCCCGACGTTCTCCAACTCTATTCCGTTTTCCTCTGCCCAATACTCCAATACTTTATTCCACTCTCAGATACTTGGTACATGATATCAATCTGGACATGGTCACTGTCTATCAGCAATAGAATTCGTTGAATTTAATCACCGATTATTCTTACTTGAATCTCATTTTCATCATCGTAAGTTATCGTTGCTTGGATTACACCAATCAGCAAAATCTTTCATTATAAATGTATTTGAATCATATCGACCAAGTGGTGCTGGTCAATAATTTGCACAGTTTGTTACTCGTGTATCTCATATATTCTCTCATCATGGAAAGGTATCACTTCGATTTTCTCCTGGCAAAAATCAGTGATTATTTCACCATTGGAAGTGATATCAGTATGAAGCTACTCATGTTCATGCTTCACTTGCTCATAAGTTTCTATCCTGCATTGTGATACAATTTCATTCTCGACATACAGTGATATCTGTTCAGATATGGTGAACTCAATTTCCAAGATTTTGAGTTCCACCTCAACCATTATCAAAACAAAGATCCTCAAGACCATCAACTCCACAAGCCGCAGATCTATTCGTGTTAATTTTAGTTAAAGTGTCATTTGCTTTTTCTTTAGCATCTCAAATTCTAGGAACAAGAGTAGCAGATAGAGTACCCATAATTACCATACTAATCAGAATTTCAATGATAGTAAATGATTTTCTTTTCATAATTCATAAATTAGTACTAAAACAAAAATAGAGTAACAATCTCAATCCTTAAAACAAATGAAAAGAAAGTAAAAAGATTTGGCAAAATCTGTTGGGGGGGGGTGAATAATCTTGACTTTTTAGTGTTGGTGGAATGAACTAAAAAAAGCAAACCATTTGCTGATTTGCTTTTTTTCTATGTCTGATTTTTTTAGTTCTTGAAGCAGCGAACGGAATGACCGTAGCCAGGATTATGGTCCATATAAGCCTTCCCCCCTTCGAACTCACTAATTAAGAAGAACGTAGCGTACTCATTACCTAAGCTTGGAGAACTTGGAGAAGACGACCACAAGTTGGCGCTGTCACTCTGAAGGACCAGAGAACCATCATCGATGAGGCGGATACCAGCGAACGGAATCTGAAAATCTGTATAAAATTGTGATATTCTGGGAGTAAATATAAATCAATTTACACTTGAACCTCCCCACATATCTATAAGTGCGTGCCATTCTCATTGACTTGGTACATGATATCATTCATCACATGGTCATCTCCTTTCTAATTTTGTTGACTCAATAGTATCTAATCCCCAATGATTACTAGCACTATCATTTCATCATCACCATAAATTTCTATTATAAGAATTATCCCATATTCTTGGTGCATGGGTCGCTATTATAAATGTGCTACTACTGTAATAATTTCATGGTCAATAAGCATTTGCATTTACTTTATTGCTGCTTGTTGTTACAGCTCAAGTATATGGAAATCAATAATTATTTCATCGTTGATAATAATTTCAGTATGATGTATCTGGTGCACTTGGTCATGCTCATGTTGTAGTTGCTCAGACGTTTTTATTTTGTATGGTAATACTATTTCAATCTCTACATACAGTTATATCTGTTCAGTGAGGAAAAACTCAATTTTTAGTACATACAAATCAATCTCAAGCAGCTCCACCTCAAGCAGAATCAGAACTAAAAGTATAACCATCGAAACCAACGTAACTAGCGAGTTCTCTACTTTTATCAACACTAGACATGGTTTTTTTAGTTTCTTCTCTAGCACCTCCAACTCTTGGAAGAACAGTAGCAGAAAGAGTACCCATAATCACCATAGTAACCAGTAGCTCCATAACAGTAAAAGCTTTTCTTTTCATAATTCATAAATTAGTACTAAAACAAAAATAGAGTAACAATCTCAATCCTTAAAACAAATGAAAAGAAAGTAAAAAGATTTGGCAAAATCTGTTGGGGGGTGAATAATCTTGACTTTTTAGTGTTGGTGGAATGAACTAAAAAAAGCAAACCATTCATTGATTTGCTTTTTTTCTATGATTGATTTTTTTAGTTCTTGAAACAACGAATAGGTAAAGCGTTATTAGTTTTTCATTGTTCGGTTTCTCCTTGACGTGGGCTCCATGCATATTGTCGGTAAGAACCTCGAGGTGATGAAGATTGTAAGGCTGCACCTCGCTCCCTAGCTCTAGTAGGATCAGTATTATCATTGCCATCGATCCAACCAGCAGATGGTATTTGTAGTTTATAAGAAAATCAATCAACATCACAGAGCATTCAATACTCAGCTCGACATTCAGGATCCCACATAGACATCAATGCGTTCAATTCTCATATACTTGGTACATGATAACCATTTGGACATGGTCATTGTCTTTCAAGTGGATTTTTTACAGGGTATCAATAATTATTTAATTTATTATCGTTTTTTCATCACCATGCATTATCAGATTTGTAATTGCTACCTAAATTAAATTGTATGTTTTGTCAATATCAATATCCATAAACATGATTTGGATCATTTTCATCTCTATATCAATATCCATAACCATCTGATACTCTGTAAATAACATAATATGAGTATAGATAATTATTTCCGTATTTAGGAATATATCTTTTCTTTTCTACTACTCCATAAGCAGTATTATCTCACCATTGATAATAATATCCGTATGATGTATGTGGTGCACTTGTTCATTCTCATGCTGTAGAAGCTCCTAAGTTCCTATCCATTATAGTGATACATCATTTTGCGCCATTACTATTACTGACATATTCTGTTCCACAAATAGTAATATTATTTCAATTATGAGAAATTTTTGGTTTGTCTGTAATTTGTGTATCTATAGATCAATTTCAGTATCAATATCAATTAGAGTCATCTCAAGCAGAATTAGAACTATTAGATTCATCTCAATTGTCAAAAGCATTAAAACCTAAATTGCTAGCAATCTTTTTAGTTTGACTAACTTTAGTCATTGTTTCATTAGTTTTTTCTCTAGTACTTCAGATTTTTGGAAGAATAGATGCAGAGATGGTACCCATAGCTACCATAACAACCAAAATTTCAACGATAGTAAAGGCTTTTTTTATCATTTTATTTTTAAGATATAAAATTTTATACATCAATTATATTCAAAAAGTTATATTCAAAAAGTTTTTATTTGTCAAATTTTTGATTATTTTTATATATATTTTTTTAATATTCAATAAATTGAAGATAAATAAGTAAAACTTATTGTTGTAGGTAATTATTAGTATTACTAATATAACAATAAATACAGTAAAAATACTTTGTAAAATCAGATGGGGGATAAATTATATGGACTTTTTGAAATTTTATAGTAAGAAAAAGTTTTTTAAAATTAGTTATTTTTTCGTTTTAGTAGTTTTTATCACTTCTTCTGTGGTTCCAGCAGTACCCATTAAAATAATAATGAAATTTTAGAATGAAGTATTTTATCATTATACAATATTTCCTATCATCACTGACTTTTCAGTGATTAGAAAAAGAAATTTTTGGAAGGATAAAATTATAGTTTCAAAAAATCCCCACTTAGTAGATTTGGTGGGGATTTTTGGTAATCAGTATATAATAGTTGATTCTGATTATAGAATTTTGGATATTATCATAATTTATTATTTATTGTTCATCTGATATGTTTCTCATGTTATTAAATTTACATATTTTTGTTGTATTAGGTTTTTCCATAATATATTTACAGTGTTTACTATGGCAGTTTTTACTATTCATGTTTTTACTAGTCATGTATTTACTAGTCATGTATTTACTAGTCATGTATTTACTAGTCATGTATTTATATCAGATTTATTAATTGATTCTGTTGTTGTATTGTTTTTATATGTATATTGATATTTTTCATTCATTTCTTCATTAATGTTTGTGTCAAATTTTGTAGTTTCTTCTATAGATAATGTTGATGAATTATGTGCTTTTTGTATGGAATTATTATCGGTACATTTTCAATTTATACAATCTTTCGTTGAATTATCATTTTTGTCTTTTTGTAATATTTTTACTGCATTTGATCATCAATTTCAATTTCCAATAGTTGGTTGTCATCAATTATTTGTTGTCAGATTTTTTGTCCAAATAGCTATGATTACTATATTCTCTGCTGGAACTGTATCCGGGATTTTTTTAAGCCAAGAAAGAGTGTATCCTGTCTTTGTTCGTTTTGGGAAATCTATTTTTCAATTTGTCTTTGTTCCATATTCTCATTCCCATATTACACTTTTTTCAATTCCACTTCAATCGACAAATGTGATTGTGTATTTATCTACTTTTCAAGGGATGCTTGGACTTGTAGAATAATTATCATATTGATCATATACACAACGGATAGAATAACCATGAGCACGATAATCACTACCTACAATAGCAAGACCATCTACTAAATCTAACATTCGAGAATGTGGATTAGTAAGAGCATGAGGGGTAGAAGACCATAAATGAGCATCTTTACCTAAATCTTTAGCTACAGCATCATGGTAATCACTGTAACCAGCAAATGGGATTAATAATTCATTATGTATAGCATTCATATCATCTCACATCATATTTTTAATCTTGTCTAATTCTCATTTACTAGGAACATGGAATCATTCAGGACAAGGTCATTGTCTTTTTCGAGGATTTTTCTTTATTTTCCATGTATCATCGTTTAGATTGTATGTGTTATCGTTAATATCTCATCACCATAAATCAGCAACTCAGTTATCAGTTAACCAATTTTTGTGTCATATAATAAATACTCATTTTGTATAAAATGGGTTATATACTATAGGAGTTTGTGTTTGGTTTGGTGATATTGAAGCAATATTGTTTGGATAAAATCAATAATTATTTCACCATTGAAAATGATATCAGTAATATTTAGCATATGCAGGACAATTTCAATTTGGATCTTCACATCCAGTACCTGCTTTTGTTGCTCAAAGATTACGATCAAGCATCGTAATAGTAGTAGTTCAATCTGAAATAGTGATAGTTCAAGCGGTGAAATTTTCATTTCAATTTAATGTGTAAGACACTCATGCATCTGGATTATGTGTTACGGTAGTGTTTGAATAATTATCATATTGATCATATACACAACGGATAGAATAACCATGAGCACGATAATCACTACCTACAATAGCAAGACCATCTACTAAATCTAACATTCGAGAATGTGGATTAGTAAGAGCATGAG
>Ga0265300_10000948_pt1 | contig 28895 bp, 15 predicted proteins | sample AusTroGonzalo_MG_FD_193482 | JGI IMG/M metagenome (GOLD analysis project Ga0265300, IMG submission 193482) | Bovine rumen microbial communities from tropical cattle in Woodstock, Queensland, Australia - Gonzalo_03 | ecosystem: Host-associated > Mammals > Digestive system > Stomach > Rumen ...
TCGTCGAAAATCAGAGCATTGGCGCCCTTGCCGCGGTATTCGGGCAATACGCCTATCAGCAACAGGTCGACGGTGTCGGTGTTGTGCCATTTAAGCGTTTTGAGTAATTCCCACCAGCCAAAGGGCAGGAATCGGCCATCGCGAGTGCGCTGGAGCGTACGTGAGAACGAGGGGAAGGTTACACCAAATCCCACCATTTTATCGCCGTCCATAATTCCTGTAACCAGGTTCAGGTCGGCAATCTTAATGTAATCGTTCACCAGTTTGTCTATCTGGTGTTGTGAAAGTTCCGAGAATCCGTACAAATCCTTGTAGGTTGCATTCAACAGATGGAATACCTCGCGGCCCCAGCCATCGCTTACCAGTTCCTTGCGGGTAAACTTGTGCACCCTCAAGCCATAGCGATTACGTACCATCTCTGTAATCTTGGCAAATTTAGCTGGCACCACTTCGGGCACTTTAACTTTGCACTCCACGTAGTCGTTATCCTTATAGAATCCACCCATCTGCTCCATGTGCTGTGGGTAGTAAGGATAGTTGTAGTTGATGTACATGGTGGCTAACTGGTCGAACCCATCAATAAGCATGCCTTCGCGGTCGGTATCGATAAAGCCCAACGGGCCTGCAATCTCAGTCATGCTTTTGGCCATGCCCCAATCTTCAACAGCTTTTAGCAAAGCTTTACTAACCTCGGGGTCATCGATAAAGTCGAACCAACCGAAACGTACCTGTCGGCACCCCCAGCGCTCATTGGCGCGATGGTTAATGATGGCAGCCACGCGTCCTGCAATCTCTCCATTCTTGTATGCTAAGAAATATTCTGCTTCACAGCATTCAAACGAAGGGTTCTTATCGCGACGAAGCGTTGACATCTCATCTGAAAAGAGATAGGGCACAGCACTGTCGCATCCCCTGTACAGGTCGTAATAGAACTGTACGAACTGCTTAAGCTCACGCTTAGTTTCAACCCTTTTTATCTTTATCATAGGTGCAAAAGTAATACAAAAAAACGAAACTCGCAAACATTTATGAAGTTTTTTATAGGGCTTCTATGTAATCGTAGAGCTTCTTATAGAATGGATGACGAGTCAGTGTCGAAGCATCTCCAAGTATGATTAGTTTCATTCGGGCACGGGTGATGGCTACATTCATACGGCGCAAATCGCGCAAGAAACCTATCTGCCCCTGGTCGTTGGCACGTACTAGCGAAATCATAATGATGTCGCGTTCCTGCCCTTGGAATCCATCTACGGTATTTATGCTGATAAGACTTTTGAAAGGCTTGAAGAATTCGCGCTTTTTCAGTTGTTGGCGCAGATACTGTACCTGGGCGCGATAGGGTGAAATCACACCCACATCGATGCGTTCTTTGATTATACGTTCCTTACCAATCTTCTCAAAATACTGTTGCAGCGCCAGCATGGTCAATTCTGCCTCGGCCTTGTTAATTCTACCAAAACTCTCGCCTACAAACTCTTCTTTAAAAGAAATACCACTTTCTTCGGGGAAATCGAATTGCGAGGTGTCTATCCAGCTCATAGGTACATCCAAGTCAAGAATGCTGCGATATTTTACATCTGGTGCACTTTCCACCTGATTGTTGTAAAACCAGTCGCTCGAGAATCGCATAATCTCTTCGTTCATGCGGTATTGCATCTTTAGCAGCGTCACTACTTCAGGCTTGTTCTCAACAATGCGTTCCATCAGCGTTTTGCCTAATCCTGCCTTCAGGGCCTCGTAGCACTTAACGGTGGGTGGCAGCTGACAGTGGTCGCCAGCCAGTATCACTCTCGATACACGTCGCATGGGTATCCAGCAGGCGGCTTCGAGTGCCTGTGCTGCTTCGTCGATAAATAAGGTGCCGAACTTCTGACCATCAAGCACTTTATTGGCAGAGCCTACCAAGGTGCAGGCGATAACACGCGCCTCGCTGAACAGGTCGTTCTTGATGCGCAATTCCAGTTCGGTGGCACGTTCCTTTAGGCGCTCTACTTTCTGGTGGAATTTCTGGTCGCCTCTCTTGCGATTGGCTCGAACCTCACGTATGGCTTTTCTTAATGCCCACAACATTTCATAGTCGGGATGGGCTTCAAAGCGGCGCTCGTAGGTAAACGATAGCATCTTGTCGTTCACACGGGTAGGGTTGCCTATTCTCAGGACGTTTACGCCACGGTCGACTAATTTCTCTGATATCCAGTCAACTGCCATGTTACTTTGAGCACACACCAATACTTGGCTTTCGCGCATTAACGTTTCGTAGATGGCTTCAACTAGTGTGGTAGTCTTGCCGGTTCCTGGAGGTCCGTGCACAATGGCTACATCCTTGGCTCTCAGCACCTTGTTGACAGCATCCTCCTGTGTGGCATTCAGATACGAGAAGTGTAGTGCACTAAAGTTGAATGTCTCAGCCTTCTGTCTGTTATAAAACAGGTCGCGTAGATAGCCTAATCGTCCTTTGGCGCTCATCACTCTGTCAAGTGCATCAAACATCATCTTATAGCTGGTCTCGTCGAAGAAGAGTTGTACACCTAACTTTTCGGCACTCTGTATCTCCACTAGTCCCATGCCATCGGGCACAGCTACAACCATTCTGTTGCCGTCTACATAGCTCACACTGGCTGTCATCTTAAAATAGCTGATTTTCCCCTCGGCATCCACACTGAAGAAAACTACGGGCTTGCCATATTCAAAATTATGTTCAATCTCCTCGTCGGTTTGTCTTAAAACCTCTATAACGCGTTGGTTCAGCGAGTTGTAATAAGTTTTGCTAACGGTGAGCGGAAACCATACGTCACCACGTTTTATCTTCCGCTGCAGCCCCATTTGTTCTGTCTGCTGGCGGAATTCTTCTTTCTCGGCCTCATACTCCATCTGTAGCAGTTGCCGTTGTTTCTGTAGTGCCAATATCGGCGAATCAAGTTGTTTTTCCATAAACGTGTGCAAAGTTAGCAAAAAAATAGGAAAGTATTATCGACTTATCTTAAAAAAATAGTAACTTTGCAGCCGAAATGAAACAGATATTGCTTATTAACGATGTTGTGGGCTATGGAAAGGTTGGCATGGGAGCCATGTTGCCTATCCTCTCTTACTTAGGCATCCCTACGTATAGCTTGCCTACTGCCCTTGTGTCTAATACACTCGACTACGGAAAGTTTAATATCCAGGATACCACCGATTATATCCGTGGTACTCTGCCTGTGTGGAAAGAACTTGGCTTTGGTTTTGATGCCATCTGTACAGGACTGATGTTCAGCGATGAGCAGGCTAAACTGGTGGCTGGCTACTGCAAAGAGCAGGGCGAACAAGGCACAACGGTATTCGTTGACCCGATTCTTGGCGATGGTGGACGATTGTATAATGGCATGACGGAACGTCAGGTGGAGCTGATGCGCGAGATGGTATCGGTTGCGCATCTCTGTTTTCCTAACTATACCGAGGCTTGCTACCTAACCAATACACCAATCAAAATGGAAGGTATTAGCTGGGAAGAGGCTGGCGATTTGTTGGACGAGTTACGTAAGATAGGCACCAAGTCGGCTCTGATAACAAGCTGTAAGGTAGACGGACGCAATGCGGTGGTGGGCTATAATCACTACGATGATAGCTACTTCCACCTAGAGTATCACGAGATTCCTGGTTTGTTCCATGGTACTGGCGATATCTTCTCGGCTGTATTGATTGGTCATCTGCTGAATGGCGAGAGCTTGAAGACAAGTACTCGTACAGCGATGGATACTGTATTCCGTATGATTGAGCGCTACAAGGATACCGATGATAAGAATCGTGGTATTCCAGTAGAGAAATGTCTCGATCTCTTATGATCATCCATCCTCTTCATACTAACATTCTCAAACCAGAACGGTTCACTTGGCCTTTCTGCTATGAACCTCATCCGCTATGTTTATTGGCATGCGACGAGGTGAAGCAGGAGATTGAAAGGATAGGTCCGAAAGAGGGTAAGATGTTTGGGGTCCTGGTTGTGGAAGTTAATGACGGCTTAGGTTTCCTAGCTGCTTATTCTGGATTGTTAGAAGGGCGGAACGACTGGCCCTATTTTGTGCCGCCGGTTTTTGATGCCCAGCAGCCTGATGGCTATTTTAAGCAGAAAGAGCGCGAGATATCTGCACTTAACCAACACCCATCATCTGAAACTCAAAACCTGCACAAAGAGATGTCGCAGAATTTACAACTGTGGCTATTCCAACAATACAGAATATTAAATGCCCATGGCGAAATTAAAGATCTGGTGGAGATATGGCGCGACTATCACCAGAACCCCAAAATACAAAAGAAATTTCCCTTACCACCAGGTGGCACAGGTGATTGCTGTGCACCAAAACTGTTGCAGTATGCTTATCTGCAACATTTAAAACCTGTATGCATGGCAGAATTCTGGTGGGGACCTTCGCCTAAAAGCGAAGTGCGATACCATGGTGAGTTTTATCCTGCCTGCAGAGGTAAGTGTAAGCCTGTGCTTACTTGGATGTTGCAAGGTTTGGAAGTGGATCCCGATCCGGAAACCTCAGGCTTTTTGCATCAAGGCATCGAAATCGTCTATGAGGACGAGGCGATTGCGGCTGTTTATAAGCCATCAGGTATGCTGAGTGTACCAGGTAAGACTGATGATTACTCGGTCGCTACATGGGCTAAGGAACGATGGGCTGCATCTATGTTGCCTCATCGCTTGGATCTGATGACTTCTGGTATTATGCTGGTAGCCAAAACACCCGAGGCTTATCACCATTTGCAGAATCAGTTTGCGGCTCGTACTATCAAGAAAAAATACTTAGCAGTTGTCGAGGGCGAAATACAACAACCTCATGGTGTAATCGATCTGCCACTGAGTAGCGATCCGATGAATCGCCCTTGTCAGATAGTTGACTATGAGCACGGCAAACGTGCCATTACCGAATATCGTGTATTAGACCGTCAGCAATCCCCTACCACTCATCATCCAGTAACCCTTCTTGCCCTTTATCCTCATACGGGGCGTACGCATCAATTGAGAATGCACTGTGCGCATCAAGAAGGGTTAGGGTGTCCGATTTTGGGTGATGAACTCTATGGTCATAAGGCAGATCGACTTTATCTTCAGGCCGAGTCGATAGCTTTTGAACATCCAACTACTGGTAAGCGTTTGCATCTTTTTTGCCCGCAAGACAAAAAAATATGGCCAATTTGATGGATGTTTGCAGATAATTAGCTATTTTTGCAGGCAAATAAAAACAATAATTGTATGAAAGCTATTAAATATTTATGTTTGTGCATGCTAAGTTTCTTTACACTTGGTGTGTATGCTCAGGCGGATAGTCGTGTGGGCAATATTACTGGTATCCTGTATCAGCTGACGTTTAATGTGCCAGAGAATCCTCAGGCAAAGGTAACAGGTAAGGCTACAATTACCTTCGATACCAGAACCAAGCAGGATGTGGTACTCGATTTTCAGGGAACACCAGGTAATGTGTTGGTATATAAAGGAAACAAAGGTAAAGGTAAGCAGGCCAGTGTAAAGATTCAGAATAATCAGATTATTATTCCAGGAAAACTGTTTAAGGCAGGTACAAATAAGGTTTCACTCGACTTTACTAGTCAGGACAAAGCTTTTGTTCGTAGTGGTAGCGTGCTGTATACTCAGGTGCAGGCCGACGAAGGCCGTGCCCTCTTCCCCTGTTTCGATGTAGAGGGTTTGCGTGCTCAGTATCAGACTACCATCAATGCCCCTGCTGGTTGGAAAGCTATTACTGTGGATATATCTGAGAAGATGGCACCATCGCACTACGCTTTTGCAGTTGGTAAATTCAACGAGAAATCGTCTACAGTAGATGGTCGTACTTTACGCGTGTTCTACACAGAGACCGATCCTGCCAAGGTGGCCCAGATAGATGATGTATTTAAAGAGGTAACTAAGGCCATGAAGTGGATGGAGAGTTACACTGGTATAGCTAACCCTTACGACAAAGAAGGTGTGGTTTATATCCTGCCCAGTTTCCAGTTGGGCGGTTTGGAGCGTCGTGGTGCAGTAGCCCTGAGCGAGAAGACCATTTTCTTAGGCAAGAAGCCTTCGAAGGAGGATTTGATGAAACGTACCGAGTTGATTGCCCACGAAACGGCTCATATATGGTTCGGTAATATCACTGCTATCGACGAGCCTTGGGCTAAGGAGGTGCTGGCCAACTTTATGGCATCAAAGATTACCAGTAGTCAGTATAAGAAGAATGAGTTTGAGATAAACTTCATGAATTCCTATATGCGTAATGCGATGAATCTGGATAGAACCGAAGTCTCTCATCCCATTGCTGGTGAGTATGGCGATCCGCATGACCCTGTATGGATGTACGACCATATCAACTATTGCAAGGCACCAGTAATGATGCGTATGCTTGAAGATGAGATGGGAGCCGAGGCCATGCAGAAAGGTCTGCAACAGTGCATTAAGGATCACTATCTGGGTCATATCAGCTGGAATCAGATTGTTGAAACACTCGACAAGCAGGCTCCTGGTGCTGGTGTACGTCAGTTCTGTGATGTATGGGTAAATCAGAAAGGTATGCCAATTATCACAACCTCTTTTAAGAATGGTGATGTGATTGTATCGCAAACCGATCCTTATGGACGTGGATTGTGCTGGCGCCAGAAGTTTGAGCTGAAGGTGATCAGCAACTTAGGACAGTCGCAGACTATCAAGGTTGATATGCAGCAGCCAACCATGACCTTCAAGCAGAAGAGTGGTGCAGCTCCTGGCTATATTATTCCAAACCAGGATGGTCGCGGTTATGGTCGCTTTACACTCGATGATAACTATGTGAAGATTCTGCCCATGCGTCTCATCACAACACGCAATGACTTGCACCGCTATACCTTGCTGAATCTGATTCACGATAATTACTTGCAGGGTAAGTTGGCGCCATCGCACTTTGGCGAACTGTTCCGTTTCTTGGGGCGTGAGAAGAATCCGATGATTATGGAAACAGCCATCGACCAGATGCATAAGATTGCTTCAGACTTGACCATGCAGCAGCGTTATACACTCGAGTTGGTAATTATGGATCTGCTGGGTGAGAATAAAACCAAGGAGTGCCGCCAGTTGGTATGGCGTAAGTTGGGTACCAGTGCTATCTCGCCTGAGGTACTGAATAAGTTGCAGACCATTCTGGATCGCCATAACGAGAGCGTTTTGGATGAGCACGACTATATGGAGATAGCCTATCGTCTGGCCATCACCCGTCCTGACCGTCGTCAGCAGATTCTGGAAAAGGAGCGCGCTCGCCTCACTACCGATGAATTGCGACAGAAGTTCGATTTCGTAAGTCGTGCTACTGATCCTATTGCCAGCAATCGTGTAGAGGTTTTCAAGAGCTTGCTGAAGCCTGAGAACCGTCAGAACGAGACATGGGTACTGAATACCCTGCGTTTGTTGAACTCGGATGTGTATGAGCCACAGAGCAATGTTTACATTGTTGAGGGCTTGAAGGCACTGCCTGAGATACAGAAGACTAACAGTTTGGCTTTTCCAAGTCGCTGGACCAGAACGTTGATTTCTTCGCATAAGAGCGCTGAGGCTAAGACCGAGGTTCAGAAGTTCTTGAATAGCTCGGCTGGCTTCCCTGCCAATCTGAAGAACTATGTATATGAGTCGGCCTGGGTGCTGATGAATCAGATTCCATACGTGGATAAGACAGTAAAGGCAGCGCCTGCTTCGGCTAAGAAGACTGCCACCAAGAAAAGAAAGTAATAATCTAAAGAGCCTCTCCTGATTGTATGGAGGGGCTTTTAATTTAAGTTTTAGGTAAATATATTTGTGATTTCAAATTAAAAATAGTACCTTTGCACGCAAATTAAAATATTATAAAATAAGTAAGGTATGATACGCTTCTTTCAGACCCCACAGAAATCGGTGATCGCCACGGAGGTTGATCACGTACTGAGTGAACAGGAAATCAAGGAATTAAACTGGCTTTATGGTGATGCCACGCTATTAGATGCAGAGCAGTTGGAGGGCTACTATGTTGGTCCACGCCGCGAGATGGTAACACCATGGAGTACAAATGCCGTTGAGATTACACAGAATATGGGCCTCAGCGGCATTTCTCGTATAGAGGAATATTTTGCCGTAGACTCAAAGGATGCCGAGCACGACGAGATGTTGCAGCGTATGTATAATGGCCTGAATCAGGACATTTTTACCATCAACATCAAGCCAGAGCCAATTAAGTATGTGGATAATCTGGAGGAATATAACGAGCAGGAAGGTCTGGCTCTTAGTCCAGAGGAGATCGAATATCTGCACGGATTGGAGAAGAAGAACGGACGTCCATTGACCGATTCAGAGATCTTCGGTTTTGCCCAGATTAACTCAGAACACTGTCGTCATAAGATCTTTGGCGGAACCTTTGTCATTGATGGTAAGGAGATGGAGTCAAGTCTCTTTGCAATGATTAAGAAAACTACACAGGAGAATCCTAACAAGATTCTTTCGGCTTATAAGGATAATGTAGCTTTTGCACAGGGTCCTGTGGTTGAGCAGTTCGCTCCAAAGGATCAGAGTACCAGCGACTACTTCCAGGTAAAAGATATCGAGAGTGTTATATCTCTGAAGGCTGAGACACACAACTTCCCCACAACCGTAGAGCCATTCAATGGTGCTGCTACAGGTACTGGTGGTGAAATCCGCGACCGTATGGGTGGTGGTGTTGGTTCATGGCCTATCGCTGGTACAGCTGTTTATATGACTGCTTATCCACGTTTGACCGACGATGACAAGTTGACTCGCGACTGGGAGGATATTCTTCCCGTTCGTCAGTGGTTGTATCAGACACCAGAGCAGATTCTGATTAAGGCCTCGAATGGTGCTTCTGACTTCGGAAATAAGTTCGGTCAGCCACTGATTTGTGGTTCTGTACTTACTTTCGAACACCAAGAACCTAATGATACCAAGTATGCTTACGATAAGGTTATCATGCTGGCTGGTGGTGTTGGTTATGGTACTAAGCGTGACTGTCTGAAGAAAGAGCCTCAGAAGGGTAACAAGGTGGTAGTAGTAGGTGGTGATAACTACCGTATCGGTCTTGGTGGTGGCTCTGTATCATCAGTTGATACTGGTCGCTACAGCAATGGTATCGAGTTGAACGCTGTTCAGCGCGCTAACCCTGAGATGCAGAAGCGCGCCTATAACCTGGTTCGTGCTCTCTGTGAGGAGGATGTGAACCCCGTTGTTTCAATTCACGACCATGGTTCAGCCGGTCACCTCAACTGTCTCTCTGAGCTTGTTGAGGAGTGCGGTGGTGAGATTGATATGACTAAACTGCCTATTGGCGACAAGACTCTGAGTTCTAAGGAGATCATTGCTAACGAGAGTCAGGAGCGTATGGGACTGCTCATCGACGAGAAGCATATCGAACATGTACGTAAGATTGCTGAGCGCGAGCGTGCTCCACTGTATGTAGTAGGTGAAACTACTGGCGATGCTCACTTCTCGTTCAAGCAGGGCGATGGTGTGAAACCATTCGATTTGGATGTGGCTCAGATGTTCGGTCACTCACCAAAGACTATTATGAAGGATAATACTGTAGAACGCCACTATGCTGACGTAACCTACAGTCAGGATAAGATTAACGAGTACCTCGACCGCGTGCTCCAGCTTGAGGCTGTGGCTTGTAAGGACTGGTTGACTAACAAGGTCGACCGTTCGGTTACAGGTAAGATTGCACGTCAGCAGTGTCAGGGTGAGATTCAGTTGCCTCTGAGCGACTGTGGTGTTGTAGCCCTCGACTATCGTGGTGTTAAGGGTATCGCCACAGCGCTTGGTCATGCACCTCAGGCTGGTCTGGCTGATCCTGCTGCTGGTTCTGTACTCTCTGTTGCTGAGGCACTGACCAACATCGTTTGGGCTCCTCTGGCTGAGGGAATGGATTCGCTGAGCCTCTCTGCTAACTGGATGTGGCCTTGCCGCTCTCAGGAGGGTGAGGATGCTCGCTTGTATGCTGGTGTTAAAGCTCTGAGCGATTTCTGCTGCGACCTGCACATCAACGTACCAACAGGTAAGGACTCGCTGTCACTCTCTCAGCAGTATCCTAATGGCGAGAAGATTATCTCTCCAGGAACAGTGATTGTATCAGCTGGTGGTGAGGTTTCTGACATTAAGAAAGTTGTATCGCCTGTATTGGTTAACGATAAGAATGCGTCACTCTATCATATCGACTTCTCGTTCGACGAGCAGCGCCTTGGTGGTTCGGCCTTTGCCCAGAGCTTAGGTAAGGTAGGCGACGATGTTCCTACTGTTAAGAATGCCGAGTATTTTGCCGATGCCTTCATGGCCGTTCAGGAGATGATTAATCGTGGTTGGATTATGGCTGGTCACGATATCTCAGCCGGTGGTTTGATTACCACTCTGCTCGAGATGTGCTTTGCCAACACTAAGGGTGGTATGCATATCAACCTGCACGAGATTTGTGCCGATGGCGATGTTGTTAAGACTCTCTTCGCTGAGAACCCAGGTGTAGTTATCGAGGTAAGCGATGACTACAAGCAGGAGTTCAAGGACTTCATGGAGGAGCAGGGCGTTGGCTATGCTAAGATTGGTTATCCTGTTGAGGATGCCCGCACTATTGTTGTGAAGGCTGGTGATGCAGAGCAGACATTCGACATCGATGCTCTCCGTGATACATGGTATAAGACTTCTTATTTGCTCGATCGCAAGCAGAGCTTCAATGGCAAGGCTGCTGAGCGCTTCGCTAACTATAAGAAGCAGCCTATCGAGATGCAGTTTAATAAGGACTTCACTGGTAAGTTGGCTCAGTATGGAATCTCAGCCGATCGCCGTCAGGCTTCTGGCATCAAGGCTGCCATCATCCGTGAGAAGGGAACCAACGGTGAACGTGAGATGGCTTACTGCTTGTATCTGGCTGGTTTTGATGTAAAGGATGTGATGATGACCGACCTGATTTCTGGTCGCGAGACACTCGAGGACATCAATATGATTGTATTCTGTGGTGGATTCTCTAACTCCGACGTACTTGGTTCGGCTAAGGGTTGGGCTGGTGCCTTCCTCTTCAATCCTAAGGCTAAGGAGGCTCTCGATAAGTTCTATGCTCGCGAGAATACTCTGTCGCTGGGTATCTGTAACGGTTGTCAGTTGATGGTAGAACTCGGTCTCACAGGTGCTAAGGGTGCTAAGATGCTGCACAACGACTCTCATAAGTTCGAGAGTGAGTTCATCAGCCTGAGCATTCCTCAGAACAACAGCGTGATGTTTGGCTCACTGAGTGGCAACAAACTTGGTCTTTGGGTAGCTCATGGCGAGGGTAAGTTCTCACTGCCAGAGGCTGAGAGCGCTTACAATGTGATTGCTAAGTACAACTATGCTGGCTATCCCGCTAATCCTAACGGATCCGACTATAATGTAGCTGGTATCTGCTCAGCCGATGGTCGTCATCTCTGCATGATGCCTCACTTAGAGCGAGCCGTATTCCCATGGCAGAACGCCTGGTATCCTGCCGATCGTCGTCAGGACGAGGTTACTCCATGGATTGAGGCCTTCGTCAATGCACGTAAATGGGTGGAGGCTCACAAGTAATGAATATATATTGGGATTCTTTTAAGACCTTCTTTCACATTGGCATATTCACCCTTGGCGGTGGATATGCCATGATACCTTTGATAGAGGAAGAAGTTGTGAACAAGAAGAAGTGGGTAACCAAGGACGAGATGCTCGATTTGATAGCTATCGCCCAGAGTTGCCCTGGCGTGTTTGCCATCAACATCGCAACCTTTATTGGTTATAAGCTGCGCAAAACACGTGGTGCCATCTGTACCACGCTTGGAACGGCTTTGCCTTCGTTCCTGATTATTCTGGCGATTGCCATGTTCTTCAGCCAGTTTAAGGATAATAAGGTGGTGGCAGCAATGTTCCGTGGCATCCGTCCGGCAGTGGTGGCTCTGATAGCTGTACCTACATTTAATTTGGGTAAACGTGCCAAACTCAACTGGTACACCATCTGGATTCCCATCGCCTGCGCCCTGGCTATCTGGGCTTTAGGTGTTTCACCTATTTATATTATTATGATAGCTGCTGTTGGAGGTTATATCTACGGCAGAATAAATAAGACATCGTGTAATTCGTGAAATTCGTGCTTGAAATATGATTTTCGTTAGTTTATTTATCACATTTTTCGAGATAGGTCTTTTTGGCTTTGGTGGAGGTTATGGTATGCTTTCACTCATTCAGCACGAAACGGTCGAGGCACATCATTGGCTCTCAACATCAGAATTCACCGATATTGTTGCCATCTCTCAGATGACACCTGGTCCTATTGGTATCAACTCGGCCACTTATTGTGGTTATACTGCCATTCATAATGCGGGTTATGGTCATCTGGTTTCTATTTTGGGTTCTGCCACAGCTACCTTTGCTTTGGTGTTGCCATCGCTTATCCTGATGATACTTATCAGTAAGATGTTTATGAAGTATATGAACACATCGCTGGTACAGTCGATTTTTACAGGTTTGCGCCCTGCTGTTGTGGGTCTGTTGGCAGCTGCCACCCTGTTGCTTTGCAACACCGAGAACTTCTCTACACCTATCGAGAATCCTTGGCAGTTTGGTATCAGTTGCGCCCTTTTTGTGGCTACCGCTTTTGGTACAGGTTATCTTAAAATCAATCCCATCCGCATGATCTGCTATGCTGCATTTGCGGGGTTATTGTTGCTGTACTAATATTTTTTTTGATATTTTGGGATGCTTTTCGCAAAGATTTATTATCTTTGCACACGGAATAATTGGAAACCGATGGAAGAAAAGGCGCCAATGACAATGAAGGATATCGCACGGGAGTTTGGTATTTCCGTGGCTACCGTGTCGCGTGCACTCAAGGATTCACCCCGTATCAGCGAAGAGCGTCGCAGGGCTATCCAGCAGTTTGCACGCGAGCATAACTTCTATCCTAATGCCATTGGCGAGGCTCTTCGCCATAGTCGTGTTATGCCCCAACGTGTTATTGGTGTAATAGTACCAGAGTTCACGCATTATTATTTCTCGTCCATCCTTACAGGTATCGAGGAGGCTGCTGCTGCCCGTGGCTATCGTATCATGGTGGCGCTTAGTGGCGAACAGTACGAGCGTGAGGCACAGATATGTGATAACTTCCATCGCTTTAAGGTGTGCGGTGTTATTGTGTCGCAAGCCAAGGATACCAAGAACTACGATCACTATCAGAAGTTGATTGATGCAGGTGTGCCCATCGTGTTTTACGATAGAATATGCACGGGTGTAAACGCCAGTCGTGTGGTTGTTGATGACTATATGGGTGCCATGAACGCCGTTAATTACCTGATAGAGTCGGGCTGCAAACGTATTGCTTTCTATGGCGGTCCGCTTCAGCTCGAGATATCCAAGAACCGTTTTAATGGTTATAAGGATGCCTTGTTGAGTCATGGTATGCAGATTGATGAGAGTATTGTGCAGGTGTGCGATAATCGTGCCGAAGCCGAGGAGCTTACACCTAAACTGATGGCGATGGATAATCCGCCGGATGGTTATTTTGCAGTGAATGACGATACGGCTATCGGTGTGCTCTATACCGTTAAGCATGCAGGCTTCAAAGTGCCAGAGGAAGTGCAGATATGTGGCTTTACTAACGGACAGCGTGCTGTGGCCTGCGACCCGATGCTGACTACCGTTGAGCAGCGTGGTCATCGTGTAGGCGAGGAGGCTGCTACCATTCTGATGGATAAGGTCGAAGGTCTGTCGCCACTCGATAAGGTAGAGAAACGCGTGGTTAAAACCCGTCTCGTTGTACGAGGAACAACCAAATAATTGAGAACTAAGAATTAAGAGATATGAAACAAAAACCTGATTTGTCTTTTTGGAAATTGTGGAATCTGAGTTTCGGATTCTTTGGCGTGCAGATTGCTTATGCTCTGCAGAGTGCTAATATTTCACGTATCTTCCGCACGTTAGGTGCCGATCCTCACTCTCTGAGTTTCTTCTGGATATTACCCCCGTTGATGGGTATTCTGGTGCAGCCTATCGTGGGTACGCTGAGCGATAGAACTTGGACCCGTTTCGGTCGTCGTATACCTTATCTGTTTATTGGTGCCTTGACTGCTGTAGCAGTAATGTGTCTGTTGCCAAATGCTGGTTCGCTAGGTCTTAGCATCTCCATGGTAATGATCTTCGGTTTGCTCATGCTGATGTTGCTCGATACCAGTATTAATATGGCCATGCAGCCATTTAAGATGATGGTGGGCGACATGGTAAACGAAGAGCAAAAGGGTAAAGCTTACTCTATCCAGTCGTTCCTGTGTAATGCGGGTAGTGTAGTGGGGTTCCTGTTCCCGTTCATATTTGCCTGGATTGGCCTGAAGAATGTGGCTCCCGAAGGCGTTGTACCCGATACGGTTATCTGGTCGTTCTATATTGGTGCTGCCATTCTTATTCTCTGCGTTATCTATACTACGCTCAAAGTCAAGGAGTGGACGCCTGAGGAGTATGCCGAATACAATCCTGTATCTAACGAGAAAGAAGATTCGGGCAACTGGTTCGTATTGCTTAAGAATGCCCCTTCGGCATTCTGGCGTATCGGCTTGGTGCAGTTCTTCAGTTGGGCTGCTTTCCTTTATATGTGGACATATGTGGTTGATGCAGTGTCGATTACGGTTTGGGATACTGCAGATTCTGCCAGCGAAGCTTATCAGGTGGCTGGTAACTGGACGGGTGTGCTCTATGCCATTCAGGCTATGAGCTCGGTAGCTTGGGCAGCCCTTATTCCACGCTTCAAGAGTATCAAATTGGCTTATGCTGTCAGCATGGCGCTGGGAGGTTTAGGCTTTGCACTTATTCCATTCTGTCCTGGTCAGTACCTGCAGATTGTACCATTCCTGTTTATCGGATGTGCTTGGGCTGCCCAGCTGGCATGTCCGTTCACACTGGTTACTAATGCCTTGCAGGGCTATGGTCACATGGGTGCTTATCTTGGACTCTTCAACGGAACCATTTGTGTGCCTCAGATTGTAGCAGCCTTGTTGGGTGGCTCTATCCTCACACTTGTTGGTAGCAACCAGGCCTATATGATGATTGTATCAGGTATCCTGTTGTTTGCCGGAGCCTGTGCCGTGTTCAATATCAAGACTAAAAAGTGAATCGATTAACTACGATTATACTTTCTTGTATGTTGTCGCTGACCATGTTGGCCAGCGGCAACATATTAACTGAGCGGTATAATCTGTCGTATATCAACCTCGAGAACGGCTTGCCGCATAACAATGTCAGTTCGCTTTATACCGATTCTAATGGTTTTTTGTGGATAGCAACATATGGTGGCGGATTAGTGCGTTACGACGGCTATGGTATGATGTCGCCGATGCTTGGTCTGAAGAGCCTGTCGTGTAAGTCGATAGCCGAGGACCGTTTTAAACGCCTATGGGTTACCTTCGATGAAGGTACTAATGTCATCGACCTGCGTACCATGCTCACCACCATACCCAAATCTCCTAAGGCCGATATTGCTGCGTTGTTGTCCCAGTCGGGCGTTAAATCCTATTGCGATGCTCTTGGACGTATCTGGCTGATAACCGATAAGCGGGTCAATCTTATTACTTTTGCTGAAGATGGAAGTGTAGCTCATATTGCCTCATATCAGTATCGAGGTAATACCCCTGAGATATGTATTTGTGATGTTGAAGGAAATGGCAAACCTTGGGTAGGTATCGATTACGGTATCTATCGTATGGTAGAGAAGGATGGCAAACTGGTAAGAGAAGAGATATCTACCTTGCTCCATCCCTTGTATGGTCTTTATATTACCGATATCCTGAAGCGTGGTAATACTGTTTGGCTCACCACTAACCATGGTCTTTTCCGCTACGATCCATATCTGCAGCGTTTGGATCAGACGCCCATCCAGCATCTCTCGCACGAGTTTTTGTCGAGTCTCGCCCTGATGCCAGATAATACACTGTTGGTGGGTTCGCTATGCGGTGTGAACATCTACGACGATAAGTCGGGCACTTTTACGGCTTGGACACAGGCCAGTACACCGCCATTAAAGAACGATTTTGTTCATTGTCTGTTGGTAAACGATGGTCTGATATACGTAGGTACCGAGGCAGGTGGCGTTATCCGATTGGTTCCCAGGCAGCTGCTGCTGCAGAATAGTGTGCATTCGCAGGATCCCAGTTCATTATCACCCAATCCGGTTAATGCGATGTTTGCTGCCCCTGATGGTACGCTGTGGGTGGGTACTGTTGAAGGTGGATTGAACCGTAGAATCAAGGGCGAGCGTAACTTTATTCACTATACTAAGACCAACTCGGCCTTGCCACATAATAGTGTATCAACATTAACTGCCGATGCTTACGGTCGGTTATGGATTGGTACTTGGGGTGGGGGCGTTTGTTGGATTGATATGAAGAATCCTCAAACCATTGTCCGTCTTGAGCTTCCTGCCGAACAGGCCCGGTTAACCAATTATATCGGCGCCATGGCTTACGATGCCATTAACGGCGGCATGTGGATTGGTAGTAACGATGGTTTGTTTTTCTATAGTTTTAAAAACAAACAGTTGATAGAACCATTCGAAGAGTGCCAGTTGGTGCGAGGTTGTATAGGCTCGATCGTAACGCGCGATGGTCACTTGTGGATGGGGTGCATGCAAGGTGTTGTGATCGTCGATTTGAAATCAGAGAAGAATGGACAGTTTGCAACTCGCAATATCCGCCATCTTTTGGCCGATCCTACATCCAAAATCGTTGATAAGATTTCTTCGTTCTGCGAAACCAGCGATGGTACTCTGTGGTTGGGTAGTAACGGATACGGACTCTATAAACGCGTATTGGATGAGAATGGTGATGAGCGCTTTGAAGTGCTGACACAAGAAAATGGTCTGGTATATAATGGCGTGAAAGGTATTGTTGAGGATCGTAATGGCCGATTGTGGATTACCACCCAGAATGGTTTGTCGGTTTATGATCCAAAACTGCAGGCATTTACCAACTACTCGCAGTACGATGGTCTTATCAGTCCACATTTCTATTGGAACTCGGCAGTGAAGGATGCTGCTGGCAATATTTGTCTGGGTAGTGAAGCTGGTTTGATTGAGATGTTGGATGACAATTCTGATACGCATTACCACGGGCATCTTACGTTTACACATCTGATGGTGGATAATCAGGAAGCTATCGCAGGTAGCGATTATCTTTCAGAGGATATCTCGGTGGCTAACACTATTTGGTTGAAAGAGGGCCATCGCTCCTTCTCTATCGACTTCTCTGCGCTCGACTATGGCTATGAGATGCAGGGTGTGTATAGCTACCGTATGAAGGGGCTCGATGATGATTGGGAAGTATTGAAACCTGGTCAGCATTCTGTACGATATAGTGCTCTGCCTGCAGGTAATTATACTTTCGAAGTAAAATACAAGTCGGTACAGATGGCTGGCGAGGGTGACACTATCTCGATAGAGGTGGTGGTGAAACCCTACTTCTGGCGTAGCTGGTGGTTCCGTTTGCTGTTAGGCATTCTGTTTGTGGTTCTCATGGTGTACCTATATAATAGATGGGTTACTATTGTCAAGCGTCGCGAGGCCGAGCAACTCATTACACCAATCCGTAAGGTGCTGGAAGAATCCGACGACCCACGCCAGTTGCAGTCACGTATTCAGAATATCTTAGATAATCAGGAGCGCTACAAACAAAGTGTAACAAAGAGCGTTGAGGCTGATAAGGAAGAGCAGCTGAAGAGTACACGCCCCTTTATGGAACGTGTGATGGAAATCATGGAAACGCACTATATGGACTCTGAATTTGGTGTGCAGGAGTTTTGTGACGCTTTGGGTATGAGCCGTAGTGTAGCCAGTAAGCATCTCAATGCCGAGGCTGGACTGCCTGTTGGACAGTTCATCCGCAATTACCGCTTGAATATGGCTAAGGAGATGTTATCGTCTAAAACCACTAACCGTAATATTACTGAGATAGCCTATGCAGTAGGCTTTAATGATCCTAAATATTTTACTCGTTGCTTCACAAAGATGTATGGTGTCAACCCCAGTTCTTGGTCTTGATTTAGCTCAAGGATAGGTCTTGATATATCTCAAGAAGTGGAAAATATGCGTGCAGGAGGACAAAAAACGTTTTGTCCACCTTATTAATCGTTTTGTCCACCATCGCATTATTATATATCAGTATCTTTGCGCCAGATTATTTCAAATTTTAACTAATTCAAATTAAAACTTAAAACAATTAGCAATGAGAAAACATGTATTATTCTCTGCGATGCTTGCGTTAGGTATGCTGGGCGGCCTGTCGGCTTATCCGGTGCCTGCCATGGCATTAGTGGCACAGCAAACTATTAAGGTTAGCGGCCAGGTTGTAGACCAAGAGGGAGAACCACTCATTGGTGCAACAGTGAAGTTGAAGGGGGCACAGAATGGTGTCATTACCGACTTCGACGGAAAGTTTACCATCGATGCACCTGCCAATGGTACACTCGTGGTGAGCTATGTTGGTTACAAAGATCGCGAAATAGCTGTACGCGGACGCGCGATTATTGAAACTATTGAAATGGAAAGCGACGCCATGATGCTCGACCAGGTTGTTGTGGTAGGTTATGGTGTTCAGAAGAAAGCCGACCTTACAGGTTCTGTATCTATTGTGAATGCCGACGAGTTGAAGCGCGTTTCACATTCTAACATTTCTTCTATGCTCGAGGGTAAGGTAGCTGGTGTCCAGATTACCTCTGATGGTCAGCCTGGTGCCGACCCAACGGTACGTATTCGTGGTATCGGTAGCTTTGGTAGCACAGCACCTCTTTATGTTATCGATGGTGTGCCCGTTGGTACCAGTATTCGTGATTTCTCTCCAAACGATATCGAGACCATTCAGGTACTCAAGGATGCTTCTGCTGGTGCTATCTATGGTAGCCGTGCAGCTAACGGTGTGGTTATTATCACCACCAAGGGCGGAAAGAAGGAGCAGCCGCTTAAGGTAGATTATAAGGGTTATTTCGGTGTGGATAAGATTCAGACAGGTGTTTACGATCTGACCAATGCCGAACAGTATAGTCGTTATCTGGGTATTGCAGCCGAGAATGCTGGTATTCCTGTTCCCGGTGGATATAGCTTGGGTTCTGATGGTTACTATCATTTCCGCGATAATACCGATACCGATTGGTTGGCCGAGGCCTTCAAGACTGGTATTCGTCAGAACCACAGTGTGAACCTGAGCGGTGGTGGTGTTAATAATACCTATAATATTAGTCTTGATTACTATAATCAGAAGGGTACCCTCGAGGGCGCAGGTCCTAACTTCGAGCGTTATACAGCCCGTGTTAACAACACCATGGATACCAAGTTCGTGAAGTTCCGTACCAGTCTGGTTTACTCTCACTCTGATCAGGATAACTTGGCCGTATCAAATGCCAACGAGTACGTACAGGGATTGTATGGTAACCTTGGTAACGTGTTGGGTGGTGTGCTTAACATGCAGCCAACCATCAAAGCCTACGATGCTTCTACATGGGTACTCGACGATGTGGTAGGCTCAGCAAGTGGCTATAAGTACGATGCTTATGGCTATGGTGTTTACTACGATACCGTACATGGCGATATCTCGGCTATGAACCCACTGCTGGTAAATAAGATGCTTACACGTAATACCATCGTCGATCGTTTTGTAGGTACCGCTTCAGCCGATGTCGATCTGCTGTCGATGGTAGGTATTAAGAGCAAGAATCATCAGCTCACTTATAAGATCAACCTGTCATATAGCACCACATCTTGTAATGATAAGACCTGGATTCCTGCATGGATTCAGAGTAACCGTGTATATCTGGCTAAGGAGAACGAGCGCCTTACCAAGGCTCATCGTAAGTACACCGATGCACTGATTGAGAATACACTTACTTACGATGGTACCATTGGTCTGCATCACGCTAACATCGTTGTAGGTCAGACCTATCAGGAGGAGAACACCCAGACACAGTCGGCTACTGGTGTTAACTTGTCGCAGCCTTACTTCTTGCAGCTGCAGAATGCCAGCTCTTGGAGTGCCGAAAGCTATGAGTACAAGCACACTTTGGCTTCTTACCTGGCTCGTTTGAACTACGACTTCGATGGCAAGTACCTCATTTCTGGTATCGTACGTCGCGATGGTAGCTCTCGTTTGTCAAAGGATATCCGCTGGGATACCTTCACATCTGTATCTCTTGGTTGGCGTTTCGATAAGGAGAAGTTCTTCCCCATCAATCGCGACATCGTGAATATGTTCAAGCTCCGTGCCAGCTATGGTGAGCTGGGTTACGAGGCTGCTGTAGGCGACTATGCCATCGAGGCAACTATGGCTCGTAACAACATGACCTATAGCTTCGGTAATCAGCCTGTTACTGGTTCGGCTGTTTCTACTTTCGTAAACGAGAACCTGACATGGGAGAAGAGAAAGACTATGAACGTAGGTCTTGATCTGGCTTTCTTCAATAACCGCATCGAGTTTACTGCCGAGTGGTATAAGAATAAGTCAGAGGATCTGCTTTATAACGTGCCTGTTCCTGCCAATGCAGGTGTGGCTAACACTTCAGTAACCATGAATGCCGCTTCGATGGAGAACAGCGGATTCGAGTTCTCACTCACCTATCGTAATCGCGATCACGCTCTGAAGCACGAAATCAGTGCTAACCTGAGCACCTTGAAGAATAAGGTTACATCGCTTGGTTTCGGTACAGAGAAGTATATCACTGGTTCTTATATCACCGAGGTTGGTCAGGAAGTTGGTAAGTTCTATGGTTGGGATTACCAGGGTATTATCCGTACCCAGGAGCAGCTCGATCAGCTGAACGCACTTGCTCAGGCTCAGGGCCTGGAAGAGTATCAGCCAGGTGCCCATGTAGGTGATTGCTACTATCGCGATGTAAATGGCGACGGTCAGATTAATGCCGACGACCAGACTGTTCTGGGTAGCGGTCTGCCAAAGGTTAACTTTGGTTTGAGTGCACACCTCGAGTACAAGATTTTCGATTTGAGTATCTCAACTTATGGTGCCCTTGGTTATCATGTAACCGATTATCTCTATAACACCCTGAATTCAAGCTACGGCTACGGTAATAAGAGTGTTGATATTCTTGCTGCTAACCAGTGGGACGGTGGTACCTACGTATCAAACATCCCCCGCACTTACCTCTCTAACAGTGCAACCTTGGCTTGGAACGACCTGTTCAGCTGCCGCCAGATTCAGAATGCCGCTTACTGGAAGATTGCTAACGTAGAGCTTGGCTGCAACCTGCCTAACAAGTGGTTCGCCAACTACGTAACTGGTGTACGTGTATATGTTTCGGCTCAGAACCTCTTCACCTTCACAGGTTATAAGGGTTACAATGTCGATTATGCCGGTGGTACCTTCACTCCTGGATACAACTACTGTTCGTACCCAACTGCCAGAAGCTTTATGGCTGGTTTGAATTTCACTTTCTAAGATGAGCATTGATATAATAATTGATAAATTGAAGTATATGAAACTACATAAAATTTCATTGGCTGTACTGGTAGGTCTTGGCACTCTCGCTTCGTGCGATAGCAAGTTGGATGTGTCGAACCCTAACCAGCAAACCACAGCCACATTCGGCAACGATGTCGAATCATTAGAGGAGAATGTGATTGCTGCCTACAACCACATCCGTATGGAGGGCACCTATGCCCGTGTGGGCTATACACTCGACGTTTGTCGTGGTGATGAAGTTTGGAACTCATCGCAGGTATGGTATATGCCTTTCGATGACCTGAATGCACCTTTCACCGACGAGATTGGTCAGTGGTCATGGCGTGACTGGTATTACACCATCAACGTATGTAACTACACTATTACTCGTTGTGGCGAGGATAACTCAGTTCTTTCTGAGACTATGAAGCGCATCAAGGGACAGATGCTGTTCCTGCGCGGTCTGGCTTACTATAACCTGACTGGTTACTATCAGAACCCTATTCTGATTACCGATTATAATACCTATTCTACACTCGATGGTCTTTATGGTACTAACAGCACCTACGATGAGGCTTGGGATCAGGTAGAGAAGGACTTTGCCGAGGCTATGACCCTGCTGCCCAGTCGCGATGCAGGCGGTCAGTGGGCGCTGGGCCGTGCTACCAACGGTGCTGCTGCCGGCTATTATGCCCGTGCACTGATGATGCGTCATAAGTACAGCGAGGCTCTTGCCGTACTGAAGGATATCATTGGCGGAAAGTATGGTCACTATGAGTTGATGAAGAACTATGGCGATAACTTCCGCGAGGGCTCTGCTTATGAGAACAATGCTGAGAGCCTGTTCGAGATTCAGTATCTGGATTACGGCTCACAGGGTACCGACGACGAGTGGACACCTGTAAACACCAGTCCTAACGCTACTCAGGGTCATGCCGTTGAGAGTAACTTTGGTCCTGGTGACATGGGTGGATGGGCCGACCTTTCTGCCTCTCCATGGCTCTATCAGCTCTTTAAGTCTGAGAAGACCACCAGTGGTTCGCTCGATCCACGCCTGTATTGGACCATCGGTACTTACGAGCCCGAGTGGGATGGCTTTGAGTATGGTAACGTTTGCTATACAGTGCCTATGACAGCCGATGCCCCCGTGGTAACCAATAACAACAATGGTGGACTGCCTATTGCTAAGAATACCAACCTGCGTACTGGTCTTTACGATAAGGTGGTAACAGGTCTGCACTGCGGTATCAACCTGCGCATGATGCGTTACTCTGATGTACTGCTGCGTGCTGCTGAGTGCGAGAACGAGGTAAATGGTCCTACACAGCAGGCTATCGACTGGATTAACCAGGTTCGTAACCGTGCCGGTTTGGCCGATCTGAAGCTAGCTGATTTCTCTGGCAATGCCGATAAGCTGTTCGAGCAGATTGCTAACGTTGAGCGTCCTAAGGAGTTCGGTTGTGAGTTCGGTCGTGGTTTCGACCTCGTTCGCTGGGGCTTCTTCTACAGCGCCGATCGTCTGCAGCAGATTAAGGAGCATGGCACCTTCCGTCGTACCAACGACAAGACCCGTGTAAAAGAGCCTGTAAGCTATGCCGAGGTAGGTCTCGATCCTGAGCTCAAGAGTTCGTACGACAGTTGGATCCAGGGTCATGAGTTCTTCCCCATCTATCAGGGAACACTGAATGATAACCCCAACCTGGTTGGTAACTCAGCCAACAAGAGCGAGAGCAATGCCGATAAACTTTACGGCCCTGTTCATCCTGTGGTGAACCTCAAATAAAAGGTAAATAAGAAAAAGGTAAAAAAGTAAAAACTATAAGATTATGAAATACAATAAAATAGCAACAGTCATCTGTTCGGCTGCCTTGAGCTTGCTCACGCTGACAGGTTGCGAAGGTGGTGATTTGTTCAGCATCAATGCACCCGATTGGCTTTCGTCAAAGGCTGATTCTATTGCTGCCGAAAAGGCTAAGAATCAGGGCGACGATGTGATTGAAGGTATGGAGGAGGATGTGTACACCGTTGGTGCTACCGATTACTCTACAGGCTGGTGGGCTCAGTTCTCTAAGTACTATCAGATTCCCGAAGGCGGCAAGTGGATTGCTCAGTTCAACCTGAATATCAATCCCAGTGCCTCTAACACTTATAAGAACTTTGCCATGATTATTACTAACGACGAGGATCGTGGTGCTGGCAACTATAAGGAGTATGGTGCTATCCGATACGACTATCAGCCCAGTGGTAACTCTGAGTGGGGTGACTATATCGACCGTAGTCTGGCATCGAGCGACTTGGAGTTTGCTACCGATACCGATACTGGTGTTGATAAGTTAGGTGGTAAGGTAACACTCACTATCGACCGTACCAATGGTGGATTGGTGGTTACCATGACTAATGGCGTGGTTACAAAGACCTATAACCAGACTTCGGCTCTGGTTAACCTGAATGCTGATGCCTCTAACGGCACTATCCGCGCATTCCTGGTTCCCGAGGGTTCTTATATTAGCTGGCTGGGTTCTACCATCGAGCCTATCGGTGGCTTTACCTCTAAGGAGGATAAGCAGCCACTTTCGATGACACTGAATGGTGTGCCCAAGAAGGTGCTGCAGGGTACCGAGGCTGCCGATGCCTTTGCTAATGTTACTGCTACAGTTCAGTTCGAGCAGGGTGTATCTAAGGAGGTTACAGCCAAGGATCTTACCTTCCAGGCTATTCCAAATATGGATCAGTTGGGCAGTAAGACGCTGGTAGCCGTTTACAACAAGACCTATAAGGGCGAGGCTGCTAATCCTATTATCGCATACGCTTCATTCCAGGTGGTTGATAAGATGTACACCAGCATTGGTGCTACCGATAACACGACTGCCTTCTGGGGTGCTCATTCTGAGAATATCAAGGTTGGTGCTAAGGAAACGTTTGTTTCGCGCTTTACCAACTATACCAATGGTCAGAACAACTGGAACAACTTCTGCGTTGTTCTCTGTGCTGCCGATAATTCTGAGTATGCCGTAGTACGTGCCGACAACTATGGTTGGGGTGCAGGCTATGAGAATAATGCCGCCCTCGAACTTTCTGGTGGTCAGAGCGACTGGGGTGCATGGCTCAAGGCTATGGATGGTGCCAAGGTTACTACCTATGTTACTAACCATGGTAACGGTTCTGCCGATGTGAAGGCTGTGATGGTAGGCAACAATGGCGTTACCTATACACAGGAGTACAAGGGAATCAAGATTAACTCCGACGACTTCTACTTCCGCTTTACCGTAGATGGTAGCCATCTTGAGTTCGATGATGTGGTAGGTGCCGAGGATAACTCTACAGCCTTCTGGGGTGCTCACTCTCAGGACTTCAACGTACCTTCGGGCTATACCGTTAGCACACGCATCAAGAACTTTACAAACCTCCAGAACAACTGGAATAACTTCTGTGTAGTTCTTACCAGCGATGGTACCAACGAGTATGGTGTGGTACGTGCCGACAACTATGGCTGGGGCGACAGCTATGGTGCTTGCACACCAAGTGGTGGTCAGAGCGACTGGGGTGCATGGCTCAAGGCTATGGACGAGGCTATGGTAACCGTTTCTGTTACTAACAAGGGCGGTTCGGCCGATGTGAAGTGTGTGATGGCAGGTAACGATGGCAAGACCTATAAGCAGGATTACATTGGTATCAGCCCCATCAGCAGCGATCTCTATTTCCGATTCACTGTAGATGGCAGTCACTTGATTTTCGAATAATTTAAATTGATGAAGAAGTATCTGTATATACTACTGTCTGCACTGGTTCCCATGGGTGCTATGGCGTACACGCTGAAGCGAGTAAGCGTACACGACCCAAGCATCGTGTGGGAGCCAGCGTCCCAGACGTACTACATTTTCGGCTCGCACCGTGCGGCGGCAAAAACTACCGATCTGATGAACTGGACAGCGTTTACGGCTCCTTGGGCCACAGCATCCAGTCAGAATGCAGCCAACAGTGCAGCCTTTACAACCCCCGCAGTAACTACCGTTAAGAAAGGCGGTGCAACTGTGTCGTTGCCAAAATTCAGTGCTACAGCTTGGGCTAAGCGTGGTAGTACCAGTTATAATGTTGATGGCAACATGTGGGCGCCAGATGTTATCTGGAATAAAGCCATGAAAAAATGGTGTATGTACCTTAGTGTGAATGGCGATAACTGGTATTCGAGCATCATTCTGCTTACAGCCGACAATATCGAAGGTCCCTACCTTTATCAGGCTCCTGTGGTGATGAGTGGTTTCCATACCGGCACATCCTATAAGGATACCGATCTCGAAGTGGCCATCGGTACTCAGGCTTCGTTGCCAGGTCGCTATGCTGTGGGCAGCAACTGGGGCAAACGTTATCCCAACTGCATCGACCCTTGCGTGTTCTACGACGAGGATGGTAAGCTATGGATATCGTACGGCTCCTGGAGTGGTGGTATATGGATGCTAGAACTTGATGAGAATACTGGTCTGCGTGACTACGACGTGGAATATACCCTGACAGGCGCTGGCGATGGTGTAACTGTCGACCCCTACTTCGGCAAGAAAGTTGCTGGTGGTTTCTATGTGTCGGGCGAAGCCTCGTACATCGAGCATATCGGTAACTATTACTTCTTGTTTGTAACCTACGGCGGACTGGCTGCAGGTGGTGTGGCCAGCGATTATAACAATGGCGGCTACCAGATGCGTGTGTTCCGTTCCGAGAAACCCGATGGTCCTTATCTGGATACTGAGGGCAAGGATGCTATTTTCCAGAGTTTTATGGTCGATTTCGGTCCGCAGTCAAAAACCGATCGTGGTGTGAACATCTTTGGTGCTTATGGCGATTGGGGTAACATGGCTACAGGTAATCTCTCAGAGCGCTCGCAGGGTCACAACTCTATCCTTGCTGCCGAAGACGGTCGTACCTATCTGGTTTATCATACCCGTTTCCAGAATTCGGGCGAGAACCATCAGGTGCGTGTGCATCAGGTGTTCCAGAACCAGGATGGTTGGCTGGTAGCAGCTCCATTCGAGTATACTGGCGAGCAGGTAAAGAGTGCCGATATTGCTACCTCTCAGCAGATAGCAACAGCCCAAGTTCCTGGAGGTTACAAGCTGTTGATACATAAATATCGCCTGAATCATACTACCAAGGAACTGGTTACCCCCGTAGAAATCCAACTCAATGCCGATGGCAGCATAAGTGGCAGTCAGAGTGGTACTTGGAGTATTAACGGGGGCACCTCGTACATCACCATCACGTTGGGTTCAACCGTTTATAAAGGTGTGATGGTAGAACAGAACTTGGAGAATAAGACATTTAGCGACGATAAGACACCTGCATTCACGGCTTTGGCCGATGATGGTGTTACCATCTGGGGCTATAAGTATAGCGAAACCACTGGCATCAGCCAAACGCTATCTGACAATATACGCCAGAATGGGGCTATCTTTGATATGCAAGGTCGCCGCGTAAACAATCCACAACGTAAAGGAATCTATATCCAGAACGGTAAAAAATACATAGTAAAATAAGAATATGAGAAAAACAGTTGTCTCGTTGATGCTGTTAGTCCTGAGTGCAAACCTGGCGGTTTATGGACAGCAGCACCCCAAGCAGCGTATGCCTTTTGTTACAGACACACCCATGGTGCACGACCCTGTGATGGCCTACGAGGATGGTACTTATTATATCTTTGCCACAGGCATGGGCATCCAGAAAATGACTTCAACTGATCGTAAGAACTGGACGGTGCATACAGAGCCGGTGATGTCGGTTATCCCTAAGTGGACACACGATTCTGTGCCAGGTTTCCAGCAGCATGTCTGGGCACCCGATGTGATTCAGTGGCATGGCAAATGGTGGTTGGCTTATAGTTGCTCTACCTTTGGTAAGAACGGCTCGACTATCGGACTGCTTTCTGCCCAGAAGTTGGCTTCTGGCTTATGGAACGACGAGGGCTGTATCATTACCTCGCGCGAAGGGCGCGACAATTGGAACGCCATCGATCCCAACTTCGTGATCGACGACCAGGATCAGCCTTGGCTGGTATGGGGCTCTTTCTGGGATGGTATCCAACTGGCTCGTCTCGATACCACCATGCATATTGCCAAGGGCGAAAAGCCTCGTACCATCGCCCGCAGGTTTAACTTGGATAGTAAGGCCAGCAAGAATGCGCTGCCCATCAATCCCAATCCGCCCAAGAATCCAACGTCCGACTTTGCCGGACCAAATGCCATCGAAGCTCCATTTATCTTCAAACACGCAGGATACTATTATCTGTTTGTGTCGTGGGATTATTGTTGTCAGGGTAGCAAGAGCAATTATCGTGTAGCGGTAGGACGTAGCAAAACCATCGATGGTCCGTATCTCGACCGTAATGGCATTGATATGCGCTATGGTGGTGGCAACCTCTTTATCGAGGGCGATAAAAAGACATTCGAGGCTGCAGGTCATTGTGCAGCTTACCATATCGATGGTCAGGATGTTTTTATCTGTCACGGCTATAGCATTGCTCACCAAGGAGCATCTATTCTCATCCAGCGTCCTATCAGTTGGACGCCTGACGGATGGCCGACTTTGGAATAATGAAAAGAAAAGTGATAAAGTGGAAAGTTATGTTCACCATAGTTAGTTATAAGTTAGTTAGAAATAAAGATTTTTGCAGTAATGTTTGGTTAAAGGCGATAACAATGCTTTTCGCTTTTCACTTTTCGCTTACTTCTGCATTCGCCCAGTCGTGGACGGCCGATAACGGTAATGGCACATTTACCAACCCGCTTTTCTACGATGAGTTTTCCGATCCAGACATTCTGCGTGTGGGCGACGACTACTATCTGGCTGGTACCACCATGCATACCGTGCCTGGTCTGGTGATTCTGCACTCCAAGGATTTGGTTAACTGGGAGAATATCTCGTATTGCTTTGATCGTTTCGATTTCGATGACGATGCTTTCTCTCTCAAAAACCACAAGGAGATTTACGGTCAGGGTGTATGGGCACCTGCCATCCGTTATGCTAACGGCCAGTTTTATGTGTTTACCAACATCAACGGTAAAGGTCTGCAGTGTTATACCTCGAAGGATATCCGTGGCCCTTGGCAGCATCATAACATGCAGGGCAACATCTACGATCTCTCCGTGCTTTTCGACGACGACGGTAAGATTTATGCCATCCATAAGTATGGCGAGGTGCACTGTACCGAATTGAAGCCTGATATGAGCGGTCCTGTTGAGGGTACTGATCGTGTGATTATCCCCGAGGGCAATGCCATCGGCGAGGGCCATCATGTGTATAAGATTAATGGTATGTATTATATCATATCTACCGATTATATGCCTAATGGCCGTACCCTCTGTAGTCGTTCCAAGAGCATCTGGGGACCTTACGAAACCGTTACCATTACCGCCGACGAAACCTTTGGCTATCATGCCGCTCCCCTTACACAG